>Ga0326727_10026867_pt1 | contig 10626 bp, 9 predicted proteins | sample MB2enrmetagenome_FD_207643 | JGI IMG/M metagenome (GOLD analysis project Ga0326727, IMG submission 207643) | Lab enriched peat soil microbial communities from McLean, Ithaca, NY, United States - MB29MY | ecosystem: Environmental > Terrestrial > Soil > Wetlands > Peat | place: USA: New York... | reverse complement strand
GGCGCTGCGTGCGCTGCTGTTCCCCGGCGCCGCCGTGCTCCTGCCCGTGCAAACTTCGCTGGAGATTCTGGCCGGGTTCTCGGTGGTGATGTTCGTGTGGGCATTTCTGGTGGCCAACCGGCGTACCACCAAACCCCCCGCGTGAGAAAAGCGGGCTCCAGGTATCGGCATACATTTTCAATGCCGCGGCAATCAAGTAACTTTGCTTGATGCTTGTTGGTGGTTTTGCTGGCTGAATGCTGACTGCTGAGTGCTGAATGCTGGCACCGGCGAAGAGGTAAAAAGACAGCATGCCTGACGTACACACGCTCCCAGCAGTCAATGCCGTTCTGAACGGAACCAGCGCCATTCTGATTGCTATAGGCATCGTGCTGATCCGGCGCGGGCGGCGGACGGCGCACAAGCGCTTCATGCTAGCGGCGGTCGTGACCTCGACGCTGTTTCTCGTCTGTTATCTCTGGTATCACGCCCAGGTTGGGAACGTCAGATTTACCGCCTACGGCTGGCCCCGGCCGCTCTACTTTTTTATTCTGATTACCCACACCATTCTGGCGGCGGCGGTAGTGCCGCTGGTGGTAGTCACCGTGGTTCGTGCTTTGCGCGGCCGCCTGGCGCGCCACCGCGCCAGCGCCCGCTGGACCTATCCTGTGTGGCTCTACGTTTCCGTTACCGGCGTCGTCATCTACCTGATGCTTTATCGGCTGTTCGTGTAACCCAGCAACAAGCAACAAGCCACAAGCTAAGAGCCAATTCGCGCTTTGCCACAAATCCCTGCCCCCACAGGCCGTCATTATGAGTGGCGTATGGATCTGCGGACCACCTATGAGCATGAAACTCGTAGCGCTGGCGTCCCCGCCGGCAGCATGCTTGGTGCGCAAGCCGTGGCGTAAGGGCCGCAGGCCGGAGAGCCGGTAATCAGCTCGCGCCTCCGGCTTGTAGCTTGCGGCTTGTAGCTTGCTGCTTTCCTGTTATCATCTCTGATAACAACTCTGTTAGAGACGGTGTATGGGATCGGTTTTGCATTCACGTTCCGAGCTCCCCGATTCCACGCCTCGCTCCTTCTCTCTGCGCCGCAGCATTTTCTCCCTCACTGTCATCTGGCTGCTGGTGCTGACTTCCTTCCTGTTCTGGCGCGGAACTTGGTTTGGCCGGCCCCTTTCCGAGCAGCAGTTGGATACCTACCTGCACGACACCAACCCGAGCCACGTGCAACACGCCTTGCTGCAGGTGGGCAATCGGATGGCGCACAACGACCCCGCGGTAAAGGTCTGGTATCCGGAGCTGGTGCAGCTCTCGACGGCAGCCAACGAGGAGATTCGCGCCACCGACGCGCAAGTCATGGGCGCGGACCCGGCGCGCCCCGAATTCCGCCAGGCGTTGCGTACCATGCTGGGGGACGAATCCCTGGCGGTGCGCCAGCAGGCCGCTTTGTCGCTGGCCCGCTTCGGAGATAGCGCCGGCCATGACGTAATCGTAGCTCTGCTGCGGCCCTGGATTGTGCAGGCGCCGCGCCCGGGCCGCGTCCTGGGGCTGGCCATGCCGGGAACGAATATCTCCTCGCGGAACGGGGTGGTGGCCACGCTGGATTCCGGCGGCAAGGTTGTGGAAGTTCACCCGCCCTTTGCCGGCAAAATCGGCGCCCTGGCAGTAAAGCCGGGAGAAACAGTCGCGGCGGGGGCGGAGCTGGTTACGCTGGAGGCTTCCGGCGATGACGTGTGGCGTGCCCTGCACGCTCTCGCGATTATCGGGCGCCCCGAGGACTTACCCCTGGTGAGCCCCTACACGAAAGTTTCCGTGTTGACCGCGGAGCGCGTCCGCCAACAGGCAATCCTCGCCGACAAGGCTATTCGCGAAAAGCATTTACAAGACAGCGACAAGCATTAACCCAACGCAGAAAAACCCAACGCCGAAGCGCAGAACCGCAGAGAAAAGCCGATCAAACCCGCCACAGAGACACAGAGCCACAGAGAAGAATTTGGGATTTTCGCCAGTTCCGCCGAACGCGCTCTCCGGGGTTCAAATCAAATCCGAAATCCAAATTCCTAATTCCCAAATTCTCTGTGTCTCGGTGTCTCTGTGGTGGGTTTTTCCTGGTTCATTCCCGCCAGGGCAAAGCCATTTCCACGCCGTAGCGGTCGTAGATTCGCGAACCGGCGGGCATGGTGGCGATCGCCTCCAGGGTTTCGCGGCCGGTATTCGCGATCTGGTGAAGTTCGAAAGCCGGTAAGACCAGCGTGCAAGGCGCTTCAAAGGTGACAGTTTCCGCGCCAATGCGCCGTGCTTCGCCGCGGCCGCGCAGCATGACTACCACCTCCTCGGTGGAATGGCTGTGGGCCGGCGTTTCCGCCTCCGAGTCGATCCGCGTTAACCAGACCTCCACCTGGCGCGCGCCGCGGCCGACCGTGGCCAATCCGTACATGTGGTTGCCGTCGAGCGTAAATTCGCGCACCTCGCCCAGACGCGTGACCACCGCGCCTGTACTCAGCTTTCTTGCCGGTTCTGCCATCAGTTCACCTCGATTCCGTGCCTATGAAAGCTTGTCGATGCCAGGTGCGCGATGGAAGGTGGCCTCGAACCGTAAGGCCGACAGTTTTCCCCGTCAACCGTACCGCCCTACACCGGCACCTGAGGAGTTGCGGAAAAAAGCCAGGTAGGCAAAGGGAAGATTTGCAGTTTCCAGATCGTAAGACGCTTGCTTCTAGTGTAGTGCGTCAGAAATAAGAACATGGCAGACGAACCCCGCGAAGCGGGGGGAAGATAGTAGCCCATGGCGTGAGCCATGGGTTTGCGGCCCGAAATCCTAAGAGCCCGCAACGCGGGCGAAAGAAGCTCGACTGATCCTGTCGCCCCCTTCGGGGGCTAACTCAAAGCTGCTCATCTGTTTGACGCACTACACCAGTTCGGCCCGCTGGAAACTGGAAACCGGAAACTGGAAACTCTATCTGCTCGCCTATTTCCCCGACATAGCCAGCAGCCTGGCGCAAATAATCCTGCCACACCAGCGGAAGGCTGTGGGTGCTGTGCCCGCGCAACTCATCGCTCATGGGCAAGAGGATGAAGCGCCCTTGCGGGATCTTCCGGATCTCCTTCTCCATTGAGCCCAGTTCCGGCGGGTTCACGAAATCGTCGGCCGAGTTGACCGCCATCACCGGCACTTTGCTCCGGGAAAGCGCGGAATAATGCCCGCGCAGCTGGGCGCCCCACCTTTTGGTCTGGTAGCGCTGCCAGCGCTACAATTTTCATGGCAGATCACATGCGCCTGCGGCGCACCACCGACTATGAAAATGACGAGAGACGCCTGGTTGGTAGCGCTGCCGTCCCCGGCGGCGGGCTGCGAGCTACCCAAGATGGGGCCCGCCGGAGAGGACGCCTGGCCTGGAGACCGGTGCTACGTTTCCTCCCTGATGAGTGGGCCGCACGTCCATGATCACTCGGGGAGTGACATAGCCGGCCCGGCGCGGTTGGGCAGACTCCACCCGGCAATCGCGCACGTCATTCGCCTGCTGATCTGTATGCTCGCCGCCTGCCTTCCGCTTCTTGCCCAGGGCAACTACGAAATCCAGGTCTACGGAGCCGACACGGTCGCGCCCGGCCGCACCATGATCGAGCTACACAGCAACTTCACCTTTGAAGGTTTCAAGACAAAGCAGCAAGGCGTCTGGCCAGACGAACATCAACTGCACGAAACGGTCGAGATCACCCAGGGCTGGACCGACTGGTTCGAGACGGGATTCTACGTCTTCACCAGCTACGGTCCGCATCAGGGCTACAAGTGGGTGGGCGATCACATCCGCCCCCGGGTTCGTGTCCCGGAAAAGTGGCATTGGCCGGTGGGCGTGAGCCTGTCGTCGGAATTCGGTTACCAGCGGCCCATCTTTTCCGCCGACACCTGGACGTGGGAGATTCGCCCCATTGTCGACAAGCAGTGGAAGTCCTGGTATCTGGCCTTCAATCCCGCCCTGGAGCGCTCGCTGCACGGGCCGGGGGTGAATGAGGGCGTAGGTTTTTCCCCGAATTTCAAGGGCGCCTATTCGGTTACGCGCAAGCTCAGCGCGGGGCTGGAATACTATGGATCACTGGGCTCGATCACTGGGTTCGACCCGGTATATTTGCAGCAGCAGCAGATCTTTCCCACCATCGACTATGATTTCGGTCCGAACTGGGAATTCAACTTCGGCGTCGGGGTGGGCATGACGCGCAGCACCGATCATCTGATGGCGAAAATGATTATCGGGCGGCGGTTTCGCTTTATCACCCCGCATCTGCGCGGCAAACTGAAGCCGCCAGACGGAGGCGAGTGATTGTTCGGAAGATGTGAAAAAATACCAAACCTCTTCACCGCAGAGTATCCTTCGACAAGCTCAAGACAGCCTTCAAGGTGCGCGGAGGGAAACTATATCGATTGTTTTCATCGTCCTCTTTCCTCTGTGTACCTCCGCGTCCTCTGCGGTGAAAGATTTTTTCATACCCTCTTCAGTCCTGCGCGCGCCAGCCTGGTTCTGCTGCTGAGCCTTACCCTGTTCTGCGTGTGGCCGGAAAGGGCTCGCACCGGGCCGCCGGATTTTCCCGCGCCCGCAGGTCTTCCCGCCATTCCCTGGCCGGCGGACAATCCTTACTCTCCCGCCCGCGCCGAGTTGGGCAGGCTGCTGTTCTTCGACGGCCGTCTCTCGGCCAATGGCGCCGTGTCGTGCGCTTCCTGCCATGAACCGGAGCATGCTTTCACCGGAGGCGAGCCGTTCTCCAAGGGCGTGAGCGGCAAGCCTGATTCCCGCCACACTCCGACCATCATCAACCGCGCTTGGGGTAAATCTCAGTTCTGGGACGGCCGGGCGCCCACCCTGGAGGCGCAGGTGGCGGGCGCCGTGACCAATCCCGACGAAATGGGAATGACGCTGGAGTCGGCGGCCCAAAAGATCCGGGAGATTCCCGGTTACGCGCCGCTGTTTGCCGCGGCTTTTGGCGACAGCACGATCAACTTCGAGCGGATTGCCCAGGCCATTGCCACTTTCGAGCGCACCATCGTGTCGGGAAATTCCGCCTATGACCGCTACCTGGCCGGGGACAAATCCGCGCTGACGAAGCAGCAGAAGGAGGGCCTGGATTTTTTCAACAAAAAGGGCGAATGCGCCGAATGCCACTCCGGCCCGAATCTGACGGATGAAAAATTTGCCAACCTGGGCGTGGGCGCGGATCACGCCCCTGCCGACCCGGGACGCGAAGCGGTCACCCACAAGGGCGGTGATTTCGGAAAGTTCAAAGTGCCCACCTTGCGCGATCTCGCCCGGCGCGCTCCCTACATGCACGACGGCAGCGTCCGCACCCTCAGCGAAGTCCTGGACATCTACGCCAAGGGGGGCGTGCCCAATCGCCACCTGGACACCCGCCTGACTCCCTTCTACCTGGACGAGCAAACCCGGCGGGCGCTGCTGGCTTTTCTCGATTCTCTCAACGGAGAAGGCTGGGAGAAAATCCAGCCGCCCGTCCGCCTGCCGCAATAACGGGATTCCAGCGAGTTAGTTGCGGTATGCCGCTTGGTCGCTGCCGCGCGGCCTTACACACAGCTGTCGGGTTTGATTGCTCTCCGATTAAGGGATCTAGCCAGCACGAGCAACATACTTTCTCTGCGCCCGCACAGGCTCTGCTGATTTTCCGCGCCTCAGCTTAGGGGCGTTCTTGGCCGCCTTGGGTCGGAGGCTCTTGGCATCAAAGATCTGGAACGTCACGCGTTTCCCGACAGCTTCGGCGGCCCGCGCAATCGTCTCGATACTCACGCCGACGTGCGAAGGATCGAGCAGCCGGTCTATTTGACTTCGGCTCGTGCATAACCGCTTCGCCATTGCGTTCTTCGTGAGCCGCTTGGCCGCCATCGCTTGCTGAATCTGCCAGGCAATCACTCTCTTCAACGCGATGGCTTCGGTTTCAGGAAGAACGCCCTCTTCGTCCAGAAAGCTGTCGAAACTGGAGCCACTGTGATCGAAACTCTTGGAGCCTCTCATTCCAGTCCGTTCTTCCTTGCGCAACCCTTTGAGCCAGTCGCGAACGGGCTCGCCTCCAGCCTCCGACTTGAAGAAGATCGCGCTGATCCGCTTGTGTGGAACAGGGCGCTTGCCGCGTACGGTGCTCGGATCGTTCGATGGCACGACGTACCGTATACGGTACACCAACGAGCGGCTGACAAACAAGAACAAAGTCCAGGGCACGGAGATAAACGGAACGTCGGGAGGAGAGCGCCGCACATGGCAACTTCCATGCGGCTGAGCTTACGCCTGGGCGCATGGCCGAGCAAAACGGCGGGCCCGCCTGGACATCCAAATAAGAATTAGCGGCAATCGGACTTAATCAAATCCATCGCGGGAGATCCCTCAATGAACCAAGTGTCGATTCCCGATACTGAACAAATTCCGGGTTACGACTATGGCCGCAGCGGCGCTGCCCGCTCTCCACTTTCCCTCGAGGAGTTACGTCAGCTCGAGGCAACGGATGGAAGACGCTTGGACCAGGGCCGTGCAATTACACGTTACCCTGTGGACGCGACCGTACGTGAAGGACGGCCTCTGGTAGCGTGATTGCCAGGCCGGACGCCGGCTCCCATTGGATTGCAATTAGCACGTTGGGTTTCAAATCCCAAATCCGAATTCCGAAATCCCCAATTGCCTTTGTGTTGCACGTTGTGTCCTTGGTGTCCTTCGTGGTGAATAGGCTCGCGCCGGCCTTTGTGTGGGTGGGTGGCCCAGGTATGCGCCCTCGCGGATATCGCAATCTCGAAAACGCCTCGGCGCATACCTGGGTGGCCAAGCGTATAACATTACTAGGGAGGTCCTCATGCCCCTGCCAATTCGGGTTTTTTCCGACTACGTTTGACCCTGGTGCTTCCTGGCGGAGGTTCCGCTGAAGCAGGCGGCCGAAGGCAAGGATGTCCGGATCGAATGGATGCCCTTTGAACTGCGCCCTGCGCCCACCCCCACCTTGCGGCCGGAAGGCGATTACCTCCAGGAGCGGTGGAAGCAGGGAGTGTATCCGGCGGCTGAGCAGCTCGGAGTCGAAATGAAGCTGCCAACGGTCTCCCCGTATCCCTATACCAACCTCGCCTTCCAGGGTCTGGAGTTCGCCAAAGATCATCACCAGGGCGACGAGTACAATGACGCGGTGTTTCGCGCCTTCTTCCAGCAGAGCCGCGACATCGGCCGCATCGAGGTGCTCGCGGAAATTGCCGGGGAAGTCGGCATCGATGCCCAGACCTTCCGGGATGCGCTGGAACAGGGAACTTACCGCGAACGGGTCCAGCAATTGCTGCAGATGGCTTATCGGGACATGGGGGTCACCGTAGTGCCCACGATGATCATTGGGCGGCAGCGGCTGGAAGGGCTGTATCCCGCTGACATCATCCGGCAGGTAATCGAGGGCCAACCGGCGCAGCAGCCAACGGAATAAGAGTCTCCCGCCGTGACAAGGTGTTCGTCGCCGCTCGGGAACCCTTTAGATCCCCACCCGCTTTCGAGGCAGTTCATAATCCCGCTCGGTGGGATGGCTGGTTCAAATCCACCTCGCGCAACCCATGGGGTTGCAGGCTGTAAGCTTGCAACCCCTCCAGTTTTTTACGGAGATGAATAGGGCAGACAGCCGGCCTGTGTGAATCTATCCCACGCTGATACTCATTGCGCACCTCTCACCACGAGGTCTTTGAAGGTCTTATTACAGGGCTTATCCCCGTTTTCCGCCAGGCAAACGAGCATTGCCCTGTGAAAATCTCTAATTGGGAAATAGCGAAGATCGGAGAAAGAAGCAGCGCTGCGCGTTCTACAAGGCTCATTCTCGGTCCCACAACCTTGCTCTGAGCTTGCATCCAGCAGCTTATCGTTTTCGAAGTATAAGTCGGTTGCCAGATCAGTGGCGGTGGGAACCACTATCGCTGCTAGAATGGCAACGCTGCTGTGGTACTCCTTAGCCGGCGGGAGTGGAACGCCCAGCAGGCTCCCAAGGTAAGGGATCTCTATCAGCGGGGGAACCAACGGAAAACGGCTGCGTGATTTTTGCACCTCCGCTGTGAGGGTAGATACGTCGAAAAGTTTGATCGAATCCACCCGCACCCGGGTCTGGGTGTCGTGAGTCGCCACCCGGGAGATATCCGCCGCCTTCCCGCTTTGCGGGCCGCTGAAATAGGTGGGACTGGCGGATTCGTCGGCCTTCATGGTCACCTGGATCTCGGCGGCTGACGCACCACTCAGGCTGCGCGGAGTCACGTCGATCATCAGTCCCCTGCCAATCTGAACTTTCGAGGACTGGATGGCCGCGGCGGTGCCAAGCAGCACCTGGGCCTGCACCGGACTCATGTTTTGCAGTACATTGGTCATATGGCTGCCTGCAGGCGCGGGTGCTTTGGCGCCTTCGATGGAGCTGAGCAGGTCGGAAAAGGCCGGCATCTGGGTCGCGTCCAGAAAGTTTTGCGTCGTGGTATTAACCTGCGTGTCCTGGCCGCTGATGGTGCGCACCGTAATCAGCCCGCTAGAGGCGAAAGTCGCTTTTTCAGCCCCAAACCAACTCTTCTTGCGTATCTCCCGATCTGTGATTTTTTGGAGGAGTCTCGTCTGAAAATTCGCCACGTCGCGATTAAACGCCACCACCAGTGGATTCAGTGCTGAATTCAGGGTTTGCGCGCCCTCCCTCACCCCGTAAGGGCTAAACTCGTGAGGAAACTGCTGCGACATCTTGTAATTAAATAGAAAGTCGGCCACGGCCGCGCGCAGCAGACCTGCCTGGCTTTGTAAACCCGCTGTTGTTCCAAACAGCTCGGCGGCCTTCTCCCGGAAACACTCCAGGTAAAACGGCGGGGCTTTGTGCTGGGTTAATGGGTTTTCTGGGTCGTCTGGACGTTTATCGTCCTGGAAGGCGTCCTTCGCGTCGCAGGTGAGGTCTTGCGGAAAGCTCTTTGCAGTGACGTTTTCCATCTCATCGATGCACTCATCTGTGATCGCGGCAGGCTTCTGGAAAGCAACTGCGACCAGGAGCAGATCGGTAAGGCGCGGTTTTAAAGGCTTAAAGAGGCTGCGATATCCCAGGCAGTATTGATTATTTGCGCAGATACCGAACTTCTGCCGAATTTCGTCAGGTATCTGGGCGGGCCAGCGGTTTGACACCAGCGCCTGAGCCGCTTCCTCGTAGTTTTGGTGATCGGTCGGGGCGTCGTTTCCACCGACAAATAGACCGCTGACATAGCTCTTATACCCCGATGCTAGATTCGAGGCTTCTGGCGGCAGATTGTCTTCGGCCGACAGCTTCCTCTTGAGACAACTCCACCCCCGGTAGACGGCTTTGTCCAGCGCATCGTTGAAGTTGTTAACTTCCTGGCGAATGCCGACATTAGCCTTCTTCACGGAATTGGAGTCGGCAGAGGAAATCTGAACAGACAAGGCGGTGATGAGGACTTCCGGCCGGGGCAGATCCAGCAAGGTCAGGATACGGCGCTGCTCCCCAATGCCCGAATCATTTCCGATGGAAGTGGAAAATACGAGTTGGTCGAAGCCGACCGCATTAGCCGACACTGCGTTGCTTGAGGCCTGGGAAGAGCCTCCTGGCGTGGCGGTGCTTGCCGCTGTTGTATTAGCACTAGCTGGAGTTGTGGTCGCTCCGGAAGAAGCGGTGGCTGTTGCCCCATTTGCGCTCGCGGAGGCCGCCGGTGCACTGCCTGCTTGTCCGGCGCCCGGGGACTGGTTGCCGCCCGAGGGTGAAGCTGCGCCTCCTGCTCCCTGATTACTGCCTGCTTGGCTGCTAGCCCCCTGACTGCCGCTTCCTTGGTTACCACCTCCCTGACCACCGCTTCCCTGATTAGCTCCTCCCTGGCTACCGCCGCCTGCTGTTGTGCCGGTTCCCTTAATAGCAGGGAGTACATCGGAGGCATCGAGAATGAACAGCTTGTAAACGGGGCTTTGTGGATAGGCCGGCAGTCCCCAGGCAAGGCGCCGGATGCCGTCGAGGAATGAGGTCAGCTCCTTGCAGTCGGGTGTTTTCGTGCTGGTGATGCGGATGTGCGCAGAATCGAGTTTCTGCACCGTGAAGTCGGAGTAGCCGAGACTGGAAAACAGTGTTGCCGGATCGCCCAGCGTGGCAGCATGGGGAACTTGGAGCCGCACGCTATAGGCTGGCTTAGAACCTGCAGCGCTAGACGTTGAGGCCGACCCAGAAGCTGGGGCTGCCGCAGTCGCTGAAGCCGATGGTGCCGCGGGGACCTCCTCGGCGGTCAAGTTGCGGAGTTGCTTGGCAGTAGTTTCGATCTGCTTGAGAGTTTGTGCGTCTTCCGCTTTCAGCGGCCATCGCGACGAATACACTAGCAGTTTGTCCTTGCCTGCCGCCACCAGGGAGAAGGGTTGGGGATTGCCCAGCATGCCGGCGACGGTGGTGGCATCGGGGAACGGATTCTTTGGCGACGCCGTCCCCGCCGGCGGCAGCAGGCTTGGCCGGCACTCACGCTCGTAAGATGCTTCGAAATCCTGCGTTGAACTCTTGCCGCCCTGGACGGCCGTTAACTTGATTGTCCCACTTCCGGTGACTTTGACGGTGAAGGTTGCCGTGTACTTATACCCATGCCCCGAGTCGCTTTTCGTAGGCATCGCCGAAGGAGCAATCACCTCG
>Ga0326727_10026866_pt1 | contig 10626 bp, 9 predicted proteins | sample MB2enrmetagenome_FD_207643 | JGI IMG/M metagenome (GOLD analysis project Ga0326727, IMG submission 207643) | Lab enriched peat soil microbial communities from McLean, Ithaca, NY, United States - MB29MY | ecosystem: Environmental > Terrestrial > Soil > Wetlands > Peat | place: USA: New York... | reverse complement strand
GCCGTACGCGTGACCGGGGCCTCTGGCTGGGTACGCATTTAATTTTGGGATTCCCTTGGGAGACTAGAGAGGAAGTGCTTCGCGCTGCCGACATCCTGTCGGATACGGGTATTCATTTTTTAAAGCTGCACCATCTTCACGTCGTCCGAGATACAGAACTGGCAAGAGCTTACCAGGAGGGGCCGTTCCATTTGCTTGAACTGGAGGAATACGCCGACCTGGTTGTCGATTTTATCGAACGGCTGAACCCGGCGATATTCATTGAGCGGCTGTTTGGGTCCGCTCCGGGGCAGCAGTTGATCGGACCTGTCTGGGGGAAGAGCGCAGCTGAGACCAGGCGCTTCATCGAACGGAGATTTATTGAACGGAATACCTGGCAGGGGAAAAGTCGTCAGTCGCCAGTTGGTAGCCGGCAGCAGAATGTGCCGTTTACTGCCGACTGTCTGCCGCCGACTACCGACTGATGTAGTAGGCCCGGATCCACTGATCCAGCGTCGCCCGCGGATCTCGGATCACATCCGCGGTTATTTCAAATTGCTGGATACCCTGGGTCCTGCGGATCAGATTGAGCCCGTGTTCATAGTCCTTAAATGTCCCGGCGAATACCTCCTCCAGTTTTTCGCCGCTATCCAGGGCTTTTTGACTCAGAAGGCGGGCGGCTTCCGGTTGAAGGTGAATCTGGATTCCATTCCGCTTTGACCACTCTTCGGCAATGCATTTGAATTCGAGATCCATCCGGTCAAGTTCGCCGGCCTTTACGTCCTGCAGAATTTCGTTTAAAACCTCGTTGGGGGAATCTACCAGGCGTGCCGTAAGCTCAAGGCGCTTAACCGAGGAGTGCGGGAGGTTGTACTTGTATTCCCGAAAAGTGCGTTCGCAGACACCCACGAGGCTTCGGGCTCCGGTGTGTTCCTCATAAGCTTTTTGAGCGATTCGATAAAGCCCTGCATCCGTCGGGAGCAAATCGATTCCATAGGCGTCAAAAGCATTCACATATTGATGCATAATGGACCCCTCGGAGTTCTGCAGGATCTGGAACAGGTCATCCACATTCAGTTCATGGCAGCTAACAACGACGGGCAACCGTCCCACAAATTCGGATTCGAACCCGTATTCGATGAAGTCATTGCTTTTGGCAAACTGGAAGTAATCTTCGTCCCTGGGCGCTGAGCGGCTGGCAGACTGAAACCCGATCGCTCTGGCTCCCATTCGCTTGCGTATGATATCCGCAAGTCCGTTGAAGGCTCCGCTGACAATGAAAAGAATGTGACGCGTGTTGATCAAGGAACGGGAGACCTTTCCTTTGGATTGAAATTCCATCGCTGCTTGAAGCTGTGAAGTGAGGTCGAAAGGGGTCCGAAGGCTTACCTCCGTTTCCTCCATGAGTTTCAACAGACCTCGCTGCACGCCCCCGCCGCTCACATCGCGCCCCAAAATGTTGGTCGGAGTGGCGATCTTATCAATCTCGTCGAGATAGATGATGCCGTACTCTGCCAGCCGGACATTCCCATCCGCCTTGTGGACCAGTTCTCGCACGAGATCCTCGACGTCACCGCCGACGTAGCCCGTCTCTGAAAATTTGGTTGCGTCGGCTTTAACGAATGGGACCCCGATGAGATCGGCAATAGTCCGGACCAAATAAGTTTTTCCGACACCCGTCGGGCCGAGCATAATGATGTTCTGCTTGGAGTATTCTTTGCACGGGCCCTTCACGGAGCATCGCTTGATGTGGTTATAGTGATCGCAGATCGTGGTGGCCAGAACCTTCTTGGCGGCATCCTGCTTCACTACAAAGCGATCCAGGTATTTTTTGATATCTCGAGGGAGGTAATCGAATTGCAGGTCCAGTGGAGCGTTCTGACTTTCGGTCCCCTCTTCCGCAGTCCGAGCCTGGTCCGGTTCGGCGCTTAGAACTCCGAGCTTTACACGATCGCCATACTTTTTCGAAAAAAACTCCTCCATATCCTTACGTAACTCGTCAGGATTCGGCCATTTAGAACCAGGTTGCATATAAAAACCACCTCCTGCGACCGCGGCAACAAATTAAGGCGATCACGATGAATCAAGTATGGGTTTGGAGATGCGAAAAATCAACTAGTCTCAAAATTTAGAGTGCGACAGCTTGCTTTGGCTGCGGGAGAGCTGTGCTCCATAAAACAAGTTTGCTCACTCCAAGAGCTTGAGCAGTAGGGAATGCTTAGCGATGGGCCCGTCTTCTCCGCGGCAGGTTAATTTTTTCGACCAGCGGTTTGGTCCGGCTGTGATGGCTTTGAGCATGTTTTGCCACGGCCGATGCCTTTTGGGCCAATTTCTTCGGCTTTGCTGCGTGCTTTTCCTGAGCGGGATGTGCCCCGTGAGTCCTGCGAGCCGGACGTTCTGCCTCCACGTGAGGCGCCTGGACTCCCTTTTCAAAATGCTGCAGCAATACATTGGACCGTAGAACTATGATTGGATCTCCCGCGAAGGATTGAGTCACTCGAGCAATCCTGGCGAGATGGGACTTGACCATAATATAAAAATCCAATGCCTGATCCGTCCAATTCTCACGCAGCTTTCGGATGATCGGGACATAGATTTTCAGGGTTGCCGGCTCTTCAAACAGCAAAGCGCGCTCGAAACAGGCTTTTAGGGACTGATCCTCTTTTTTTTCAGCAGCTTGCTGTTGGGTACTCTCCGAGATCGCCTTAGACCAGCCATCATGCTCTTTTTTCAGCTTGTGCCAGAAGGATGGAGGGATCACGCTCAGACTGCGTTTCTGTTGCGTGACGTCGTGCGCCATGGCGCTCCAGAGGTCACGGATGAGCTGATTCTCCTTAAATCGATGCTCCAGCTCAAGATACAGCCTTGCCAGCGTGTCTTGAAATTCTGTAATGGAAACCTGCAGGTTCATAACTCGCTCTCGCTCGATCAGAAGATCGCGAACCGAAGAATCAGGTAACCTGGGGAGGAACTCAAAGATCAAAATGTAGCAGACTCGGTGATTGCCTGTAAAGCCTATTGTTTATATTCTTTTAAGGAGTTAGCAGAGGTGAAGATTGCTGAATCCCAATCGAGGCCCTGGCTGGGCAATAGCATCGCAAATCAGGAATCAGCAATCTATTGTACGGCGGCATCTAAGATTTTGAGGGAACGCGAGTCCGCATCGATTCTGACTTTCGCGCCCAGGGGAATGGCCCAGTTTTCGACGCCATGGCCGGCAGGGAAACCCGCGAGAACCGGAACCTTCAGCCGGGTCAGGATCTCCCGCAACGTATCGTTCGCTGAGTAATTTCCCTGGGTCGGTTCGCATTCGAGAAAACTTCCCAGCAACACGCCGGCAATGTTTTGCAATTTGCCTGCGAGGTAAAGATGCGTCAGCATCCGATCGAGCCTGTAAGGCGGTTCTCCATGGTCTTCGAGGAAAAGAATTTTCCCTTCTGTCTTGATTTCGTAGGACGTTCCGATGCTTGCCGCGACGATCGAAAGACATCCTCCTGCAAGGATTCCTTCTGCTGGTCCAGGAAACCAGGTTTCGAGCTGGTCGAAACTCAAGACTGGGCGGTAGTCGGGATTTGTCCAAAGCGAGAGCAGATGTTTTTCCTGATTGTGGGCGAGTGATCCAAGTGAAGGGGATGCGGCCATTGGTCCGTGAATTGTGATCCAGCCGAAGCGCCTGCGGAAAAACAGGTGTAGAGTCGTGAGATCGCTGAAGCCCACGAAAACTTTCGGGTGCAGGCGCAGGCGTTTTTCCATCAAGTATGGAATAAGGCGCGAGCATCCATACCCTCCCCGAAGGGCCATGACGGCCTGGATTGACGTATCCTCGAAGGCCTCCATGAGCTCTTCCGCCCTTGCGCTGTCTTCGCCGGCCAGATAGCGGGACGACTGGAAGATGCGTTCACTGAACCGCACGCGGAACCCCATCCTCTCCAGGGTTGCGATCCCTCTTTCAAACCCATCACGCTGTTGGACAGTGCCCCCCGGCGCCACGATCGAAATCGTGTCTCCCGGTTTCAACTTTGGCGGTTGGATAGTCGGAATGTCCATGTCAAATGATAAGATAGGGTCAATCTAGATCATAGAAACAGTGATGGAGACCCAAACATGATGAACTACATCTGGCTCACGATGATTATTCTTGCCGTAGTCATCGGAGGAATCAACGGCAAAATCGAGGAAGTCACGAAATCGGCTGTTAATTCGGCCGGCATTGCCGTGACAGTGGCGATTGGTTTGATTGGCTATATGGCTCTGTGGCTCGGCATCATGAAAATTGCTGAGGACTCGGGTCTTATGTCGTTGCTCGCGAGGGCGATTACTCCGGTTCTGAAAAGGCTGTTTCCCGACGTTCCCGCCGGACATCCCGCGATGGGAAGCATGACAATGAATATTGCGGCGAACATGTTGGGATTGAGCAATGCGGCGACGCCGATGGGGCTGAGGGCGATGGAGGACCTCGAGACGCTCAACGCGCACCCGGGTGTTGCGACCAATGCCATGTGCACGTTCCTGACGGTAAACACTGCCGGACTTCAACTGATTCCTGCAACAATGATCGGTATTATGGCTTCTTCAGGGTCAAGAGAACCGACTGCCGTCATTGGGACCACGATTGCAGCAACCGTAGCCGCTCTTATTGCAGGGATTACCACGGTTAAAGTTCTTGAGAAACTGCCGATATTTTCCGTTGAGCGCGGCCGGGGGAGGAAATCGTCATGATCCGGCACATGCTTAACATGATCTCGATTTGGGCAATTCCGCTTGCCCTCGTCTGCATTCCCCTTTATGGCGCAATAAAGAAAGTGAAGGTGTACGAAAGCTTTGTGGAAGGCGCCAAAGGCGGATTTCAGATGGCAATTCGTATCATCCCCTACCTGGTGGCAATCCTCGTTGCGGTCGGGATGCTCCGGGGCGCCGGGGCGATCGACATGCTGGCCCGGTGTCTGGATCCCGCGCTTCGGCTTGCCAAATTCCCCGTTGAAATTCTTCCGCTGGCGATCATGCGCCCGCTCTCGGGAAGCGGTTCATTGGGAATCGTGACCGAATTGATCAAAGCTCATGGGCCGGATTCATTTATAGGTCGTCTTGCCGCGTCCGCCTACGGCAGCACCGAGACCACATTTTATGTTCTGGCTGTGTATTTTGGCGCTGTTGGAATCAAGAAAGCCCGGCATGCCGTGATAGCGGGACTCGTGGCGGATGTTGTCAGCCTGATTGCGGCGATTGTTGTGTGCCGGATTGTTTTTCTGTAGACGAGATACAGGGAAATGGGGGACTGTCCCCCTATTGCCCGCAAAATTGAGACGGATTTCGCAATCGATCAGGAATGTTATATAATTCGCTGAGTTTTGGTTTGCGGCCTGATATAATATCCAATTTTTTTATAGGCAGTACTAAGCGACACTAGGAGTAGATTTTGCGCCCCATTTACAATTCAGGAGAATCCCAATGTTGACGAGAATTCTTTGTATTTCCAGGAGGATCATGACCCGGGGGTGGATCATGATCCTCACGATTTTGCTGCTTGGCGCGCTGGTTATACCGGCTGCCGTCGCCCAAGCCCCTCAGCAGCCGCAAGCAGCCACGACCCATGAAGGTGGTGAAGCATCGCTCGTGCTCCCTAATCTGGGTCAGGTCGACTTTCACGGATTGAATGCCCGAACGCTTTTGATGACCGGGCTTGGAGTCTGCGTTCTTGGGCTCCTTTTTGGCCTGATTATCTTCACGCAGCTGAAGAACCTTCCCGTTCATAAGTCCATGCGTGAGATCTCAGAGCTGATCTACGAAACCTGCAAGACTTATCTCATTACTCAAGGCAAGTTTATCCTCATACTGGAGGTTTTTATCGGCATCATCATGCTGGTTTACTTCGGAGTGCTCCAGCACTTTGCCGCTAGGAAGGTTGCCATCATCCTGATCTTCAGTCTCATAGGTATCGGCGGTAGCTACGGCGTTGCATGGTTTGGAATCCGGATCAACACCTTCGCCAATTCGCGAACCGCATTTGCGAGCCTTGAAGGAAAGCCGTTCCCCTGCTACGCCATTCCGCTGAAGGCTGGAATGAGCATCGGGATGGCGCTGATCAGTGTCGAACTCTTTATGATGCTCTGCATCCTGCTGTTCATCCCGGGCGATTATGCCGGTCCGTGCTTCATCGGCTTTGCAATCGGCGAATCGTTGGGCGCCGCGGCGCTGCGCATAGCCGGCGGCATCTTCACCAAGATCGCGGACATCGGTTCGGATTTGATGAAGATCGTGTTCAAGATTAAGGAAGACGACGCGCGCAATCCTGGGGTCATAGCAGATTGCACAGGCGACAATGCCGGGGATTCGGTCGGCCCGACAGCGGATGGATTCGAAACTTATGGCGTCACCGGCGTGGCGTTGATTTCCTTTATTCTTCTTGCGGTCCCCAAAGAAGCGATCCAGGTGCAACTGCTGGCATGGATTTTCGTCATGCGCATCATGATGATTATCGCGAGCGGACTTTCCTACCTGGTGAACGAGGCGATCGCGAAGGCTCGCTACCGCAACGCCACGAAGATGAACTTCGAAGCTCCGCTCACGTTCCTGGTCTGGCTCACATCGCTTATCTCGGTAGCCATTACCTACGTCGTCTCTTATTTCCTGATCGGCTCGCTTGGAGACGGCACGCTGTGGTGGAAGCTTTCCTCCGTGATTACCTGCGGGACCCTAGCAGGCGCAATCATCCCGGAACTGGTGAAAATTTTCACCTCGACAGAGTCGAAGCATGTACGGGAAGTGGTAACCTCGGGACGTGAAGGCGGAGCCTCTCTCGGTATCCTGGCCGGTCTCGTGGCCGGCAACTTCAGCGCCTACTGGCTGGGAATGGCCATAGCCAGTCTGATGGGCGTTGCGTTCGGAGTCAGCACGTTGGGGCTGAGCGCGATTATCCCGTTGGCCCCGGCTGTCTTCGCATTTGGCCTGGTCGCCTTCGGATTTTTGGGTATGGGGCCGGTCACAATTGCGGTCGATTCTTACGGCCCGGTTACAGACAATGCGCAATCCGTATTCGAGCTTTCGCTGATTGAACAGATCCCGGGAATCAAGCAGCAGATCAAAAAAGAGTACGGCTTTGATGTGAACTTTGACAAAGCAAAGGAATTGCTGGAAGAAAACGACGGTGCCGGAAATACCTTTAAGGCGACGGCGAAACCTGTCCTGATTGGAACCGCCGTGGTCGGCGCCACGACGATGATTTTCTCCATAATTGTTATGCTCACAAACGGCCTTACGGCTAACATAGAGAAGCTGTCCCTCCTGCATCCTCAATTTCTGCTGGGGCTGATCGCCGGCGGCGCTGTGATTTACTGGTTTACCGGTGCATCCACCCAGGCAGTGAGCACCGGCGCTTACCGTGCCGTGGAGTTCATCAAGGCTAACATCAAGCTCGAAGGGGTGGAGAAGGCTTCCGTGAGCGACAGCAAAAAAGTGGTCGCCATCTGCACGCGGTATGCACAAAAGGGGATGTTCAACATTTTCCTGACCGTTTTCTTCTCGACCCTGGCCTTTGCCTTCATCGAGCCTTTCTTCTTCATCGGCTATCTAATCTCCATAGCTCTGTTCGGGCTTTTCCAGGCCATCTTCATGGCGAATGCCGGTGCTGCCTGGGACAACGCGAAAAAGATCGTCGAGGTGGAATTAAAAGAAAAGGGGACAGCCCTTCACGCCGCCACAGTCATCGGCGATACGGTCGGAGATCCTTTCAAGGACACGTCTTCGGTGGCCATGAATCCCGTCATCAAGTTCACGACGCTGTTTGGACTGCTTGCGGTCGAACTCGCGGTGAGCATGTCAAAGTCGGGTTCCGGACTGACGCTGGTCATCGCGGGAGTGTCTCTGCTGATCGCTATGACATTCGTGTGGCGGTCGTTCTACGGAATGCGCATACGCTCGGAATCCTCCGAGATGAAGGCCGAAACTCAGCGCATTGCATAGAGTTCTGGGGTCTTGGGGCCTTCGAGTTCGACTCAAAGGCTCCAAGATCCTAAGCGATTACTCGGTATATTGAATGACCTTCTGCTTGAAGCCTTCCAGGTTCAGCTTTCCCGCCTTGTAATCAGTGATCCACGACTTGCGGGCAGAAATCACGTTTGACTTGTCTGTGACGAAGACCAGATTAATGTATTCGTCAGGTTTGACCGTCGTTATGGAATCGCCATAGTTCGCAAGAGCTTCAATGAGGTAGACTTTTACCTCTGACATCTCCTGCAGGAGCTTCTGCCGTTTGGCCTCCGTCTGTTCCCGGAGATTTTTGACTTTCGCCTGAGCGTCCTCCACCGCTTTCCGAAGTTTCTCGCGGTCCAAATCAATCCGCGCCTGCTTGTCCCCGAGTTCAGCAGTCAGTGGCGCAGCCGGATGAGCTGGAGGGGCTGGAACTACGCTGCCATCAACTCCTCCTCCCACCCCACTGCCGACTCCGCTGGCTCCGCGCTGTGCTTCCTGCGCAATTCTTGCCGCGTCCTGAGCGACGTTCGAGGACAATGCTCTGATCTCTTGATTCAGCGAAGCCATCTGTTCGTTAAATTCCGGACCCAAATTGAAGTTGTATGAAAAATTTGGCATGAAAAAACGAAAGCTGGAACTGGGGATAACAAACACCGCCCCCTGTCCCGCGAGATAGAACGCGGTAATGTTAGAGAAACGCCAATCCGACGACTCCTTGTGGGAATTCTGAGCGTAGAAGGTGAGGGTTGTGTTGAGAATCCCTTTCATGATTTCCAGCTCTTCCCCGGATTTCGTGACGTCAAAGGATTCCTTGGTTCCCTGTCCCCAGGAGAAGGTTCCAAGCAAGAAGAGGATAGTTATCCCTGCGAGGTATCGTTTCATTGCATCCTCCGTTTGTATTTAATTCTGAATTATCGAAGTTTCAGATCCGCGACCTCTAGCAGCGTGCCCAGGACCTCGTTTGTCCGGCGCGATTGGATTGCATTGCTTGCCTCGGTGCTGTCGAATCGAAGATTGATGCCTTCGAGGTCCTGCGCGCGTTGCTGAGCTACAGTCCGGTACATGTCTGAAACGAGTTTCTGCGTGTCATTCCGCACGTGCCCCTCGGAATCGGCGATGCGCCCCGTGATCCGGGAATCCATGCGGGCCAAGGCTGACGTGAGCTGGAGAGCCTCCTGCTGCGTCAAACTGTCGTGCGAGCGTGCGATTTCAGTTTGCATTTCCCGAATCCACGCGGCTCTGGATTCTTGATTTTTCCTTTCGGCGGCTTTGAGAATCTCTTCCTTTAGCGCTGTTGGATCCAGGTCGCTGCGGCCGAAGCTGATCGACCATCCGCTGGGATTGGACCGTATCTGCAGCCGGGAGACGGTTGCAGTGCCGAACAATAGAATCAGCGCGGCAGCCGTGGCGAGAACCGCCTGCCATGGGTTGAAGGATTGTTTCTCCGGGTAGATGAAAAAGTGGTGGGGGACGTCCTCTTCGCCCGCAACGGCCAGCTGTTGAATAGTGTGCGCGTAACTCTCCTGTTCCGAACGGCAAAGCGAACATGTGGCGAGATGCACCTCGAGAGCCTGCTTTTCTTCCTTGGTCAAGTCCCCCAAAAAAGAGGCAGCAATTTTTTTCTGATGTTCACTGCATTCGGATTTCATGATCGTGTCTCCAATTGCTCAGGCTTCGCTTCCCAGCCTGATTTTCAGCATTTCCAGGCCAGAATAGAGCCTGGACTTGATCGTGCTCAAGGGGACTTCGAGTACCGCCGCAATTTCCTCGAAGGTCATCTCCTGAAAGAATTTAAGTTCAATTACGGCTTGCTGGTCTACCGGCACGTGCGAAAGAGCCGCCCAGACCCGGTTCCGCTGTTCCAACTGCATCAGCTCGCTAACCTGTGTCTCAGCAATCCGCAGTTGGGGTGCGGGGCTTTCTCCTGCACTCGCATCCTCCAGTGAAAGGTGTGTTCCAGGAGGACGCTGCTTCACGCGAGTCAGACAGTGGTTCAGAACGATGCGATAGATCCAGGTTGAGAATTTCGAGTCTCGGCGGAAACGGCGGATGCTTCTGAACGCCAAAAGAAAAACCTCCTGGGTTGCTTCCGCAGCTTCTTCCCGGTCTCGAAGCATTCTCAAAGCCACGTTGTACACGGTCTTTTCCCATTTCAGCACCAGGCGGTTGAATGCCCGGGTGTCGCCCCGCTGGCTGGCGGCAATCCAGAAATTCTCCTGGTCCGAATCCAAGGGGACTGGAGAGCCTCCGGTCTGGACCATTGCATATTCGCTCATCAACCACATTGGACATGGGGAAATGGCAAAAAGTCGAGAAATTTGGAAGAAATTTTAGGGATTAAGATTTTAAAAGAAGGCGCCGGAATGCAGAAAGCAGAATATGTAGTTACAATTGTCAATCGTCCATCGCGAGTGGTCAATGGAATGGAACTCCAAGTTTCGGCGACTCAAAGGTTCAAGGCTATTTTGTTTCTAGACGGCTTAAATGTCGGATGGTAATATGGGGGCGTCGGATCCCTGGTCCGGCTATTGTCGGTGAGTGAATCGAAGGATAAGGCATGGATGAATCCTGTTCCCCTGCGAGAATTCTTCCAAAAGGGGACCTGCCTCCCACCAGTTTTGGTGAAACCATTATCGGCAACGCGTATCTAATGAGTGGATGACTGAGGTGGGTCGATTG
>Ga0326727_10026863_pt1 | contig 10627 bp, 6 predicted proteins | sample MB2enrmetagenome_FD_207643 | JGI IMG/M metagenome (GOLD analysis project Ga0326727, IMG submission 207643) | Lab enriched peat soil microbial communities from McLean, Ithaca, NY, United States - MB29MY | ecosystem: Environmental > Terrestrial > Soil > Wetlands > Peat | place: USA: New York... | reverse complement strand
GCCGCGCGAATTATCTCGCTTCCCCGCCGCTCGTGGTGGCATACGCGATTGCAGGGCGCATGGACTTCGATATCGTCAACGAGCCGCTTGGAAACGACAAATCCGGCCAGCCCGTTTATCTGCGCGACATTTGGCCCACGCCGCAGGAAGTTGAGTCGGTAATGCGCTCGTCTGTATCGAGTGAGATGTTTCGCAAGGAATATGCCGACGTTTTCACGGGCGATGAACATTGGCGAGCGCTCCCGATTCCCGAGGGCGATCTTTACGCGTGGGATGCGAAATCCACGTATATCAAGGACCCGCCGTTTTTCCAGGAGATGCCCGTCAAACCCGCGCCGCTTGTGGATTTGCGCGGGCTCCGCGCGCTTGCCGTGCTTGGCGATAGCGTGACGACGGACCACATCTCGCCCGCCGGGTCAATTCCGCCGGATAGTCCCGCCGGAAAATACCTGATCGAGCACGGCGTTCAGCCGAAAGATTTCAACTCTTACGGCGCGCGCCGCGGCAATCATGAAGTGATGATGCGCGGAACGTTTGCAAACATCCGGCTGCGCAATTTGCTCGCTCCGGGAACCGAAGGCGGTTGGACAATTCATCAGCCGAGCGGCGAAAGAATGTCGATCTACGACGCGGCGATGCGGTACGACACGGAACGCGTTCCGCTGATTGTCGTCGCAGGGAAGGAGTATGGCTCCGGGTCGTCGCGTGATTGGGCGGCAAAGGGAACGATCCTTCTCGGCGTTCACGCAGTGCTGGCGGAAAGCTTCGAGCGAATTCATCGCAGCAACCTCATCGGCATGGGCGTGTTGCCGCTCGAATTTCTGCCGGGTGAAAATCCGGCCTCACTCGGATTGACGGGACTTGAAACGTTCGACGTCGAGGGACTCGAACGGAATTTCGAGCCGCGCAAGAAAATGAAGATACGCGCGCGCGACTCCAATGGTGAGGAGAAAATCTTCGCTGCCGTGGCCCGTGTCGATACGCCCTTTGAAGTCGCGTACCTCCATCATGGCGGGATCTTGCGATACGTGCTGCGGCAGATGCTCTAACGCGCGACGGCGCCGATCACGCCCGGCGCCCGCTCAGGTTCGGTTGGGAATAGTCTTTCAGGCGCAGGTGCAGAATTCGCGGAGCTAGAAGATGATAGACGCCCGCGAAAACGACGCAAAATCCCCCGAAAGCGACCAATAGATTCGCGCCGCGGCTTCGCAGAAAGAATAAGGCTGCGTTTCCCAAGCCAAACGAGACTCCAAAAAGAACAACTGCGCAGAGCGCCCTCGGACACGAGGCTGCGCCACAGCGCGGACAAACGACTCCCGAAAGGCCTGTGGCCGTCCAGAGAGATTTCATGGGTACTCTTCGATTGCATTGCGGGCAGGTCATAGCATTACCCTCCCCGATATAGGTATTAAACGCGGCAGAACCACAAGCGCCATTGCCGCCTAAAAAGCAGCGCGTAATCTATCACACCTTTCGCCCAATAGGCGAATACAGCGATGGACAGCGCCGCCGCGCTGCATCTCAGTAGATTGCCCTTGACCATGTGCGCCGACAGAGAGACTATTCAGGCGCAATTGAACGGTAACGTACCCCAGGCATCATCACATGATTGATTGGGAGTGACCCCGCTAAGTCCTTATAAACCAGTCGCGGGGGATTATCGGAAATCACTTGGGACTCGCCCTCATGGCAGCGGCAATGTGCGAAAGTAGCCTGGATTATCTCCTCCAGATTGCCAAGGTCTTTCTCGGCCGCAACTCGGAAAGCGCCTCCTGTCCGAGCGAAACCAACGGTCCGCTGGATGCGTCCCAAGGAGCGGCGGGTTTCTTACGCGGATACCATTTAAGACGTTTAATATATTGCCCTTCTTGGGAGCCAACAATGAGATCCCAGTTCGTACGTGGACTTTTGCTTTCCTTTCTGTTTGTCCTTCTCTGCCCTTTTCTGACTTCGGCGCAAACGAACACGGTTCCGTCGCGCATCACGCAAGCCGTTGACGAAACCAACCTAACGTTGCTCAAGGGCAACACTCATCCTTTGGCTCGCCCGGAGTTTGACCGCGGCCCAGCACCTTTGGGTTTGCCGATGGAGCGCATGCTGCTTGTGCTCAAGCGCAGCGCCGATCAGGAAGCGGCTCTCAAGACGCTCCTCGATGAACAGCAGGACATCTCCTCGCCCAACTACCACCAGTGGCTTACGCCGGAGCAATTCGGCCAGCAGTTTGGCTCGTCCGACCAAGACATCCAAGCGGTCACCACGTGGCTCGGGTCGCACGGCTTCCAGGTGGCACGTGTCGCAAAGGGCCGCACCGTGATTGAGTTTTCGGGCACGGCTGGCCAGGTCCAGGAAGCGTTTCACACCTCCATTCATAAGTACACGGTGAACGGCGAGGACCATTGGGCCAACTCGAGCGATCCGCAAATCCCGACAGCGCTCGCGCCCGTTGTTGCCGGCGTGAAGACGCTCCACAATTTCCTGAAGAAGCCTCAACTTGTCATTACGGACGAGAAATTCACGGCTAAGTACGAACCCGGTTTACCGCCGCAGTTCACATCTAGCAATGGCACACTCCACGCGCTAACCCCCGCGGACTACGCAGTCATCTACAACATCAACCCTCTGTACAACGCGACGACAAAAACAGATGGAACTGGGACAACCATTGCCGTGGTTGGGCGGTCAAACATCATCCTTCAAGACGTATTGGATTTCCGCAGCGTCTTTGGCCTGCCAGTAAATGATCCTCAAATCGTCTTGAACGGAACGGATCCCGGCATCCTGAGTCTTGGTGAAGAGATGGAGGCCACACTAGACACATCCTGGTCCGGCGCGACTGTCAAGTTGGTTGTTTCCGCTTCAACGAGCACCGCGGACGGAGTTGACCTCTCCGAGTTCTACATCATCGACAACAATCTCGGCAACGTCATGACCGAGAGTTTTTCCGGGTGCGAAAACCAGACCGGCATCACAAGCGCGGATGCAACTGCAGTCTCCCTTCTGGCGGAGCAAGCCGCTGCACAGGGCATCACCTACATGGTTTCGACGGGAGACAGCGGCGCGGAAGGCTGCGATAACCCGGACACAGAAACCGTGGCGACAGGCCCGCTGTCCGTAAACATCCTGGCTTCCTCGCCCTACACAGTCGGAGTTGGCGGCACATTGTTTACAGAGGGTGCGAATGCTGCCAAGTACTGGAGCACAACTAATAATTCGACGACTTTGGGGTCAGCGCTCTCTTACATCCCGGAGGATGTCTGGAATGAGAGTTGCCTATCCGTTTGCGGGCAAAACGGTGGAGGAAGCATCTGGGCCGGCGGCGGCGGTGCCAGCATTTTCTTCCAGAAACCTGTATGGCAATCGGGAGTTGCCGGCATTCCTCCCATAGCCACCGATCCCATGCGTGATCTGCCCGACGTGTCTCTCTCGGCTGCTGGGCACGACCCATACCTGGTTTGCATGCAGTACTCGTGCGAGAACAACGGTTCAGGCTACATAAACTTCTACGGGGTCTCTGGCACGTCCGCATCCGCTCCCTCCTTTGCCGGCGTGATGGCTCTGGTCAATCAGAAGACCGTCTCTCGCCAAGGCCAGGCGAATTACGTTCTCTACCGCCTTGCTGCTCAAGAGACGCTTTCGAGTTGCAATGCTTCGATTCAATCTCCGCTCCCTGCTTCCACATGTATTTTCAACGATGTGACAGTCGGCAACAATGCGGTTCCTGGCGAAGCTGGGTACGGAACGTCGAGCGCGAAGTATCAGAGCGGCGTGGGCTACGACCTGGCCACTGGCCTGGGATCTGTGAATGTCGCGAACCTCGTCAATGGCTGGGGCAATGCTCGCTCCACGATCAGCGTGACTACGCTCACGCTCCCGGCAGGACCCTTTGTGCACGGCACGTCCGTGAATATCGGCGTCGCTGTGGCGCCCAAAACTGGTTCCGGCACGCCGACGGGCGATGTTTCGCTTGTGACAAGCAACAACTTCACTGTGCCATTCGATACGCTGAACAGCAGCGGCTCAGCTTCTTCAACCACGAATCAGCTCCCGGGTGGAACCTACAACTTAACAGCGCATTACGAAGGGGATGGCATTTTTCTGCCTAGCGATTCTTCTCCAGCTCCCATGACGGTTACGCCCGAAACCAGCGCCACGACTCTTGCCGTGCTCAGCGGAAGCCCTACCGGGTCGCCGGTTACGACTGCTCCCTACGGCTCCACACTCTACCTGCAAAGCAAAGTGACGGGCGGTTCCGGAGTTGGAGTGCCAACCGGAACAGTCAGCTTCAACGACTCGATAGCCGGGTCCCTTGGCTCAGGCACTCTGGATAGCACGGGCAGCGTAACGATTCCGCTCGCCATTGGCTCGCCTTTAGGGCCAGGCGTACACTACATAACTGCAAGCTACGTTGGAGACTCCAGCTTTCACGCCAACTCGTCGGCGCCTCTCGCTTTCACGGTCACAAAGGCGCCATCGACAACCACATTGTTGGTTCAATACTCTCCTACGCTCCTCGCGGGACAGAGCGGCAGTATTGACGTCAACGTTGGCGGCGCTGGAACCTTTCCGACAGGCACGGTGACCGTCTATGAAGGTGCGACGCAGATCGGGAGCCCTGCGTCATTAACTGACGGAGAAGTCGCTTACACGATCCCTGCAGGCGCACTTGCCGAAGGCCAGCATGTTTTGACAGCCAGCTACAGCGGCGACACGAACTATCTTCCCTCCACCTCGCCAGCCACTACGGTCAACGTGTACTACAATACGGCGACAACCGTCACGTCCTCGGCACCTACAATTCAGGTCGGGCAGTCGGTGACCTTCACGGCCCTAGTGACTTCGAACCACACTGGCCTCCCCGCGATCTCTGGCACGGTGCAGTTTTCGTCCTCCCTCTTCGGCTATCTAGGCAGCGGGGCGGTGACGAATGGAGGGCAGGCGCAGTTCACCACCACAACCGTGCCGGCAGGAAATCAGACGATTCAGGCAACCTATTCGGGCGACACCAACTATGTGTCTTCGACAGGCAGCACCCAAGAGACCGTAAACCTGACCGGGACGACCACGACGGTGACTTCTTCCAACCCGACGACCCAGCAAGGCTCCAGCGTGACTTTCACTGCCACTGTGGCTCCGGTGCAGACAGGAGGGCCGGCGGTCACGGGCACGGTGCAATTCACGGCAAACGGGTCAAACATCGGCAGCTCGCCCGTCACGAACAACCAGGCACAGGTAACCACAAGTTCTCTGCCGGTAGGCTCCATCCAGATCCAAGCAAACTACGGTGGCGATAACAACTACGCCGCATCATCCGGAACCTTCACCGAAACCGTGAACGCCGTGCCTACTTTCACGGTCTCCGCGAATCCGGCGACGATCACGATAGCAAGCCCCGGGAGCTCGGGCTCGACGACACTGACTTTCACGGGCGTGAACGGATTCGCGGGCACGATCAATCTCAATTCCACCATGTGCTCGGGCATGCCCAATGAGAGCAGTTGCAGTTTCGGTGCAAGTTCCGTGACTCTCAGCGCCACCACAACGACTGCCACGAGTACGTTCATGGTTATGACGACTGCTCCATCGTCCGCCTTCCCGCGAACGCTCAAACCCCCGGCCGGCATTGGCTGGAAGATGCTGGTCACTGGAATTGCCGTAGCTCTGCTCTGCTTGATGAGCCTGCGTGCACGACGATGGCGTTTGGGTGCGGCGTTTGCGACGCTGCTCCTTGCAGTTGTGCTGACGAGCAATGGATGCGGTGGGGGAAGCAGCGGGCACATCCACAATCAGGGTACGTCGCCGGGTTCCTACACCGTCACGATTTCGTTTGCCAGTGGAAGCGTGGCGACGACTGCTCCCGTCACCGTTGTAGTCAATTAGCGCGCAGGAATGACACGCCACTAATCTTGTCGCGCGAGGGGCCGCTCTGCCAGCCCAGTGCCCCTCGCGCGATCACTTCCTCCCGAAGGGCATTCATTTCTCATAGTATGTTTATAGGATTGAACGGCTAGCTCGCGCGTCCTATCATTCGCCAACTCACCGGAAATGCGATGAAACTTTCATTGCGGCTACCCAACTGGCGCTGGTGGCAATGGTCGGCTCTTGGGCTGGTGCTGATTCTCGCGGCTAGCTATGGAGCACTGAGCTACATGATGGGCGGGCCGCGCGACGTTTATGGGTTTCTGCGCTACGCTCTGCCGCAGTGGCATCGCGGCGACTTGCGTGTCGGTGACCAGGCTCCCAATGCCCAACTCGTCTCGCTCGACGGTCGCACGACGGTTCGTCTAAGCGACTGGTTCGGCAAGCGGCCACTCGTCCTCATCTTCGGAAGCTACACTTGACCGCCGTTCCGCCGCGAGGTGGTCAACCTCGTCAAGATGTACAACGATTACAAGGATCGCGCCGATTTTCTCGCCGTGTACATTCGCGAGGCTCATCCGCAAGACGAATGGCAGATGAAGTCGAACGTGAAGGAGAGTGTTTGCTACCCGCAGCCAAAAACGCTGGCGCAGCGCGTGGCCATCGCCAATGATTTCACCCAGCGATTCCACTTCCCTATTCCACTCGCCGTGGATTTCATGAGCGACACAGCGGACCACATTTACGCCGGGTGGCCTGAGCGTCTTTACGTCATCGATGAGTCAGGGAAGATCGTCTATCGCAGCGGGCTGGGCCCCTTCAACTACCATCCCGAAGAAGTTCGCGCATGGCTGGAGCGAAGATTTCCTCCGGCCCATACGGGAAACTGAACGCAATCGCTTCGCCCCGCATCAAGATTTCCCCGGGGCATCCACAGTCGCCAGTTTTCAGCGAGGCGCAGTCTCTCCGCTGCGCATTTCCTCAGCCGCGCCTTCGGCGGCATCTTCCCATTCTGCGAATTGGCCGACGATTCCGAGGTTCTCGACGAATTCGAGCGCGATGACCTGATGGGGAGGAGCGTCGTCCGAAGGCGGTTGGACGGGATGCTCGTGAGCGAGAAAGTTCGCGATGTGCACGATGGCGATTGCGTCGAGCGTTTCTTGCGGCACCCTTTCGGGGTGGTGATGGTGCGCGACAGCCTCGACGATCGGGCTTGGCAATCCCCAGATTCCGAGGAGATACGCGCCGGTTTCGGCGTGCGAAACTCCGATCAGTTCCTCTTCCACGGAAAACAGCGGCCTTGCCTCCTCGCGCGCACCCGATAGCGCGCGGACAAAGTGGTTTCGCGAACGCGTGGCAAGCACGAGTTTCCCGACGTCATGAAGCAGCCCCGCCACGATGGCGATGCCGCGCGTATGAGAAGAAGCGGGAATCTGCGCCGCGATCCTTGCCACAAGCTGCGAATGCGCGTGCAGTTCCTCGAATGAAAAACCGGGGATGGCCGCGGCTTTTTCGAACACCCGAAAAACCTCCGCCGACAGAACCAGGTTCTGCACCATGTCGACCCCGAGAAAACTTACCGCCGTTCTCACCGTGGAAATTTCTCGCGGCAGCCCGAAGAAGGACGAATTGACGATCTGCAGGATCTTCGCCGATACGGCCACGTCCTGTTCCACAATGCGCACAATTTGTTTGATCGAAGTTTCCGGGTCGGCCAAAGCCTGCCGCAGAGCCAGATACGTTCGCGGCAAAACAGGCAGGTCTCGAACCGAGCCAACGATGCTTGCGAGCAGCTTGCTGCTCAGAAGCCCGGAAAGGCTTGTGGCGCGTTCGATGGCGACGCGCAGTGTATTCAAGTCGCAGGGCTTCACGAGAAATTGGTGAGCTACGGGCACCGCGCGAAGCGCGCCTTCCAATTCGTTTTGGCTGGAGAGAACGATGCGCACGATGCCGGGGTGGGTCTGGCAAACCGTATTCAGTAATGCCGCTCCATCCATCCCTGGCATTTTGATGTCCGAGACGATGACGTCGTACGGCGCAGCATTGAGCAGCTTCAGCGCGTGCTCGCCGCCCTGCACAAAACCTATTTCCCATTGACCTTGCTGCGGGGCGAGCGTCTCTCGAAGGCGTTCTAAAACCCGTGGCTCATCGTCCACGAAGAGGATTCGCTTCATTTCCCACTCCCTTTGCGATGCGTGTTCCCTGCTTCTTGCCGGCTCGCGCGTTGTCGAAAGTGTTTTCTCAGGCAGACGCCAATAAAGAATATGTCCGGAAACTTCCGGCACGTTTGGAAGAGGGAAATCCAGGAGAGGGAATTTCCGAAAAAACCGGGTGCGCAACAGCCCGCGCGAAACGCAGCGCGATTCAAGACCCCGCGATCAAGTCAATTATAGGACTCAATCCCGGGCGCGGCAAACCTCGGTGTCCGAAGAGTCAGTCGGCAGAATGCACTCGTGCCGCCTCCCGGACGAGCAGTTGTATGTTCTCGAATCTCCCAATGATCCGCGCCCATGCGCAGGGGAAAGTGCGGACACGAAAAAACGGGCCCGGCGGTTAAAACTGCGGGTATATTAGGTCCTAGCTGATAAACCAAGTTGGGAATTCACGATTATCTTTCCGTCTCCGAATGCATGGGGAATGTCTGTGCTGAAACGCCTTCGTGATTCGGATTTCGGACTCAACTCCATTCTGGTACGGAGGAGGTTTCTCTGACATGCCCTTCCCCAAGAGCTTTTGGACCGGTAAAGTCAACGCAACTGCGTCGATCAGCGGTGTGATGTCCAGCAGTTTTCAGGGTGATCTGAACCTGGAGATTTCTCTTGGGCCGGCACTTCAAGGCGAGAATCTCTCTGGGTCCGCCGCTTTCCCAGCCTCGACCAACAAAATCGGAGGCTCGATCACAGGCAATTTCAACGGCAATGTGACCTCAGGGGACCAAAGTAGTCAGGGAAGCGGGACAGTGAACTATGTGATTGGAGGCACATACGACCCCAAAACGCACAAGATAAGCATAAACACTGCCGTTGTCGGAATGCAGGCTACGGGCCAGCATGCGAGCCCGTCGGGCGCTTCGGCTGTCTCAATCAACATAGGTACACCAGTGGCAGTATTGGGTACAGCCCCCAACGCCCCACCACCGCCCATGTCGATCGGCACCACCGCTTCTGATCCAAACAATTGGGTAAGCGATTGTGCCCCCGGTGCTCCCAATGCGTCCCAACCGATTACTCTCGACCTTCAACAATCCGGCACGCAAACGATCGTTCAGACTTTCCAGGACTCTATTGGCCTGGGCCTGAGGACGACGACGTGGAATATCACTCTCGATCCTCATCAGGTCACCGTGGAAATTGATCCAACGGAACTTGACCCAACCACAAAGAGTCCTCAGGCGACCCTCACTGTGACGGTAAGCTCCAACGGGCAGCCGGCAAAGATGGAAAGTGTCAACCTACAGATCTGCACGTATCTAGGCGGCATGTCGGACGATGACACGCACGCACCGGACGGCCACCTCCACGATCAGCGAACAGACATGTGCGACCACTCTTCGCGGCCTGCAGGTCAACTTCGGGACACAAATGGATTGGCGGGGCCGTCGGGAAACACATACGGAGCCGATGATTATCCGCTTATGGCGACAACTGGATTGGACGGCAAGATAACAATTATTTATATCCCTCCGCAGGGCGGGTCCGTGTACATTTCCGGAAAGGACCAAATAACAGCATCACTGGCAACTGCGCCCAACACCAAGGATCAGACCGATATAACCACACAGGTGCCCGACCTCTCGGCCGCCCCAGGCTCCTCGGATGGTTCGGGTGGGGGCACCTACTATTTCGTATCCCAGCATGGCCCGACGGGCCACGGATTCCTTTTCTATGGGACCGACTCCACGAACCAGGCGTTGGTGCAAATCGCAAACGCCTTCTACAACGCGCAGATAGCGTGCAGCAATGGTGCGCCGGCGACAAACGTTCTCCCGGCTGGTTATTCACCGAACCCTTACAATACGGATCCTCTCACGAACGCTCCGCGAACCTACACCACACCCGGCGAACCTATGAAACTGAGAATTACCGCGATGAGCCTTCCTTGGGGCGGCTCGCTTGACATCGGGTGCGGTTGGAACCCTCCTCACCACTCGCACAGCACCGGGAAAGTAGCCGATTTGGGGTGGGCCGATTTCCAGGCTCCCGGCGCCGTTCCGGGCCCGGCGTGGAACATGGATCTCATCTATCTCTTGGGAGCGATCATCCTCAGCACTCCCGGTGCAAGCATGAACGTCAACTATGAAGGCGGAGACCTCGACGCGACGCTTCAGCATTTTTCGGGAAAATCCGTGAAAAGCAGCGGGGGAACAACAATAGCGGGAGGCGCCCCTACCAACGCCCATTTTCACGTCCAGTTTAGCGCGTAGAATTCAATGGTTCGCTGAAGAAGGAAAACCGCGAAATCGCATTCAACTCAACATCGGCGTTTGAAATCAACACTCTGCTGGAGCGCCAGCCATCTGCCAATTTAGACCTCCGCAGTAATGGCCGAGAGAATCACCGTAAGGAAGAGTCGAAACAAGAATGTCTGCAAGGTCAAGGGAAACGAGGAGTGCGTTCCCTGCGCGTGAATCGGCACTCCCGGACGCGAATGCCCCTTTCCACGAAGCGTCCCCTGGTTTTACGGCGATCTGCAATTACTTTTTCTTTTTTCCGAACAGGCCGCCGATAACTCCATGGGCCTGGCTGCCCAAATCGCTCGCTCCTGACGCGCC
>Ga0326727_10026862_pt1 | contig 10627 bp, 5 predicted proteins | sample MB2enrmetagenome_FD_207643 | JGI IMG/M metagenome (GOLD analysis project Ga0326727, IMG submission 207643) | Lab enriched peat soil microbial communities from McLean, Ithaca, NY, United States - MB29MY | ecosystem: Environmental > Terrestrial > Soil > Wetlands > Peat | place: USA: New York... | reverse complement strand
CGGAGAGGAGGAACGATTGCTGTCAAAGGCGCGGATCTGGGGGATCATACGAAACGTTATGCTGATATTGGGGGGCTTGGCCGCTGGCTTCTTCTTTCTCTTCGTTCCCTGGTTCCTTGCGCGCCTGGGCACGACGAGCCGCTATCATTACCCTGACCCAAACGACGGAAAGACACCCGGCTCATATGCCATGAATTTCGAGTGGGTCGAGTTTCCTGCCACTGATGGGGTGGTGCTCAGAGGTTGGTTCGTGCCCGCCGAGGGCAAGGCTCACGGGACGATCATTTACTGCCATGGACTGAACCGCACACGCATTGAGATGCTGCCCATGGCGGCATTTGGCCACGAACTTGGCTACGACGGCTTGCTGTTTGATCTGAGGCACCAGGGCGCGAGCGGAGGCGAACTGACGACGCTGGGGTACGCCGAGCGGTTGGACGTGATCGGCGCGATTCGTTATGCCCTCGGCCAGCAACATGCCGGGCGCCCGGTGATCTTATGGGGTGTTTCGATGGGTGCGGCGGCGGCCTTGATGGCTGCGGCGGAGTCGCCCGATGTTGCGGCCGTGATTTCCGACAGCTCTTTCCTCTCGCTGCGGTCAACGATCGAACACCATTGGAGGCTGTTCTTCCGCTTGCCGAGCTTTCCCCTTGCTGATGAGATGGTGTTTTGGATCGGCTGGCGGGGAGCGTTTCGCCCTTCAGACTTTGACGTTGCTCGTGCGGTGACGCGCATCGGCGACCGCCCCATCCTCTTCATTGCCGTCCATGATGATCGCAGGATACCTCCGTCCATTGCGCAAACGCTCTGTGCGCGGGCCGCCAGCCCGCACAAAGCTCTGGTTGTCTTGCCGGGACGCCGCCACGGTGAAGGCTTCAATGAAGCAAACGAGCAATATAAGACGGCCGTGCGACAATTCCTAGCTGTGCCCCAGCCGTCGGAGTAAGTATCCCCCGGCAAAGGACGGGGGCTTCAGGTTGTGAGCCGCTGCGCGCGAAGGCCCTTCGGCACGAGCAATCTGCATGCAACTAAGAAGGTCAGTGCTGCGGTCCCGCACGCTGGGACCGCCTTGGACTGCGGTGGCCATACCTTTCCCAGAACATTAGAAATCTTGAAAGTAATCAGGCACCGCGACCGAAACGTTCACACGTATAACACACGCCGTTTTAAGATGTGTCTGAAAGTTGTTTACTAACTTAGCGGACCCAGTTTGTTCTTTCCGCCCGAGTCGCACACTTTCCAAAATCGCTTATTAGCGAAAGCCTTACCAGACCCGGACTTGAAATACTTCTCGAGTTCTCTTGCCAGCACCTCGGTCTCAACGGCTACGTAGAGTTTGACCGGCAGATTCCGCTTTGTTGAGAGAACCTGCCCTGCTTGGTGGGATGAATAGCGGCGTTCCAGATCGTTTGTCGGTCCGACATAAACACCACGATTGTTGAGCTGAAGAAAATAGACATACCACATAAGAGTCAGTCTCCCTACGCTGAAGCTTCGGGAGACACCCTGCGCAAAACCTTCGGCTGGCCTGTCCGCGTACGCGTATCCGCTGGGTGGCCAGCCACCCGAAGCTTTAGCGTAGGGTGGCGGAGAGGGTGGGATTCGAACCCACGTCACGATTTCTCGTGAACACGCTTTCCAAGCGTGCTCCTTCAGCCACTCGGACACCTCTCCGGGGGTATAAATCAAAAGGCCGCGCGAGGTTGCTGCGCAGTTTCCAGTGTGGCCGAAACCCAACCAGTATAGCATTGCCTCTCGTACGTGACCATAGGCGCATCACAGTTTGGTTCATCACGGTTTATTTCGGGAACGCGTCCTGGCCCGGACTACTTGAATCGCTGGCGGAAGCGGAGTTCCACTCCGACAATTCCGTTTTGGTCGCGAATGCCCATGAGCGATACGTTCTCGCCAACATTCCACTCGAACTGGATGATGCGGTATTGCGATGAGGCTGTATTCGTGATGTAAGTAAGCGTCAGATCGCGGGTCAAGCGTTGCTCGACCGTTACCCGCGCCCCGGAGCTGATCCCTGGCAGTCCCACGTTCGGGTCGATCTTGATCAGGCTCACTCCAAAGAGGCGTTGAATGCGTCCCGTCACCTGGCTGGACAGGGCTTGAGAGAGAAGCGCGCTCGCACCCACGCTTTGCATTGAGCCGCCTTGAGTGAACGAGCCGACCAATCCTGAGGTGGATGCTTGCTGTTGCTGTTGCGAGTACCCCAGCGCCAGCAGTGAAATCACATCTTCACTGGGGAGCGGGGGATCCGAACGATAAGCCATCTTCAGATGTCCGAGGGGGCCCGAAACATTGACCGTCAGGTTATACCGCTGCACGCGGGTTTGCGCTTCCAGATCGAGCGCCGCCTGGGTTCGGAACGGGTTTGTAAGGTTGAGGTCGCCCCGGTTCAGCGTGAAACGATTTCCACGGAAGACGGCATCGCCACTCAAGAAGTGGATTGTTCCCACCGGTACAGGATTGACCATGCTGCCCTGCATGCGCACATCGACGTCGGCCGTCAGCCGCATATCCTGGGTCTCCAACCTTACCGGGGTGGGTGAGGTGACATGAATATTCAAGCGAACCGCATCGGCAAGCCGTGAGGTCGGGGCAGGCTGGGACTCTTCGAATGTATTATTGGCCTGCATGATCTGGGTGAGCCAGTTCTTGGTCTCGCCGCCAAGCACCTGGCGCAGGGCGAGTTCGCCGTGGAGCTGGGCGCGATCCGACGTCCCTGTAAGTCGCAGATTCCCGTCAAGGATGGACGTGAAGGCGGCGGGATAGCGCGTTCTGATCTGATCGAGGGTGGCCCGCAGATCAATTCGGGACGGCGAGGCGAGAGTGAAGAAACCACTCAAGGTCACGGTGCCGCCCCCGCTCGCGCCCCGCAGTGATTCTATTGTGCCACGCTCCCCCTCGAGATGGATGTCGCCGTTCAGATTGGTGAGACGGAAGGGAAGATCCTTGTAGGTCAGGCTGACATCCTGGATCTCCACGGTCCCATTCAATTGGGGCCGCGCGGGCGTACCGGATACGCCCAGCTTCATTTGTGAGTGCCCCGAAGCTTGCAAACTGGGGTCAAACACATTCAGCAAAGTGGCATCAGCTGTACCTTGCGCTGTGAGGGATATGGAGCCCTGGCCCGCAAAGCCAACAGATCCCTCGATCATGAGGTTTGTGGAGGGTCCTTGCATCCTGAAAGGACGGGCGGACAGCCGATTCGCTGCAAATTGTATTTCAACGGGACGTTCGTTCCTCCATTTCAGGGAAGGGAATCTCACTTCCAGAGTTTGAATATCACTCTGCATCTTGATTATGGAAGAGTTGTGCAGGGAACCGCTTGCCTTGAAGATACCTCCTGCAACGACTTCACTGCCGAGATTCGCATTTAACAGCAATCCCGCCCAGGGGGCCACCCGGAAGGATGCATATTGACCTTGCAACTCGAACGGCCATTCGCCGCCGGCTTTGGCGTCACCGGCCAGACTGAAGATTCCACCAGGACCTGATCCTGTTCCTTGAATCCGGATGTTCCGGCCGTCGCTCGCCAGTTCCACGTTGAGGTCGCCAATCCGGGCGCCGGCGGCAGCGATGTCTTGGACGAGCAGGGTTGAATTGAAGTGGAAGTTTTCAGGGGGGCCGCTTCCTTGGAGGTCAAAGCTTGCGCGGCCTTCCAATTGTTGGTGAGGGGAAGCCTGAAGGAAGGAAGAAGACAGTATCTTGAACTTTGAAAGCGAGAGTCCGACGCCGTGAAGCTGGCACGTCACAGACCGGCTGGAAGGCTCGATCCTCGCTTTTCCTGTTATCCTGCCTTTATCTTTCAGTATCTCGATCGTGTCCATATCCCAGGTGGATTTGCTGACCCGGACTCCTGTTGAGAAGGAATCAAACGTTTCTCCGGCGAGGTTCCCGTTTTCCACGCTCAGGGCGCCTGTTCCTTCCAGATTCAGGAGCGTCCCTGCCACGTCAAGCCGGCCGCTGATGCGGCCTCCAATGGGATAGTTGATTCCAACCGCCGATTTAAGGCCCTCCAGCGGCGTATGCTTTGCCAGCGCCGAAAAGCGGACTCCGGAGGTTTCTGTCATCTTCCATTCGTGCAGGCTGGCTGTGGCCTCAAGGTCCAAAACACTCCTTCCCTGAATTAGCCGTCCGGAAGAGACCTGGAGAAAGTCCAGCCGCGTGATGAACGTTGCCTCAAGGCCATCCCACGTCCAATCACGATACTGAAATTTGCCCACGTGCAGGAAACCACGGATACCGGGCTTCTCAATTGATCCTTCGATCCTGCCGTTAAACGTGGCTTGCGATCTAAGTGAGAGCGGCCAATGTTCGGTCGATTCGACCAGGGCCTCGAAGCTGGAGCGCCACTCCTCAAACTGCGAGGTCTTCCATCGGATTTCCAGGTTGTTCGGAGATTTGTCGCCCGGCGCCGATTCGGCCAGTATCCCCCTTGCGTGAAGGGAGGAATTGGGCGTGTCGAGGCTTAAATCACTCAGGCTGACGGACAGGCCGTGATTGGCTTCCAAGACTCCGCGCATGGCGCCGCTGAAAGGAGTGGAGGCCGGCGGGCTTGCCGGGGGAGCAGAGAAGCCCAGGTCAAATTCTGCTTTGAACTTCTCGAACTCACCTGACCAGGTGAGTTCAGTAACTCCGTTAATGAGGGATGCGGGGCGGAGTTTGGCGATCAGAAGAGGTTGAGGGGTTGAACTACGAAGGAGCGAACCGAGACTCAGGTTATGGAGGCGGGCGCGAATTTGGAATAGGGGAATTGGGCCGCCGGCGTCAATCTTCCCATCACCCGTGATGTTTCCTTCCCATCCACGGATTGTCAGATTGGAAATCGCAGCCTTCGACTCTTTCAGCGAATAATCAGCGGAGGCGTCAAGGGGGCCGGCGTTGAAGTGGGAATTGCGGAACAGCAACTGCCTGCTTTGCATTCGCCCTTGCCCCGATATCTCGCCGTGATGGTAAATCCCTTGCCCCTCGATATGGAAGGCGCCGTTCCGTAACCCCTGAACGGGAAACGCTGAGTTTAGAGCGGCTGCGTCGAAGTTTGTCTGGAATGAGAAGTAGCCCTGGGGTTCAGGGGCCGGGTGGAAGGTGAAAGAACCCTCTCCCGATACCCCGCGGGATTGCCAGGTGGCTGAGGTAACAGTAAGTTCGTTGCGGGATAATACGAAGCGCGTCTCGAAGGTGAGAGGCAGAAGGGAATGCCAGGGCGTGCGGGTTGTCATTATCGAGGCCGCGAAGGTTCCTTCGTAGCTGGAACCGTGCCGTAAGTGCAGGAACATTGAGAGGCCCCGGGCGTCGAGATCCAGGTTGAGTGGCCGGTCATTCCAAAAGAAGGTTGAGTGCGCCAGCGTTACCCTGCCGATGCGAAGGTCAATTAACTGGTTCATGGCTTGACCGACTGTATCGCGGACGATGGGCCCCGGCAGGTTTGTGGAACCGTCAGCCCTGACCTGGAGGTGTATTTCTGCGCCGTCCCAGTCAAGACTCGCCAATCGGATTTCGCGCCGAAGCAGATTGTCCGCTCTGAGCCGGAGTGCAAACGTGCGGGCAGAAAGAAGAGGGGGAGCACCGGGCGGCTCGCTTCCATGGAGGGTCACTCCATGAAGAACCACTTGCAGTGCAATCGGACGGAAGTCAAACTCCCGGACATCGACTCTCGCTCCTGTCATGTCTTGGATGGCGCCAATGATGCGATGTTCCAGCGCGCGGCGAAACCACGACGTACTCATGACACCTACCGTGGCCATGGACAGGGTCACGAGCGTCGCCAGGATTCCGAGCGTGATTCGAGAAGGCTTTGACATTCAGATCCTTCGAGAGGCCCCAGGCCGGGTGAACTCAGAAAGAATGAGAGTGCACGCGGTGGCTTGGCCGGAGTTCCTCTAACCAACTGGCAAGAAGTTGGTCAATTCTCTGCTGCACCAGGATTTCCTGTATCTGTCCCGCGACGTCAGCCAACGGGGGGACCGGCGGGCCATGCGTCCGCGTGTACTCGGGCGTGAATACGTCCCGGTAGTACGATTCAACGTCGGTTGTCGCGGGGGCTGCGGCCGGGCGCAATCTCTGATCGATGATCCTTAGTATCTTCTGCTGGTCGACCAGCGCCGCCAGAACCTGTTTTTCATCCATGCCCAGCGAGTGGAGGGCGGACTCATAATCCTGCTTGGCTCGAAACCGCGTACGGACAGCATCCAACTCTTCGGCTGCCGCTTTCTCCAGCCCGGCGTCGCGAGAAACTTCAGACGGCTCCTCTTGCAGCAATAGCTTCTGGGCGATCAGTCGCTCGCGGACCTGTTCCAATGACTTGCCTTCCGGAGGGGGGGCAGGCCACTGCCCGTTGAGGAAATGTTCAAACCGATACTGGCGATCGACGTCACTCTGGGTGATCGCGGAATTGCCGACAGAAGCGATAACGCGGTCAAGAGTTTCAGCCGCGGAGAATGACACTCCCAGCGCCAGCGCCATGAATGCCAACGCACCTGACGACTGCGCTAGAAGCTTTGGCCGATGCTCAAGAAAAACTGAAACTGAGATAATCGTTGCTCCTCGACCCCCGTGGTGGTTGTTACCTGATACCGCGGAGGATTCATATTGTAGCCCACATCAAAGCGTATAGGCCCGACCGGCGTCTTGTAGCGGACGCCCAGACCAACGGCGTTTGAGTCATAATCAAAATCGGCGGGGCCGCTTTGGTTGAACTTCAGCAGGCGCATCCTCCGAATCGTCGTGAAGACATTCCCGGAATCATCGAAAAACACGAAACCAATCCGCCGCGACGCCAGAGGCACTCGAAGTTCGAGCGAATTAAAAAAAAGACCATCGCCGCCGATTGGATATCCTGTTTCCGGGTCGCGCGGTCCCGCTTGGTTGATCGAGAAACCACGGTGTGATTCACTGCCGCCCATAAAGAACCGCTCGGGCAGAGGAATGAAGGCCAGCCCCGCCCTGCCGTATGGAGACTCGAATCCGAAACGCGTGTTCCGAGCGAAAATCAGGTGGGTTCCCAGCCGGTAGTACGTCGCATACTCACTCGTGAAACGAATGAAATCGGACTCGGAGCCAAAGCCATTGTAGGCAAGAAAGCTGTCGGCGAGCGTGTAGGACCCGCGGGTGGCGTCCGAAGGGTCGTCGCGATGGTCCCTCGCGTAGCTTGCCCCGAATCCGCCCACGCGTGCGGGCTTGCTCAATAGGGCGATCTCGTCCGGGGAAACCCGATTCGAGATGTCGAGAGCCGTGACGCGGCTGAACGTGTAACGGGTTGAGATTGCAGTGGAAGGGTTGAAACGCTTTTCAATGGTCAGCGATGCCTCTTTACGATCATCGGTAAACGTAAGCACGTCGCTGCTGCGGTCCACCAGACCGTTGATGTGAAAGCTGAGATCGCGCCGGCCCGCCAGATAGGGGATCACAAAACTTGTGCCGCCGCCCGTCTCGATGTCGGACAACCGGCCCCACAAGGTGAAGGTCTGGCCCCGTCCTCCGACGTCGAGCCGGCTAAGGTCAAGGGAGAGCCGCGGGCTGGCCTTGAACTCGCCTTGCGGCTGGTTGCTTCCCAGCCGCTGGACTTCAAGCCCTCCGCCGTAGCCCAGGCTCCATCGCCGGCTTTCTTCCACCGCAACCAGAACCGTCTTCTCCTGATCGGGATTCGACCGGTCCTGCGGGGCGATTTGGACTTGGTTGAACATGCCCAGTTCGTAGAGACGTCGTTGTGACTCCAGCACCTTGGACTGGCTTAGGGGCTGGCCATCGTGGATAATGAGTTCACGTTGGATAACCCCAATCCGGGTGTGTTCGTTCCCCAGAATGACGATTTTCTCGATTTTCTCCTGAGGCCCCAGATCGATGCGGAATTCCAGGTCGACCTGGTGTTGCTGACTGGGTGATGATGCGTGCCAGCTTACACTGGCTTGAGGATACCCCAGGTTGGCGAGGTAGTTGGAAATCGTGTCGCGATCGATCGCGGCGCGGTCAGTTGAATAAGGCCGGGACTGTTTGGAAATTAAGGAGGGCCAGAGAGCCTTCTGCATGTCGAGGGGGATGCCGTTCACGGCCAATTGGCCAACTGTTGTCTGTGGTCCCTCTTCGACCTGCAATGTGACAAACCGGTGACGAGGCCGGTCCTTGTATCGATCGTCCACGCGGGAAGTTATCCGAACATCCAGAAAGCCTCTCGAATGATAAATGGCTATCAGCGCGTTTATTTTACTCTCCAAAATATCTTGGCTGTAGAGTGGGAGAGGCCTGAATATCCCCTCTTCGGAAGGCAGGATCGCAGCCATGAGTTCCGTTGAAGGAATTACCCGATTACCTTCCAGTCCATACCCCTCAAACAATCCGGCTGTGCCTCGATTCACCTTGAAGATGAGATCCAGGGTGGCGGATTCAGCATGATCTGTACGCTCTGCCTTGACTTTGGCTGCGAAGTAACCCTTTTCCTGGAGATAGTGTTCCAGGATCGCCTCGCTATTCGCAAGGGCGGGCTCGTCCACAACTCCATCGCGATAAAAGGGGAGAAGCGCCCGGAGTTTTGAATTCGAAATCTTGGCGCCCATGATCCGTACCCGAACCAATGGCCCTGTGTCAACTCTTACCACCAGCTTTTCGGTATTGAGCCTGACGTCATAGACGCGCTTCTGAACACTCACCGTTGCCTGCAGACGATTGCGGGCCACAAAGAACTGGTGGAGCTTGGACAATCCCCGTTCGACGCGCGCGGAAGTGAGATACATCCCGGGCTTCCAGCCGGCGACCTTCTCGAGCTTCAGTGATGGGAAGGCGCTGCGATCCTGGAATTCCACCGCGCTTAAGCGAGCTGGCTTGCCGGGGAAAACGGAGAACACCACCGCTGCTTCCTGAGTGTTCGGGTTGGGAATGATGCGGTATCGGACTGCCGTCTGGTAATAACCATTGGAGGCGAGGACCTCGGGGATATGCCGCTCGGCGGCAGCAAGGCTTTCGTCTGAAATGGGCTGCCCCAGCCGGAGGCGAGAGGAAGTAACCAGGACGGTGGGTTCCAGTGGGCTTGGCGTTCCTTCGACTTGCACAACGCCGATGAAGTATTGGGCTCGTCCGACGAAAATCAAATGGACGCCACCCTGTCCAGGCTCTGCGTCCGCGCGGAGGTCGGAAAAACGGCCAGTGGCATACAGTTGCTTCAGACTCTGGGCGAGTTTCGAGGGATCGAGAGGCTGGCCAGTTGTTTGCGAGATGGCGCCGGGAAAATTCTTCAGGGTCAACGGCGCGTCACAACTGAGGCGGATGTCCAGGATGGGCTGTCCCCAGAATTGGTTCCCCGGTGTGGGATCCTGCGGCAACGCGGACAGGGGAAGAGCGAGCCAAAGTGCAGCGCAGAAAAGCGCTCTCAGGCGCCGCCATGCGCAAGCATGCAAAGTGGGAGGGTCGGCTGGCAAGCTCAAATTCTCATTGTCTGGGTTCTCCCAGACTCTTCGGATTCACTCTAGGATTCTTGGAATTCCACATGTTGCCCGACTATTATACTTCTGTCTGACCCCCTCCAATGTACTACGAAATGAGGCCATAGTACTCTCATTCATAAAGGCTGAGCTTAACGGCTGGAGGCTGTGCCCTGGCTTTCCGGTTTCCTTACCAGTTCACCCAGCATTGCGCTCAGGACGTCGTCCTGAGGGAAGCCCTGTCCCAAGTGCTGGCGGAACCCTTCCGCCGACTTGAAGGCGGCAAGTGCCCCGACCTGGGCAGCCATTTTGCGCATAGTGTCCGTGGGGGCTGTCTGGTTCTGCTGTGTCTTCAACCATGCTTGCTGGCTCTCGTGCGAGGCCAGCATCTGCGCCTTACGCTCCAGGGTCTCTTCGATGTTCACCGAGATGCCCGGAAGGACTTCCTTCCCCAGGATATCCGCGGACCCCATGGGCTGTGCATAGTAGAGACAGGGAACCATTCGAAGGACCTTTGCCAGCTTCTTTGTACCCGTGTGGAAATTGGGGCACATGCCACCGAAGCATGCAGTCTGGCAAAGGCGGCTTGCCGCTTCATGGTCGACCATGTAATCCGATGGCGAATGCGTGAAGACCAAGGTTGGGTTTACCTGCCGGAGTAACTCCATCACTTTAGAGAGCGTTCGCTTGTCGTAGAAGACCAGCAGATCTTTCTCTTTCAGGCTTGTGTATCGCGCACCGATCATTGCAGCGGCACGGCGCGCTTCCCTGACGCGAATGCTGGAAATCTTGCTTGCCGGGAAAAGCGTGCTCCCGCAGTCGCCTGAGGTCATGGTGGCGATGTGAATTGCCGCGCCCCGGTTCGCCAGATGGATCAGCGTGCCTGCGCACAGAAACTCTGCGTCATCGGGGTGAGCAAAGAGCGCAAGCACGCGCAGTTGTTGAGACATCGAGGACTCCGTTTTCTCGGGTTTGATCTATGGCCTTCCGTCGAGCCTGCCGAGACTTCAAGAAGGTGGAAAAGCGCATCTTACCGTAGACGATTTCGATGACGCCAGTTCCATCTTAAGCCGTTGATTGGCTCTGTCCACTCCAGACCAGCTCGGCGGAAGATACCTGGAGTCCTTACGCAATTTGCCAACGGTTCCACGCCGGCTTGAGGTCTCCTGCCGGGTCAAATTCCGCGGCGCGAGTTTCCTTCGACA
>Ga0326727_10026861_pt1 | contig 10627 bp, 8 predicted proteins | sample MB2enrmetagenome_FD_207643 | JGI IMG/M metagenome (GOLD analysis project Ga0326727, IMG submission 207643) | Lab enriched peat soil microbial communities from McLean, Ithaca, NY, United States - MB29MY | ecosystem: Environmental > Terrestrial > Soil > Wetlands > Peat | place: USA: New York... | reverse complement strand
GTGGCGGCGTTGGCCACCGGCAGCAGTACGGCGTTTCCAGCGGCCATCGAGGATCGCTTCCACCAGCCGTACCGGGTGGCGCTGGTGCCCGGGCTGGACGATATCGTGAAGCTGCGCGCGCCCGGCCTGCTGGGCTGCGCGCTGAGCGGCGCAGGTCCCTCGATCCTGGTGTTCTACGAGACCGGCCACGAGAGCGTGTGCGACCTGGTGCGGCAGATCTTCCGCCTGCACGGACACGAATCCGAGACGCTGCTGACGGGCATCGCGGAACGCGGGTTCGAAGTGAGCGACGGGACCTGCGCGTAGAGGGTCCCGCTTCGGGGATTACCTGCCCGTGTGCAGGTTGTTATGAATGGCGTAGAGGGCCAGCTCCAGCCGATCCGAGACACCTAATTTGTCGAAGATGTTGTGCAGATGATTCTTCACCGTCTGCTCGCTGATGAACATCTTTTCGGCCATTTCCTTGTTCTTGAAGCCCTGGGCCACCAGCGCCACGATTTCGCGCTCGCGCTGGCTGAGCGGCGAGCGTTCGCGATCGCGCGGCGCGGGCATCGGCGGTGGCGCGGCCGGGGCTTCATCGTTCGCCACGAACTGCCGGATCACGGCCTGTGTGGTGTGGGAATCGAGCCAGATCTCGCCGGCATGCACCTTCCGTATGCTCTTGATCAGCAGCTCGGTGGCGGTTTGCTTGAGCACGATCCCGGAGGTGCCCAGCTTCATGGCCTGGACAAATTCGTTCTTATCGTCGGAAGCGGTCAGGACAATCACGCGGGTGCGGTTCTTGACAGCTTGCAGCTTTTGCAGGGTAGCCAAGCCGTCCAGGCCGGGCATTTTGAGGTCCAGCAAAAGGATGTCGGGCTCGTGCTGCTGCAACACCTCCAGCACCTGCCGCCCATCCTGTGCCTGGGCCACCACTTCGAAATCGTCTTCGAGCGCCAGCAGCCGGCAGAGGCCATCCCGGAAAATAGGATGGTCATCGGCCACAACAATTCGGATCTTCGTTTTCGAGGCGATCCCCGGGCTCAAGGAAGAGCTATCAAGGGCGGCATTGTTTTCGGACATACACTTCCCGCTAGCGTTATTGTAAAGTTCTGATAGTACCAAGTCAAATCGTACCTGGGCTAAGTTTTTGAACAGTTGCCCACCTTTTACTCCAGTACGGAAGTTCCAATATCCTTAATTCAGGGGTTTTGGAGAGTCACGTCCACTTTGTGGGTGTGGCTACCTGGAGATGGTTGTGCTTTGATAAGGTGGGAGGAATATGAGTGAAGAACTGGCCGAAGTAGATTTTCAACGGTACTGGCGGCGTCTCCAGCAACTGGGGCTCAACGCGTACGAATCGCGCTCATACCTGGTGCTTCTCGGCCATCCCAAGTTCAAGGCTCTGGAACTGGCGGCGCGCGCGCACGTGCCCCGCCAGAAGATCTATGAAGTGCTGGACAGCCTGGTGGAGAGAGGCTTCGCCCAGGTGGTGCAGGAGAAAACTAAGTTGTTCTCGGCCGTGGAGCCGAGCCTGGCCATCCCCGGGTACCTGGGCCGGAAGCGGCTCTCCCTCGAACAGGAACTGACCGACAACAGCCGAGCCGGCAACGCCCTTATCGACGACTTGGCCACCCTCTATGCCGAGGGCCAAGGCGGCCGCGGCACGCTGGACTACCTGCGCATTGTAAGCGAACCCACCCAGACCGCCGCGGAGTACCGCCGCATGCTGGGAGAGATCAAGACCGAGTACGTGGAGTTCTCCCGCCCCCCCTATGCGGTGGACCCACTGGATGAGAAGTTGGTGAAGCAGGCCGCCGGTAACGGGGTGCTTTGCCGGCTGCTGCTCGAAGAGGGATCGCTGGATGAGGAGCACCGCCAGCGCCTGAGCGACTATGCCGCGGCCGGCGTCGAGGTGCGCGTGGCGGACTCGCTGCCGATGAAGCTGGCCGTGTTCGATGGCCGGCACGGGATGATCGCTCTGCTCGATCCGGTGATCACGCGGCCTTCATGGACCGCGGTGGTATTTCACCATGAGGGCATGGGGGAAGCCATGAAGGGGCTCTTCGAGGTTCACTGGAAGCGGGGTCGGGGCCTGTAACTACCGGTTCGGCGGCTCGCGGCCGGCTTAGCGCGTGCCGCCGGCGACTCCGCGCTCCTTGCGGCTGAGAATCTCGCGGACGGCGTAGATACGGCGGTCCTGGCTTTCGAAATAGGTCCGCATGATCACCTCGCCCAAGAAGCCGGTGGTGAACATCATCAATCCGGCCAGAAGCAGCAGGCTGCCCGCCACGATCAGTGGACCGTGCTTATCAATGACATCCAAGCCGCGCAGCTTCTCAATCGCGATGTAGACCATGATGCCGCCGCCCAGGGTGGTACCGGCCAGGCCCAGCGACCCGAAAAAGTGCATGGGGCGCGTCAGGTATCTCAACAGAAACCTGATCGTGAGAATGTCGAACAGCACGCGGAACGTGCGGCTGATCCCATAATGCGAATCGCCCGAGGCGCGGGGCACGTTGCGGATGGGCACTTCGGCGACCCGCGCGCCATAGAAGCTGGCCAGCGCCGGAATGAAGCGGTGTAACTCGCCGTAGAGATTGACGTCTTTGAGAATCTCCGCGCGATAGGCCTTGAAAGTGGTGCCGAAATCGCGCAGCTTCACGCCCGAGGCTTTGGCCATGAGCCAATTGGCCACGTGCGACGGCAGCTTGCGGCTGAGGGGGTTATCCACGCGGTTCTGTCGCCAGCCGCTGGCGATATCGTAGCCCGCGTCGATCTTCTCGAGCAGCGCCGGAATATCTTCGGGAGCGTGCTGCAAGTCGCCATCCATGGCGATCACGATAGCGCCCTTGGCTTCGTGGAAGCCGGCGGAGAGGGCCGCGGTCTGACCGAAATTGCGGCGCAGCCGGATGACTTTCAGGTGGCCGTCGGTCTCCACCAGGTTAGCCAGCAGCTCGAAGCTGCGGTCGGTGGATGCGTCGTCCACGAACAGGATTTCGTAGGGACGGCCGAGCGGCTCCAGCACGGCCACCAGGCGGTCGTAGAGCGGAAGAATGGACCGCTCTTCGTTGTGGATCGGGATGACGATCGACAGCATGGTGGAAGCCTTAGTGTAGCATCGGAGCGGCGGAAAGCGTGTTATACTCCCCCCCTTCATGGATCGCCTTCCCTTCCAGGCCACCGAGGCCGGCGCGGCTTACCAGGGTATTGAACGGCTGCCCGTCACGGTGCTGCTGGACAATATCCGCAGCCTGTACAACGTGGGTGCGTTCTTTCGAACCGCCGATGCCGCCCGCGTGGAGAAGCTCTACTTGTGCGGCATCACCGGGCGGCCGCCGCGGAAAGCCATCGCCAAAACAGCCCTGGGCGCTGAAGAGTGCATCGCGTGGGAGCACACCTGGGAGCCGGTGGAGCTGGTCGGGCGGCTGCGGGCGCGGGGTCTGGAGATCGCCGCCATCGAGACCGCGCTGCACGCCGTGGATCTGTACGATTGGATGCCGCGCTTCCCGGTGGCGGTGATCTTCGGAAACGAAGTGGAGGGCATCCGCCCGGAGATCTCGGCGCTGTGCGATACGCACGTGCGGATTCCCATGCTGGGTGTCAAGCATTCGCTCAACGTGGCCACCGCGGGAGGTATCGCGATCTTCGAGCTGCTGCGGAAATACAGAGCCCTGAAATTGGTACGATGAGACTTGTCCCAAACCCTGCCCCGGTTGCGCCTGGAACTGGATTTCATGCCCTCGCCCTCGCCCGAACACCCGGGCGTGTTCATCCGCGATCCCTACCGCTTTTCGGACGCCATGCTGATCATTCCGCCGGTATTGTCTCCCTGCCTCGAGTGTTTCGACGGGCGGCAGACGGAGCTGGACCTGCGCGCGGAGCTGGTGCGTATCACGGGCGACCTGCAAGTTACGGCGATTGAGCGGAACCTCATCGAGACGCTGAGCAACGCCGGTTTCCTGGAGGACGAGAATTTCGCGCGCATGCGCGACGAGCGGCGCCGCGCATTCGCCGAGCAGCCCGTCCGGGATCCGGCCCACGCGGGATCGGCCTACCCGGCGGAAACGGAGGCTCTGAAGCAGACGCTGGCGGAGTACATGCAAGGGGAGGCCTCCCGGGAAGCAGCCCAGGCCGATGGCGACCTGCTGGCCATCGCCGCCCCGCACGTCAGCCCCCAGGGCGGCTGGCAATCCTACCGCGCGGCCTATTCCATGCTGCGGCCGGAGCATCGCGACCGCACCTTCGTGATCCTGGCCACCTCGCATTACGGCGAGCCCGAGAAGTTCGGGCTGACGCGCAAGAAATTCGCGACGCCGCTGGGGGAAGCCGAAACCGATGTGCCACTGGTGGACTGGCTGGCCACGCACGGCGGCCCGGCGGTAGAGATGGAAGACTATTGCCACGCCTTCGAGCACACCGTGGAACTGGAAGTGGTTTTCCTGCAACACGTGCTGGGGCCGGGGGTGCGCATCCTGCCGGTGCTGTGCGGCTCCTTCGCGCGCAGCCTCTACCAGGGCGGCAATCCCGAAGAAGACGATGGCGTCAAGCGCTTCCTGAACGCCTTGGGTGAATTGGGCGAGCGCGAAGGCAGCCGTCTCTTCTGGGTGCTGGGAGTGGACATGGCTCACATGGGCGCGCGTTACCAGGATTCCTTCACGGCGGTTGCGGGGCAGGGGCTGATGAGTGAAGTGGGCGGCCGCGACGAAAGCCGGATCGGCCGCATCAACGCGGGCGACGCGGCGGGTTTCTGGGACCTGGTGCGCGCCAACCACGACGATCTCAAGTGGTGCGGCTCCGCGCCCTTTTACACCTTCCTGAAAGCCGTTCCCCAGGCCCGCGGGAAACTGCTGCGCTACGAGCAATGGAACATCGACGAGCGCAGCGTGGTGAGTTTCGCGGGGATGGCCTTCAGCAAGTAGGGTCGATTCCCTACTCGATCGCGATCGTGATGCCCGCCTGGGTGGATTGCGATCCCACCTGCAGCGTAACCGGCACCGCCGGTCCCGTGGGCGCGCCGGCGGGTATGCTCACGTTCACTTGCAGGACCCCCGCCACGAGCCCCGGAGCCCCGCCGGCGTAGAGCACCGGCGCAGCCTGGCCGCCGATCTGCGCCGTCACCGGCAGGATCGGCTGCGGCAAAGTGCCGGCATTCACCAGCGCGCCATCCTGGCCGGGAGGCGAAGTCTGGCCGAAGCCGGTGGCGTAGAGCAAGATCCAGTCGCCCGGAGAGGCCGGATGGGCGCTGCCGTTGGCGGTGCCATCGGGGTTAACCGCGAGAGCTTGCCCCGCGCCGGAACTGCCGGCCGAGAACAAGCCCGGCGTGGCCGGCTCGACCGGCATAGCGACGGGCGCCGAGGTTTGGCCCTGAAACTCAACCTGCACTTGCGAGGTCCCAGCGGCGACTGCAAACGGCACGATGGCGCTCACCTGGTTGATCCCCGCATAAACGATGGGGGCGGCCACGCCATCGAAGAGCACCTGTGCATCCGAGAGATTCCTGGCGAGCCGTCCGAAGATATTGAACTCGAGGCTCTGGGCGTTGGCTGATCCCAGATTCGAGCCAAAGAGGGTCACTATTTCGCCCGGCGATATAGCTCCGGTCGAGTAGCTGGCTGCATTCGCAACCGCCGAAACCGCGGGCGGCGGCTGGCCTCCCAAGTTCCCGTTGAGCAGGCCATAGACCACCACGGCATCGGACGACGCGGCATATACCATGCCGTTCACCACCGTGGGGCTGACGAACTTCACAAACCCATCCATGGCGTCCCCCGGTTCCATGCTGCTGTTCCACGGCTCATTGCCCAGATTTGCGGCGTCGAAGGCGTGCAGGACTGCCGGAGTGGCGGCGTTGTACTTGCCGGTGGTCTCCCAGAGGATGCCGGTCCCGGCCTGGCTGCCATTGGCGGAGAGCGCTATGCCTCCGCGCGCGGCGCCTGAAATGGGGCTGCTGGCGGAGACCGGGGTGGCGTCAAAGCCGTCCGGAGTCACCTGGAAGCAGCGGAGCGGGCCGCCATCTTCCTGTACGTAAACATAGGCTGCGCCGGAGCGGCCCCACAGCGCGAAATTAAAGATCCACGTGGTGATCGCCTGAAAAACCTGGGCGGCGCCGCCCGTATCGAGGTGCCCCATGGAGTCGCCGTCGATCAGGTAGAGATCGCCGAACTTATCCGCGCCGATTAACTGATGGGTTCCGGGAATAAGAGCCGGCCCCGCGGAAAGGTCGTAGTCCTGGTCCGAGAGCATCTGCCAGTTTGCAGGCGTGTACCAATCCTTCAAAGCTGGAGGAGTGCCGGACAGCTTGACGAAGCTCTCGCCGAAGTTGTTGACCCCATCGTAATCGCCGTTTCCGGTAATGAAATAGGCGTTGCCGGCGTCGTCCACGGCCGGCGCGCGGCCGGATTGCCAGATGGCGCCTCCCTGGCCTTGCGGGGTGGTCTGGAAGACTCCTATCTGTTGAGTGAGATCGGCGCCGTTGTAACTCATCAGCCACCCGTGCCAGACGCCGTAATCGCCGTGCGAACCAAAGGCCACCGACACCGCGCCGTTCAGCAGAAGCAGCCCCGGCCGTTGGAGGTGCTGGGCGGGATCGAAGACCACCTGGCCGCTGCCGGCGGAGATGGTGACGGGGCCGTTCATGCGTTCCTGCCCGGTCCCCAGGTCGAGCGCATGCAACTGAAACTCAGGCTGCCCGTTCTGGAGCATCTCGTCTACAACGTACAGGACGGCGGCTTGGGCATCGATAACGGGGCTGCTGAGAATTCCAATCTCCGGAGCGACGTCCGTGAGGACTCCCGTATCGCTCATCAGCATGGAGGACGGCACGGAGGGTCCCAGATTGACCTGCCAGAGCACAAGCGGCGCCGAGGCTGTATCGGCATCGAACGCATAGACGCTGTTGTGCTCGGTGGCGACGAACAAGACGTTGTGGGTTCCCCGGTTGGGAATCGAAAGGCCGCTAACATAGAGCGGTTGAGCAAAAACCTGGCCGTCGACTGGGAAAGCCCCGAGTTTTCCAAAGTTCCCCGGCGCGACATTGGCAACCGTCAACTGGGTCTCCTGAAGATTGGCGTTCGTCCGGTCCGTTCCATAATTGGCGGACAAGACGCTCACTTGTCCCAGTACTAAAGTTTGCCAACCGACGCCGAAAATGAGAAGCCGGGCTAACGTACGCACAATTCGTTAGATGCGAAATGGGGCCTATAAACTAATCCCGGGGACGGCAGTCTAGGATTTCTCGCACAATTCGATGAAGGATGTTAGACTGCTATGGCTCCAGTGAGCTATATCCCCATGTTTGTTTTCATGCGCACCCCGGTTGTGCTCCTATTCGCCGCGGCGGTTTTCTGTGGGCCGCGTTCCGGCCGGGCGACGGAAAGCATTTCAGGCGCTGCGGGCCTGACGGTCACGGTGGATCCGAGTGGCTCCTATGACATCGTGTTGCCAAGTCCGGGCTGGGATTTCGGCGGGCAGATTGGCTACCCCCTTTCCAATCTCACGGTCTCTTCGGGGGCCGATAGCGTAGGCAGTTTCAGCGAAATTGCGTTCGATTTCCAATCCGATGTGCCGCACCATGGGGCCATACGGAGTTACTGGGACCATCGCGCGGTGCTCTTTTCGCTGAGTTACTCCGCGGCCACCACCAACGCCCTCTCGTTTCCCAATTTGACCAGCTACCCCAAGGGGCTCAGCCATATCAATTTCTGTGGAGTCTTCGGGCTTCCGACTTTTTACGGGTTCGCGCCGGAAAGCCCCTGGGTATTCTTCGACGCGGCTGCGAATGCCTTCGTGCTTTCTCCGGCTTCCAATTTCATGGTGGCCTCCACGGCGTACGGGCCCAACGGCGAACTGGCGAGCGGCATCTCATCGCAGATCGCATCCTTCCCCGCCGGTTTCACCCACCAGGTTCTGTTAGTGGTTGAGAACGGCATTAACCAGGCTTTCGATACTTGGGGAAACACGCTGACTAACCTGTGGGGCAAGACGCGACCGGCCAACGATGCCGATACCATCTTGAACCGGCTCGGATACTGGACGGACGCGGGATCTTCCTACTACTACAACACCCTGCCTTCCACCTCCTATGCCGATACGCTGCTGGCGGTGAAAGCCGGGTTCGACAGCCTGGGAATCCAGCTCGGCTATCTGCAACTGGATAGCTGGTTCTATCCCAAGGGGGCGGGAGCGGAGTGGCAGGATGGATCCGATGGAATCTACGAGTATGTTGCCGCTCCCGCACTGTTCGCCTCCGGTCTGGCGGGATTCCAGCAAGCCCTGGGCGCCAGCCTGGTGACGCACGCCCGCTGGATCGATCCCGCCAGCCCCTATCGCCAGCAGTACCAGTTTTCGGCGGGCGTCTCGACCGATCCTGCTTACTGGGATAGCGTTGCGAGCTATCTGGCGGGCGCGGGCGCGGTCGCGTACGAACAGGATTGGCTTTCCGATAAGGCACAGACTAACTTCAACCTGAGCGACGCGGACGCGTTTCTGGACGGCATGGTGGCGGCCATGGCCCGCGAGCATCTCAGCATACAGTACTGTATGCCCACGGCCCGGCACTTTCTTCAGGGCGCCAAGTACGGCAACCTGACCACCATCCGCGCCAGCCAGGACCGCTTCGATGAAACACGGTGGACCAATTTCCTCTATGTCAGCCGGCTGGCCAGCGCCCTCGGCATCTGGCCGTTCAGCGATGTGCTCATGAGCGGCGAAACCGCCAACCTGCTGGTGGCTACGCTTTCCGCGGGGCCCGTCGGCATCGGGGATCCCGTGGGTTCGCTCAATGGCGCCAACCTGAGCGGCGCCGTGCGCGCGGATGGAGTTATCGTGAAGCCGGACGTTCCCCTCGCCCCGCTGGACCTCAACTACCTGGGCGACGCGCACTCCGCCAACGCGCCGCTGATCGCATCGACGTATTCGGATTTCTCCGGCCAGCGGGTCTACTACGTGTTCGCCTACAACCGGGCCGCCGACACTTCGGTCACCTTATCCCTCGGCGACCTGGGAGTGAAGCGGCCGGTCTACTTGTACAACTACTTCGAGGGCACGGGGCGCGTGGTAACCCCGCGGGCCCCGTTTAGCGCGAATTTCCAGGGGGGTTGGGTATACCTGGTAGCCGCGCCCATAGGGCCCTCCGGGATGGCGATTCTCGGCGATACCGGCCATTTTGTCACCCTGGGCAAGAAACGCGTGACCGCCTTCGAGGACGATGGCTCGGTTGGTCTCACGGTGGCATTCGCCCCTGGAGAAACATCGCGCACGCTGCGCGGCTATTCGCCTGATGCGCCCGCGGCCGCGGCCAGGAGCGGCTCGATCGGCCCGCTGACCTATGACCCCGTTGCGCGGCAGTTCAGCCTGGAAGTCATGCCCGGCGCCGGTGGATCCGCTACGATTCAGCTTTCGCGCCCCGCCACGAGCGCGCCGGTGCGAGCCGCCCATACTCCGGCGGCACCAGCAAGGTGAGCGCGTCCGGCACCATTTCGATTTCGGCCGGCAGGCGTCCGGCGAATTCGCCATCGATCTGCACGAATACGGAAGAGTTGCCCGGGCAGGAAAGCGCGGCGCGGCGGCACCGCAGCACCTCCACGCCCTTCAGCCCATACAACCGGTTCAGCGTCATGCCAGCGAAGTACTTCACGTAGGGCAGGGAAGTGCGGCCCTGGAACAGGATCGCCTCAAACTCGTCGTCGAGCAAGGTGACGCGCTTGGCGATTTCGAAATCGCCGCCGTAGTTCCGCACCTTGCTGAGCAGCGCGAAAGAGCACTCCCGCGGGCGGCCGTCGATCTCCACGCGGAACTGGGGCAGGCGCCGCCCCAGCAGAGACCAGCCGGCAACCCAGTAGGCGAACCTGCCGATGCGGTCCTTGAGAGCCCCGTTCACATGGTAGACGACGTGGGCATCCAGGCCGACGCCCGCCATCAGCAGGAAGTGACGGGATACGCGCCCGCCGTCGCACGTCACATGGCCCACGGAGATGCGCCGCGGCCGGCACTCATCCAGACGTTCGGCCGCCCGCACCGGATCGCCGCCGAGCCCCATCTCCATGGCCAGCACATTAGCGGTGCCGGCCGGCAACACGCCCAGCGGAACCTCGCAGTGGACCATGCCTTCGGCCACTTCGTTGATGGTGCCGTCGCCGCCAGCCGCCAGGATCAGGTCGGCGCCGCCGGCGATGTGTTCGCGCGCGATGGCTCCGGCGGTCCGCGGACCCCGCGTGGGAGCCGCCACGATGTGGTGACCCTTGCTGGTCAGGATCTCGACGGCTTGCTCGACCAGCCTTCTGCCGCCGCGTCCGAATCTCCCCGCGCGGGGATTGTAGATCAGAACCGTCTTCCTGTAGCCGCTTATGGTGTTCTCCGCTATCCTCGTTAGATTATAGATTAGGGAGACATGCCAGAACCCGCCCGCGAAATCGAGGCGCTGCGCCAGCAATTGCGGCGCCACGAGCACCTGTACTACGTCCTCGACCGGCCGGAGATCACCGACGCAGAGTACGACGAGTTAATGCGTAAGCTGCAGCGGCTCGAAGAGCAACATCCCGAGATGGCCAGCGCCGATTCCCCCACCCAGCGCGTGGGCGGAAAACCGCGCGAGGGCTTCGTCAAAGTGCGCCACAGCTCGCCCATGTTGAGCCTGGACAACGCGCTG
>Ga0326727_10026860_pt1 | contig 10627 bp, 5 predicted proteins | sample MB2enrmetagenome_FD_207643 | JGI IMG/M metagenome (GOLD analysis project Ga0326727, IMG submission 207643) | Lab enriched peat soil microbial communities from McLean, Ithaca, NY, United States - MB29MY | ecosystem: Environmental > Terrestrial > Soil > Wetlands > Peat | place: USA: New York... | reverse complement strand
CCGTTGGGCCAATTGAGCGGCGCGTTTCTTACTCCGAAGAACTCGCGCTCGCTTCTTTTCGCCTATTATGAGTCCTCGCTCGTGGTGGAATTCCTGGTCCAGCGGCACGGGCTGGACACCCTCAGATCCATCCTGCGGGATTTGCGTGACGGGCAAGAGGTCAACAAGGCGATCTCCGCCCGCACCGCGCCGATGCCGGAATTGGAGAAGCAATTCGCCGCCTTCGCCAAGGCCAAAGCCGCCGGCCTGGCCCCGGGGGCGGACCTCGACAAACCGCCCGCGGACGCCGACGCGGCCTGGGAGAAGTCTCATCCGCATAATTATTACCGGCAAATGGAGCAGGCGCGCCAAATGATGGACGGGCGGCAGTGGGCGCAAGCCAACGCGCTGCTCCAAACCATCGCGCAGACTTACCACGGCGAACGCCGCGGCGACAATCCGCTCTGGCTGCTGGCGGAGACGGAGCGGAATTTGACCAACAGCGACGGCGAATGGGCGGCGCTCCAGAAATTGGCGGCGCAGGAATCCGACTTTGCGGACCTGTATGCGCGGCTCATCGAGATGTGCCGGGGGAGAAAGGATTGGCAGGGCGAGACAACATACGCGGAGAAGTTGCTGGCCATCAATCCGCTCACCCCCACTCCTTACGCCGCGTTGGCCGAGGCGGGAGTGGCCGCCGGAAAGAACGACCAGGCCATCGATGCTTACCGCAAATTGCTTTTGCTGGAACCGGCGGACCCGGCGGAGGCGCATTTTCAACTGGCTCGATTGCTGCACGCGCGGGGCGATTCGGAAAGCGAGGCCAAGCGGCAGGTTCTCCAGGCCTTGGAGGAAGCCCCCCGTTATCGCGACGCCCAGCGGCTGCTTCTGGAGATCAAGGGCCACTCATAGGGCAGGCGGCAGGAGGGGCGCTTTTCTTCAAAGCTTGTGCTATCCGCCCACTTTTGGTTGAATCCGGGCATGGAGAGCGCCCAATCCGCGTCACTCAAAGACAGCCATGATTCGACGAACAAGGCCGCCCTCAAGAGATTCACTTTGATTTGCGCTATGGCGAGTGCGCCGGGCTTGGCCAACGCGGGAGCGCAAACAAACCAATTAACAACTACTCATTGACCTATGAAAAACAAATTACTCATCATCCAACTCATCGCCAGCCTGGGGGCGCTTGCCACTGGCCTGTGCGTCTGGGCTGACGACAACACAACGAGTCCGAGCGAACCGATTGACGGATTCCGGGACACGGCGATGCTGCCTGGCGGAAAATGGCACGTGCATGATCCGGATCGTCCGCAACCGCCGGTCATCACGCCGGGGGCAACGTTCAGCCAAAACGCTCCGGCGCCATCGGACGCGGAAATGCTTTTTGACGGGAAAGATTTGTCGAAATGGCAAACGGCTGGCGGACAGGAGGCGAAGTGGAACGTTGAGAACGGTTACGTCGAGACCCAGCGCGGGGGTGGTATCCGCACGCGCGGGAAGTGGTCGGATTTTCAACTGCATGTCGAGTTCTCCGAACCGAATCCGCCCGTGGGCACAAGCCAGGGCCGCGGCAACAGCGGCATCCTCATCAACAATATGTACGAAGTTCAGGTGCTCGACTCCTATCAAGCCAAGACCTATGCCGACGGACAATGCGCCGCCATCTACGGCCAATCGCCGCCGCTGGTCAATGCGAGCAAGCCGCCGGGCCAATGGCAGACCTACGACATCATTTTTGACTCACCGCGCTGGAACGAGAGCGGCGAGCTGATCAAGAAAGCCATCATCACCGTCCTTCATAATGGCGTGGTGGTGCAGAATCATTACGAACTGATCGGCATGACCGACGGCATCAACAGCCTCTTGCCCTGGAAATCGCTCTCGAAGTATCCGCCGCCCCATCCGCCCGAGGTATTTGTCGAATTGCAGGACCACAACAACCCGGTTCGCTTTCGCAACATCTGGATTCGCACGTTGGGCGAACGCGACAAACCGTGATCCACTTTTCCGATAGGGCGAAATCGGCCATGCTCCCATTCAGGTGAGTGCTCAAGAGCCAAGGTTTGCGCTGGTTTTCCTGGCATGGTGCGTAGTGTCGGCGGCCGCTTTGGGTCAGGCGCCGTCGCAAAGCCGGTTGCAGACGATTGAGGGACAAAGGCCGGCGGCGGCCGCCCGGTTGCAGCCGCTGGCGCGCTATGCGTCGGCGGCCAATCTGGATTTTGCGGTGGGGCTTCCGTTGCGCAACCGGGCGGCGCTGGCCAGTTTGCTGCATGATCTCTACGACCCGGCCAGTCCGCGCTTTCACCACTACCTCACACCTGACCAGTTCGCGGAGCGATTTGGCCCAAGCGAGCAGGATTATCAGCAAGTCATCCAGTTCGCGGCGTCGCATGGCCTGAGCGTCACCGGCACCCACGCCAACCGGACATTGCTCGATGTGAGCGGGCCTGTGGCGGCGATCGAGAGAGCGCTCCACGTGAAGATGGAAGTCTATCAACATCCCACTGAAGCCCGAACGTTTTATGCGCCGGATGCCGAGCCGTCGGTTGATCTGGGCGTTCCGATCCTGGCCGTTATCGGTCTTGACAACTTTATTTTGCCGCGTCCGATGAATCTCCAAATGGCATTTGGCACCACCAACGCGCCGGATTATGTGACCGGTTCCGGCCCGCTGGGGTATTTTCTGGGGAAGGATTTTCGGGCGGCCTACGCGCCGGGCGTCGTGCTTACCGGGTCGGGACAAGCGGTGGGGTTGTTCGAGTTGGACGGCTATTACGCCTCGGATATTGCCGAGTATGAGAGCCTGGCCCAATTGCCGGACGTTACTCTGACCAATGTTCTGCTGGACGGCTTTAACGGCGTCCCCGGCAAGAACAATGTCGAAGTGGCGCTGGACATCGACATGTCGATTTGCATGGCGCCGGGCCTTGCGGAAGTGATCGTGTATGAAGGCTCAATGCCGGACGACATTTTGAACCGGATGGCGACGGACGGCCGCGCCAGGCAGCTCAGTTGTTCGTGGGGCTTTGGTCCGGCAATCGACGCGACGCGCGAACAGGTTTTTGAACAGTTCGCCGCCCAAGGGCAGACGATGTTCCAAGCATCCGGCGACGATGGGGCCTACTCAGGCGGGGTTTATCCGCCGTCGGATGACACGAACGTCACGGTGGTCGGCGGCACCTTGTTGACGACCGGCGGTCCAGGGGGGCCGTGGCTGGCGGAGACAGCGTGGTCTGGCAGCGGCGGGGGCAGCAGTACCAACTTCCCACTTCCAACGTGGCAGCAGGGCTTGAGCACGGCGGCCAACCAGGGATCGGGGAGCTTTCGCAACATACCTGACGTTGCGGCGCTGGCCGATGTCAGCATTTGGCTTGTTGCCTTTGATGGCGAGCAAGGAGGCATTGGCGGCACCAGCGCGGCGACGCCGTTGTGGGCCGGTTTTGCCGCCCTGGCCAACGAGCAGGCGGCCGCGGAAGGCAAGCCGGCCCTCGGTTTCCTCAACCCCACCCTCTATGCCATAGGCCGGAGCGCGGTTTACATAACGGCCTTTCATGACGTCACCACCGGCAATAACACCAACAGCGCCAGCCCGACCAACTATTTTGCAGCGGCGGGCTACGATCTTTGCACCGGCTGGGGCACGCCAGCCGGGAGCAACTTGCTCAACGCGCTGGTCTGGCCGCCGGACGCGCTGCAAATCATGCCGCTGACGGCCGTGACGGTGAGCGGCGGAACGGGAGGTCCGTTCAGCCCCGCGTCGCAAAACATGGTGTTGACTAACATCGGAGCCAGTTCCCTCACATGGGCGGCCGCCACCACGGCTCCGTGGCTGAACGTTGCCCCGGACACCGGCGCGCTGAAGCCAGACGGCCCCGCGGCGGTGGTGACGCTGGGCCTGAACTCCGCCGCCAGCAACCTGCCGCCAGGCGCATACAACGCGACGGTCTCCTTCACCAACCTGAACGACGGACTGGCCCAAAGCCGGCAGGTGATCCTCAACGCCGCCGTTACCTCGTCCGTGCCCGTGATCCTCAGCCAGCCCGCCAGCCAGACGGCGCCGCCCGGCGCATCGGCTGTATTCACCGTGACCGCCGCCGGGAACGCACCCTTGTTTTATCAATGGCAGCAGAACGCCACTAATTTATCAGACGCCGGCAACATCTCCGGGTCCGCCACCGGCACTTTGACAGTCAACAATGTTTCATCGGCCGCCGCCGGAACTTATGCCGTCATCGTGAGCAACTCCACGGGTTGGGTCTCCAGCACCGGGGCCGTGCTGACGGTGGCGTCTGTCGCCGCTCCAGGAGTGACTTTTTCCACGCTCTATTCATTCACCGGGGCAGGGGACGGCGGCAATCCCAACGGGTTGATGCAGGAAACCAACGGCAACTTTTATGGCACGACGCAAAGTGGCGGCATTGATTCGTCGGGGACGGTTTTTCAAATGACACCGGCCGGCGCGGTGACCACGTTGTATTTGTTCAGCGACGCCGGCACTGGCGGGTATTTCCCAGCCGCCGCGCCGGCGCAAGGCCCGGACGGCAGTTTATATGGGACCACCGAGGACGGCGGCGCAAACGGCTGGGGAACAATCTTCAACATCACCACCAATGGGGTGCTGACGACGGTGGCAACGTTCATGGGCGGAGACGGCGGCGCTCCCGCCCGGACCATGACGCTGGGGACGGACGGCAATTTCTACGGGACGACGTTTGACGGCGGGGCCAACGGCGATGGCGAGGTGTTCCGCGTGACGATCAACGGAGCGCTGAATGTGGTGGCCTCATTCAACGACGTCAATGGCCTCAATCCGAGCAAGCTTGTTCAAGGCGCTGACGGCAACCTTTACGGCACAACGTTCGACGGCGGAAGCAATGGGGACGGCAGCATTTTCAAAGCGACCACCAATGGCGCGCTGACCAGCCTGCTTTCGTTTACCTACACCAACGGCGGGTTTCTTCCGCTGGCGAGCCTGACCGAGGTTCCGGGCGGCGCTTTCTACGGGACCACCTACGAAGGCGGGCAGTTTGGCTACGGAACAGTGTTCGTGATGCCGCCGTCGGGCGCGGTGAGCAACGTCTATTCGTTCACTGGCGGAAACGACGGCGGTCATTCCGCCGCCGAACTGCTCCTGGCCGACGACGGGAATTTCTATGGGACAACGGTCTATGGAGGCGCTTACGATGATGGGACTGTTTTCAGAATGGCGCCCGGCGGCGCGCCGGTCACCCTGGTGTCGTTCGACGGTTACGATGGCGCAAATCCCCAGGCTCCGCTGGTGCAGGGAACCGATGGCAGTTTTTATGGGACGACCCAAAACGGCGGCGCGGACGGCAATGGCGTCATCTTCCGTGTCAACATCAATTCTCCCTCCCTGCAAATCACCGGCCAGCCCGCCAGCCAGGGCGCTTTCATCGGGGCCGATGCGGTTTTTAGTGTCGCCACCGTGGGCAACCCGCCGCTGTCCTATCAATGGCTGAGAAGCGGGACCAATTTAACGGATGCCGGCAACATTTCCGGTTCCACCAACCGCGTGCTGACCGTCAGCAACGTGAGCGTGTCCGATGCCGCCTTCTATTCTGTCGTGGTCAGCAATGCGAGCGGGGCGGCACCGAGCGATGAGGCTTTTCTGGAAGTTATTGTCTCGCCGCCACAAATCATCACCCCGCCGGCCAGCCAGACGGCGTCGGTGGCGGGGACCGCCGTGTTCAGTGTCGGGGCCATCGGCGATCTGCCGTTGTTTTACCAATGGCAAAGCAATCAAATCGACTTGACCAATGGCGGCAATGTCGCCGGCGCCACGGCCAGTTCGCTGACCTTGTCCGGATTGACCCAAAGGAGCGACGCGACCTACACGGTGATCGTGAGCAACGCCATCGGCGCGGCGAGCGCGGAGGCCGTGCTGAGCGTCTTTCCCGTCAGCGCGGCGTCCATCCAGGTGGCCTCGCTCTACTGGTTCACCGGCGGCACCGACGGGAGCACCCCGAACGGATTGACGCTGGGCGCCAACGGGCTGCTCTACGGCACCACACAGGCGGGCGGCGCGGACCACGATGGGACCGTCTTCAGCATTACGACATACGGCGTTTTCAGCACCCTGGTGTCTTTCAACTTGACAAATGGCTCGGACCCCCAGGCGGCGCTGGCGCCCGGCTCCGATGGCAATTTTTACGGCACCACCGAGGACGGCGGAACCAACGCCGGGGGAACCGTCTTCACGATGACACCCGGCGGCGCGCTCACCGTGCTCGATGTCTTTACCAATCCGGCCAGCGTCAATCCTTACACGGCGCTGACGCAAGGTTCCAATGGCAATTTTTATGGCGCGACAGGGAACGCTTACACGGTCGGCAATGGGAACATCTTCGAGATGACGCCGGGCGGGACGCTTAATATAATCTACTCATTTACCGGCGGGCTGGATGGCAATGCTCCGGTGGGCGCGTTGGTTCAAGGGGCGGACGGCGATTTTTATGGCATGACTTCAGGCGGAGGCGCTTACGGCCACGGGGGCGTTTTCAAGATGACCCCGGGCGGCGCGCTGACTAATTTCTATTCGTTTACTGGCGGCACCGACGGCTATAACCCCGCGGGCGCGCTGGTCCAGGGCACGGATGGCAACTTTTACGGCGTGACCAAGCGCAACGTCATACGCGGCTATACGTTCTACGGCACAATCTTCAAGGTCTCCACCGAGGGCGCGCTGACCACGTTGTATGCACTCAATCCGGGGGTGAGCGGCGACGGCGCTTATCCTTTCGCGGGATTGATTCAGGCCGCTGACGGCAACTTCTATGGAACGACCTACCTGGGCGGTTCCGCCAACAATGGCACGGTATTTAGAATCACGGCCGGCGGCGCGCTCACCACCCTGGTTTCATTCAACGGCGCCGATGACGGCGCGAAACCCGAAGCCGCGCTGGTGCAGGACGCGGACGGCAACTTTTATGGCACGACAACCGCCGGAGGTCCCTACGGCAAGGGTTCCATCTTCCGCATGAGCATCACGTCCGCCCCGCAAATCACCACCCAGCCGGCTGGTCAGACGGCGATGGCGGGGGCCAGCGTGGCGTTCAGCGTGGCGGTTTTCGGCGCTTCACCCCTGAGCTACCAGTGGCAGGAGAACGGAAGCAATTTGGCCGGCGGCGGCAACATTTCCGGGTCCGCCGCGCGCATCCTCAGTGTCAATAATATAACCGCGAACGACGCCGGAACCTATTCCGTCATCGTGAGCAACGCCCTTGGCGCCGTCACCAGCACGGGCGCGGTCCTGACGGTGGAAACGGCGCCGGTCATCCAATTGGCGGCGCTGGCTGGCGGAGAGTTGACGCTGAACTGGAGCGCGACGCCGGGTCAAACATACCAGGCGCAATCCACGACCAACCTGGCGGCGGCAAATTGGGTCAATGCGGGCGGCGCGATCACGGCCACCAATTCCAGCGTGAGCGCGTCATACGGCGTCGGGTCCGCGTCCCAGCAGTTCTACCGGATAGTTCTCGCGCCGTGACCGTTCAGGACGGCCCCTTCACGCTTGAAGCTCCGTGAGGTCGAACTCCAGTCCTGTCAATACTACTGAGTTAAGGATTTCGGGTTTCGAGCGGGGGTTTTTCTCCATGCCAGGGGGTGCTTTGCTCGTAGGCGTGGGCCGCTTTGAGCAGCGTCTCCTCGCCGAAGGGCTTGCCGAGCAATTGCAGGCCAATGGGCAGTTTCGGGCCGGCGGTGAAACCGCAGGGAAGGCTCACGCCGCAGATTCCCGCCAGATTGCATGAGATGGTGAAGATGTCCGAAAGATACATCCGCAACGGGTCGTCGGCCTTTTCGCCCAGCTTGAACGCGGCCGTGGGGGAAGTGGGCGTGATGATGGCATCGACTTTCTCGAAGGCCTCCAGGAAATCCCGCCGGATCAGGGTGCGGACTTTTTGGGCGCGCAAGTAATAGGCGTCGTAGTAGCCGCTGCTCAAGACGTAGGCGCCAAGAATGACGCGGCGCTTGACTTCGGCGCCGAAGCCCGCCCCGCGCGTCTTGCAGTAAAGATCAATCGGGTCGGTCCCTTCGACCCGCGCGCCGTAACGGATGCCGTCGAAACGGGCCAGGTTGGCGCTGGCCTCGGCGGTGGCGATAATGTAGTAGGCCGCCACTGCGAACTCGGTGTGGGGGAGGGAAACCTCCACGATTTGGGCGCCGAGTTTCTCGAATTGCCGCACCGCCGCCTGAACAGCGGCGCCGACTTCGGCGTCCAGGCCGCCGATCATGTATTCTTTGGCCAGGCCCAGTTTGAGGCCCTTGACGCGGCCATCCAGGGCGGCGGCGTAGTCGGGGACCGGCGCCGGCACGCTGGTGGAGTCGCGCGGGTCCTGGCCGCTGATCGCGCCCAGCACCAACGCGGCGTCGCGCACGTCCTTGGCCAAGGGGCCGATTTGATCGAGCGAGGAGGCAAACGCCACCAGACCGTAGCGTGAGACGCGGCCATAGCTCGGTTTTAACCCGACGCATCCGCACAGCGCGGCGGGCTGGCGAATCGAACCGCCCGTGTCGGAGCCGAGGGCGGCGACGCACTCGTCGGCGGCGACGGCGGCTGCGGAGCCGCCTGAGGAGCCGCCGGGAATCCGGGTCAGGTCCCACGGATTATGAGTGGGGCCGAAGGAGGAGTTCTCGGTCGAACTGCCCATGGCGAATTCATCCATATTGAGGCGGCCAAAAACAATCGCGCCGGCGCGTTGAAGTTTCTCGATGACGGTGGCGCTGTAGGGCGAGATAAAGCGGCCGAGGATTTTGGAGCCGCAGTTAAGGGGTTGATTGCGGACGGCGATGACGTCCTTGATGCCGATGGGGATGCCGAGAAGCGGCCGCTGGCGGCGGGAGATTCCGCTGGAAATGGCGTGGTCGGCGGCCGCCGCTTGCGCCAGCGCGTCGGCGGCATCGTAACTGATAAAGGCATGGATGCGGCCATCGACGCGCTGAATCTGATCCATGCAGGCTTGCATGATCTGGCGCGCGGTAACTTCGCGGCGGTCGAGAAGGGCGGCCAATTGCCAGATGGTGCGCTGATGGAGCATGGGCGGTTACTCGACGATTTTGGGAACGATGAACAAGCCATTGGCCTTGGCGGGGGCGTTGCGCAAGGCCTCCTCGGTGGGCAGCGAGGGGCGGATTTCGTCGGCCCGGAAGACGTTGACCAGCGGGACAGCGTGCGCGGTGGGTTCGATCTGGCTGACGTCGAGCTGGTTGAGTTTTTCGATGTAGCCGAGAATGTTGGAGAGTTGGGCGCCAAATTTTTCCTCTTCCGCGGGCGAGAGGGCGATGCGCGCCAGATGCGCCACATATTTGACATCGAAATTGGCGGGCATGGCGGTCAGGCTTCGTCGAATTTGCGTTGGACCAGTTCCTCGATCGCGTCCAGCGCGGCGATACAGTCGTCTCCTTCGCAGGTGACGGTGAGCCTTGTGCCCGGGCCGGCGGCGAGCATCATCAGGCCCATGATGCTCTTGCCGTTGACTTGTTCGCCGTCCTTTTCGACCAGGATGTTGCAGGCGAAGCGGTTGGCGACCTTGACAAACATGGCGGCGGGCCTGGCGTGGATGCCGAGCTTGTTGATGACAACAAGCTCGCGGTGGCTGGATTGTTTTGCAGATGGCTTCTTAGCGCTGCTCATGCTGGGCCATGTTGAACGCGGGACGAAGATTTTGCCATGAAAATCATATCTGACTGTTTCCGGTCATCTGGGCGATCAGGCGGTCGTTGAATTCCTTGGCCGGATTGCGGCCGGCGGACTTCAATTTGATGTGAAAGGCCGCCACCTCGATCAGCCGGGCCAGGTCGCGTCCCGGCCGCACGGGGATGGTGATGTGGGGAATGGACACTCCCAGAATCTTGACGAACTCCTGTTCCATGCCCAAACGGTCCACGTCGGGCACCTCCTCCCACGGCTTGATGGTGATGACCAGGTCCACGACCTTTTCGCTGCGGATGCTGCGGACGCCGAACATTTCAGCCACATTGATGATGCCGATGCCGCGGACCTCCATGTGATTGCGAGTCAGTCCGGCGCTGGTGCCGACGACTTCCCGGTTGTCAATGAGGGTGACGCGGGTGACGTCATCGGACACGAGGCTGTAGCCGCGTTCGATGAGGGCCAGGACGCTTTCGCTTTTGCCGATGCCGCTTTCGCCGCGGATGATGACGCCGACGCCGAGGATATCGACCATGCTGCCGATTTCGCTGCCGCGCGGGGCGAAGAGCATTTCCAGGGCGAGTGTGGCCAGGTTGATGAACTTCATGGTAATGAGCGGGGTGACAAAGATGGGCACCTGCGCTTTTTCGGCGGCCTGAAGGAAGATTTTGTCGGGCTGCAATTCGCGGGAGAAAACCACGCCGGGGATTTTGTAAGTGAACAGATTGGCGTAGCGGGCCTTGCGTTCGTCCGGGGAGAGGGTTTTGAGGAACCAGGCCTCGGCATTGCCGATGACCTGGAGGCGTTTGTTGGCAAAATAACGGGTGAACCCGGCCAGGGCCAGTCCCGGGCGATTGACCGTCGGCTCGCGAATGATCCGCCTGAGGCCCGTGGCTCCGGCGACCAATTTGAGGGGCAGCCGGGGCGCTTGCTCGGTATAAAATCTCTCCACGGTAATGGTGTCGCGTTGCATCGAAG
>Ga0326727_10026859_pt1 | contig 10628 bp, 9 predicted proteins | sample MB2enrmetagenome_FD_207643 | JGI IMG/M metagenome (GOLD analysis project Ga0326727, IMG submission 207643) | Lab enriched peat soil microbial communities from McLean, Ithaca, NY, United States - MB29MY | ecosystem: Environmental > Terrestrial > Soil > Wetlands > Peat | place: USA: New York... | reverse complement strand
CTCTTCAGCGACGAATTCCACTATTTTTCACAGTGGAATATGCAATTAGCCTCATTCTAATTATAGCAGTAGTGAGCGTCAATATTCTTCTTAAAGATCATATAGGACCCACGAACTTACTGATTATTCAGCTCTTGCCGGTTCTTGCATCTGCATTTTTCTTCAGGCGCAGAGTAGCTATGTTTACAGCATTTGTGAGCATTTTAATCTTCGATTTACTTATTGTTCATCCTTACTCCATGATTGTTACTGATGATTTACAATACTTTATTGCTTTTATAGGGTACATTGCTATTGCTCTTATAATCAGCAGCCTTGCAACTAAGTTGCGTCATCTTTTACCTCAGATCTGGAAGAGCGAAGCTCAAGTGGAAGCAACATCAGGCCTTTCCCGTGAACTTGTGGAAGCGAAAACACGGCAAGAAGTTTTAAAAATTCTCTCCGATCAAATGCACAAATTTTCACCAGGTGCCTTTGCAATACTCACATCCGGCTCCTCTGGGCTTCAAATCGAAGAAGGTGATGCTGATTACCCGCTTAAAGATAAAGAGAATAACATTGCTCGATGGGCTTATGATAACGGTCAGGCAGCTGGATACGGAACAGATAATCTTCCTGCAGGAAGAGGGTACTATATTCCACTCAAAACTCACAGAATGATTTTGGGGCTCATGGCATTTGCCTTTGAACAACCTGATATAGCTCTAACTCCAGAGAATAAAGAGATATTTGAAACAATGGCATTTCTTGGGGCTCTTGCCCTTGAACGCGTATAATAAAAACGAGCGTATAATAAAAACGGATTTCATCTGAAGTAATAAGCGTTGCACACAGGTGTTTGTTCTCCAGTGAACTACCTTCCCCTGCTGCTTTGCAGCGAGGAAGAAGCTTCCTGGTTCAACCATTTCTTTTGTAAGAATATGTCCCCAGGCTCATCCCCTACGTTCCGCAGGTGTCAGATTAAGGCCAGATTTTGATCTTGAAGAGAGAATTTCTTAATATTAATAGCAGTATTGATATCTCTATCATGATACTATCCGTCTTTTAGAGCGGTTATGTGAGTTCTCCCAGCTTCTCGGTCAATATCATATTTTGTGCGTAGTCCACAGGGCAAGCGATGACCGAGACTGTGTTATCCATCAAGGCGCGCTGCAGCGTGGTAAGGAGGTCTTCGGTTCTTTTTATGGCGTACCCTTTAGCGCCGTAGCTTTCAGCTAACTTGACGAAGTCTGGGTTTCCGAAGTCGACGTGCGAGTGGTGCCCGAACTCAATATCCATTTTCCATTTGATCAGGCCGTAGCTCCCATCTACCCATACCAGCACGACAACATGTACTTTTTCGCGCACTGCTGTCTCTAGTTCCTGCGAGTTCATGAGAAACCCGGCGTCACCTGCAACCGCGAGAACTTTTCGCTCAGGGTAGGCAAGTTTCGCACTAATTGCACCAGGAAACGCAAAGGCCATGGTTGAGAGACCGTTGGAAATAAGACACGTGTTTGGCCGGTACGTGGGGTAAAGACGGGCCATCCACATCTTGACCGCACCTGTGTCAACGAGTACGATATCTTCCTCATCCAATGCAGTTCTGATATCTGCGACGATCCTCTGGGGCTTGAGAGGATATGAGTTGTCTTTTCTTCCCCTCTCCAACTCTTCCCCCATATAAGGCGAGTGATCTTGGTATCTATTGGGCTCAATCCCGGTGTCGCCTTAACTTCTTGAGACAGGGCGTCGAAAGACTCTGAAATACTGCCTTCGATACCGACCATAACGTGATAGTGAGCGTCGACTTCTGCCGGATAGCGATGAATATGAATAATCTGCTTATCCCCTTTTGGATTGATTCTCACAGGATCAAACTCCTGCAGATCGTAGCCGACGCATATAACTACGTCAGCCTGGTCGAAGCCAAAATTGACGTAGTCATGGAGCATAAATCCTGCAGCACCCAGAGAATTAGGATGATTGTCCGGAAAGACGCCTTTGCCCATAAAGGTCGTCGCCACCGATATCCTGAGGCGCTCTGAGAAATGGATTAGCGCTTCACTGGCATGATCACGCACTGCGCCATGCCCTGCCAGCACAATTGGTTTTTTTGCAGCTTCTAATACTTTGACAGCTCTTGCTATCTGAGTAGCGGATGGAGAGGAATCATGAACGATATTAATATCTAGCGGGTGGTATCCTTCGGGAGCTGGCAAGCTTTCGACATCTTGTGGAAAGGCTAGATACACGGCTCCGTGTCGCTCTGTCTGAGCCTGCTTGAAGGCACTTCGCACCATTTCTGGTATCGCCTCTGCGGATTGGATCAGGGCGGCCCACTTTGTGAGCGGTTTGAACATGTTTACCAGGTCAACGATTTGGTGAGATTCTTTGTAGATACGATTCAGGCCCACCTGGGCGCTGATTGCGACGAGGGGTACGTTATCGGTATTGGCATCAGCCGTGCCGAGCATAAGATTGATTGCTCCCGGTCCGAGCGTCGCGATGCACACTCCTGGCTGACCAGTGAGACGGCCATAGATATCGGCCATGAAAGAAGCGGCCTGCTCGTGACGGACAAGGATGAATCGAATGGGCGATCCGTTAAATGCATCGACCATGCGGATATTTTCCTCTCCAGGTATACCAAAGATATATTTTACACCCTCGTTTTCCAAACACCGCACAAAAAATTGTGCGGCATTCATGGGGAACTTGATACCATTCTTTCCCTCTAAAGTTTCTTCACTATGTTCCATGAGATTCAAACCTCCTACTGTATACATCGTTTGGTGTAAGGTATCCGCCGAGAAGACACCGGATCGACTCAGACATTGATGCTAACCCAGTAAACAGCGGCACGCCTTCCATGATCTGATTGAGTTCCTCGAGCCCAGTTCGCTGAGTCGGTCTGTTGTTTATAGTCGACCCATGAGTAGCAATTGCAAAGGACTCAACCAGCGATTTGGGATCGTCGACAAGGATTGTTAAGATGATCGGAATCTTAGCGCTGAGTACGACTCCGGCCAGCCGTTCATTCTCAAGGTATTCAATTTGTTCCGCCAGCATGTTTCCAGATTCGAGTCAAGTATGACCAGGGTGTCAGCTTTTCCATATTATGGATTTTTGCTTCCAACCATTGTATTTTCATATCCATTCTTATTACTGCAACTTTCCTTTTCTGTTCTTCAGTCAGAAGTGCCTAAAACTAAGGTATTGGGCCAGCATGCATAATTGAATTTTCTTCGCACATGTTTAACTACCCCTTTCGTGTATGTTCACCAAATAAAATTTCAGAACATTTCTTTGGATCAATGATCAAATATGAAAAAGAAGTACAGCTCCCATTTTGGGAAAATGTAGATTGAATCTTGTATTTATAATTTTCAACAATATCTAAACACGAGAAATTCTGTGTCATGAACAACTTGATTTCTTTAACAAATTTCATTGTAAACGAAATGTATCCTTTTAATATCTTTTTAGTATCAATATATACCGAGAATTTTGATAAATCTCCGATTTTTTACAACTGGCTATTAATGACTTTTCGGATAGAATCTAAGTCTACGAGAAGAATTATATGGAGAATCAAACTCGAATTGTTACAAATGCAGATGAGCTTCAGGATGCAGTAAAGCACGGATACGAACACATTACTGTCGAAGGCGAGATTCGCGGAATGCCGATGCTTGCCCTTCAACTGGGACAGACTTTGAAAGGCGGAACATTGTATTTCGGCGCGAGTGGTGTGCAGTTGAGCCGCAATAACACTCTCTCAGACATCACGATCAATACGAGTGAGGTTGAGCGTGCCATTTTGAACGACATGGGTGTAACGGATTTAGGCACGCTCACGCTTCACAATATCCGAACGACCGGGCAAGTAGCATTATTAATCGGCGGTGCAGCACGTGGTGGGCATGTGCACGTTGAAAATCTTCATATTAAATACGCTGATTTGCGCGGGCGCGCCGAGCGCCCTCATGCATATGGAGTAGACGTTATGCAGGGTGCGTTCACCTTATGGAACACGCACACTGACGACGTAACTATCAGTGCTGAACTTCTAAATATTTCTGCAGGCAGTGCCGAAGCTCCTGTGCGTGGCAGCGGCGTTTTTGTCGGCGGCCAAGGAAATCAGGATGGCACACCAAAAGGTGGGCGTGTGCATGTGACGTGTCTCACGACCGGTGAAATTCACACCGATGGCAAGATCTTCGAAAATACGCCTGACCTGATCAGTGGTGGAGTGTTCGTAATTTATGGTGCGTGGGTAGAGCGTGTCGAGAATATAGGAGCGGTTACGATTTACGGGCCAAATGATATGGTGCTTGATAACTGGGGCAACGTACGCGAGTGGATTGACCGTGCGCCCATCGTGTCACGAGGAACGAGTGGCATTGGATTCGTACGGTTTTATGAAATTGGCAGTTTGTGAGTCGGAGCACCCATCGAAACCTTTGGCAGAGGAGCACGTAGTTTTAATCTCTACGACGGCAGTTTGCAAGAGGCCTCGTTCCGCAGTATTACTACACACGGCGATGGGAGCGTTGGCATTCAAATCAGCCGCGATTTACCACGCCTGAGTATTCAGGACGACGTGACGACGCATGGCAGCGAAGGTGAAAGCCTGGTAAAGGGTAAAATACTAAAACTCAAGGCATATGCGCTGAGTGTGCTAAAAAAAGGTCACGTCGGCGAGTTAAGCGTCGGGAGCGCGCTATGTACCACCGGGCAAGGAGTTGTTACGTTAATTGTACAGGGGAGTATTGACAGTCTGAAAGTGCATGAGGGCATTCATGCATTAGGTCCGGATTCGGATGCCTTTGTGATTAAAGGTGGTAATATACCGCTTGAAGGTTTAGAGATTACTGCTCGTGAAGGCGAAAGAATTCGAATATAACAACTAGAGAAGGAAAACACAAATGACAAGTCTACCAATACGTGATCATGTGAATGACCACCTAAGCATTCCGAAAAACGCGACACCTATCATCTTTTACTATCAGCCAGCTAACACTTTGTGAATAGATATTAACAGAGTCTGAAATCAGTATTTAATTAGGACTATCAAAAATATTTTTATAGATCTATTCAGACTCAGGAAAATGTCTTATACAGCCCTATTAGCGTTCGTAGTTGACTAGAGTCTCGCCGAGTCATCAATACTGGAATTTTGTAAGACTTATAATTGATCCACATAATCAGACTATCGATTTCAATTCTGTAACTTACTCATGAAATGGTTGCATGGACGAAGAGAATGAATGCCCACAAAAAGAAAATAGACTTAAAATTTATGAGGAAGAATGATGATAAGCAAATGTCACAGTATCATGCTAAAGAATTAATTTGTCATGAAACTTGGATAAAAATCTCAATTAGTTTTCGGAACACGACATATTTGCATAAAGCCCATGAATAACAAAAAAATAAATTAATATATCGTTGATAATTTATTACTAATAGTTTCTGCGTTAAGCTTTTGTTAACTACTTTGTATCCAGATTCCGTATAATTCCATCGCAAGGGTATCAGATTTGTTAGAAAAGTTTAGAAAAATCCAGCGATTTTTTTATCTATGCACTAATTCTAAATTTTATAGTAGCATTTGCAAAAATTATTTATGGGACTCAAACCGGCACTTTAAGTATGATTGCAGATGGGTATCATTCTCTTTTTGATGGGTCTCTAACATTTTAGGCTTGGCTGAAAAGTTTATTGCATCCCATCCACCGGACAGAGATCATCCTATGGGTACCGAAAATATGAAACAGTAACCTCTGTTTTTATTGCATTACTGCTAATCTTTGTAGGCATTGAAATTTTCCGAAACGCTCTCGACCATTTCCTGATCCCAAATAAGCCAGAGGTTACTGCTGTGAGTTTTCTCATAGTACTTGGGACAATGTGTATTAATTATCTGGTCACAAGATATGAGTCTAGACAGGGGCAATCTCTCAGAAGTCAGGTGCTTATACTAGATTGGAACTATATGCACTTGAAATATAAAATCAATGACAGCAAACTAACAATTTTATGAAATTCAAATTTTAACTGTGACGTTTAAATGTACTTGATTTTACAGCATAAGTGCATAAGTTTCACAATGCTTGAATACAACAAAGTTCATTAGTGAGTAAAGTTTTCTACTCTCCTTTCTTACTCTTCTTACTTCAAATTTTACTGTATATTTAATCTAGCAATGTATTTTTTCATATTTCTATCATTTTTATATTGTTATTTGAATGAATTATCTTTGAAGATTTGATTTCTTAGATACATTTCAATCGATACCATTCTCTCATTCTGGTACAGGAAACTGAATTTAGTTCCCATTTTTGCGTTGATATACCTCCCGTTTTTAACATTTTATTGACTCAGTAATCTATTCTCTCAATTTCTCCTGCCTTATTGATTACAGCGTTTGATGCTTAATAAATGGCTGGTTTTGCTTTAGGATAGAACCATAAATATGCATGATTAAAGAAAAAAAAAATCATAATTTCTATTGCCAGAATATGATTCGATATCAATATTCATTTTTCGCAAAGCTTCTATATGTTTGATAAGTTCAAGAGAATCAGAACCCAGACTATTAGTATGAATCGTATTTGTCTAAAACCACATTCATGCTCGATATTTTTCTTTTTTGGCCGCAACTTTCCAACTCAATAATTATTTTCAACCAATAAAAACAGCGAAAAATCCAATTTATTCGCTAGGACTTGTCAAACTGAGGAATCAATAGTATTACACTTTCAATTGTCTAAAATATATTTAGAATATAATCATTGGAATAGAATTTCCAGTGCTTGATTTTAATATTCAAGTGCATAAGTTCTATCTCGGTTTAGATAAAGAAGCATGTGACTTTAGTTTTGTTCATCTCTCTTGATGATATTATATAAGTGAGTATCATCATATATTGATGTAAAGAACAAAAAGGAAACGGGGAATTATTAATGAGAAGTGCTATTTTCAGGAAGATAATGGTTGCAACCGATGGTTCGGAATTGGTAAAACAAGCAGTTAAGTCAGCAGTTGAAATTGCAAAATTAAGCGAGGCAAAACTATATGCTGTATACGTTATCGTACTGGGGAGTTATTCGATAATTCATTCCTTAGATGAGGAATGGAAAAAGACAATGAAAAAGCAACTCACAATAAAGGGTGAAAAAGCAATGGCTTATGTCGAGAATGTTGGAAAAGCTGCAAATATTGAGGTAGAATCTGTAATTCTTGAAGGAAACCCTGTAAATGAGATTATCGATTTTGCAGAAAACAATGACATCGACATTATCGTTATGGGCACACACGAAAAAACTGAACTCCAGAGATTCCTGATTGGAAGTGTAGCCGAAAATGTGATCAGACATTCGAGAAAAGCAGTACTTGTTGTAAAAGGGGAATCTTCCGAGTTATTATTAAATACTTTGTTAAAATTATCAGGTTCAAAGATATCATGACCATTAAACGGAAAGATGATAGCGTTGCTATCCCCAATCCTTTTTGCAGCCTTCGGTATGATTTATTTCTCTGAGAAAAATTTTAAAGGATTTCTAAGAGCCAGAATATCTTGTTTTAATGAAGAAGTCCGAGGTGGTAGATACGGGATAACCCGCTTATTCGATCAGTACGAGACAGAAGCGATTCATCTTGTAGGATCTGTCCTTTAATACTTCAATACGATAGCCGTTATTCCTCACAGTGCTGAAAACGTCTATGCCGCAGCTTTCCATTGATGGCCTGGCACTCTCAGCATGCCTGCAATCCTTCATTGTACATTCAGCGCAAAGCCTACAGGGACCCGCGCCCAGTGCAAAAGCCTTATAATATCCTGCAAGGAAGATGTCTCGTTCAAGCATGGTGATGACCCTCGCAGGATCTATGTGGTCTTCTGTTGTGTTGCCGACCTCTTCTGTAAAATGCACAAGGAGCGCGTATTTATAGCAATCTACCAGTTCCCTGGTCTCGCTATATGTGGGTGAGTTCGGCGGGCAGCAAAGGCTGCTGCCATATCCATCACATCCATACCTGCACTTCCAGCCAATCCACGCCGCTGTGACTATACTATCCGTTTTTATAATCTTGGCATCTTTGGCACCTAGCTTGACAGCCATCTCAATGAATTTCCTATATTTTTCCATATTACTCACTTCAGAAAATTAGTCATTTTCATCATATTTGTTATTCTTAATTTTTTTTAGTGATTTCCTAAAACTATGTTGGTTTGTTATAGAATATTGGGAGCATTCAACCGTACCAGCCAGCTAATAAGGAATGACCTTAGTGTTTGAAATTTGTTAATATATTTTGATTTTTATCTATTTTTTGATAACTCGATTATTCCATATCTTACAGGAATATACAAGTTTCTGCCGATTACATACTCAGTAAAATGTAAATAAATAGTAAGAAACTTATTGACAAATTATGATAAATTCTAAAGATTGTTATTTTAAATCAAGAAAATCCAGAGAAATCATTATAAAAAACAAAAAATTAGATAAAGACAATCATGAAAAAGACAACATTGAAACCGACATTTGCAGATGTTCTTCATAAAATAATGTTTTTTTTGCTGTCTTTTTTGGATATTTGCTCAAAAATTTGCAATTATTTATCTCAACTAAAGCTTCTAAAAATGGAAGTTAGAATCTTTCAATGAAGACACAAGATCAAAAAGTGTAAGATATTTTAAGAAACAACGTTTTAATAAGCAAGCAGTTCAGAAAAACAATATCAAAAAAATGTGAAAATTGGAAGGATAGCTGCATGAAGTTAGATCTCTTTTCTAACAATGGAAAAACTTCTAGTTTTTAGAATTAGATCAGAGCATCTAACTTTTTGTTCCGAGAACTTACATTCCATATTTTGCTCTATCAATACTTATGAAGGTTTAATCCCTAATCAACAAACTTATTAGCGAAAACTTAAAGGAATCTGCACTTTTAGATCAACTTCCAACAGCTGAGTTTTACCTAATGTAAACAATGATTGATCAAAATTTCAATATTTATTAACCTGTCCACTAATTTGAAATGCTTCAGCTTGTTTCAATACTAATTCTATATAATTCTCATCCTTAGCTGAAACAGGATCTGACAATAAGGTGCTCGAGTTTAAAATTTCAGGAGTCATAACCCCGACATGGGGATATAGAAATTGTTAAAGGTATAGGACATTGAGACAAAATAGTATACCTAGTTCAACGACATTCAAAGAATGCTCATTTACAACATAATGAACTATGTGGTATGGGTCCGAGCTCTAAACAAGTAACAATTATGGAAATCAAAATTTATCATGAATTGGAGAGGAAGTTACTGTTGATGATGCACACACCAACCGTATCTCATTTACTTCAAGAAGTTTATTAATCTGTTCTGTAAAACAGTAATAGTTCGCATACTTTATAAATTTTTTATAATACTTTTCATTGAAATATGATATTTTCTTTTCTATACAAAACCACAAACCGTATTCGTTCAGCATTCCACAGCACTTTTTGGTTCTTCGATTTGTTTATTGTTTGATAATACCCTACGTATCATTTATGGATCACATATCCTATGCTCATAAATATAAACAAGTGATAGGCGATTTATAGGCTCAAGGTAATGTTCTCATTTGATGTCAATAGAAAAAAATATGATAGTCATCAAAATTTCGATCCTAGAGTCGCTAAAGTGGTTTATCGGGGCTTTATTTGCTGATGTTGTGGTAACCAGTATCATTCGGTATGAAAGTAGAATATTTGTTTATTCAATCTTATAGTTGCGACTGTGATACATACTTTAAAAAAATAATCTGCAAAAGATCTTATAATTTTTTATATTATATATATGTATAATTTTGATAAACATATAAATTTTGTCATATGCTATATTTTAACAAATAGCAGGAAGCTGAAGACTGATAAAAGCAAGATATAACACAGTAAGTAGAAGGCATACATTCATAGTATTTTTAGGAATCACTGTGCTAGCGTTTTTTATCCTAATGATTATCACAAGAGCTACGCAATCTCCCCCGTCCCCGACTCCGGCGTAGATTCCTTAAAGAACGTCTATGAAAAGGACATACAAATCCAGGACAAAGCACTTCAAATTAATCCGCTTGACGAAAATGCTTGGAGCCTTAAAGGAGATGATCTTGTTGGCCTACATAGGTATGATGAAGCAATGATAGCATATGACCAAGCAATTAAAGTTAACCCGCGGAGTCCATTGGTTTGGGAAGTTAAAAGTGCTGCTCCAGATGGGTATTATAACAAACCCGAAGAAGCAATAAAAACCTACGAAAAAGGAATTGAAATTAATAAAAAATATTGACAAATTTGGAATTTACGAAGGAACCAGTTTTAAGGTCAATAATTTTGAGATATTTATACAAATCAATAATTGGATGTGGCCAAGAACCGAGACAGGTCTGCCAAAAATCGATAAGGAAACTTTCAAGGAAATGGCGGAAATCCATCCTGAAATAGGGCCTTTGAAAGAATTAAAACCTCTCATCGGTGGGTTAAACTTCAAGTCTATTATGGCTGGTTCAGATGGCAGGAGTCGAACCTTAATTTCTCCCTTCTGGACTAAGACAAGTAGAAATGCCCCTAAGGATGACGAGGATAAAAAGAGTAG
>Ga0326727_10026858_pt1 | contig 10628 bp, 9 predicted proteins | sample MB2enrmetagenome_FD_207643 | JGI IMG/M metagenome (GOLD analysis project Ga0326727, IMG submission 207643) | Lab enriched peat soil microbial communities from McLean, Ithaca, NY, United States - MB29MY | ecosystem: Environmental > Terrestrial > Soil > Wetlands > Peat | place: USA: New York... | reverse complement strand
CTGCCCCGCGGTAAGGCCGTGGCCGATGCGTTCCGCCTTAAGGTTCAGCGCGCCCCAGATGGATTCCGGCCCAGCGCTTTCACCGGCGTGCGCCGTGAGATGAAGACCGTGCTCGGCGGCGCGCATGCAAACCCCCGCGAACCACTCCGGAGGCCCCGCGCGCTCATCGCCGCCAATGCCGAAGGCAACCACGTTGCGGTCGCGAAACTGGATGGCGAGATCGAGCACGCTCTGCGCTTTCTCAGCGCCGAACTGGCGTATGGCATCGAATATCCACAAGAGCGATAGGCCGAAATCTTTCTCTCCGCGCTGGCGGCCGCGTTCCAGGCCCTCGAAAATCGCGGGGAAGTCCTGCTTACGCCAGAGGCAAACGCCGACCGAAACAGTCACCTCGGCATGAAGCACGTTCTGCGCTTTCAGCCGCTGCATCAGCCGGTAAGTAATCAGCTCGTAGTCTTCTGGCGTCCGCAGGTGTCCGGTCACATCCTTGAAAGCCTCGAGGAAGCCGGCGAAGTCCTTGTAGTTGTAAAGCTGCTCGATTGCGGCGAGCGAGGCGCCTTCCATCCCATGACGCTGACGCAGTTCCAGCAGCGTGGACGGCTCGATTGAGCCTTCGAGATGCAGATGGAGTTCGGCCTTCGGGAGTGAGAGAACGAAGCGAGAGGGATCCGAAGGCATACGGAAATTCTAAAGCAATCGGGTCATCGGGTGATCGGGTCATCGGCTCATCTGAGGTCAAAAACAGAACTTCGATCATCCGATGGCCCGATGATCCGATCACCCGATTGTTTTCTTAAACTCGCTATGGTGCCGGCTATAGAAGAAATAAATCACCAGCCCCAGCGCCAGCCAAATCACAAAGCGCAGCCAGGTAATGAGCGTCAGCCCGAACATCAGCCCGCCGCACAGAAGCACGGAGATCAGCGGGAACCACGGCACAAAAGGCACGCGGAACACACGCTTCCGATCGGGCTGATTGCGGCGCAGGAAAATCACCCCCAACGAAACCAGCACGAAGGCAAACAGGGTTCCGATATTGGCGAGGTCGGCCGCATCGCCAATATCCACGAGCCCGGCGGGGATACCCACCGCAAAGCAGGCGATCCAGGTGGACCAGTACGGCGTCTTATATTTCGGATGCACCGCCGAGAAGAGCTTCGGCAACAGGCCGTCGCGCGACATGGCGTACCAGATACGCGCCTGCCCGTACTGAAACACGAGCAACGACGAGATCATCCCCGTCAGTGCTCCGATCACGATCACGGAGCGGAACAACGGGTGCACTCCCAGATACTTCATCGCGTAGGCGACCGGGGCTTCGGCGGCTTCTCCGGAAACGAAGGTCGTGTATTTCATCATGCCGAGCAGCACGACGGCTACGCCGACATACAGCAGCGTGCAGACAATCAGCGACATGATGATGCCGAAGGGCAGGTCTTTTTGCGGATTGCGCGATTCCTCCGCCGCGGTGGAGACCGAATCGAATCCGATGTAGGTAAAGAAAACGATCGCGCCTCCGGTGACGATGCCGGCGAAGCCAGAAGGCGCGAAGGGCGTCCAGTTCACGGGCTTCACTAGCATTCCGCCAACCACCAGGAAGGTCACGATGGCGCCGATTTTGATCGCCACCATAATGTTGTTCGTCTCCGCCGATTCCTTCACTCCGCGCACCAGCAGAAGTGTGAGAATAAACACGATCAGGAAGCCGGGGAGATTAAAATAGGCGCCCGTCCATTGCCCGCCGGCCCAGACCGGACCTGCCCATTTATCCGGCAAGTTGAGACCGAACGCCGCCAGTTGCGCCTTCGAATAACCGGCGAAGCCCACTGCTACCGCGACGTTGCTGACCACGTATTCGAGGATCAGATCCCAGCCGATGATCCAGGCAAAGATTTCGCCCAGCGTCGCGTACGAGTAGGTATAGGCGCTGCCGGCAATGGGGATCATCGACGCCAGTTCGGCGTAGCACAATCCGGCAAAGCTGCACGCGATCGCGACCAGAAAAAACGAAATGGCGATCGATGGTCCGGCTGGCGGACGGCCATGCATGAGCGCTCCGGCGGTGCTGCCGGTGCGCAGGACGTTCACGATCAGGTCAAGTGCCTGTGCATGCAGGATGGAGGGCGCCTTGAAGTATTCACCGGCCGCCGCCGTCCCTGTAAGCACGAAGATTCCCGAACCGATGATGGCGCCAATGCCGAGCGCCGTCAGCGACCATGGGCCCAGTGTCTTGCTGAGCCGGTGTTCCGGGTCCTCCGACTCCGAGATCAGTTTGTCGATGGACTTGCAACAGAAGGCCTGGCTGTTGGAAGTGCGGATGACGGCGGCTGCTGGCTCAGTGGATGGTTGTGACAAGAGTTCGTCGTCTCCTTACAGCGGGAGTCGGGCATGAGCGCGCGGCCCATGCCCGGCACTGCTCACGGCGCAGGCGAACGGCCTACCGTTTCGCCTGGCCGCGTGCCAGCTTTTTCACCTTGCGCTTCTTCGATCCGCGAGCGTAGTCGCGGGGCTTCTTCGGCTTCTCCGCTTTGATCTTCTTGCGGGCGGCTCGCTTGGTTTTCTTGCGTTCTTCTTTGCTTAGTTTCTTCGTGTCTGCCATGACTGACTTTTTAAGTTCCTTTAGTTTGGATTACGTTTTAAGTTCAACTAACACGCTTCTTTCGTAGCAGTGCATTCGTCCGCCAGATTGAGAGTGAAATCTTCCCGATCTCGAAAACGAGCATACAGAGGCCCGGAGTAATAGCAATAATCAATCCTATCCTAATAGCCCACATCCGACTTGCGGCAAGGTAGCCGATTAGAAGTCCAATGAAAGCGCCAGGTATAGCAAGCACAACTAAAAGAGACAGGCTTAAGGCGAAAATAACTCCCAGCCGCTCGCGTCGTTCCCGGGTGCTCAAACACTCCCATTCCACCGCGCCGGTCAGATATGCTCGGCCACACTGGCAAACACACCGCATTGGCCCGTAAGGAGGCCACGAATGACTAACGGGGCACCGGAGGTGTTTCGTCAGATCGGCACCGCAATTGTCGCACTCGTATATATCAGCCCGCTCCGGGAAGGAGCTGGCGGGTCGCTTGATCGGATCTTGCTTGTTCAGCTCAAGCACGCTCAAGCTGCGCATACTTCTCCACCAGCTTCTTCAAACCGAAGCGAGGGAATTGTACCGTAATCTTGGCATCTTCCCCATCTCCTTCGCGCTGATAGACTGTTCCTTCCCCATATTTCGGGTGCTTGACCTTCTGCCCGGGGCGGAATCCGCGCCTGCCTTTAGGCTCCTCGGTGGGCAATTTCGGAACATTGAATTTCTTGCCGCGTGACGCAAAAAATTCCGCAATGTTGTCGATGGAGTTGTAGTTCGCAAGCGGAGTCGCCGCCTTCGGCTTGACCCGCGCCGGATTCCAAGTGACGCTCTGGTCTTCGTCTTCGTAGGAATAGTGGGTGCTTTCGGCGGCCGCGGGGCTTCGCCCCGCTGGACGGGCGAGGGCGCCCGTCCCCACACGGCCCGTCCCCAGATGAGATGCACTTCGCCGTGATCCGCCCAGCTCTTCCACCAACTGCGGCGGCACTTCTTCCAAAAATCGCGACGGCACGCTCGCCTCCGGCATATCAGTTCCATAGCGCCGCCGATACACGGCGCGCGACAAAATCAACGTGTCCATCGCCCGCGTCATGCCGACGTAGCACAGCCGCCGCTCTTCCTCGATCGCATCGGGCTCGAGCATTGTCCGCGAATGCGGAAACAGCCCTTCTTCCATTCCGGCAAGTACGACCAGCGGAAACTCCAGCCCCTTGGCCGCGTGCAGCGTCATCAGCGTGATCTGCGCGTGCTCGTCGTACTGGTCGGCGTCGCTGACCAGGGCCGCGTGATCGAGAAACTCATCGAGCGTCTCTCCACGATCGCGCGAGTCCATGGCCGCGTTCACCAGTTCGCGCAAATTCTCGATGCGAGAGTAGGACTCCGGCGTGTCTTCCTCTTCCAACAGCTTGATGTATCCAGTGCGATCGATCAGAAATTTGAGAATCTCCGAAGTATTAGCCGCTGCGCCCGGAGAGCGAAACCCTTGCACCGCCCCATCGGTGGAGAGACGGGGGCCCTCGCCCGTCGCCTCGTCCTCCGCAGAATCGCCAGCAGCGAAATCAAAACTGAAGTTGCCAGGATCGAAATCAGTATCGCCCCCATGTTGGTTGGGAGGAGGTTGTGTGGGAGGAGGTTGTGTGGGGACGGGCGCCTCGCCCGTCCAAGCCGAGCGAAGCTCGGCAGCGCCCTCGTCGGATCGAACCCCAGTTGTCGCTTCCACCCGCTCCACAAACCTCCCCGCCAGCATCGCGCGCCCATCCTCAATCAGGTCCCGAAAGCTCTTCAGCGCCGCCAACGCTCGCGCCGCCAACAACTGCCGCGTAATCGCCTCGCCCACCGCGCCCCACATCGACAGCCCAGTTTCGAGCGCAAGCCGCTCAATCGTCTCGATCGTCGTCTTGCCAATCCCGCGCACCGGCGTATTGATCACGCGCAGTAGCGAAACCGAATCGTCCGGGTTCTGGATGACCTTCAAATAAGAAATTAGATCCTTGATCTCAGCCCGCTCGTAGAACGAGAAGCCGCCGACCACGTGATACTTCAACTGATAGCGCCGCATCGCCTCTTCGAACAATCGCGATTGCGAGTTCGTGCGGTAAAGCACGGCCGCTCGCGCCGTTTCCCCGTTTTCGCCCGCCGCACGCGCGTAGCGGTTGATCGTATCCGCGGCAAACAACGCCTCATTCTCGCCGTCCGGAGCCTCGTAGTATCCGATCTTCGCCCCACCCTGCCGCGCCGTCCACAGGTTCTTGCCTTTGCGCCGGACGTTATTCGCCACCACCACCGACGCTGCCTCCAGAATGTTCTGCGTCGAGCGGTAGTTCTGTTCCAGCCGCACGATTTTCGCTTCCGGAAAATCGCGCTCAAACTCCAGAATGTTGCGAATGTCGGCCCCGCGCCACGAGTAGATCGACTGATCTTCATCGCCCACCGCGCAGACGTTGTGCCCATCGCTCGCCAGCAGCCGCATCAGTTCATACTGCGGACGGTTCGTGTCCTGGTATTCATCGACCAACAAATATTGGAATCGCCGGTTGTAATATTCGCGCACCGCCGCCACCGACTTGAGCAGACGCATGGCTTCGAGCAACAAATCATCGAAGTCCATCGCATTCGCTTTGAGCAACTCCTTGCGATACTCCTCGAAAATGTGCGCGATCTTCTCCGTCTTTGGATCCGCCGATTGCAGATAGGTTTCCTGCGGATCGAGCATGTGATTCTTGGCCCAGGAAATCCTCGAAAGCACGTTGCGCGGCGTCAGTTGCTTGTCGTCCAGCCCCAACCGCCGCATGACGCCCTTCACCACTTGCTGCTGATCGCTCTCGTCGTAGATGACGAAATTCTTCGTGAGCCCGATCGGCGGCTGGCCCGGCACGGTGGAAGGAATCCGCAAAGCCTCAATATCCCGCCGCAGCACGCGCACGCAAAACGAATGGAACGTAGAAATCACCGGCTTGGCAATGCTCATCCCGCCAACCAGCTTTTCGACGCGCTCAGCCATCTCCGACGCAGCTTTGTTAGTGAAAGTCACGGCGAGAATCGATTCCGGCATCACGCCCATCTTTTCGATCAGATAGGCAATGCGAAACGTAATGACGCGAGTCTTCCCGCTGCCCGCCCCGGCCAGAATGAGCACCGGCCCCTCGGTAGTCTCGACCGCTTCGCGTTGTTGCGGATTTAACTCGTCCAGAAACGACAAAAGAGAATGGCTCCGAAATGCGAATGATTGGATTTTACAGGAAGGGTGTGCGCGTGGCGATATTGTGGGCAGCTATCACAATTCAGCAGCTCATGCGAAAGATCGCTAAAGTTCCATGTTTATTTACAGTAACTTAAATACTCTATTATACTCATACAATGATACCTATTGACAATGATATTATGAATGTGTAGTCTGCATTGTACTGGGAGGAAACCAAATGAACACCGTGAATGAGCAGGCGAAGAAGATTGGAGCCGATGACATCCGCGAGTACAGTGCAAAGGCGTTCGTCGGACCGGCACGCCAGAGGGGTCAAGGAAGGTTTTCTATTCTAGTCGGGGACGTAGTTCGTGAACTTAGACTGTATCGGAGCATACCTGCCGTTTGCAGTGCCCTTAAGACGAAAGAGTTCCGGAGAGCCAATGGCCTGAGGTTAGTCGATGAGACCGGGCCCAGCCGGTCTGGTTTGAGCACGACAACGGTGTTTACTTACGAATTTGTCGATCCGCAACCCTCGGCAGAGCCCAGTGTCGATGCTTGGTCTCGTCTACGCGGAGCACTGAAGGAGGTCTTCGCCGAATTGGGAGGAGGCGAGGCTTATCTTCAAGCTGAGCGAAGCAAGTTTTACGCAGCCGGGGAGCGCAAATGAGCCGCGTGTATTGGGATAGCATGCTCTTCATTTATTGGCTTGAGGATCATCCGCAGTATGCAATGCAAGTTGATGCGATTCATTCGCGGATGCAGGAGCGACAGGATCGACTCATCACCGGTGCCTTCACTTTTGGAGAAGTGCTCGCCGGAACTTACCGCAAACGACGTGCAGAACTGGCGGATCAGTTTCGCACTCTGTTGAGAGGCGTTGTTGCAGAAATAGTGCCGTTCACCGTCGAAACGGCAGAACACTATGCGCGAATTCGCGGCGCGCTCGGCACTACGCCTGCGGACGCCATTCATCTGGCGAGTGCGGCCCAGGCTGGCACCGACCTCTTCTTGACGAACGACAAAAGTCTTGCCGGGAAAATCGTGCCAGGAATTCAGTTCATCGCGATGCTCGACACGCAACTGTTCTAATGCGCGAACCTGCCCATGAAGGTTTTTTGGTTCCCGCAAGGAGTGCAAGGGTGGTTCCTGACGGAACTCGGATCGGCGGCTAACAAACAAGTTCTTCCTTCACCGCACTGTTATAATTAAAAATTGCGCTCATGAAGAAGAACACACAAGCAGCCACGGCCGCTGAAAACGCCAACGAAGCCCGCCGTCCCCGTCGAATCCGCTCCACCACCGTCCTCTGCGTACGCCGCGACGACAAGGTGGTCATGGCGGGCGACGGACAGGTCACGCTCGGCGAATCCGTCATCAAACACGGAGCGAAGAAGATTCGCCGCCTCTATCAGGACAAGATTCTCGCTGGATTCGCCGGCTCGACCGCCGACGCTTTCACTCTCTTCAGCCGTTTCGAGGCCAAGCTCGAGCAGTACCACGGCAACATCGGTCGCGCCGCTGTCGAACTCGCGAAAGACTGGCGCACCGACAAATTCCTGCGCCATCTCGAAGCCCTGCTGCTGGTCTCCGACAAAGACGCCACGTTTCTGTTGAGCGGACAGGGAGATGTGATCGAGCCCGATACGGGCATTGCGGCGATTGGCTCCGGCGGCCCGTTTGCCCAGGCGGCGGCGCAAGCGCTGGCCGATCACACCAAACTTTCGCCACGAGAAATCGCCGAAGAAGCAATGAAGATTGCGGGCCGCATGTGCATCTATACCAATGACAAGGTAACGATCGAGGAACTGTAGCCGGAGGTCGATGGTCGTCAGTCGCTGGTCGTTCGCGGTTCGCGAATGAGTGCGGCATTTCCTAACGACCAACGACTAACGACCAACGACGCATTTATGGCCATTTACTTACCCGGAACCGCCGAAGAAGAACAAGTCACGCTCGACGAACTGACGCCGCGCGAAATCGTCACCGAGCTCGACAAGTACGTTGTCGGCCAAAAAGACGCGAAGCGCGCCGTCGCCATCGCCCTGCGCAACCGCATGCGCCGCCAGAAGCTCGTGCCCGAAATGGCCGAAGAGGTCATCCCCAAGAACATCATCATGATCGGCCCCACCGGTGTGGGCAAAACCGAAATCGCGCGCCGCCTCGCCAAGCTTGCCAACTCGCCGTTTCTAAAAGTCGAAGCTTCCAAGTTCACCGAAGTCGGCTACGTCGGCCGCGATGTCGAATCCATGATCCGCGACCTGGTCGAGATCGCCATCGAAATGGTGCGCGAAGAAAAGCTCGAAGACGTCTCCGACAAAGCGGAGCTGAACGCCGAAGAGCGGCTGCTCGATATTCTTCTGCCTCCGACTTCGCCGCGTCCGGCCGATTCCAGCTCGGCTTCGAGTTCCACTGGCGGCGTGGTGATTGACGCCAGCACCAGCCTGACCGAATCCTCCAGCCGCACCCGCGAAAAACTGCGTCAGCAGTTGCGCGAAGGCAAACTCGACGATCGCACCGTGGAAATCGAAACCCGCGAACGAAATTTCCCGTCGTTCGAAATCATCTCCAACCAGGGTGTCGAGGAAATGGACGTCAATCTCAAGGACATGTTGCCCAACATCTTCGGCCAGCGCACCAAGAAGCGGAAGATGAAAGTCAACGAGGCCTTCGAGTACCTGATCCAGGAAGAAGAGCAGCGCCTGATCGATATGGAGCAGGTCACGCGTGCCGCCATCGACCGCGTCGAAAACACCGGCATCATTTTCCTCGATGAAATCGACAAGATCGCCGGCCGTGAAAGCGGCCATGGTCCCGACGTCTCGCGCGAAGGCGTGCAGCGCGACATCCTGCCCATCGTCGAAGGCACCACTGTCAACACGCGCTACGGCATGGTGCGCACCGATCACATTCTGTTTATAGCCGCGGGCGCGTTCCATGTCTCGAAGCCGAGCGATCTGATTCCCGAACTACAAGGCCGCTTCCCCATTCGCGTGGAGCTGCAGTCGCTCACCATGGAAGACTTCGTCCGCATCCTGACCGAGCCCAAGTCTTCGCTGACCAGGCAATACATCGCGCTGCTCGAAACCGAAGGCGTAAAACTCGAGTTCACGCCGGACGCGCTCGAAGAAGTGGCGCGCTTCGCGTTTCGCGTGAATGAAGGCACGGAAAACATCGGCGCCCGCCGTTTGCATACCATCATGGAGCGAGTGCTGGATGAGATCAGTTTTGAGGCGCCTGAAAAGAAGGGCCAGGAGTTCAAAGTGGACTCGGCCTACGTCCAGAAGATGTTAAGTGAGATCGTGAAAGATCAGGATCTGTCGCGCTACATACTGTAGGAAATCTCAACCACAGGGAACACAGAGGCGCACAAGGAAAATCAGGGAAAAAATCCTCTGTGCTCCTCCGTGCCCCCTGTGGTTGTCTTTTGCTCTTCTCGCGACTCGCCCGCGGTCCCTCTGATACTCTTTCTTTTCCGCATGAAGCTACATCTTGGAAAGTTCATCGCGCCAATTGCACTCTGCTTGATGCTGGCCGGTTGCGCCCAGACCGGACCGCCGCTGCCGCCTTCGCTCGAACTCCCCAAGGCGCCGACCGATCTGCGCGCCAGCCGCAAAGGCAATCGCGTCACGCTGAACTGGAGCGAGCCCACGCTCACTACCGACCGCCAGAGCGTGCGCTATATCGGCCCGACCCTCGTCTGCCGCAGCCTCGAATCTGAAATCAACGAATGCGGAAATCCCGCCGCCATATTGCCGGAGCCACCGCCGTCTGCCGTCCCGCAGAAGCGAAGATTCCAGCGCCCCGCCGCGCAGAAGTCCGACAAACCCCATCCCGCTCCGCAGACCTACATCGACACGCTGCCCTCGGCGATGCAACGGCAGGACCCGGCCGCCGAAGTCACCTACGCCGTCGAGGTCTTCAACCGCAACGCTCGTAGCGCGGGTCTGTCGAATCGCGTGCACGTGCCTGCCCTCGTAACTCTGCCTCCGCCAAGCGATCTGGCCGCCGATCTCACCGGCGATGGCGTCGTGCTCACCTGGACCAGCGCCGGCGAGTCGCAGAATGTCGCCGCCAACTCTTCCGCCAACCCCCCCCACCTTCGACTTCGTTATCGAATCTACCGGCGCGAAGAAACTTCCGGCAAAGACGCGGTCGCGGGCGAAATTCCCGTGGGAGATCCCAGCCCCGTGAGATTCATGGACTCGGGCTTCGAATGGGAGAAGACCTACCAATACCGGATCACCGCCGTAAGCATCATCAAGCGGCCCGACAGCGAAGTGCAGGTTGAGGGAGACGATACTCCGCCCGTGCGTGTCGTCGCTCACGACGTCTTCCCGCCCTCCGTTCCAGCCGGATTGCAGGCGGCATACTCAGGCGAAGGACAGAAGCCATTCATCGATCTCATCTGGGCTCCGGTCACGAACGCCGATCTCGCCGGATACAACGTCTATCGCAGCGAAACGAACGGCGCAGCGGTCAAGCTGAATTCCGGCTTGGTGAAATCGCCGTCCTATCGCGATAGCGCCGTCGCCTCCGGCAAAACCTATACCTACGCAGTTTCCGCCGTGGACGTGCGTGGCAACGAAAGCCGTCGCTCCGAGGAAACCAGCGAACCCGTCCCCTAGCAGCGCGCTGAAAGGCCCACGTTTCGTATCAGGGCATCGCTTCAGCGATGCCGAACTCTCTCGAAATCAACCGCCCCTTTAGGGGCTGGGCGTCGCGATCCCGCAGTCTTCGTAAATAGATTTTTTCTTTCCTGATCTTTCTGCCCCGTGTGCTTAGAAACTGTGGTTAGATATTGCTCAGATGAAATACTGCCGATTCCAGCTCAACGGCTCCATCCACTACGGCCTCGTCGAGTT
>Ga0326727_10026857_pt1 | contig 10630 bp, 8 predicted proteins | sample MB2enrmetagenome_FD_207643 | JGI IMG/M metagenome (GOLD analysis project Ga0326727, IMG submission 207643) | Lab enriched peat soil microbial communities from McLean, Ithaca, NY, United States - MB29MY | ecosystem: Environmental > Terrestrial > Soil > Wetlands > Peat | place: USA: New York... | reverse complement strand
CATGGCGGTCGATGGCCTCATAGGCGATGTTGAGACCCGCGCCGCCGGGGAGACCGCTCAGTCCTGCCCGCGCCGCCTCCCAATGGAACGACGCTCGCACAGCCTCGTAGTCGACGAGGTTTGGCGGAACGCGGAATGAGGCTGGATCCTTGCGGATCCTTGCATAGCGGGACGCGTCGTCGCTGTCGCGCATCGTCCTTCCCAGCTTCGCCGGCTTGCCCCGAGGCCGCGCGCGGAAAGCTTATCCAATGCCTCCATTAGGGGCAATGACTCCCGTAGACTGGACGATTATGCCGCAGGCCGGTCGCGCCGGAGACTTGCGCGTGCGCGGTTAGGCCTTCCGGCGCCTTTGAAGATTCGGCTCGAGCGCCTATCTCTTCGGCGGGCGCGCGGGCGGTGAGGATGGGATCGGAAAAGCAAAAACGTTCTTCCAACCGACCCAAACGCGGGATGCGTGCGCCGGCGAACGAGCCGTGCGAGCCAATCTTGGCGCGCAACGAGGACATCGCCCGCGCTTTCGACGATATTGCCGACATCTATGAGCTCGAGAGAGACAATCCGTTCCGAGTTCGCGCCTATCGCAACGCCGCCCGGGTCCTGCGCGGGCTCACAGTGGAAGTCGGCGAAATGCTGCGGCAAGGCGAGAAGCTCGACGAACTTCCGGGGATCGGCGAAGATCTCGCCGGACAGATCGCCGAAATGGCCCGCAGCGGACGCTCCTCCAAGCTCGAAGAGCTCGCCGCCGCGGTCCCACGCCTGGCGCTTGAGCTGATGCGGCTTCCGAACGTCGGACCCAAGCGCGCGATGCGGCTATGCGACGAGCTCCGCGCTCGGAGTCTCGACGACGTAAGGCGCGCGGCGAGAGCAGGCAAAGTCCGCTCGCTCTCCGGCTTTGGCGCCAAATTCGAGCAAGCACTGCTCCATAGCCTCGCCGCCGCCGATCTGAAAAAGGAAAGGCGGTTCAAGCTCGCATCGGTTCAAGGCTATGCCGATGCGGCGCTCGCGCATCTCGCCCGTGCGCCCGGCTTCGAAAAAGCGGAAATCGCCGGCAGCTTTCGCCGACGCAAGGAAACCGTGGGCGATCTCGACGTGATCGTCGCGGCGCGGCGGGGGCAGCTGGTCATCGACTGGTTCACTCGCTTCCCGGAAATCGAGAAGGTCGTTTCGGCAGGGACGACTCGAGCGACCGTGACGCTTCACTCCGGATTGCAGATCGACGTTCGCGTCGTGCCGCAAGAAAGCTACGGGGCGGCGCTGGTCTATTTCACGGGCAGCAAGGCGCATAACATCGCCTTACGGCGGTTGGCACAAACCCAAGATCTCAAGATCAATGAGTATGGAGTGTTTCGAGGCGACCGGGCCATTGCCGGCGAAACCGAGGCGTCGGTGTACGCCGCCGTCGGTTTGCCGATGATCGAGCCGGAATTGCGGGAAGATCAGGGAGAAATAGAAGCCGCCGCCAGCGGCGCCTTGCCGGCGCTTGTGCGCCTTTCCGACATTCGGGGCGACCTCCATGCGCACACGAGCGAAACGGACGGCGCCAATACTCTGGAGGAGCTGGCGCAAGCCGCCAAGGAGCGAGGATTGCGCTATATCGCGGTGACGGACCACTCACGACGACTGGCCTTCGCCCACGGCCTCGACGAAAATCGCCTGCTGGCGCAAATCGACCGAATCGACGCCTTCAACGACACCCATGCCGGCGTAGAGGTCTTAAAGGGAATCGAAGTCGATATTCTCGAGAATGGCGCCCTCGATCTGCCCGATGCAACGCTCGCTCGCCTCGACCTGGTGATCGGCGCGGTCCACAGCCAGTTCGGCCTCTCGCGCGAGAAGCAAACCGAGCGCATCCTGCGGGCGATGGAGCGACCGCATTTTTCGATCCTCGCCCATCCCACCGGCCGCTTGCTGCTCGAGCGGGACGCCTATGAGGTCGACATGACCTGCGTCATTCGCGCCGCGAAGGCCCGGGGTTGCTTCCTCGAGTTGAACGCCCATCCCGACCGGCTGGACCTCTCGGACGTTCACTGTCGCATGGCGAAAGCTGAAGGCGTTCTGGTCAGCGTCAACACGGATGCGCACCGCATCCAGGACCTCGCCAATCTGCGTTTCGGCGTCTCGCAGGCGCGGCGCGGTTGGCTGGAAAAAGACGACATTCTCAACACCCGCTCGCTTTCGACGGTTCGAAAGCTTTTGAAGGCGACGATGTGACGGATGCGACGGCGAAGGAGACGAGCAGGGGAAACGCGACATCCACTGGCGAGGAAGGCGCGATCGTGCCTAGGATCGAAGGCCATCGGAAGCCTGCTCGACGCGTGGGAGCGAAAATTCCCATCCCTGCGAGCCATCGGTCAGTCGTTCTTGGATTTCGTCTTTTCGCCGCCTATCTATCAAATTTGGGGGCGTCGCCTTTTTCCGCGACAAAGCCGCTGCGCAAGCCATTTCGAAAGGGCGAAACGTGGAAACCTATCCACTTGATGTCGAGCCGGAGCAATTGGTTCGTTGGTTCATCGCCGAACGCCGAGGCGCGGCTCCCAAATTCGAAGTCGTCGCCAGCTGCGTCGAGGAGGTGCGGGACCTCCCGTTGAGAAAGGAATTCCTCATCGGCAACGAAGTGCGCGAGGATGTGCATTCGGTCGTCAGGATAGCGACATTGAAGATCACTCCCATTCACCGAAGCGACGGCTGGTCGGTGAGCGTCGTCATCGAGGATGATTTTGGCGAGCAGGCGTTTGAGGACGACGAGGCTAGGGAAGAAGCGGAAGAAGAAGAGATCGACGTCGACGCTTTCTATTTCTATAATGAATTCATTCTCCCCGGCCGGGGAAGCGCCAACCTCGTCGCGGAGGTCGAGAGCCGTGCGGCCAAGCAGCGCCTTTCTCGGCTGCTTGGGGACATCGTGAAGGATCGTCACGGCAAGGAGCGCGAGGCCTTGCGGCATTCTCGAACAAGGGGCGGTTTTTCTCGCTCTTGCCGAGAGGGGCGACGGGCGTCGCACGATTTTGCGGCTGGAGACCACGTATTGCTCGCGTCGGTTTGATCCGAGCTGTCCGGCTCGACGAAGCCTAAGGAAAGAGGACCATGCATTTCGTAGAGACCCTCGACGGCGCTCTGCTGCCCTTGAGCAAGATCGAGCGGCTTTGGTCAAAGGCCGGCTGCGTCTGGGTCAAGGCTGGCGAGGAAACGCATCAGATTCTCGGGCCGCTCGATAAGGTCAGGGACGCGCTGGAGCCTGTCTTCCCTGCCGCCGCAGGGTGGGAAGTCATAACTCCCGAGGAAACGAGCGACGGCGCTCTTGTTGCGGTCCTCGCCGAGCCGGTCATCGCATGGCGAGATTGCGAGCCTGGCCCCGCGCCGATCACGGCCATGCAGTCCGAAGACAACGTTCTTTGGGCGATAAAAACGCCGGGCGGCGAGGTGCTCGATGTTGTGGCAAATGCGCGATTTGCGTCAAGCAACGAATGGCTCGCGGCGGCTAGGGTCCGATGGAAGGAGATCAAAGCCGCCGGATGAACCCGCGGCGACGCGGCGGCTTTCGCGATCCAAAGTCGCCGGGGTCGCGAAGGGAGCCTTTCGCATCCGCTGGCTTCCCGACGAGTCGATCAGAATGGACGCGGCCAAGGGATGCTTTTGAGCCCCTCATGGATCGCGACGCGAAACCGGACGGCCGTTTCAAGCGGCGTCAGAAGGGCGCCTGCCGCAAATCCGACTAGCCCGACGACAGTCAGTTTTAGGATTACAGAAGAAATGCGCCCTTTCCGGCCGGGCGGCGTCGAAGGCCACTGTTCGATCTTGCGGGATGACCGGGCCGTCGCTTGGACGTGACTCGGCGCCGGTTGCGCGGGGGCGCCAATCCAACTGGAATGTGGGGGAATGCTTTCTCCCTTCATCACGATGGTGAGCGGGCCAAGCTGCGCGAAATCGCCTACATGGGTGTCATACAAGACGGTGGAGCCAGCGCCGACGGTCACGCCATTCCCGACATCGACTCTACCGACCTTCATCACCCGGTCTTCATAAAGATGCGTTTGCAACGCCGAGACGGCGTTGAGCGCGGCGAAATCGCCGACCTTCACGCAATCGAATTCCGTAAGGTCGGTAGTATCCATGAAAACCCCTTGGCCGAATTTCGCGCCAAAGAGCCGTAACGCCCATGGCAGAAATGGCGTGCCACGCAAATGTTCGAGTAGGACTCGACCGGCGAGACCCCAGTAGAGCACGGCGCAAGCTTCCGTGCGCATGGCCCAGAACGACCACATCGGCTTCACCTGCGGCTCGTAGCGGCCCATGGTGACCCATTTGATGAAAACGACGACGAGAGTCATCGCCACGGAAATCAGCACCGAGTCCAGGACAAAGAGGGCGGCGAGCGTCAGATACTCCTCCGCGAGCAGGCTCTCGCCAAAGCTCTCGACCGCCCAGGTGCCAAAAGTGATGAACAGCATCGTCGGCAGGGAAAGATGCACGGCTTCAAACGCCGCGCGCATGACTTTCCGCCAACGCGGCGGCTCATAGGTCCAGGCCAGCCCGCCGCCGTCGAATCTTTGCCGGACGGGCAACTTGATGGGGGGCGAGCCGAACCAGGTGTCGCCTTCCGAAAGTTTGCTGTTCGCCGGCGGTTTGGACTTGATGCCGATGAGCGCGCCCGTGGGGATTTCCGAGCCGGGCGGAATGACCGCATCATTGCCGACGAAGACCCGGTCACCGGTTTTGACGCGTTTGAGATATATCCAGCCGCGACGCACATCCTCATCGCCCAGGACAACCTCGTCGGCGATGAAGCATTTTTCGCCGATCTCGACGAGGTCATAGCGTCCAGCGAGATTGGTTGAGATTTCAGAGTCCCTGCCGATTTTCGCGCCCATGAGACGGTACCATGAGCGCATGTAAAGCGTGGCGAACAGCGAGGACAGCGTTTCCAAAGTGATCTCGGTCGCCAGGGCGACGACCCATTTCCGGAAATAGAAGCCCGACCATACTGAATAAATGCCTTCGGCAACGCGTGGAAGGACGAGCCAGCGGAAGAGTGCGATGAAGCCGACGGTCATCAAGATCATAATGAAGGCGGCGGGCCAGGCGAATAAGGGAATAGCCATCAGATAATGGAGGTGCTGCGGTCCAGGGATGTCCATCCAGGCTTCGAGACGGTCGAATGTCCAGAACGCCGGAACGATCGGCAGAAGGCCGAGAGGTGGAATCGCGAGCAGGGCGAGCAGGAAGAGAAAGGTCAGGGCGAGGCGGCGCAAGGGCCCGGCTCGCGACTGCGGGTCGAGCGAAGCGAGATCGACCACACCGGTGCGGCGCGCCGGGGAGCCGTTCCAGATTTCGCCCGCCCGCACTCGCGAACCGGCGGGCAAGGAGGTCAAATCCTCAAGCGCCGCGCCTCCCTCGACGACGACGTTGTCTTCGATCACACAGGATGTTCCGATGTAAGCGTCGGGACCGACGCTGATCGGCCCAATGACCAGCTCGGCGCCCTCAACGCGGGCATTCGAGAGTTTGAGCTTGGAGCCGAGCGACGCCCCGGCGCCAATGGAGACAAGGTCTATCGCGCCCGCGTCCAATTCGCTGATCTGGGCGTCGTCGCCGATTCTTGCGCCGAGGGCGCGCAAGTAAACCCGTATGAGCGGCGAGCCCTGTAGCCATTTGATTTGGGTGAGCCCGATAAGACGTTGCGCCAGCCACCAGCGATAGTAATAGGCGCCCCATAGCGGATAGCGCCCGGGCTTCGTTCGGCCGATGACGAGCCATTTCCCGCCAATCGACACTCCGACCGTCGCAAGATTGATGCCCATGTAAATGGCAAGCACCGCTGCGGCCTCCTCGAAGATGTTGGCCTCGGTCGACGTGATCAGCATGTAGGAGACGAACACCCCCAGCCATTGCGAGGTGACGATTGCAAGAATGAAGGGAAGGGCCAGCGCCTGCCCCAATCCGCATAGAAAACGCCGGGAGAGCGGCGGGGGATCGAAAGAAAGGTCCCGACGTGCCTCTTGCGCCCTGGTCGCCAGATGCTTGGCTAGCGCGCGGAGGCTTCGTTGCGTGTAAAGATCCTGCAGCGTGATTGACGCGAGACGGGGCGTCTCCCGCACGATCGAGACGAAACGCGCCGCGAGCAACGAGTGTCCGCCGAGGTCGGTGAAGAAGTCAGCGTCGAACGGGATGCTGCCCGGCGGCAATGTTTGTTGCGCCGCCATCAAGAGCGCCGCTTCGATTTCGTTGGCAGGCTCTTCTTGCTCTTCGATTGTTACGGTCGACGGCGTTAGCGGGAGGCGCTTGAGAGCTTTACGATCGACCTTCCCCGACGGGAGCTTTGGAAAGGACTCTAGCACCTCGAAACGAGACGGAACCATGTAGGCGGGCAATCGCTCGCGTAACTTGGCGCGCAGTTCGCGCAGGTCGGGGGCCGGGCTAGTGGTCGTCAAGAAGGCTGCGAGTTCGTCGAGGCCCCGGTCGTTGCGCGGCACGACGACCGCCTGTCGCACGCCGATCTGGGCGGCCAGCTGGGACTCGATCTCGCCCAGCTCGACGCGAAAACCCCGAATCTTGATCTGATCGTCGATGCGGCCCCGGAAAGACAAATTGCCGTCGCCGTCCAGCAGCACCGCGTCGCCGGACCGATAGAGGATGGGATCGAAGCCGTCTGACGGGAACGGATTGGCGATGAACTTCTCTGTCGTCAGCTCGGCGCGTTGCAGATAGCCCTGCGCCACTCCCGGTCCGCCGATCAGCAGTTCGCCTTCGACGCCCGGCGGCAAGAGTTCCAGTTTTTCGTTGACGACATAGCAGCTGTAATTCGGGATAGGCCGCCCGATCGTCATCGGTCTACCTGCGCGAACCTCCGCCGTCGTCGCGACCACCGTGGCTTCAGTGGGGCCGTAAGTGTTGAAGATTTTGCGGCTCGGGCCGCTCCAGTTTTCCGCGAGCCACGGCGGACAGGCTTCGCCGCCCAGCACAATGGTCTTGACGGTGGTCACGTCGCGCGGAAGCGCCGTGAGCAAGGTCGGAACCGTGTCAAGCACCGTTACTCCTGCTTCTTCCAACGCGTCGGGAAGCCCTTCGATGTCCGCCATGATCTCGGGCGTCGCGACAAACAGCGTCGCGCCGACGAGATAGGGAATCCAAATCTCCTCCATCGAAAGGTCGAAGGCCACCGAAGCGCCCTGGAACACGACGTCCGACGCAGAGATTCCATAGACTTCGTTCGCGGCGCGCAGGAAGTGGCATATGTTCCGCTGGCTGATAACGATGCCCTTGGGCGTTCCAGTCGACCCGGACGTGTAAATGAGGTAGGCGGGGCTATCAGGCGTCGCCGCTCGTCCGCGCGGGCTGGGGAGGAGTTCCGCGCTCTGAACTGCGATCTCTTGATCGACCAGCACAGGCGCCGCAACTCTCCCGGCGGCCCTCGGCGCAAGAGTCGGCGACGTGAGCAGCGCGGCGGCGCCGGCGTCCGCGAGACAGACCGCGATGCGCTCGATCGGCGCGTCGACGTCGAATGGAAGCCAAGCTGCGCCTGTCTTGGTGATCGCGATCTGAGCGATCAGGACTTCCGGTCCTCTCGCCATCCAGAGGCCGACGACAGCGCCTGGGCCTGCGCCACGGTCGATGAGGCCGCGGGCGATCATCGTCGCCCGGGCGTCGACCTCGAGGTAGGTGAAGCGGCGCTCGAGGGTCATCATTGCGATCGCATTTGGGGAAGCGGCGACGGCGCCTTCGAAGATTTCAGACAACAACTCGTCACGGAGGAGCTGCGGCATTCGCCGGCCACGCAACACAGCGGCTGTGTCTGCTGCCTCAAAACCGGCTCCATCCGTAGCGCGCGGCGCGCTTTCGGACGCTGGGTCCATGATGATTTCGTCCATCTCCGACCTTGACCCTCTGGTGAATCGTTCTTGGGATCCACGCATACGAACGGAACTCGGTCGGCGCGTTGGATACTCTATATTATTCCTGCAACAGCCTCTCGTTTGTTCCACGTTGCGCGTGAGGAAAGCGGTTTGCCGGAGCGTAGGCGATTCCTTGCGGCCTTTGCGCCGTGGAGTCTTGGGCCAATCTCTTTTTTCCAAGGCGGAGAGCTCGGCTGGACGGTTGACGTTCACCGCGCGACGAGAGGAAAGATGGGCCAGACGCTGCCGCGTCTTCTGGTTCACGGAGCGTAGCCTGGGCGCCCTGCTCGAGCCCGCTCCGCAGGCCTCCATTCGCCAGATAAGGCGCCCGCCTCCAAGAGCTTTCCTGGGCCTGTCGTTGGCCTATATTTCGTGCGACTCACAATAGGCCAGCGGTTCGGCGTCAGCGGTCACGGCGGATCCCCGAGACGCCGGCGGGGGCGGGACTGCACGAGATCTTGCACTCCTTGCAACAGCGCATCCACGTCGGTAGGAACGGTGTAGAGCGCTAAGCTCGCGCGCGCCGCGCCATCTGAATTGAGCGCGCGAAAGAGCGGCTGAGCGCAGTGATAGCCGCCGCGGAGCGCCACGCCTCCCTCATCAAGGCGACGGCAGACCTCTTCGGCTGAAAAGCCATTGATCGAAAAGGCGACCGCGCCTCGCCGCGCTTGCGTGTCGAGGGGGCCGAGCACTCGCACGCCCTTCACGGCCGTGAGCCCTTCGAGCAATCTGCGCGTCAGCCGCAGTTCGTGGTCTCGTATGGAGGCCCACTCAAGCGTTTGCATCCAGTCGAGGGCCGCGCCTAGACCAATCGCCGCGGCGATCGGCGGGGTGCCCGCTTCGAAGCGTCGCGGCGGCAGACGAAAGGTGGCGCGAGAGCGTCACTTCTTCAATCATTTGTCCGCCGGTCATGAACGGCGGCAAAGCCGCGAGCAGCTCAGCCCGTCCCCACAGCACCCCAATTCCGGTGGGTCCATAGGACTTGTGGCCGGAGAACGCATAAAAGTCCACGCCGAGCTCGCGCACGTCGAGCGGGCCGTGCGGCGCGCGCTGCGCCCCGTCCAAGAAGACCTTGGCGCCGACGACGCGCGCAGCTGCAACGATCGAGGGCGCGTCGGTCATTGCGCCGGTCACATTCGAGCAATGTGTGAGCGCCACAAGCCGGCAGCGGTTGGTCAGTTGTGTTCCCAACGAGTCGAGATCGAGTCTCCCCTCCGGCGTCATCGGCAGAAAACGAAGCGCCACTCCGTGTCGCTCGGCCAAGCTTTGCCAAGGCGTGAGATTGCTGTGATGCTCGAGGATAGAAAGCAGAATCTCGTCGCCCGGCTTCAGCTCTTCGCCAAAGCAATGTGCCACCAGATTGATCGAGGAGGTGGCGCCGTAGGTGAAGACGATCTCCTCACTGGAGCACGCGTTGAGGAAACGCGCCGCCTGGGCGCGCGCCTTGCCGTAGGCTTCGGTAGCCGCTCGCGCGCGGAAATGCGCCCCTTCATGCACATTGGCGCGCGCTTCGATCTCGAAGCGACGCAAGGCGTCCAGCACGACCGCCGGCATTTGCGCGGTTGCGGCGTTGTCCAGGTAATGCAGGCGAGGGTCAGCAAGTCCCGGGAACTGGCGCTTGAGCGTCTGTGCGTCAAATGGGTTCGTCGATGCAGCGTTCATGCTGGCTTGCGTCTAAGCGTAGATGGCGTTTCCGCGCCAAGGTTCCTGACGTTTTAGACCCCACAACCTCTTTCGCGAAGCTCTCCAAGCTCCCCCCGCTTGGCGTCCCGACGCTTCGCGGGCAATCGGCAGCCTTGCACGGGAAGTCGATCGGACGCAATGTCCCGCTTCGGAGGTTCCTGCGGACAGGGAATCCGCCCGGGAGCGCCCTACCCCTGGGTCGCTTGGAGACGCCGTGGGGGCCGGCGAACCTCAGCGGGCGGACCATCATGAACTTCCTCATCTGGCTCTCGCTCGCGCTCTCGTTTTTGTTGCTTTTGCTATTCCCATTCCTTTTCAGCGAACTGATGATCGTCGGCCTCACCAAGCTGCGCCTCGAGCCGGAAACAGCGGCGTGGATCGTCATCGCGATGCTGCTAGGCGGGCTCGTGAACATCCCGATCTCGCGCCTCGCGCCTCGCGCGCGAGGAGAGGGTGCTCGTGCATTCGCTCGGCGCGTTTGGATTCTTCGACTTTTGGCCGGAAATTCGACGCGTCCGCCGCGAAACCATTGTCGCCGTCAACGTCGGCGGGTGCCTTATCCCGACTGGCTTGGCCGTCTATGAGTTGTATCATCTGTCCATAGCGGCTCCGCACGCCCTATGGCCCGCAGCGGCCGCGTCGCTTATCGCTATCGTCGTTTGTTACCTGACGGCGCGACCGACGCCGCGAGTGGGCGTCGTAATTCCGGGATTGATTCCGGCTTTCGTCGCCGCCCTTTCAGCCCTCGCATTGGCTCCCCATCAAGCGCCGCCTGTCGCTTTTATTGCAGGCGTCGCGGGACCTCTCATCGGGGCCGACTTGTTGAATCTAAGAGCTATTCTACGAGAGGTGCCGAAGCTCGAAACAGCCATGATCAGCATTGGGGGAGCCGGCACTTTTGACGGCATCGTTCTTTCCAGCATCACAGCGGCATACCTTGCCTGAAGGCCTCATTCGTTCATGCGCCAGTCGGGCGAGCCAATCGGACAAACGCCAGCTTCAAGCGGAACGCTGGAAAGGAGCCAGGGCAGACCCCATAGAGATGGCGAGCGAATTCAGAA
>Ga0326727_10026855_pt1 | contig 10630 bp, 14 predicted proteins | sample MB2enrmetagenome_FD_207643 | JGI IMG/M metagenome (GOLD analysis project Ga0326727, IMG submission 207643) | Lab enriched peat soil microbial communities from McLean, Ithaca, NY, United States - MB29MY | ecosystem: Environmental > Terrestrial > Soil > Wetlands > Peat | place: USA: New York... | reverse complement strand
GGGAGGAAGGAGGGTTTGAGCCGACCGAGCGACTCCACCGTGGAGTCCCCTCGCGGGCCCTCATCGACCTTGAGCCCCTCCTTGGAGAAGGTGACCTCCGGGGGGACGGGGATGTACTCCGCCTCGAACCGACCGCTCGCGATCGCCTGGGCCGCTTGCCGGTGGCTCCGGACGGCGAACCGGTCGACCTCCTCCCGACTGAGATGGAAATGGCGCGCGACCCGCTCGCCGGTGAACCCCATGTGCTCGTGCTCGCCGTAGGCGTCGATGAGCGAGTCGTGCAGCATGGCGTCGACGAGGGTGTCGTCCCCGGTGCGGAGCCCGAATCGTGCTCGAGCGGAGAGCAGGTGCGGGGCCGAGTCCATGCTCTCCATGCCCCCGGCGAGGACGATGGGGAACTGGCCGGAGAGGAGCTCGGCGACTCCCAGGTGGATCGCCTTCATGCTCGTGCCGCAGACCATGTTCACCGTGAAGGCGCCCGCCGTATCGGGGATGCCCGCTCCCCGGGAGACCTGACGAGCGGGGTTCTGGCCGGCCCCGGCCTGGATCCCTTGGCCGAAGGCCACCTCGGGGACCTCCGCGGCGGCGACCTTCGATCGCGCGATCGCCTCTCGTGCCGCCAGAGAGCCCAGCACCACGGCGGGGGTGAGTCGCAATTTGCCGCCGAACTTCCCGATGGGGGTCCGGACCGCCGAGAGGATCGCCACACGGCCGGGGGCTGAGACGCTCACGCGTGCGAGACCGGCTCTAGGCCATATGACTGTTGGGGAATGGGGCCGGTGGACCCCTCGTTCCCCTAGTCCTCTTCGACCCGCGGCGCGAGCAGGAACCGGCCTTCACCGACCCCGCCGGCGACCTCGAACTCGATCTTGAGCGGGTACTCGTTGCCGATGCACAGGGTGGCCACCGGCGAGCTGATGGACTTGACCATTCCCGAGAAGAAATCGAGCGGATACATGCTCCGGACGGGCTCTTTCACCTCGAGCTTAGTGAGCCCCTCCTTCGGGATGTGCAGGTCCACGCGGTCCGTCTCCCCCTCCGAATGCATGGTGAAGCCATCGGCCTCCAGCATGAGGGTGACGTGGTCGCTGATGCTCTCGCTGCCTCGGATACCCTGTCGCAGCTCCTCCATCTGGACCGTCGCGAGCCCCGGCGGGCTCACGTTCGGGACCTTTGGGTCGGTGATGCCGGCCGGGTCGACCACCGACATATGCCGGGTCACCTTCCCGACGTTGACCACGAGCCGGTTCTTCCCCCCGTCGAACTGGAGGTCGAGGACGTCGCCGGGCTTGCACAGCCGGAGGACCTCCTTGAGCTTCTCGACATCCACCCCGATCTCCGTGGGCTCGCCCGTGAACTCCTGAAAGACGCTCTTCTTGAGCTTCAGGACGAGCATCGCCACGTGCGAGGGGTCGACGGCCTTCACCTCGATGCCGTCGGCCGAGATCGCGAGCTTGACCTCCGAGACGAGCGTCGAGATGACCTCGACGGCCTCGCGAAGCACCTCCATCTTGATGCGGGCCTTAAACATTGGAACAACCCCGCCGCCTCACAGGGCCTACGTCAATAAACGTTTCGCTAGTCGAGGGAACCGACGGGCCTATCCGTCGGAGCGCGGTGGGGGATGGGGATGACCGAGCTCCTCTATCTCGCGAGCATGGAGGCCGCCTACGAGCGTACGTTCCGGGCCCGGGTCCTGGCCGTGCCTCCGGGGGGAGTGGTGCTGGACCGGACCCTGTTCTACCCGGTCGGGGGCGGGCAGCCGGCCGACCACGGGGTGATCCGTCGGTCGGATGGGAGCAACTTCCGGGTCGTGGACGTGGTGCGGAGCGGCGCCTCGGTGCTGCACCGGCTCGACCGGCCGCGCGCTCCCGCCGCGGCCTGGCAGGCCGGCGAGGAGGTCGTCGGCGAGGTCGATTGGGCCCGACGATTCACGCACATGCGCTCGCACACCGCCCAGCACCTGCTGAGCGCCCGCGCCTTCGCGCTGACCGGCGTGCGCACGCGCAAGGCCGTCCTCGGCCATGGCGGGGGACGCATCGAGCTCGAAAGCGCCTGGCCGGCGGAGCCGTCCTGGAGCTCCCTCGGCGAGGACCTCGCGGGCTGGGTCGCCCGTTCCCTCCCCGTGAACCTGCACTTCATCCCCCGCGTCGAATATGACCGGGACCCGAGCCCCCGTTCGGCGCTGGTCCCGCTCGCGCCGAACGTCGACCCCGTGCGCCTCGTGGAGATCGCGCCGGCGGACCGTTGCCCGTGCGGGGGGACCCATGTCCGGAACACCTCGGAGATCGGGGAGGTGGACCTCGCCCCGCCCCGTCGCCTCGCCGATGGCGCCGAGGAGCTCTCCTTCACGCTGAGGTCGGTCGCGACGCCCACGCCGAGCGCGTGACCCCGTAGACCCGGACGTCGTGCCAGACCGCGTGGTGGAACAGCGCTCGGTGCAGCGTACCTTCCAGCGAGAGCCCCACGCGTTCCAGGAGATGGACGGAAGGGACGTTTTCGGCATCGCACACGGCGCCCACGCGCTCGATGGGCAGGACCCGGAACAGGTGGTCGACGAGCAGGCGGACGGCTTCCGAACCGTACCCCTTGCCCCGCTCCTCGCGCGCCCCCATCACGTACCAGACCTCCACGGTGCTGAGGACCGGGTGAGGGGTGAAGTGGCCAAGGAGCCCCAGGAGGCGCCCGTCCTCCCGTCGTTCGATAACGAATCGGGGGGCCAGCGAGCGAGGGTCGTCGGAGGCGGACTCGACGTCCTGGACGAACCCTTCGAAGGTGTCGAGCGAGAACCGGTCGAACGGGGAGACGAGCTCCGGGTCGTTGTACCAGGCGAAGACCGTCCGATACTCCGAGGGATGCAGGGCTCGGAGCCGCGTCCGAGGCCCCTCGACCAATGGGTCGATCCCCGAGGGGTCGGTCACACGTCCAGATCCCCGCGCCGGTCGGTGGTGAGGACCCCCCGGACGTTGAACATCGAAGTGGCGGTGGTGGTGGAGGACTCCGTGGTGCTCGTGTCGCCGGCGAGGATCATCGGCACGCCCTCCTGCTGGACATCGATCGCCTTGCGACGACCGCTCGGCGTGAGGGTGTACACGAGCTTGGGCTCGCTATAGCCGACGACGTACTGGACCCGGCGGTAGATCCAGCGGGCGAGCTCCAGGTTCCGAAGCGCCTGGCGGACCACCGGGCCCTCGAACCCGGGGAAGGAGCGGAGGATCCCGAACTCCGTCACCCACTGGTCGGCCTCGAACCGTACCTGGTCGCCCCGGTGCTCCAGAAGGTGGATGAGGATGCCTCGTTCCAACGTCCCCGGGTCAGGTATGTCCATTCCGACTGCCGCCCCGGGTGAGTTTCCCTTTACGAGATGGTCGTGATCTCGTAGTTCACCCGAAGACCCTTCATCCGTTCATGCAGGGTCGTGATGAGCTTGAGCACCTCGTCGAAGGAGGCCCGCTCCTTCCACTTGTACACAAAATCATGCATGCCCATCGATTCCTCGAACCCCATCTCCTTCATGACCCGCAACACGTCGGCCGGGCCGGCCCCTTCGGAATCGAAGATCATCCGAACGTACGTCCGCATTCGCTGCACCCGCCCGGGAAACATCTTCCCATGGCGAATGAAGTTTAGGAGTGTGTCCCATTAAATAGCCTTCTCCGGTGGGCGGGCCCGTATGTCGGCGGGCCCGGAGGCACGGCGGGTCGTGGTAACGGGCGGGGCGGGGGCCATCGGGGGTGTTCTCGTGAAGACCTTGCTGGCCCGTGGGGCCGAGGTCACGGTCGTGGACAACCTCTCCTCCGGTCGTCTCGAGAACCTCGGAGAAGCGACCTCGCATCCGGGATTCCGGTTCGTCCGGGCGGACCTGATGGACCCGAAGGCGATCGCCGCAGCGTTCCGGGGCGCCACCGAGGTCTGGCACCTGGCGGCCAACCCGGACATCCGGCGCGGGACGGAGAACCCTCGCCTCGACCTCGAACAGGGCACTGTCGCGACGTTCAACATGCTCGAGACCGCCCGGGCGGCGGGGATCCGACGGATCCGGTTCTCCTCCTCCAGCGTCGTCTACGGGTTTCCGCGTCTGTTCCCTACCCCCGAGGAGTACGGTCCCCTGCTCCCGCAGTCCCAGTACGCGGCGAGCAAGCTCGCCGCCGAGGGGCTCATCAGCGCCTTCGCGCACTGTTACGGGTTGACGGCGTGCGTGTTCCGCTTCGCGAACATCATCGGCCCGGGCATGACCCACGGGGTCATCTTCGACTTCCTCCAGAAGCTCCACCAGGACCCGACGAGACTGGAGGTCCTGGGGGACGGCTCGCAGACGAAGAGCTACCTCTGGACGCAGGACTGCGTCGAGGCGATGCTCGTCGCGGGGGACCGCGCTCGGGCCCCCGTGGAGCTGTACAACATCGGCTCCTTCGACCAGATCTCGGTGATCGAGATCGCCAAGAAGGTCGTGCACGCCATGGGCAACCAGGCCCATATCGAGTTCACGGGCGGTGACCGGGGCTGGGTCGGGGACATCCCGAAGCAGTTCCTGATGACCGGCAAGATCCGGGCCACCGGTTGGCGTCCGCGCTATACCAGCGCCGAAGCGGTGGACCGGACCATCCCCCTCGTCCGGGCCCAGCTCGGGTTCTGATGGCGGAGACGGGTCCCCCCGTTTGGGCCACGCCGCGTCCGGGTCACGTCACGGTGATCCTCACGGTCCTCAAAGACCCTCGAACGGCCCGGACCCTGGAGAGCTTGCTCGCCCAGACCCGCAAGCCGGAAGAGATCCTCGTCGCCGATGGAGGGGGCACGGACACCGTTCGGCGGATCACGGCGTCCTTCTCGGCCCGGGACGCCTCCGTGAAGCACCTCGACGCTCCCGGCAACATCCCCGAGAGCCGGAATCGCGCCCTCAAGCTCGCCGAGGGGGAGTTCATCGCGTTCCTGGACGCGGATGAGGTCGCGCCGCCCCAGTGGCTCTCCGAGCTGTTGAGACCGTTCGAGGATGCTCAGGTAGGTTTCACCGGAGGGCCGACGCCCGCGACCCCCGAGTCCCGCCGGAGCGTCGGGGCCCGCTACTACGACGCCTACCTACAGCGGTTCTACGACCGGGAGGCGCGGTTCCGTCCGTACGCCCTCCCGATGGGCAACTCGGCCTGGCGGGCCCAGGTGTTCCGACAGGTCGGCCTCCTCGACTCGACACTGTTCCGGCGCGCCGCGAGCGAGGACCAGGAGGTGGCCGTTCGGGCGCTCGAGGCGGGATGGAAGGGCGTGTACGTCCCGGAGGCGTGGGTGGGGCACGATTTCTCCGACATCACCACCCGCAGCCTCCTGCGGAAGCAACGGGTCTACGCCCAGGGGGGGTACGTCGTCTGGCGTCGGAAGGGGACGACCTACGAGGCCACTCCCGGGCGGCTCCTCCCCTTCCTCATCGGACCCCTCCTCGCGGTCGTGGGGGCGTGCCTCCTGCTCGACGCTCCGAGCCGACCCCTGGGCTGGGGGTTCCTCGGAGCCGGGGCGACGGCGCTTGGGCTTCTCGCCCTCGTGCTGACGGTCCAAGGGCTTCGGGAGGACCGACGGTACCCGGGGTTGCGCTGGCGAGCGCTCGAGATCCTCCGTCGCTGGGCCACCATGTGGGGGGCGTTCCGGGGCCTGCTGACCTTCGGCTGGAGCGGTCGACGCGCGCCCCCAGGGGAAAAGGGTTAAACCGCGACTCGGCTCGGCGCCGCCATGTCGAACCCCACTCCCTCGTCGTCCCATGCGGGCGAGGGGGCCGTGAAGCCCGGAGACCTCGTGGAACTGGATTTTGAGCTGTGGACCGAGGCCCCCGGCGGACAGCCCGAGCTCATCGATACGACCCGGGAAGCGGTGGCCACCCAAGCGAGCCTGAAGACCCCCGAGGGGTTCGTGTTCGGGGCTCGCCCCCACCTCCTGGGCGGGGACTACTTCCCGGCCGGGATCGAGAACGCGCTTGCGAAGGCCGAGGTGGGCCAGGAGTTCGCTCGGGAGTTCGCGCCCTCCGAGGCGTTCGGGGAGCGGGACCCGAAGCTCATCGAGCTGTTCTCGATGGGCGAGGTTTCGCGCTTGCCCGAGATGCGCCGCGAGGACGCCGAACTGAACATCGGCACCGTGCTCACGATCAACGGCCGCCGCGGCCGCGTGGTCAGCATGACCGCCGCCCGGGTGCGGGTCGATTTCAACCCGCCGCTCGCCGGTCGCAAGGTTCGGGGCACGTTCCGGCTCGTGAAGGCGATCCGCGAACCGGCCGAGCAGGTCCGGGCCATCCTGGAGATCCAGTACGGGCGCGTCGGCGAATTCCACGTGGAGGTCAAGGGGGGCACGGTCCGGATCACGATCCCCGACCGCTCCAAGTTCGACTTCGCTTGGATGGCCGCGAAGCCGCGCATCATCGAGCGGATCCGTAGCCAGCTCAAGCCGCACACGATCGAGGTGCGAGAGGAGTACGTCACTCCGCCCGCCAAGGAGTCAGCCCCGGCCGAGAAGCCGGCGGCGGAGCCGACGACCAAGCCCGAGCATTCCGCCTCTCCGAAGAGCGCCGAAAAGCCCTCCCCGGAACCCACGGACGCGCCGAAGGCGTAGGACGGGCCGGTCGGCGCCGAAGCCCTACGACGGGCGCCCGGTAGCGCCGGACCCCCGGCGCGGGGTGGAACGTCGCCCGAGCCTCAACTCGTCGTCCGGAGCGCCCGCTCGACGATCGCGGCGAGAACGCCACCGAGGATCGGGGCGACCCAGAACACCCAGGACTCCTGAATGGCCCACTGGGCGTTCGACCAGTACAGCGAGAGGACCGCGGGGGAGAACGACCGGACCGGGTTCAGCGACGCACCGTCCACGGGGATGGCGACGAGGTTGGCGACCAGCAAGGCAAGCCCGATCGCCATCGGGGCAAGGTTCTTCGCCGAGCTCTCCGGGCGGGTCACCAGCTGGATGACGAGGACGAAGACGAAGGTGAGCGCGAGCTCGATGAGGAAGACCGCCCCGAGGGAGAAGCCACACCCGCCCGGAAGCGAGGAGAGCGAGGAACTGTAGTAGCACTGGGATCCGAGCGCGTTCAGCGCCGGAGGGGTCGACGAACCGGCCCCGCTCGGCGCCCCGGCGACGATGGCGAAGACGACGGAGATCCCGACGAGGCCGCCGACGACCTGGGCAAGGAGGTACGGGACCACGTCACGGAGAGGCATCCGCCGCGAGACGGCCATCGAGATCGTCACGGCCGGGTTGAAGTGACCGCCGGAAAGGTCGCCGAAGGCGTAGGCGAGCCCGGCGAGGACGAACCCGAAGGAGAGCGAAACGAGCACGACCCGGCTGAGCGGGTCGGTCACGTAGTACAGGCTGAACACCGCGGACCCGCCTCCGAAAAGCAGGAGAGCGAAGGTCCCGACGAATTCGGCGAGATACCGCTGGTAGGAGGTGGCGGCCATCGGAAGGCGGAGATGCGGTCGCCCTAAAAGGTTCTTTCCTTCACGTCGGTGGCCGACGTCCCGGACCCCCCCGCCCGTCGATCCCACGTACGTACATCAACCGTAAGAACACCCCCCGGGGTCGTCGAGCGTTCATGTCCCACCCGTCGCCCGCGACCGTCCCGGCGCCACCGACCCCGAGGTCGTTCGTCCTCGCGGTGTTCATCGCAGGAGCCGTGCTCACGGCCCTCGTGGGCTATCTCGGTCTCTCCGGAACGTTGGGGGCGGGGATCGTCGGGAACGAGAGCGCCCACGCCCCCCCGCCGGTCCCGCTCACCTCCTGTCAGGGGAAGGGGGCCGAAGGCAATTTCCACTTCATCGTGGTGGCCGGGCTCAAGGGCAGCGAGACGTTCAACGGCTCCAGCCCCGGACCTTGCATCGCGGTCGCGGTCGGCAGCACGGTCGAGGTCACCTTCGAGGTTTCTTCCGAAGCGAGGAGCCCCGACAGTTGGGTGCTGATCCCCGGCGAAGGTGCGACGAACGTTCCTCCGGTGTTCGCCGGCGCCGGGCCCTCGAGCGGCAGCCGACTCACGGGCCTCTTCCCCGGAGGCTCGGTCAACTACACCTTCAACGCCAGCGTCGCCGGGGATTACCGCTACGTCTCCGAGGTGGGGGACCACGCGCGAGTGGGGATGTGGGGGCCCCTCAACGTGACCTCGAGCTCGTTGACGGTCGGAGCATCGCTGTCGGGAAGCCGGGTCTCCCCGCTGGAACCCCGCGTGGACTTCTTCGGAGCTACGGGCGGGTTCGCCCGGCTGCTGGGCGGAGGTCGGCGATGAGCTCACCGGTGCCCCGCCCAAGGAGCGGCGCGCCCGAGGAGAGCCCGGGCAGCTACGCGGGGTGGTACATCGGAGCAGGGGTCGTCGTAGCGGTGCTCGCGGTCGGCGCCGCGCTCTGGTTCATGTACCACCCGTGACCCCGGGCCAGCGGTAGAGATAGACCTTGAGCTGGGGGTCCACGAACACCGGCTTCCAACCGGGGACCTCGTGCCAGTGGCTCACCACCCGTGCCCCGGCCCGAAGTTGGGATTCGAGGATCGGCTTGAGACGGCTCATGGCGCCGGGCCAAAGAAAGACCGCGACCACCGTCGCCGGCCGATAATCGACCCGGAACAGGTCCCCGAACCTCACCTCGACCCGCTCTCGGGGCCCGCCGAAGTACCGACGGAGGCGAAGGACGAGGACCCTTAGCGGGTCGAGCTCGACGCCGATGCTCCGCGCTCCACGCTCCCGGGCGGCGCGGAACAGGATCGCTCCGGTGCCGGCCCCAGGGTCGATGAGGGTGTCCGAGGGTCCCACCTCGGCCACCTCCAGCATGCGCTCGACCACGCGGCGGAAGGTCGGCTGGTAACCCGCGGAGCCGTAGATGAACGAGCCGAAGAAGAAGTAGATCGTCGCCGCCACGGCGACGGCGAATCCGAGGAACACCTCCCACGGAGCGACCAACCCATCCTCCTACAGCCGGTGCCGGAGCTCCTGGTAGACCTTCCGGGCGGCCGACCGGGGGTCCAGGCTCCGGGCGACGACGCGTTCGACGAGGGACTGGACCTCCGGGTCCCCTTCGAGGAGCGGCTCGAGGCGGCGGCTGACCTGCTCCCGCACCAGGTCGAGGATCTCCTCCGTAGCGCGGCGCCGTTCCGCCTCCTCCCGGGTCCGGCTCGTGGTCAAGTACTGCTCATGGGCATCGACCGCGTCCAGGAGGTCGTCGACCCCCCGACCATCGACGGTCGAGGTTTGGACCACGAGGGGGGTGTAGCTCCCCGGCGCGGCCCCCATCATCACCAGCTCCGAGAGGTACCGGGCGGCTCCTTCGGCGCCCGGCAGGTCCGCCTTGTTGATACAGAACACGTCGGCGATCTCGAACAGTCCCGCCTTCAAGCTCTGGACCTCATCGCCGAGATGCGGAACGAGGACCACGATACTGGTAGAGGCGATCCGACGGATCTCGACGTCCACCTGGCCGCTGCCCACGGTCTCCACGAGGACCGTGTCCATCCCGAACGCGTCGAGGAGTCGGGCCACCTCCCGGGTCGCCGCCGCGATGCCGCCCGCGTAGCCGCGGCTCGCCATGGACCGGAAGAAGACCCCCTCCTCGCCGGCGGTCCGGTCGATCCGGATGCGGTCGCCGAGCACCGACCCTCCGGAGAAGGGGCTCGACGGGTCGATGCCGATGATGCCGACGCGCTGGCCTCGCGCGCGCAGGCGGGCGAGCACGGAGTTGATGAGCGAGGATTTGCCGACCCCGAGCGGTCCGGTGACCCCGATGATCCGGGCGCGTCCCGTGTGGGCGTACAGTGCCTTCAGCACCGGCTCGACCGACGGGTCGCGGTTCTCCACCTGGGTGATCAGGCGGGCGAGGGCCCGCCGGTCCCGGTGAAGGATGCGTTGGGCCTCGGCGGGAACCGCCTCGCGCGGGCTCATGCGCGGTGGCGCGCGATGGACCGGGCGGTCTTCACGATCTCCTCCAGGCTGGCGCCCGGACCGAAGATGGCTTTGACCCCCGCCTTGCGGAGGCGTCGGGCATCCTCATCGGGGATGATGCCGCCGGCGAAGACGGGGATGTCGTTCGCCTTCTTCGTCTTGAGGAGCGCGATCACGCGAGGGACGAGGACCATGTGGGCGCCCGAGAGGATCGAGAGCCCGATGAGGTCGACATCCTCCTCGATGGCCCCTTCGACGATCGACTCCGGCGTCTGTCGAAGTCCGGCGTAGATGACCTCCATGCCGGCGTCGCGCAGCGCGCGCGCCACCACTTTGGCCCCACGGTCATGTCCGTCGAGGCCGGGTTTGGCGATGAAGACCCGGAGCGGGGGTTCCTTCTTCTCGCGCGCCATATTGCACCGGTCGGCGGAACCACGGGTGAGAAAAAGCGTTTGCCGCGCCGTTCCGTCAGAGCAGGGCGGCCAGGTCGATGACCAGATTGCCCCATAACAGGGCCGTCGCCGCGCCGAGAGCGAGGAGAATGACGAAGGGGAGCTGCGGAGTGACCCAGACCTCCCGCACCCCTTTCGCCTCGAGACCGGCCTGCTGGCGGGCCCGGAGCGCCGCGTCCTCCTCGGTCGTCTCCGGGTCCTCCCCGTCGGGGTTCGTGAGCGGGTCCTTGAGCCACACGAAGCTTTGGCTCAGTCGGCTCACCGGAAGGAGGTAGCTCGTGAATCCTCGGGG
>Ga0326727_10026854_pt1 | contig 10630 bp, 7 predicted proteins | sample MB2enrmetagenome_FD_207643 | JGI IMG/M metagenome (GOLD analysis project Ga0326727, IMG submission 207643) | Lab enriched peat soil microbial communities from McLean, Ithaca, NY, United States - MB29MY | ecosystem: Environmental > Terrestrial > Soil > Wetlands > Peat | place: USA: New York... | reverse complement strand
CGGGCTGGCGTATCAGCGGCGGCTACATGTACAGCATGAACTCGGTGCCCTCGTCCAGTTTCAGTCCCCTGGTGCCCGATTCCGACCGCCATATTTTTAGTATTGGCGTTGGCAAGCAGTACCACAAATTTAGCTGGGATGCAGCTTACCAGTTGGCGTGGGGACCCTCGCGCTCGGTTAGCGGCGATACCGCTTATCCGTTGGCGGTTGGCAGTTACCAGTTCTTGAGCCATGCTCTCACCATCAACTTTGGCTACCACTTCTAACGCGGCCGGCACCGCGGCGGAAAGCACGCGCCGCACCTTGCTCATTGTCGATGACGAGGAGGGGCCGAGGCAATCGTTGCGCGTCGTTTTCAAGGACGATTACAACCTCCTGCTCGCCTCCAACGGTCAGGATGCCATCGAACTGGCCAAAAAGCGCAAAATCGACGCCGCTGTCCTGGACATCCGCATGACCGGCATGAGCGGCACCGAAGTGCTCGAGAAACTCAAGGCCATTCAGCCGTCGGTCGAGGTCATCATGCTCACGGCGTATGAGACCATTGATACGGTCCGGCAGGCCTTGCGCCTGGGGGCCTGCGATTACCTCAACAAACCGTTCGACGTGCCCAGCATCCGCAAAGCCGTCGCCACCGCCATGGAGCGGCATTCCTTTGCCGAGGAAATCCGCGCCAACAACGAAAAACTCGCCGCCCTCCAGGTCGAGTTGCACGACCAGAAATTGCAGGAGGAAATCACCCGCGCCCGAGGCGAAATCTACGCCAGCATCATTCACGACATCAACGGCCCGCTGACCATCATCTCCGGCTTTATACAGATCATCAACCAGCGCATGGGTGAAACCAACAGCCTGGAAGGCGAGGGTATGGAAATGGTCAAAGACCGTCTCCGGCGCATCACCCGGCAGGTGAGCAATTGCATCGAGATTTCCCATCGCTACCTCAGTTTCATGCGACAGCAGCCGGCCACCCCCCACCGTGTCAGTGTCAATCAGATTTTGGAGGACCTGCGCGAGCTGTTGAACGTGCATCCGAGCAAGGGCGAAAACAACTTGATGGTTCAACTTCTGCCGTGTGAAGCCGAGTTGCAAATCAACGGCACCGACCTGATCCAGATTCTCCTCAACCTGGCCATCAACGGTTTGCAATGCACCCCGAAGACGCATTCAGTGGAAATCGCCGCCAAGTTCGTTGAGACCCCACTGGATTTTTCCATTTTGCGGGACGGGCCGGCCGACCGCGTTCTTTCCACACCGGAGTTCGCCAACACGCCCCCCTTCGTGCTTCTGACCGTGCGGGACGACGGCCTGGGCATTCCGCCGGATGTCCTGCCCAAAGTGTTTCAGCCCTACTTCACCACCAAGCCGCCCGGCAAGGGCACGGGATTGGGGCTGGCCATCGTCCACCGCCTGCTCAAAGAGGCCAGGGGCTGTCTGCACGTTCATTCGGCTCCCGGCCAGGGAACCGCCTTCAACGTTTACCTGCCGGCGATTGTCAAACACTAAGAAGTTCCCTCAGCCGGTCGGCCAGCAATCGGTAGTGCCACGGTTCGTTGTACAATTGGGCCGAAATGCGCAGCAGCCGCTTCGGCGGCGCCGGCCACGGGATGACAGGAACTTCAATTCCGTGCCGCTCCAGCAATTGCTCCTGCAATGGATCGGCCGCAAGCTGCCCGGCCCCCTTCTTCAAGCGCGCGGGCGGCAGCGGAACCGACGCCATGGCGCCGATGCATTCCGCCGGGCAGGGCGGGCCAATTTTTAATGTTTGACAGAGAAGGCCCTGGCCTTCCAGCGCCAGGAGGCGATTGCGCGCCATCACCTCCGGCCATCCGCCCGGGACCAATCCCCCCACAAAACGCACCGCCTCCCCCACGCTCAGGCAGGCGCTGGGGTCCCACGTCCCGCCCCAGCCAAACTCGATTAGAAAGCGCGACCGGTCCTTTCGCGGCGAACTCCATCCGTGGCTGATGGCAAGCGGGTGAATCTGTTTCCGCCGGCTGGCGCGGACATGGAGGAACGCCGCCGCTTTTGGGCCGCAGAGCCATTTGTGGCAGTTGCCGGTGTAATAGGCCGCCCCAAGCTTCTCCAATTCCAACGGCACCATGCCCGGCCCGTGCGCGCCATCGACCAGCGTGTCCACTCCTCGTTTCGCCAACTCTCGCACGATGGCCGCTATCGGCAGAACCAAACCCGTCTGGCTGGTCACGTGGTCGATCAGCGCCAGCCGCGTGCGGCGGGTGACGCGCCCCAGGATCGCCGCCATGATTTGCCCCGTGCTCTGAAACGGAAACGGCACCCTGGCCACCACCACTTTGGCCCCGGCGCGTTCCGCCGCAAACTGGAGCGCGTTGTGGCAGGCGGTGTACTCGTGGTCGCTCACCAGCAATTCGTCGCCCGGCGCGAAGTGGAGCGAGCGCAAAACAGTATTGACTCCGCTGGTGGCGTTGGCCACAAAGACGAGGTTCTCCGGCCGGGCGCCCACAAAGCGGGCCAGCGCCGCCCGCGCCTCGTCCAGCAACCCTTCCAAATCCCGCGCCAGGAATTGCACCGGCTGGCGTTCCATCCGGTCGAGCATTTCCCGCTGGAACTCCAGCACCGGACGCGGACAACTTCCAAAGGAGCCGTGATTGAGAAAGACCACTTCCGGGTCCAGCGGCCAGTGTTTTTTCAAATCGCTCATGTTCAGCCCAGCCTGGCCAATTCCTCCGTGACCAATGTGACCAGCGGATGGACGGTTTGACGGCTGAAGTCGAATCGGCAGCCGGCGGCCTGGAAAAGTTCCGGCAGCGGGCGCGAGCCGCCCAGAGCCAGCGCGCCGTGGTACTGCTCCAACGCCCGCGCCTTGTCCCGCTTCGAGTTGGCCCAGATTTGCAGCGCGCCCAGTTGCGCGATGCCGTACTCGACGTAATAAAACGGGTGGATGAATATGTGAAGCTGGCGATGCCACAGTTTGGCCCGCTCCGCCTCATAACCGCTCCAGTCCACCTGGCCCCCAAATCGATCCATCAACTCCAGCCACGCGCTTTGCCGCTCCGCGCGCTCCTGGCCCGGATGCGTATAAATCCAGTGCTGAAACGCATCCACCGTCGCGATCCACGGGAATAGCTCGATAATAAACTCCAATTGCTCGCGCCGAGCGCGCCGGGCGTCGCCGGGCGGATAGAAGGTTTCGATGAATTCGTTGCCGAGCAATTCCATGCTCATCGAGGCGACTTCGCAAAACTCGATGGGGGCGTTGCGGTAGGCGTATAAATCCTCCTCCCGCGTCGCCAGCGCGTGGAAGGCATGCCCCGACTCGTGCAGGATCGTCCTGACGTCCCGATGGATGCCGACGGCGTTCATGAAGATAAAGGGCAGGCGCGATTCCGCCAGCGTGGATTGGTAGCCGCCGGGGGCTTTGCCTTTTCTATTGTCCAAATCCAGCAACCGCTTCTGGCGCATGAGGCGGAAATCCCCCGCCATTCTCTCATCCAGCCGGGTGAAGATGCCTTCAGCGCCGGCCATCAGTTTCTCCACCTTGTCGAACGGCCGCAGCGCCGGTTTGCCCGTGGGATCGACCGCCAGGTCCCAAGGGCGCAAGGCCGCCAGACCCAATTGCCGGCGCCGTTCGCCCTGCAATTGGCCCAGCGCGGGCATGACTTCCTTGTCAATCGCATCGTGAAATCTCACACAATCCTCCGGCGTGTAATCGAATCGTCCCCGCGCGCGAAAGGCAAATTGCAGGTAATTGGCAAAGCCGGCGTTGGCGGCGATTTGCTCGCGCAGTTTGAGCAACCGCTCAAAAATGGACTCGATCTCCTCCGCCACGTCCAATCGGCGCCGGGCCGTCAATTCCCAGGCCTCCTGGCGCAACGCCCGGTCCGGCTCCTCCAGGTAGCGCCCCATTTGCACGAGCGTCCGTTCCTCGCCGCGAAACTTCACCGTCAGCGAGCCGGTCAGCTTCTGGTATTGCTGCGAAAGTTTGGCCTCCTCCGTCTCCAGCGGCACATTTTCGGGCCGGAACAGTTCGACCAGCAGGCGCGTGTTTCTGTCAAAAACCAAATAGCGCTCCCGGGGCAATTGCGGGCGCATCGGATGTTCCAGGAACAGTTGCGCCAGCTTGAATTGCTGCGGCTTCATCTCCGGCTCGATCCGCTCGACGAAATGGAGATACGCCTTCTCCGCGTCCGCGTCCTCCGTATGGCAAGTCATCGCGATGTAGCGCCGGGAGGATTCCTCATCCAGCGCGGCGGCCAGTTCACCGCAATCCAGCAGCCACCGTTCCAGATCGGCGGGCGCGCGGCAGCCGGGCGCGGCAGCCTCCAGCCGGTCGAACAACGGCGCGATTTGGCTCCACTGGCCGAGATCGATTTTTTCCGGCACAAACGCGCGCGGCCGGTAAGGCGGCAATTGCTCAAAAGGCAACAAATTCATGCGCGGCAGGATAGCGGCAGGCCCGCCGCTTGGCCACTGGGGATTTCGCGACACGCCCGCCCGCGATGGCGGCCTGGAATGGACTGCTTTTTGAGCGCCTCTTTTGTGGAGCGCGGGGGCAAGCGCAGCGGCGACCCCGCTTTCCTCTTTACAGAGGCGCTCGGAAATTCCGAGGCGGCAGGAATCACGCTGCGCCAAAAGCGGCGTCGCGCCCGTGTTCCCTCTTGCCGCCGCAGTCCATATCAAAATGAAACGTGCCCGCGCCAGCCGCTCAATTTTCGTATGGGGTGAACACCCCATAGCGCCCCCATCCTTTCTGAGTCAAAGTCGCTTCCTCAGTATGTGAACGTATGAAAGAGATTGAGCATCTTTCGGAGGAAGTGGCCGATGCCCTGCCTGGTTCGGTGTATGAGCTAAACTCCAAATGAGCGAACACGAAGAAACAGGTGAGTTTCTGCGACGCTGCTTTTTTCACGACGAAAGCCGTGAGCGCCAGGAACTGGAGAAAGAGATCACTCAGATACAGCGCAAGGCGCGCTGTTTGCAAAGCGCGACCAGACTGATGGCTGTCTTGAGCGCGCTCGCTGCAGCCGGCCTTTGCTATCCAGCGATCTTGCTGGAGAATTTTCCCTACGGCGCGCCGCAATTCATCGTGAACCTCATTTGCGCTCTGGGCGTGGGATCACTGATCAACCTCCTGGCTTTTGCGGGCTTGGGGATGGCCTATCGCAAGAAGCTGAATCACCGGAAGCGGGCCTGTCAAACAGAGTTTCTGAGGCGGCGCATGCTTGACGACGAAAACCCCGCGCTTCGGAAACTGCAGGAAGAAATCACCCGGATTCATCGCAACGCGTGCTGTGTGCAACGCGCGACGGGGCTGATGGCTGCCTTGACTGCGCTCGCTGTGACTGGCCTGTATTATCCAGGATTTTTGCTGGAGAACCTCTCCGACGGCGCGCCGCAATTCGTCGTGAGTTTTATTTGCGCTCTGGGGCTGGGATCGCTGATCAGCCTCCTGTCCTTTGCAGTCCTCGGGACGGTCTATCGCAAGAAGTTGGATCAGCAGCGGCTGGAATACTGTCAGACGGTCGCGAGTCTGTTGGATACTCGCTTGTCCAAGCCGGCGTGACCGGCCTCAGTTTCAACAAAAGCAACTCAACTGCTTGCTTGATGATCCGGGACAGCAAGTCTGAAAGAGTTTTAAACAAATCCTGGAACAAGGCGTTCAAGTTCGGGGTCAGTTAATGGTATTGCAATATCACAATACCACTAAATGACCCCGTTTTCGTTTTTGAGCTGCCTCTTTTGTGGACTGCGGTGGCAGCGCGCAGCGGCGACACCTCTTTCGACTTTACAAAGGCGCTCGGAAATTCCGGGGCGGCGGGAATCACGCTGCGCCAAAGCGGCGTCGCGCCCGTGTTCCCTCTTGCCGCCGCAGTCCATATCAAAATGAAACGTGAGCGCTCCGGCCTGGCCGGCTGAATGAAAATCTGTCGGGGTGCGAGCAAAACTTCACACTGTGCGAGCAAAATTTCACTTCCTATACATGACTGTCAGTGGGACCCCGCCCCTCTGGCCTTCCCTGGGGGGAGAGGGAAGGCCAGAGGGGCGGGGGCGCGTCGGCGCGTCTTGGGCTAGAATGGGTGGCATGAAAAACTTGCTCAATTAGCCAAACGTCTCTGCGCCCCTTGGGTGCGCGATCTGATGCGGCGCTTTCGCTCCGGTGATCTCACCGCCGCCCAAGCCGCCGAGGAACTGCAAATTACCCCGCGTCGATTCTATCAACTTTATTTGAGCTTTCTTAAAGCGATCGGGCGGCGACAAGGGGAGAGTTGGTCGCTCGGAACTTCCGGCGGCGATCATCGACGCCCCTGGCCGGAGGGTTGCCGGGCGCTGCTGGAGAAACTGCTGCGCGCCAAAGTCTCTTACAGCGCCGCCGCTTCGGAAGTCTTGCGCTTGCTCCACCATCGCATGGATCGGGCGACGGTGCGGCGCTTTGCCTTGGCTCACGGCTTGGCCCCGGCCAAGACCACCGGGGCACGCCAGCCGGTGCGTCGCTGGCAAACCCAGAAGGTCGGCCAACTCTGGCAGTATGATGCCTCGCCCCACCGCTGGTTGCCCGATCAGGACTGGCAGCCCAGTTTGCTCAACCTGCTGGATGACCACAGCCGTTACAACCTCGATGCCCGCCTCTTTGAAGCAGAAACGCTCCTGGCCCATCTGGATTTTCTGGGTGGCACTTTTCAAGTCAACGGCCTGCCCCTGGTCCTCTATGTCGATTATCATAGTTTCTTCTTTACTCATGTCCCCGAAGCTCACACCCAACTGGCCACCGCCCTGCACTTCTACGGCGTGAGCCTGCGCTTTGCCCCAACCCCTCAAGCCAAGGGCAAAATTGAACGCTCCCACCAAGTCTGGCAAAAACGCCTGCCGCCCCTATTGCGGGCCAACGGCATCACTGAACTGCCGGCCGCCAATGCCCTGCTCGATCAATTGCGCCGCCACCGCAATGAAATGGAAAAACATCGCGAATTGGGCACCACCCCCAAGGCCGCCTGGGATTTGGCCAAAAAGGAAAAACGGTGGGCCTTGCGTCCTGCACCGCGCTGTCCGTGGTGGCCTTATGTCTTTAGCCAGCAAAGTCGTGTGACCGTCGGCGACGATGGCAAAGTGGCCGTCGGTGCCCAACGCCTCTCGGTGGACGCCCCGCCTCGCACCAAAGTTGTGCGCTGTCTGCATCCAAACGGTGACATCACCGTCCTCAAAAACCCGCCCGACAAGAAGGTTATGCCGGTGGTCCTGCTCAGCACCCGATTATGCTAAAAATCCGCTTGTGAAGTTTTGCTCGCACAGAAAGTGAAATTTTGAATGCAACGCGACACGGCTGAATGAAAATCTTGACGGGCGCAAACCGACGGCACACACTGCGAAAAAAGCATTTATGTCAAACAAACCTCTTAACGTCGGATTGGTGGGCGGCGGACGCGGCGCGTTCATTGTCCATCCGCATCAAAAGGCAATTCACTTTGACGGCACACGCCGCGTCGTCGCGGGCGCGCTGTTCCCGGACCCCAAGATCGCCCTGGAAGAAGCCGCCAATTGGCCTTACCCGATCAAGGGCTACGGCTCCTACGACGAGATGATCGCGGCCAACAAGACGCTGCCCGACGATCAGAAGCTCGACTACATCCTCATCGTCACGCCGAATTTCGTCCATTACGACCCGGCGATGAAGGCCATGAAGGCGGGCATCGCGGTTTTCTGCGAAAAGCCGCTCTGCCTGAACCTCAAGGAGGCCGTCGATCTGGTCAAGACGTCGCGCAAGCTCAACGTGCCCTTCGGCGTCGCGCACACCTACCTGGGCCATTGGACCACCCGCCTCTCCCGCTACATCGTGCGCAGCGGCCTGCTCGGCGAGGTGCGCTGGGTGGACAGCTATTACCTCCAGGGCTGGCTGGCCACCAAACTCGAAGCCACCGGCCAGCAACAGGCCTCCTGGCGCGTGGACCCCAAGCGCGCCGGCGGTTCGGGCTGCGGCGGCGACATCGGCACACACGCCTTGATGCAACTGCGTTACGTGACCGGTCTGGAAATCTCCCAACTGAGCGCCCAGCTTGAAACCTTCGTCGAGGGGCGCAAGCTCGACGACCACTTCACCATCTACTGCCAGCTTAGCAATGGCGGCAGAGCTTTGGTGCGCGCCTCGCAAATCTGCATCGGCCACAAAAACGACCTCGGCATCACCGTGGCCGGCACCAAAGGCACGCTGGAATGGAGACAGGAAGATCCCGAGCAGTTGACCATCTTCCTGCCAAACCAACCGGACCGCGTCTATTGGCGCGGCGCCGTCACACCGGGCGACGGCTTTCTGCCCAAGGACATGCCCGCCGACCTGATGGCCGAGCCGACGATTCCCGCGGGGCATCCGGAAGCGTTCCATGACGCTTTCGCCCGCCTGCATCGCTGCTTTGAAGCGGACGTGCGCAAATGGAAGGCCGGCGAAAAGTTCGTCTCCGACGGCAGCAAATACGCCAACGTCGCGGACGGTTGGGCTGGCATCGCGTTCATCGAAACCGCCGTGAAATCCGCCGCCGCCAACGGCAAGTGGACCAAGTTCCCCAAACTCGCGTCGTAAACCGCGGCGCCGTGATCAATCTTCCGGCCGTTCGCCGCTGGGCGCCATCTTGACCAGCTTGGGATCGAACTGGCCCAGCACGGTCACCAGGTCCTTTTGCGCGGCCATCACTTCGCGGATGTTTTTGTAGGCCATCGGCGCTTCGTCCAGTCCCGCGCTGATGAGCGTCACGCCGCGCTCGCGGAGAAGGCGGCTCACGTCCTTCCAGTTGAACTTTTCGTTTGCGGCTTTGCGGCTCATCGCCCGGCCCGCCCCGTGCGCGGCCGAGTTCAACGATTCCGCGTTGCCCTTGCCGGCCACCACGAAACCCGGTGACGCCATCGAGCCGGGAATAATCCCCAGCGCGCCCGCGCCGGCCGGCGTCGCGCCTTTGCGATGCACGATGACCTCGCGCTCGACGCCGCCAATGACATGCTTCTCCTTCCACGCGAAATTGTGGTGGTTCTCCAAATCGAGCAGCGCCCGCGCGCCGAGATTCTCCGCAATGTGGCGGTGGATGCACGCGTGGTTCGCCGCCGCGTAACGACCCATCAGTTCCATCGCGTTCCAGTACTCCTGCCCGGGCTGCGAATCCAGCGACAACCACGCAAGCCGTTTCAATTCGCTGGGCATGTTCTTGAATTGTGAAAACGCGATTTTGCTGTAGTAATCGCAAACCGCCGCGCCCGTGCCGCGACTGCCGCTGTGCGAGAGCAGCGCGATGTATGTTCCCGGCTCAAGCTCCTTGATTTTTGAGTGCGCCGTGAGCAGACCAAACTCGACGAAATGATTTCCGCTCCCGCTGGTGCCCAGTTGCGACCACGCCCTGTCCTTGTTTTGTTGAGTAATCGGGCTGACTGACCAATCCGCGTCCATCACCTCGTGTTCGCGTCGTTGCGTGAAGGCGGAGCCTACTCCGAAGCGCGTCTCCGCCCCGATGGCCCGCGCGAGCCGCTCCTGATGCCGCTCCAGATCGCGCGCCGGGATGTCCAGAACCGTCATTTTCATCCGGCACGCGATATCGACCCCCACCGCGTAAGGAATCACCGCATTTTCGGTTGCCAGCACGCCGCCAATGGGCAGGCCGTAACCCACGTGCGCATCCGGCATCAGCGCGCCCGCCACCGACACGGGCAGCAAACAGGCCTTCTCCATCTGCATCACTGCCTCATGCTCCAGACCTTCGCCCCACTGGCGATATTTCACAGGCTCTCTGCGCGGTGGAGGCGGCGCGGCAAGCAACGCCTTCGCGAACTCGCCGCGCAATGGGTCATCCCGGAACGCCATCGGGTTTGCGACGATGGCTTTGACTTCCTCCGCCAGCCGCGACTTGTCGCCGCCGCCGAGGACAAACTTGGAAACAAACTCCGTCGCCCGCCGCGTAGCTTCGCCGAGGGGAACCCCCAATCGCAAAAAGTCTTTCGCGTTCATTTGGTGAAATCGTTCTTTGTACCCTTTTTCCAGACAGATTCTATTTGTTCGGACGCTTCTGCAAATAACCGCTCGACCTGTCGCTGCTCAGGAAAGGAGCAGAGTGACTCGGCATGCCCGACCTTTAATTTATCGTTGTAAAATCGTTTTGGATAGCGTTCATCCGCCCAGGGCGACCTGCTCTTTGTGACGGGAGAATAAAACGTCTTAGCGATTCCGGACACGATTTTAAGGAATCGGGATATGTGAGGGTTTTGTGAGTACGCTTGAATTGCTTCGACGTGATTAAGGAGAGCCAGCAGATCGTGCGTCAAGGACAGTTTTTTCATCCAGGCAAGAAGTTCTTGGCGTCTTCCGGGCGGGATATAAGTATTGGCATGCGCATTTCGACAATCCTCATGTTGATAAAGCAACATACCCTTTAGAAAAACCTCTGCCCCTATCTGGAAGACGGGATACGGTAAATAAGACTTGAAGTCTGGGCCGTCAGTTCCGCCAAACGTCCTGATTGTACCAAAAGCTCTGCGACTGCCAATTAACTCCATCCCCCGTTGAAGCCACCGCGAAGCTTGAATCTCAATCTCGGCGATAAAACCGTCTTTCGGACTGCGCCCGTAGTCTGCAGGAAGTGAGGCAAAGCGATCGCACCACCTCTGGTAGTCGCTTTCTCGC
>Ga0326727_10026853_pt1 | contig 10630 bp, 11 predicted proteins | sample MB2enrmetagenome_FD_207643 | JGI IMG/M metagenome (GOLD analysis project Ga0326727, IMG submission 207643) | Lab enriched peat soil microbial communities from McLean, Ithaca, NY, United States - MB29MY | ecosystem: Environmental > Terrestrial > Soil > Wetlands > Peat | place: USA: New York... | reverse complement strand
TGACTTATTCGTACCACAGTTGTGAGTCCTTTGTCTCTATTTATTTGCGTCTGGAATTAAATGGGACCGAATTTGATCATTTATAGATTAATTGTAATATCTTTGTAGGCATTTGAATCTTTTAAGGCCAAGATAAAATCATCTACCACCTGATATTTAATTTCCTTGGTGCTTACGATTTGGCGAGTATTTAGGAATTTAGTGAACTGAGCCATATAATCGTTATAATATTTGATGGTTCGTGGGGACAGATTTCTAACTTTACAGTTCTTAATAAATTCCTCAAATGCTGCGACAACAGTTTTGTCTTGACTCGAATTTTTCATTTGGATTCTTTTCATTTTTTACCATCCTTTACGTAAATATTTACGTCTAGACGGTAATCGGATGATATTTTTCGGACCTTCCGACTCAGTAAATAACCTCAAATAATCGGAAGGTCTGAAACTATCCAAATAACGAAAAAGCAAGCACCTCGGAAACCCGAAATGCTTACTACACAAGGCGTTCATAACGATATGGTGCGCCACCCAGGGATCGAACCAGGGACCTGCCGATTAAGAGTCGGATGCTCTACCAGCTGAGCTAGTGGCGCAATTGCAACATCTAAAATTATAATCTCAAAACGCAAAATAGTCAAGCATTTTTTACCTTATTTTACGTTACTTCAGCTCCGGATCGGCGGCTAAATTAAGTATCGCCTGAGCGTATACTTTGGTTGTTAAGAGAAGGTTATCGATCGATATATATTCATCGGCACAATGAATCACTTCAGGTTCTCCCGGAAAAACAGGTCCAAAGGCAACCCCTTGGGAAAGTGCTTTAGCATAAGTTCCCCCGCCAATGGCGTAGGCAAAGGGTTTGAGCCCAGTTACATCGGCATAGGCCTTGAGCAGAGATTGAACTAAGGCACTGTCCTTAGGTACATGATGTGCTTCCTGATGAGTTAACACCTTGATACGGAATTGCTCAAGCTGAGCAATTTTCTCAATTGGCAGATAAACGTCTTCTCGCTTGTACGTAACTGGATAACGGATATCGAGGACGAAGCGAACCTGCTGGGAGGTTAAATCTAAAATACCTAGGTTAAGAGAAAGTTTGCCGGATGGTTCATCGCTTAAGGCAATCCCAAAACCTTCTCCATAAAAACCTGTGCCCGGGTATGTTAAAATAAAATTAAGGGTGCGCTGTTCTTCAAGGGATAAAGGCAGCGTCCGGAGAAATTGCAAGGCGTAAAGAGCGGCATTTTTACCGTTTTGGGGGAGACTTCCATGAGCCCCAACCCCCCTGAAGGTAAGCTTAACTTCTTGTTCATTATCTTGACTGTTCGAATTACCGCTTACCCCTTCCGGGAAAGGGAAGTCTTGCAGTTGCTTGGCAATGGCATCATCAGCAATCCCCTTTATGGTAACTTCACAAGCATCCGGCACAACGTTGGCTCGTTCTCCACCCTGAACTCGGATAAGATGCGAAAAAGGTACTGCCTGAGATTTAGTCAATTCGAGATGAAGAATGCCTTTTTCCGCATGAATTACCGGAAAGCCGGCATCCGGAGCAAATCCGATTTGCGGAACTTCCTCCTTTTTAAGATAATAATCCATGTCGGCCCATCCGGACTCCTCATCCGTACCTAAAATGAGACGTACCCTCCTATTTAAGGGAATATTGGCATCTTTAATAGCCTTCATGGCAAAAAGCGCCGTCAAAGATGGCCCTTTGTCATCTAAAGCGCCTCGACCAATAATCTTGCCTTCTTTAATGGTCGCACTATAGGGAGGGACAGACCAGCCTTCCCCTTCCGGAACGACATCGATATGGCCCAGAATTCCTAAAAGCTCCCCAGTGCCCATTTCAATATGACCGGCATACCCTTCAACATTTTTTACGGTAAAGCCAAATTTTTCTCCCAATGCCAAGATCCACTCCAAGGCTGCTTGAATTCCAGGTCCAAAGGGAGCACCGGGGGCGGCATGTTCAACATCCTTGACACTCTTAATCTGAATACAGGCTTGGATGGCAGCGATCATGTCTTCTTTCATTAGATCAATTTGTTGGTCGAGACGCATCTTTCATTCCTCCGTGATTTATTTATTGTTCACAACTCATCCTAGTTTACCCCAATTGAACTAATGAAGTTGCGGGAGCCTGTATTTCATTGGAGACTACTTAGTAGTCTACTGCATTAGGGAAGAAAACCGGACATCGATCGTTGTACCTTTGGTCACGACTTTTCCTGCCGGAGGTGATTGTTGATTCACTAAGCCACTGCCTGTAAAATTAAAATGCAGTTTTGATTTAGTCAGTATATCCCCCACTTGGCGCATGGTCAGGCCTGTCAAATCCGGAATCACAACTTCCCCGCCTACGGGTGTACGTTCAGGGATTACCTGTTTGGGCGAAGGTCTGACCGCTGAATCGCTTGGAGAAATAGAAACCGTGCTCTGAGTATCTTTGGCTACGGGAAAACCATAATATTGTAGGGCTCCTTCAATAATAGCTTTAGCCGGAGGCCCTCCCAGAGTTCCTCCTTGATGGCCTTCAGCTGATTTTGGCGAATCAATAATAACTAAGACTGCAATTCTAGGGTCTTCAGCAGGGGCGAAAGCCGCGAATGAGGCTATAAAGTCCGTCATCGAATATGATCCGGTCTTCGAATCCACTTTCTGTGCGGTTCCCGTTTTACCTGCCACATTAATGCCCGGGATTTGAGCCAGATGTCCGGTCCCTCCTGAAACGACTTGCTCAAGGACATTCGTCATTTGTGCAGCAGTCGCTTTAGATATCACTTGACGTATGGGAGTCGGCTTTTGTTGTTGAACGAGTTGACCATCCGGTGTCATGATTTTATCTACTATATATGGGCGATAAAGCATCCCCCCATTAGCAACCGCGGAAATAGCAGATAATAACTGGATCGGGGTAACCGAATTAACTTGGCCAAACGCCATTGTTGCGAGATCAGCCTCTCGCACTTTGTTTTGGGGAAGGATTAACCCACTTTCTTCACCCGCAATATCAATACCCGTTTTGGAGCCAAAACCAAACGCTTTTAAATACGTATAGAAAGCACTAAGTCCCAACTTCATACCAACCTGAGCCAGTACGACATTCGAGGACAACTGCATCCCTTGCGTAAACGTAGGGTTGCCGTGCGGCTTTTGGTCAGAGTCCCAGTTTGTAATGTAACGAGGGGCAACCCGTAGGTAGCCGGGATCAGCAAATGTATCATCCGGATGGATAACCCCCTCCTCCAAAGCGGCTGATCCGGTAACTATTTTGAAGGTTGACCCTGGCTCATAGGACATACCGATAGCTAGGTTACGGCGAACATCTGGTGTTGCTTTAGAGTAATCCGTGGGATCAAATGTAGGACGAGATCCTAAGCCCAAAACACGTCCTGTCTTGGGATCCATGGCTAGAATCGTCACGCTATTAGCGTTGGTGGACTGCTGCAGATTATCCAATTGTTGTTCAACAAAGTATTGAATCGTTGAATCTAAGGTTAAAGTAAGGGAGTTTCCAGGGCTGGAAGGTTCACCTTGATGAAGGGCATCTAGAATGGAGCGTGCTCGAGTATCTTGTTCCTGAGATTGGAAACCAGGTTTGCCGAACAAAGCATTATCGTAATAAGCCTCTATCCCTTCCACTCCGTGACCTTCAAGATTCACAATCCCCAGGGCTGAGGCAGCTAATTTCCCCATAGGGTAAATACGCTTTTCCTCTTCATTTAGGCCAACTCCCGGAATTTTCAGGGCCATAATTTCATCAGCTTTATGAAGATCTACTTGATGGGCTAAGCTAATCCAAGCTAAATTTTTATTGAGTTTATCTTGGATTAGCTGGGCATCTATTCCTAAGATGCTTCCCAGGTTTTTAGCGACGTCTTCTTTGGTACCTTTGTATTGTTTTTTGGAAATCTGATCACTCAACGATTTAGGATCGGCAAAAATTTCTTTAACCGGGATACTTTGAGCTAAGACATTACCCTGGGCATCAAGGATAGTACCTCTTTCCGGTCGAAGGCTGAGATCCGTTGTCCGATGCTCAATTCCTTTGGCATTAAGGTTAGAAGCTTGAATTACTTGAAGGGTAACGAGCCTTCCCAATACAAGAAGGATTATCAAGGATAATCCAAAATAGACCCATCGATCCCGTGAAAAGTAATCATTATACCTTCTGGTTCTTTTTTTCAAAGCATCCCCTCTTTTCTCTTTTTACATTATAGCATTTAAGGGCATTCTTCCTAGTCCTTTTTTAGGTAAGGTTAAACGTATATAAGCCATCACTTGGCACGATTTACCCTGCTAGAGCATAAACTAACAAGAAAAAATCAGAAAGGAGCTTAAAGGATATGAATAGTCCTCAAGAAATAGCCACGCGAATTACGATGGCTTGGTTAAATGCCTTTGCCGTAGTTACAAAAGAGTTGGGTCACGTCGATCAACATATTCCAACGCCTCAAGAAGTCAGCGAGTTTTTTATCGAGATCCACCGCACAGCTCAAAAGACGAATACTTAAACATAATTTATTCGAATCTCCCAATTCAATGGTCTTGTCCTTGACGGTGTCGTTTTGACAGCCTGAGCGTCTAAAGTGACTAATAAAGAGCTCACGTTTTCTTAACTAACGATGGCCTTATTCAAAGCCACCTTGCTAAGAAACCGCAAGCTCTTGATTATATTTTGTCCCTTGAGCGTAAAAATATATGCCTTCAGAAAGAGGTATTTTTATGAAAACTTGGAACACCTTAGGCCGTTGATCCGATTACTGTTTAGTTCATAACAACTGTTTTTTCATTATATATACGCTGGTTAGGGTGCCGGTAAGAAGTCCGCCTAAATGAGCATAGTTATCAATTCCCGGTTGGCTGAGACCAAATCCGAAATTCACTAAAATGACAATCACCAGATTCAGCCCTAAGCCGGATTTCCAGAGATAGGGCCGTTTAAAGCTGTAATAAAGTAACGCTCCTAAAAGCCCAAAAATTGCCCCGGAAGCCCCTGCGGAAAGGAGCGGAGAAAATAGAAAACTAGCCAATGACCCACCCAAACCACTAAGGATGTAAATCAATAAATACTTTCGATGCCCAAAGCTTTGTTCGGTTAGCGGACCTAATACCCACAATGCATAAAGGTTAAAGACAAGATGTATGATGCCAATATGTATAAAAGTACTTGTGAGTAAACGCCAGACTTCACCTGCTTGAATTAAGGTATTAACTTTAGCTCCAAAGTCAATCAGAACGCGTTGATCAATCGACCCTTCAGTAGGATTGGGAAATAGATGCAGTCCTGCCCAAACCATAAGCAGAAAATAAACCACGTTCATACCTATCAGCGTATAGGTTAAAAAAGGTATAAATCCTATTGTTGTTGGTGATTTTGCCTCTAATGAACCTGCCTTGCCGCTGGCAAGCTGCCTTAACCAACTGGGAATCAATTGGTCGTTCGTCGGGGGAAACGGAAACAGGTCACCTTGCTGTGTGTCCCAGTACCAAAACTGAATGCCGGGAAAACGGTGTTGTTTCAAGTATGAAGAATTGATCCCTTCCGGGCAAAAAACAATCGCCTCCCACCGGGAAATATCCGCATAATTACGAGTCCATGGCTTAAACTCTTGAGGAAGTTCACTAAAATTGCCCAAGAAAAGTCCTCGTTTTTGCGCCGTGTGCGTTGCGCAAACCCAGTTTCCTTCTAATCTGACAAGAGTCCAGCCACTTTGTCTGAGATTATTAATAATTTGTTCGAACATACATAGTATCACCTCAACTCTATAGTGAATTAAATCTCCCTGATCAACCTCCTCATTTACCTCTCGTTATACGGCGCACAATCGCCGAGGCCAACGATGCGGCTCCAAAACCGTTATCAATATTCACGACTCCAATCCCCGATGCACAGCTGTTTAACATGCTGAGCAAGGCAGCCAACCCTTGAAAGTGGGCACCATAACCGACACTGGTTGGTACTGCGATAACCGGCTGTTCAACTAATCCGCCCACAACGCTGGCTAAGGCCCCTTCCATTCCGGCGACAACAATCAGCACCTCGGCACGATCCATAAGCTCCCGCTGACCGAGCAAACGGTGGATACCGGCTACTCCGACATCAAATAGGGTTTCTACCTCGTGTCCCATGTAGCGAGCCGTCAGCCAGGCTTCTTGAGCCACAGGCAAATCGGCGGTTCCAGCCGTCATAATCAGGATTCTGCCGGAAATGGTGGGCTCAGCTAAAGGGTTCAGAAGCAGACAGCGGGCCTGAGCATCATATTGCGCATTCGAAAAATGAGGCAAGATGATTTCTGCCTTTTCAGGCTCAAGTCGAGTTGCCAACACATTTTGGGACTTAGCACTCAAGTGGGTCAAGATGGAAATAATATGATCCGTTTGTTTACCCTGGCAAAAAATCACTTCTGATTGTCCGGTACGCAACCCCCGGTGATGATCTAAACGAGCAAAACCTAAATCTTCATAAGGAAGATCTTTTAATTGACGTAATGCTTCACTGGGGGAACATGACCCCTTCTGCACGGATTCAAGCAGGGTCTTTAATGTCTCTTCATTCATCATGGAGCCTCCTGTCAAATAGGGTTTAGACTTCCCGAACATAGTCCACTTAAGTCTAAGGTAACAAAGTGGAAACCTAACCTTAGTAGGGGAGGGGTGATTTCCGAACATTCCCGGACGAATTTAGAGAAGTCCGCTTGGGGAACCTCGATACGAGCTATATCACCGTGTACCCTGACCCTACATTCCAGGTAACCTTTTTGGTGAAGTATCTCTTCAGCCTGGGCGATACGTTGAAGCAGTTCCGCCGTGATCGGATCTCCATAAGGAACCCGTGAGGCAAGACAAGCCATCGATGGCTTATTCCAAGTCGGTAAATTGCGCTGCCTGGACAAACTGCGAATTTCCGCTTTGGTAAGGCCTACCTCAAGAAGCGGGCTTATAATACCCAGCTCTTGGAGGGCTATCCGCCCGGGACGATAGTCCGAGGCGTCTGAAGCATTCGTACCCTCAATAACTACTGAGTCATCTGATCGTTGGCTTAAATCTAAAAACAGCTCAAATAATTTCTTCTTGCAATAATAGCAGCGATTAGGCAGATTGTTTCGAAACTCTTCCAGGGCTAGGACATCCAAATCAAGCACTTCTATCGAAAAATTATACTGTTTCACCAGGGCCAAAGCTTCCTTTTCTTCTTGTAAAGAAACCATAGGTCCCCGCGCCATAACGGCTCGGCAATTTTCCCCTAAGGCCTGATGAGCGACAGCCAAAAGATACGTAGAATCCACACCACCGGAAAAGGCCACCAAAACTTTGTTGAAGGACTTTATCCGCTGAATGAGCTGCGCTTCTTTTTCATAGACCTCTCGCTGTAGTATATTATCCATCATCTCTTCATCCCATCCTTCCTCTCCATTCTACCTATTAGGTATAAGACTGTCAAAGGAACTTTACCCCCTATCAAACAAGTACCAGCCTTTACGCAGGGATTCATGAATCCCTCCAATAAAAAGCAAAGAGCAGAGCCAACCTTGAAGGCTTCCCTGCTCTTTGCCCCTTTGTAGTTTTTTAGAGTTGTGCCAGCCATTTAGCCATTTTTCCATGAGACCCCAAATCCTCCTCGAGGGTATTTCCAGTCAATGTTGCCATACGGACAACCGATGAGACATGTACCGCACTCCAGACATCCTTCATAGCCGACGGAGATGCGTTTTTCTTCTTCGTCCCAATCATAAACGTGGGCCGGGCAAAAACGCGTACAGGGTTTGTCTTGACACTTTTTCAGGCATACATTAGAGTCCGTAATCTTAATGTGATTTAACTTATCGGTATTAAATCGTACCAAAAAAAGTTTATCATCTAATTTCATAGCAGTGCCCTCCATGCCCCATAAGCGTCCTTCATAAAGCCGGCCAGTGATCGATTTCCCAAAGCCATCTTGATAATTTCCTTTTGACGTTCCTTCTTGGGCACTCCATCCGCGGTTAGGTACATCCTGGCAGCTTTAGAAAATAGCTTAGGATAGACTTTTAAAAGGTGGGGATTGTCTTCAAAGAACGCAGCCATATGGCGATAATGGTGGAGGTCTTTAAGCACAAAGGACTCCTTCAAGCGAGTTTCGTAAACCGTCATGGCTTGGTCGCTGACATCCCCGGAGGAAATCGCTTGAGCGGCAACTTCACCGGCGATTTTACCTGAAATCATGGCCAAGTTGGAACCCTCTCTGTTTAACGAATTCATCAGCATTGCTGTATCACCGACAACAAGCACTCCTTGGCGATGAAGTTTTGGTACTTGAGTATATCCGCCTTCAGGTATTAGATGAGCCAAATATTCCTTTGTTTCCCCGCCTTGAAGCAGACGTTTGACATAAGGCTTAGATTTTAAATATTCCAAGAGATCGTTGGGAGTCCAGTTATTGCGAATCATAGGTTCTAGAATTGCTCCAACTCCAATGGAAATCGACTCTTTATTGGTATAGATAAACCCTACACCCATCAACCCGGCAGTAGAATCCCCATATAATTCAATGGTAGCTCCTTGTCCTTCTTCCAGGCAGAATCGATCTTCTATCTTTTCTTTGGGCAAGGCGATGACTTCTTTTACCGTCACTGCCACTGAGGCGGGCTTTAAGGGTTTAGCGAGTCCGGCTTTAACCGCTAAGAAGTTATTAACGCCTTCTGCTATGATAACAACTTTTGCCCCCAGATCTCCTTCGGCACGTCCGGTGCGAACCCCGACAACATTGTTGTTTTGGTATAGTAAATCTTCTACTAAGGTTTCCGCAATGATCAATACCCCGGCTTTTTCAGCTTGCTCAGCCAGCCAACGATCAAACTTGACCCGAAACACGGAATGCGCATTATAGGGTTCGGCTCCCCAAGCAGGATCGCGATACCCAGCCATGATCGACTCATCGCCGCTTAACATGGCAATACGTTGCTCAATGATCGGACGTTCCAAAGGTGCTTCTTTCCAAAACTCCGGAACAACCATGTCTGTAGCTTTGGTATAAAGAATACCACCCATGACATTCTTGGTGCCCGGATAATCACCGCGTTCAATTACGACTGTTTTCATGCCGGCGTTGGCAGCGCTGATCGCGGCTGACAAGCCGGCCGGACCGCCTCCGACGATGATTACATCAAAGTTTTCCATGTTTGCACCTCCTTAATTTGCCACGCCGTGCTGAAGGCGTTTCTTAAACTCTGCAGTCATTGCAGGTACAATTTGGAACAGGTCTCCGACTATGCCATAATTAGCCACTTTTAAGATCGAAGCTTCGGGATCATTGTTAATGGCGATGATAAAGTCTGAGGTTTCCATTCCCACTAAATGCTGAATCGCACCGGAAATGCCGATGGCGATATAGACTTTCGGACGGACCGTTACCCCAGATTGTCCAACTTGTTGATCATGGGTAAGCCAACCTGCCTCCACGGCTCCTCGCGAGCCTGCAATGGTAGCTCCTAAAACATCCGCTAATTCTTCCGCTAGGTTCATGTTTCTTTTCGCACCGATACCCAGACCAACTGCCACGATAATTTCCGCTTTGTCCAAGAAAGCGCTTTTGGCATCGGAAGGGATAAACTCAAGAACCTTCGTCCGAAAATCACTTTCTTCAAAATTGAAATCTTCTCGAATTACCTCCCCTGTCCGCCCCTCGACACGCTCGGGCATCTCCATAACTCGGGGTCGGACGGTCGACATCTGGGGACGGCTCTTCCGGCAAAGAATCGTCGCCATAATATTTCCGCCAAAGGCAGGACGAGTTTGTTGTAAAAGTTTTGTCTCTGAATCTATGCCAAGTACCGTACAGTCAGCAGTTAAACCAGTTTGCATTTTAGTTGCTACTGCCGGAAAAACATCTCGCCCGATGGATGTGGCGCCCATTAAGATAATCTCAGGTTGATATTTTTTGACGAGACTTGTCATAGCCTCCGCATAAGGCTCTGTGCGATAATCTTTAAGTACAGGATGATCGATGATATAAACTTTCTCTGCCCCATAAGCGAAAGCTTCCGGAATCACAGCGTCTACCTGATAGCCGGTGACCACTCCACAAAGTTCACAGCCAATGGCATTGGCCAGCTTGCGCCCTTCGCCCAGCAATTCCCAAGAGACCGGCGCGACCTTACCGTTGTTGTACTCAATAATAACCCAGACACCACTCCAAATATCTCCGTCGGCGACAGGGTTTACTTGTGAGCGAATCGTCTTTTTCTCGTTGCCCTGGGCGTAATCTTGGACCGATTCCGGCAGAGGATCTTTGAAATTATATTTTGAGCCTGCTTCAGGAGCAAGCTCCTCATTGGCTTGAGTGGGTTGATTGGGTAAGGAAAGTGCATTGGTCGGGCATACTTTTAGACAACTGCCCATGTCCTTACATTTTTTTGGATCAACCACAACGAGCCCATCAACAAGGTCCAGAGCTTCAAGTGAGCATTCCATAGTACATGCTCCGCATCCGATACATTTCGTCTTGTCAATAACAACCGTCATTAGTGTTTACCTCCCTTCGCTAAAGGGTGAACCATAATAATATTTTGTTGGAAGATTTTTTGTACAACGGATGCCGCAGTTCCTTTAGGGTCATTCATTCCGTCTATAATTTCCCCTCCAGA
>Ga0326727_10026852_pt1 | contig 10630 bp, 7 predicted proteins | sample MB2enrmetagenome_FD_207643 | JGI IMG/M metagenome (GOLD analysis project Ga0326727, IMG submission 207643) | Lab enriched peat soil microbial communities from McLean, Ithaca, NY, United States - MB29MY | ecosystem: Environmental > Terrestrial > Soil > Wetlands > Peat | place: USA: New York... | reverse complement strand
GCGCCTCGGGCCGCCAATTCCTTGGCCAGATCGTTGGTGGAGGCTACCTCTTCGAAGTGGTGCACCGGTCCGCACAGGCGCCTGGCCTTAAGCCCCAGGAGAATCTCTTCCGGCAGCAACTTGTCGGTGGCCGCCAGCAGGCGGTAGCCCCGGCGGGGGGAGCCTGCGATGGCATAGCCCCGGGCCTTGAGGCGGTTGATGCGCTTCCACACCGCGGCCCGGCTTAAACCCAGCCGGGCCGCCAGGACCTCCCCCGAGAGGGGCTCCACAGCAAGACGCAGGGCCTGCAACACCACGGCCAGGGGACCCTCCGGGCCTCCGCCTGGTTCTTTATGGATATTTGGTTTCACTTGGGAATCGGTCCATTTGTGCTTAGAGGCAAAATTCAGTGCTCACTAATTTAGAGCATCATTAATTATCGGGGGCGCTTAACGTCCCCTTGGAAAAGGGGGACTTTGGAGGACTTTCCAGAAGGTATCCAGAATCCCCTCTGCCTTGAGAAGTTGTGAAGAATTGGTGGCACAGGCGTCCCTCGAAAAAAACCTGTGCGGACTGAGTGGCGGGCGAGACGCCCGCCCCACCGGTCTTCTCATAATTTACGGGTGAGCTGCAGGCTCATGAGCGACTGCCCCCGCTAGCAAAGGCGGGTAAAGGCAGCTCCTGCTCATGCCACCCTGATTTTTGTAAGACGCCGCTGGGGGGTTTCCCGACCCCCGGTTCCCGGGAGTGGCCCCGGCTCACCCCGTTGTCGGTCCTCAATCTGGTGCTTGAGAGAATTGTTATAGACCGCGGCGCCCAGGAGGCCGCCCACCACCAAACCCACCACCGCAGCGGTGAGGGTCGGCGACATCAGGAGGGCGACGCACATGCCGGTGAAGGCGTAGGCCAGGGGAATGTAAACCTGGGCCGGACTGCAGGCAGGGATCAGGGCCAGGATGAGGCAAATGGCCAACAGCCTGCGCCCCCAATGAGAGCCCCTGGTTCTCCGCCGATCACCCATCATCTCACTTCTCCCGCGCCAAATCCGGCCTCTGGCTCGGTAGCCCGGGCTTGCCCCCGGCGCCGCCCTCTTCCAACCGAAAACCGGAAACCGAAAACTGTCTTTTTATTACAGCCGCTGCCACAACATCAGGTTAAAGACCGCACCTATCCCCAGGTGCAAGGCCAGGCTGAGGCGGCACAGCCACCGCAGCCGGCTCTCTTCCCGGTAAGCCCGCCGTTTGAGCATCTCCTGGTTGACCCCCGCCAGGAGCAGTAAGGGCCAAAGACCGGCCCGCCAGGGGAGGGGCGAGGCCGGGAAGAAGAAAATGGCCAGCAGCCCCAGGATGACCAGCAGGTTGACCGCGGTGTAGAGCAAGGCCGCCGGCACTGGCCCCAGCCGGGCCGCCAGACCGGGGGCCGCCGCGGCCTCCCCCTGGGGAGCTTTTTTGCCTTTTTTGCCTTTTATGTCAGGGAAGCCGTAACCGAGAAAAAGATTAAATCCGGCCCAGGTGAGGGGCAGGCCATACAGCAGCACCTCGGTCACCAGGTGGCCGCATTGCAGATAAAACCCGGTGGCCACCGCCAGCAGCCCGAAGCACAGGGCGCCGGCGACTTCCCCCAGACCCCGCCGGTACCAGCAGAGGGGGCGGGCAAAGGAAAAATAGCCTCCCAAAATCCCCAAGGCTCCCAGGGGGATGGTCAGGTCGCCGGTACGGTAGCAGAACTGCAGGAGCAGCCCCAGCAAGGCCGCCGTCCCCAAGCAGGTATAGGCCAGACCCTGGCGCCCCTGGAAAAGGTCCAGCCGCCAGGCAGGATAGCGCCCGGCCCCGGGGGCAAAGCTCTCCCGGGCGGCGAAGGCGGCCAGGACCAGAACCATCACCCCCAGGGTGCCGGCCAGCAGCACCCCGGGGCGCAAGGGATATCCCGAAACCGCGGAGAGCAGGCTGCCGGCCCAGAAAGGCAGGCAGCCAGCCACAAGCAATGGCAGGGGCGCAAGCACCTGTCCGGCGATGGGTCCAGTCTTGGCAGCCATTTTAGATGATGTATCCAGCCTCCTTTATTTATGTCATAACTTCTGGAAAGGTCAAGGTAATTACGGGAAGGGCCTCCCGGCTCGCCCCGGTGGTTGGCCAAAGTTTTTTATCATGCCCTGGAGGTTGCATGTCCAAGGAGCCCAACGTTATTATCTTAACTGAAGAAAATCGGAGGAGGCTTACGATGGTTCTTTATCTGGTGCAGCATGCCGAAGCCAGGAGCGAGGAAGAAGACGCGGCGAGGGATCTCACGGAAAAGGGCCGCATGGACATTGAAAGTGTGGCTCACCACTTGAAAAGGCTTAATGTCCAGGTCAGGCAGATATTTCATAGCGGCAAGACCAGGGCCCAAAGCACCGCCCAGGTCCTGGCCAGGCATTTACAGCCGCCGGCCGGAATCTCCAAAGCCCAGGGGCTGGCGCCTCTGGATGGTCCTGAGATCTGGGCGGACCGGATCGCCAAACTGGATGAGGATACCCTGTTGGTGGGACATCTCCCCCATCTGGCCAATTTGGCCGCCCTACTCATAACCGGGAATAAAAAGAATAGTGTCTTAAATTTCCAGATGGGCGGCGCGGTCCGCTTGAGGCGAATGGAATCAGGCTATTGGGCGGTTGATTGGATGGTCGTCCCGGAAACCATCCTTTAGCCTCTTTAAGAAGGCAAGCCCGGGCGGTAGAGGCCGGAAAGGGGGTGAAAGGCTCCCTGGCCGGGAAAGGCTCCTTGCCGAATGCCGGGAGATGCGAAGGGCGAACCTCCGGCCCCGAGCTGGCATCCCTAACCAAAAATTCTCCGGAAGATTCAACCTTCTCAGGTCAGATTAGTGATTTTTAGAACGATTTCATCGACAATGCCCACTCCTGGCAAACCCAGGCGCCTCATCAGGCAATCAGGCGCGGTTTCCCCGGCCGGGAGAAATCCAGGACCACACCGCGCCCTTGGGCCCAGGCGCATAAAAATATTATTCTGTTAAATTGGAGGGTTGGGCAGAAAACGACGGCGGCTTTTTCACCAGATTTCCAGGCGAGTCCACACTGGTGCACAAATTTATCTTACTGCCGGTCTGGGCATCAAAAATGGTGGACGCCAGAACCGCCCCATCTCCTTTAAGAACCACCATATTGAGGCCGCCCCGCTCCCTGGATTGCTCCTCTCCCGCCACTTTTATGGATGCCTGGTTGCCGAAGGGGACGCCCGCGGAATACAAGGCAATATCTTTGGTTAACCTGTCCTTCCCCATAAGTTCCCCCTTCCGCAGCTCAATCTTTACTGCGCCCTTATCATTGATTTTCTCGAGAATCCTGGCGTCATGGCTAAATATCCCCACATAAGATCCAGGAAAAAGCAGACCTGGCAGCCTGGAACCCTTTTCTTGCAAATATTTCTTCACCTCTTCAGGTAACAACACCGGGGCCTGATATTCTCTGGCGGCAATCAGGATAGTGTCTTGCCCGAACTTTTTAAAGAAATCATAAAGAGTAATCGGTTCAATTTTTATTCTGTTAGATCCATTAAAGAAGTGGTCATCGCGCGTATAGACGATGAAGCCGTCAACCAGGGCGCATTGATTCCAGCGATGAAACGACTGCACCGCCTCGGCAGCGGGTGGGTCCGCGAAGATATAAATACTTTGGGGATCTAAATCCCCTTCTTGAAATGCTGATTTTAGCTCTTCTTGGTTAGCTCGCATCTCAGTTATTGGATCTCTGGCAAGATATCCGGTATCGATTGACATATGGTGTTTATAGGCATATAGCGCCAAGTATTTCCAATCATCATCGTTGGTCACCGTTCGAATGAATGGAGGGTAAACAATGACTTTATTAAATTTAGTCCCCACCGACTGCCATAATGATGATTTAAGAGGTGAAACCACCGGACCGGCGAAGTGGAAATCGTGGGCATATAACAATCGGTGAATATCCGCCAGTTGCACCGCTAAACAGATGCACATCACCGAGACCACTAGGCTCTTTCGCTGCGTCGCGGTGACACAGAATAGCGCTCCAAAGACAATGGCATAAAACAAAGGCCATCCAAACCGTCCGGATGACCTAAACATATTTGCTAGTCTTAGTAATGGCTCAGGCAGATAATATTTGAACACAACCGTATTGCCCCAAGTTACCCTTGGAGAAATTGCGAAAATAAAGAATATCAGTATCATAACTACGAAGGGTAGCGCATATTTTATATGACCAATTTTTGGTGGCCATATAATTGCATGAATGATTCCGTAGCCTAGTAACATCATTATGCCTAATCCTAAATAGTTAAAACTTTCAAGCCCCTGACCCAGGCGATAAGGCAAAGCCGGCAAAAAAGAAGACCATCCCAAGGGATTGATAAAGGCATTAAGATTAAGTGAATAAACCCCATAACCAGTTAAGTCATTATAATAAGCTCCAACTTTATAATAACCAAAAATAATATAACAAGCAAATATTAATAATGGAAATACAGATATGCTCAGCGCTGCTTTTAATCTAGAAGCCGGAGACCAGATAAAAAGGCGGATATAAAATGCCAGGGCAAGGCCAACCACCATAGGGCCAAAATAGGGCATAATCGTAAAAGCGCCAATTATCAATAATGACCAATATAACATCAGCTTATTATTAGGAATTTCCGAATAATTATCGAAATAAATAACCAAAGATGCCAATATGAGCCACTGGGCAAAAAGCGTATCAAGACAATAGAAACTTCTAATTAATAGTGGCGGACTAAGCAGGAAAAAACCGACTCCAAGAAGCTGTTCCAGGGTATTGGAGGTTATTAACCTCATGAGGCGATAACCGAAATAAGCTTGCAGGCAATTACAAGCAAGGAGCCACCAACCGAAATATTGAAAATCCACCGGGAGAATGGGAGACAGTAATTTGAATGGCATCCAGACAAGTGGGTTAAGAACGGCATATGCGGCGTAAGTACCGATGGGAGCAAAATAATTCGGAATCTTTCCTAAAGGGAAAGACCAGGGCGCGCCACGTAAAAAAGCCCACCCAAGGTAATTTTCCGCGAGATCGCCTCCCACGCGAAATATGAAACCAATATTAGTTGGGTCGAGGATGCGCGCCCCAAATTGATATAAAAAGAGGCAGCAAGCGAGACCTAGAGATAGAATAATGCCCAACTTGGAAGAAGTTGCAGGTAATTCATCCATTTCAACAACTCCCGCGGAAATCCGCATCGCATCTGGGTGCAAGGTTCTTCAAGTTTTCCATTACCTTCCCGCAGCAGGAGAAACCGGTGTTAATGTTAGGGTTGGGCAGAAGGCGGCGGCTTTTTCACCAGATTTCCAGGCGAGACCGCGCTGGTGCATAAATTTATCTTACTGCCGGTCTGTGCATCAAAAATGGTAGACGCCAGAACAGCCCCGTCTCCGTTAAGAACCACCATATTGAGGCCGCCCCGGTTCCTGGAATGCTCCTCTCCCGCCACTTTTATGGATGCCTGGTTGCCGAAGGGGACGCCCGCGGAATACAAGGCAATATCTTTGGTTAACCTGTCCTTCCCGATAAGTTCCCCCTTCCGCATCTCAATCTTTACTGCGGCCTTAGCATCGATTTTCTCGAAAATCCTGGCGCCATGGCTAAATATCCCCACATAAGATCCCGTAAAAAGCAGACCTGGCAGCCTGGAACCCTTATCCTGCAAATATTTCTTAACCTCTTCAGGTAACAACACCGGGGCCAGATATTCTCTGGCAGCAATCAGGATAGTGTCTTGCTCGAACTTTTTAAAAAAATCATAAAGAGTAATCGGTTCAATTTTTATTCTGTTAGATCCATTAAAGAAGTGATCATCGCGCGTATAGACAATGAAACCGTCAACCAGGGAGCATTGATTCCAGCGACGAAATGACTGCACCGTCTCGGAAGCTGGGGGGTCCGCGAAGATATAAATACTTCGGGGATCTAAATCTCCTTTTTGAAATGCTAATTTTAGCTCTTTTTTTATAACGTTCATTTCATTAAATGGAAATCTGGCAACTGCTCCAGCATTGATTGACATATGGTGTTTATAAGCATATAGTGCCAAGTATTTGAAATCACCATCATTGGTCACTGTTGGGATGTAAGGGGGGTAAATAATAACTTTATTAAAATTAGTCCCCACCGACTGCCATAATGAAGATTTCAGAGGTGAAACCACCGGACCGGTGGTGTGGAAATCGGAGGCATATAACATTCGGTGAATATCCGCCAGTTGCACCGCCAAACAGATGCACATCACCGAGACCGATAGGCTTTTTCGCTGCGTCGCAGTAACACAGAATACTGATCCAAAGAGTATGGCATAAAACAAAGGCCATCCGAAGCGTCCCGATGTCCTAAACATATTTGCCAGTTTCAATAATGCCTCAGGCAGATAATATTTGAAAACAACCGTATTGCACCAAATTACCTTATTAGAAATTGCGAAAATAAAGAATAAAAATAGCACGAAAGCCAATGGTAGTAAGTATTTGATATGATCAATCTTTGGTGGCCGAATAATTGAATGGATGGTTCCGTAGCATAGTAACATCATTATTCCCAACCCTAAATAATTAAAACCTGCGGGTCCCTGACCCAGGCGATAAGGCAAGGCCGGCAAAAAAGAAGCCCATTCCAATGGATTAATAAAGGCATTGAGATTAAGGGAAGAAACCCCATAATCAGGTAAGTTATTATAATATATTCCTACTTTATAATAACCAAAAATAATATAACAAGCAAATAATATTAATGGAAATACAGATATACTCAGCGCTGCTTTTGATCTGTAAGCCGGAGACCAGATGAAAAGGCGGATATAAAATGCCAGGGCCAGGCCAATCACCATGGGGCCAAAATAGGGCATAATCGTAAGAGCACAAAATATTAATATCGACCAATATAAAATCAGCTTATTATTATGAATTTCCGAATAATTTTCGAAATAAATAACCAAACCTGCCAATATGAGCCAGTGGACATAGAGGCAATCACTACCAGACAAAATGCTAACTAATAGTGGCGGACTAAGCAGGAAAAAACCGACTCCGAGAAGCTGTTCAAAGATATTGGAGGTTATTAACCTCATGAGGCGATAACCGAAATAAGCTTGCAGGCAATTACAAGCAAGGAGCCACCAACCGAAATATTGAAAATCCACCGGGAGAATGGGGGACAGTAATTTGAATGGCATCCAGACAAGTGGGTTAGGAACGGTATATGCGGCGTAAGTACCGATGGGAGCAAAGTAATTCGTAATCTTTCCTAAAGGGAAAGACCAGGGCGCACCGCGTAAAAAAACCCACCCAAGGTAATCCGACGCGAGATCCTTTCCCACGTGAAATATGAAACCAATATTAGTTGGGTCGAGAATGTGCGCCCCAAATTGATATAAAAAGAGGCAGCAAGCGAGACCTAGAGATAGAATAATGCCCAACTTGGAAGAAGTAGCGGGTGATTCATCCATTTCAACAACTCGGTCGGAAACCGGAATCGCATCTGGGTGGTGCAAGGTTCTTCAGGTTTGCCGTTACCTTCTGGCAGCGGGAGAAAACCGGCGTCTGGCGTGATTTGAGCACCATGAAATTTTATCATAATTATTTATGAGGCTTGGTAATAGCCTCCAGGCATGCCAGAAAATATTCCCTCCAGATCTGGTAATAGAATGCCGCCCCCCAGCGCCAGATGCGGAGCTTTCTTTCCCCGCCGATGCGAGGCGGTTCATCGCCGGGGATCTCGGCCATCTTCAGCCCTCTGCGGACCGCCCGGGCCGATAGCAAAGGCTCCCAGCTGACTTGACAACCGAAGAGGGTTTCCGGCGTGGTGTACCACTTATCCTGGTCCAATTCCAGGTCGTGGACGATTTGTTTCTTGTAGGCCCTGTATATGCCCATCGCATCGGTGAGGTTGCCTCCGAGGAGCACATTAATGGTTTTGGTGAACAGCCAGTTGCCGAAGCCGGTGAGCAAATCGTCGTCTTCGCTTTTGGCTTCCCCCAGGTATCGGGAAACAATGACCATATCATAACCTTCCCGCATCTTGGCCACCAATTCCGGGATCAATTCCGGGATGGAGTTGCCATCCGGACTGAAGGTAATGACGACATCACCCTCCACATAGGGCCAGACCTCCTGGTAAGCGTGCCGGACCCCCGGTTGTTGCTGGATATAAACCTGGTAGTCTTGCTCCCGGGCCCACTCAATGGTGCCATCGGTGGAGACTCCGTCCACCACGATGATTTGGTCTATCCAGTCTCGCTTGATGCGAGGCATGATGGCTTTCATGCCTTCCACCTCATTCAGGGTCATTACCAACAGGCTTACTTTCATACACTCCTCATTTGACTGGCGGAATTCCCGCCGGCAGGCTGGTTGTTTTTTTGATACCACCGGGATACCAGGGGTCTGGAGAAGGGCATCATTCCGGTTTGGTTAACTTTGATGGAGTTCCAAAAACCGCCGGATAGTGTCCAGGACATACTCCATATCTGACAACTCCAGGCCATGATGGACTCCGATATGAATCCCCTGGCGCCCCAGGAACTCGGCCTGGGGGAACTGTCCCAGCCGGTAACCCAGGTAGGCAAACCCCGGACACTGAGTGGGCATGGAGGCGAACAAGGTCCGGGTCTCGATGCCGTGCTCTTCCAGAAAATTGGTGAATTGGGCCCGGGTAAACGAAGCCTCTTCCTGCACGATGATGGGGATGGCGTGGGGACCGATCCGTTCCCAGGGGTCTTCCTGAATGGTGGCCAGGTAAGGGGCGAACTGGCCGAACCGCTCCTGCACGAACATGAGATTCCGGCGGCGTTTGCTGAGAATATCTTCATAGTTGCGAAGGTTGCCTAAGCCCACCGCGGCTTCCAGTTCGTTCATCTTACACGAGTAGCCGATGCGTTCAAAACGAAACCGGATATCTTCGCCGTCGGGAGTGTCAAACCGTTTGGGACAGTAGTTCTGATCGACATTGAGCAGGCACTGGACGCACTTGCAGGCTCGCCCATGGGAGCGCAGGGAGAGGAGGACTTCGGCAAAATCCTCGTTGTCCGTCACCACCACGCCGCCCTCCACGGTGGTGATGATATGGGCTACGTAAAGGCTAAAGGCCCCCAGGTGGCCGATGGAGCCTGCCGGTTTGCCCTTGTACTGGGCCCCATGGGCCTCCGCCGCATCTTCCACCACCACCAAATTATATTTTTGGGCCAAAGCCATGATCGCATCCATCACCGCGGGCTTCCCCATGAGATGCACCGGCATGATGGCCCGGGTCTTGCTGGTAATGGCCGCCTCGATCTGGTCCACGTCGATGTTGAGGGACTTCCGGTCCACATCCACAAAAGCCGGCCGGAAGCCGGCGTGCACCACGGCATTGCCGGTGGCCACAAAAGACAGCGCCGGCACGATGACCTCGTCACCCCGGCGGGCCCCATAATCGTGCAGCACGGCCAGGGCCAGGATGTCGGCATCGGTGCCGCTGCTAACGGCCACCGCCTCCCTGCACCCCAGAATCGCGGCAAACTTCTTCTCAAATTCCCGGACCAGCCTGCCGGAGGAAACCCGGGTGGACTCCAACGCCTGCAGGATTAACTCCTTGGACTCAGGAGGGATCTGGATGGTGCCGAAGGGGACTTTGATCTTCTTGGCCAAATGATACCTTTCCGACGCTTGCGTGGATTTTTAGGGACGCCTGGGGCCGGCGCCGGTTTCCCTGGCCGTTACCCCCTGCTATTTTTCGAATAACTGCCGGGAAAAAGCAAGCACATTTTGGGCCGCCGCCGTCCTCCCAGGCAGTCCCGTTGGACAAACGCCAGGGAACCGCCAGGCCGGCTACCCGCCAGCCCCTGGCCCTCAGGACACCCCCCACCGGAAAAGGCTCCTGGCCGATACAGAGATGCACCGGCGTCTTCATGTTATTGTCCAGGCAGAGGGAATCGATGCGCAACCGGAACTGGCGAATGCGCAACATGTCGTAATAGAGGCGCCACAAGGTTTCTTTCGCGTATCGCACTTTACCGTTATCCTGGAAAAATTACTTCACGCCTGGTCAAGATATCTCTGCCGTTCATTGCTGGGGCCTGGAGTGCGCGGGGCACGGCTGGATATGAGCGAAGGATGCGGCACACCAACAAAAATCCGGGAAAGTTTAGGGCGAAAGGAGCTCCCGGAAAGGCTTGATGGAGTTGATGGTTCTTTCCCGATCCAGCGCCGAGAAATCCTCTTTGCTCGGTCCGTAAAAGACAATCTGGGTTCCGGAGGATTCAAACTGCACCGGCACATGGAGCAGGTCCTTGAGGGCGTGGCGGACCTGCTCCTGGGCTGCAGGCGGCACGAACAGCATCAAGAACCCGCCTCCTCCGGCCCCCATGATCTTCCCGCCGATGGCGCCATGGGCCCGGGCCCTGGCATAGTATCCGTCCACCTCATGATTGGAAACCTGGGAACTCAGGTCCCGTTTGAGCATCCAGGCCTCGTGCAGCAATTCCCCGAACCTGCAGAGACAGCCGTTGCCGCAGAGGACGCGCAGCGCCTCGTCCACCATGCCGTGCATTGCCTTGAGGAGGTCGGCTTTATCTTCAATATCTTCCACATAGGATTTGGCCACGTCCGAAGCGGTGCGTTTGATCCCGGTATAGAA
>Ga0326727_10026849_pt1 | contig 10631 bp, 8 predicted proteins | sample MB2enrmetagenome_FD_207643 | JGI IMG/M metagenome (GOLD analysis project Ga0326727, IMG submission 207643) | Lab enriched peat soil microbial communities from McLean, Ithaca, NY, United States - MB29MY | ecosystem: Environmental > Terrestrial > Soil > Wetlands > Peat | place: USA: New York... | reverse complement strand
CCATCCGCCGCCGCCGCGCCGCGTCCGCCCCTTCGGTAATCGCCAGAAACGACGGGATCGCCGCCAGCGGATCCACCAGAAAGAAGATCGAACTCAGCGCCAGCACGCTGAAGCGCACCAGCGGCGCGGTGCTCAACTCGTTCAGCGCCATCGAGGCTGGATTGCTCCACATCATCCTTAGAGGCTAGACCATTCCCCCCGTCCCCCGCCAGAGGCGCCCAAATGGCTGTCATTCTCAGCAGCTCGGAGCGCCGCGCCAAATACTGCCTGTCATTCTGAGAGCTCAATGCGCCGTGACTCGCTACCGCCGGAGAGAAATGGAAGATCCCGTCCGGAAATGAATCAAAGATCCAAAAGTTAGACTGCCGAATCATCCGCTAGCTTGCGAACTCGCGATCACCGCGAAGCGGTGGCTAACCTGCTATATGGTAAGCCCGTCCTCGCGGGTTATGGCGAAAAGATAGAGGAGACCCAAGTCTCAACAAGTTTGTTCATGAGGAAATGGGTGAGACGATGAATCTCGACCGGCGGTTATTGTTCTCGGATACGCCGGATTCCGAGGATTTCCAGCTCTGAAAATCAAGCCTGGAAAATTCAAAAACGCGCGCGTCCCCTCCTGGGTTGGCCAAAATTTCGCAAGAAAACCTCTGCATCTACGCAGAGGTTTTTTTTGCGCGGTTTGCGCTCGGCGCCAAGGATAGCGCAGATCCCGCGCCGCTCTTCTTGAGCGTAGCCCTCCAGTGGGATAATGAAAACAGCCATGACCGACGCAAATCCGGAAACGCAAGCCGTCCCCTCCAACTTCCTCCGTGAGATCATTGCCGAGGATGTGCGCACCAATAAATACGGCGACGCCGTCATCCAGACCCGCTTTCCTCCCGAGCCCAACGGCTACCTGCACATCGGCCACGCCAAGGCCATCTGCATCGACTTCGGCCTCGCCGACGAGTTCGGCGGCAAGACCAACCTGCGCTTCGACGACACTAATCCCGAAAAAGAGGAGCAGGAGTACGTCGATTCCATCCTGTCCGACGTGCGCTGGCTGGGCTTCGATTGGGAGCGGCTCTGCTACGCCTCCGACTACTTTCCACAGCTCTACGAGTGGGCTTTGCAGCTCGTCAAAGCCGGAAAAGCATACGTCGATGACCTCTCCGCCGACGAGATTCGCCAGCATCGCGGCACCCTGACCGAGCCCGGCAAGGACTCGCCCTATCGCAGCCGTTCCGTCGAAGAAAACCTAGACCTCTTCATCCGCATGAAGCAGGGCGAATTCCCCGATGGCAGCCGCGTGCTGCGCGCCAAGATCGATATGGCGTCGCCGAATCTGAATATGCGCGATCCGGTGATGTACCGCATCCTGCACGCCTCGCACCACCGCACCGGCGACGAGTGGTGCATCTATCCGATGTACGACTACGCCCACGGCCAGTCGGATTCTCTGGAGCGCGTCACACACTCCATGTGCACGCTGGAGTTCGCCGACCATCAGCCCCTCTACCGCTGGTATATCGAGCAGTTGGGCATCTTCCCCTCGCAGCAGTTTGAGTTTGACCGCCTCAACATTACCTACACCATGCTGAGCAAGCGCAAGCTGTTGCAACTGGTGCAGGAAAAGCGCGTCAACGGATGGGACGATCCGCGCATGCCCACACTCTGCGGCATCCGCCGTCGCGGCTTCACACCGGAGGCTATCCGCACTTTCGTGGCCGCCAGCGGCGTCTCGCGCACCAATGGCTTCACAGATATTGAAATGCTCGAACACTTCCAGCGCGACGACCTGAACCGCCGCGCGAGACGGGCCATGGCCGTGCTGCGCCCGTTGAAGCTGGTCATCGACAACTATCCAGCAGGACAGGAGGAGTTCGTCGAGGTTGCCAACAACCCCGAAGACCCCTCCGCCGGAACCCGCCAGGTGCCCTTCTCCGGCGAGATTTATATCGAGCAGGACGACTTCCGCGAGGTTCCTCCGCCCAAGTACTACCGGCTCTCACCCGGCAAGGAAGTCCGCCTGCGCAACGCATACTTCATCACTGCCCAGAGCGTGGTGAAAGACGTGGCCGGCAACATCGTCGAGGTGCACTGTACTTACGATCCCGCCAGCCGCGGCGGCAACTCCCCCGACGGCCGCAAGGTCAAGTCCACTATGCACTGGGTCTCGGCCGCCCACGGCCTCTCCGCTGAAATCCGCCTCTTCGACAAACTCTTCGCCAAGGCCGATCCCTACGATCTGGAAGAGGACCAGGACGTTCTCGACAATCTCAACCCCGACTCCGTCGAGATTCTCACCGGCGCCAAGCTGGAGCCCTCTCTGGCCAACGCCAAGCTGGAGGACCGCTACCAGTTCGAGCGCGTCGGCTACTTCTGCCTCGACCCCGATTCCACTCCGGGCAGTCTGGTCTTCAACCGTACCCTCGCGTTAAAAGACTCCTGGGCCAGAATCGAACGTAAGACCGGCGCGTAACAGGGGCAATTTGAGTGCCAAACGCGTAATAAACCCTCTACGTCGAAGCAGAGGATTTTTGCATCTTTTTGGCCAATGATGGCGGGAAACAGGCGATTTGGGGTTGAGGTATCCCTGGATATTTGCTATCATGATAGCAACAGAGGTGATTATGGCGCAGCTTTTGGTTCGCAACCTGGAAGACGAGCTCAAGGGACGCTTGCAGCGCCGCGCCAAGCGCCACGGCCACAGCATGGAAGCGGAGGCGCGCGATATTCTCCGCAACGCGCTGCGGACAGACAAGGCGCAGCCGGTTGGTTTTGGCACGGCTTCTGCTGCTCTCTTCAGCGGGCAGGGAATTGGACTGGAAGAAGGAGAAGAGATTCGCGAATGGCGTGGCTTTCCTCTCCAGCCGATCGGCTTTGAAGAATGATACTCCTCGATACAAACGTGGTTTCTGAGTTCATGCGCCCCAAGCCGGAGGAGCGTGTTTTACGTTGGCTTGACCAACAGCCTCGCGCCTCGATCTGGACAACTTCCGTGACTGTTTTTGAGATTCGCTTCGGTCTGGAGACGATGCCTGCGGGGAAGCGCCGGACTGCCTTCATGGCATCCTTCGAGCGTTGGCTCGCCGAGGTTGTTGAACAGCGAATCGCAGGCTACGACGAGACCGCAGCGCGGCGTTCGGCGGAATTGGCGGCGGAGAGACAAAGAACAGGCCGTCCCGGAGAGCTGCGCGACAACCTAATCGCCGGAATCGTGCTCGCCTCTCACGCAAAGCTCGCCACGCGCAACGTCAAGCACTTCGAGGAGATTGCATCGTCGTTGGTGAATCCCTGGGAGGTGTAAAAGCAGGCAACCCGCTGCTCTGTCCAATCGGACAGGAGCGCCGGGGGCGCCATCCCCCGGAGTCCATCGGCGCTTGGCAGGGATTCCGGCACGGGCTGCCACCAGGTACGGCGGGGGGGGGCACAGGGGCAGTTTATCTCTCCGGTATGTCTCCAGAGCGTGCGCATTCTCTGAGAGCCTCATGGAAATAGGCGTTTGTCTACGTTTCCCCTTCCTCATCGGAAAGCAGGATTCCAAGGCGTTCCACGAAAAGAATGGAGCGCTTGCTGTGTGATACAGGCCACACGCAACCGCTTGGCAGGCGGGCTATCATGCTGTGTGGAATATAATAGCGTGAGCCAGCGTGCTACCGGAAGGCAGACAGACGCACTCTATTGCCGGGTCCATGGCCCATTGGATCGGACGCAAGTTTTGATCGCGGCGCGGCGCGCAGTGCATTCGGGTTTGCGCTCTTGTGCTGGGCAGCCGTTGGGATTTACCTTGAGTTCTATGCATAATCGCTGTCCATGAGCCGGTTTCCGTGCCGCGGCTCTCCGGCTTTTAAGAGGCAACAGGCCGTCGGGGTTCTGCCGGTGTGTGTGGGCTGGCAACAAACGACTTTTTTGAGCGTGCGAGCTGCCTAGTGACCGCCGCTCCCAAGGAGAAGAAGATGAAACGCAACCTTTCACTTTGGCTGGGCCTGCTGGCATTCGCCCTCTTGCCCACGCTTGCGCAAAACCCCGCCAACACGGGCAAGATTCACGGCCACGTAATCAATCCGTCCGGGGCGCCCGAGACCAGGGGCACGGTGACCGTTGTGCTGGTCGAAAGGCCCGCTGGCCCCGGATCAGACAAGCTCACGGATATCGCCAGTTTTCCGGTCAATGCAAATGGCGAGTATTCAGGGGAAGTTGAACACGGCTTTTACAAGGTCGTCTTCCGTACGCCGGAAATGTCACGCGACAGGGAAGCCGACCACGTCGATAACGTTCATATCGTGACTGGCCAGGATTTACTCCTGGATATCGATATGTCCCGCAAGGAGTACATCGATGCTATGTCTTCGGATCAGAAAAGGCAGGCTGAGGAATACAGGAAGAAAAACGCCGATGCCCTGAAAGCGAACGCGATGATCAAAAATCTCAACGCAGATCTCAAGACTTGCGAACAGGACTTCAAGGACGTCGATGCCGTGCATCATGCAGCCGTCCAGGCCTTGGGCGCCACCGCCTCCAGAGCGGACCTCGATGCCAAGGAAGCCGAGATTAAGACCGCGAAGTACACCGAAGTCGAAACCCTCATGCTCAAGGACACCGCGGCCAAGCCTGACGCTTCAGTTCTCTGGGATCACTTAGCCCATGCGCAACTCGGCCTGAAGAAGTTCGACGAAGCGGAAGTGAACTACAAAAAGGTGATTGAGATGGATACGGCGTCAAAGAAGCCGAATCCTCTAGTTCAGGGAGATGCCTATAGCGGCCTGGGCGAGATCTATGCGCGCACCAGCAAGGTTCCGGAAGCGAATGCGGCCTATGACTCGGCCGCCAAGGCCAATCCCCCAGGAGCAACCTATCTGAAGAACGAAGCTGTGATCTTCTCGAACCTAGGCAATGGCGACGCCTCGGTCGCCGCAGCCGACGAGGCCATCAAGGCTGATCCGACCCAGGCTCTCCCCTACTACCTCAAAGGCCAGGGTCTCATCCAGAAGGCCACCATCGACAACGCCACAGGAAAGATGATTCTTCCTCCCGGCTGCGCGGAGGCGTATCAGAAGTACCTCGAACTGGCCCCGACCGGCCTCTATGCCCCTGATGTGAAAGCCATACTCGCCGAGGCTACGCAGACTCACAACACCGCCTACGGGACCGACAAGACTACCACCAAGAAAAAGAAGTAAGCCGACTAACGCTTGTTCCGCGAAAGGCGCTCCCGGCGGCCGGGAGCGCCTTTCGTTTCTGTGCGCAGTTCTTCCATTGCACCCTATTTGTGCGCCTTCTTCCATTCTTCCAGCAGGGCCAGCACCTCTTCCGCGTGACCCGCGGGCGTAACCTTGGGGAAGATGTGCAGCAGGGTCTGGTCCGGACCGATGACGAAGGTGGTCCGCTCAATGCCCCATACTTTCTTGCCGTACATGTTCTTTTCCTTCAGCACGCCAAACTGATTGCAGACTTTCTCGTCTACATCAGCAAGGAGCGTGTAGGGCAGGTTGTACTTGGCGCGGAATTTGGCCTGATCCCTGGGCGTGTCGCGGCTGATGCCCAGCACCACCGCGCCCGCCGCCAGGAGCTTCTTGAAAGTGTCGCGGAAGCCGCAGGCCTCGATGGTGCAGCCGGGGGTGTCCGCTCGGGGATAAAAGAAGAGTATGACCGGCTGGCCGGCATGGTTGGAGAGGCTGACGGTCTTGTCCTCGTCGGTTTGAAGAGTAAAGTCGGCGACTTTCTGGTTGAGTTCCATGGGGAAGCACCTCGTAGGTTGATTGGAGGGCCGCAGGTGGCCATCAGGTTCGATTATTTCCGAAGCGGGCGGCAAAATGCCAGGCGCGGGAAGGTTTATTTGTCAAAGATGCGAACCGCGCTGGCGGCCGTGAGCCTGCTGGTCGCGCTCCCGCTGTGGGCGCAATACCCTGGGCAGGTGACCAAAACGAGCAAGGATGCGCCCGAACTGCGCTCCATCGCAGTGCTTGAGTGGACGGGGGAAGCAGGCAATCCCAAGGCCAGCCGCCTGGTGCCCGTGGCTGTGCTTGACAGCGGCCAGCTTCAGGATGGCGGCATCTACCTGGCCAGGCCCGAGCCGCTGGCCCTGGCCGGCGAGGTTGAGTACGAGTTGGAGCAGAACGGCAAGCCGATGGGACTCTTCGAGATAAAGAACGCCGGCCAGGAGCAGGGCTCGTGGGTCGGCTATGGAGCCTGGAAGCCGCTCGCCATGCCCAAACAACCCAAGCCGTCGATGGACGAGGTGGCGCGGAACAGGATTGAAGACGAAGAGAGCGATCAACCCATTCTGCATCGCAAGCATCACGCCGATGAGAGCCCCACGCCGGGCAAGGACGACGGGAGCGCAAGCGGCAACTCCAGCGGGAGCTCAGGCGCAAGCGCGCCCGCTCCGGCCGGCGATCCCGACCGGCCCACGCTGCATAGGAAGACCACAAGCGACAGCGCGGGCGATAGCGGCACGAATGCCGGCTCGGGAAGTACGAGTACAACTTCGAATTCAAGCCCGGACACTGCTTCGAGTACAGCTTCCGGCCCGGCTCCCGATCCGGACCGGCCCACACTGCACAAAAAGGAACCTACTGACTCGACGGCCGGCAGCGCGCCGCCGGACGATCCCGACCGGCCGGTGCTGAAGAAGAGCAAGAAGAGGCCAGCGGAAGACGTTGGCCACGTGGATTCGCTGCCCGATGTCACCGATCCCGATCGGCCCCGGCTCAAGCGCGGCAAGTCCAGCGGCAACGGCCTGGATGTGCTGCCGTCGCTGATGGGTCTGCCCGCGGATATGCAGCAGGCGGTGGCCGTTTCTGACGCCAGGAGCCGCCCCGAACACACCTGGAACTACAGTTGGGCTAACGAGGACGATGAGGCCAGGTTGAAGTCGGCCCTTGAAGGGATCGCCCGGGATGCCCTGGGGCTGAATCCGCCGCCGCCTCCGCCCACTCCGGCGCCCAGGAAGCCGGGTTCACGGAAGAACGCCAAGCCAGCGCCCCCCGTCGAGCCTCCTCCGCCTCCTCCGCTGATAGACGAGCAGTTTCGCGTCTTCGAACTCGCCTACGGCTCCGGCGCAACCCTGGTGCTGACGGCCCATACAGATGCACCCCTGGCCCAGGAAAAGTTTGTCACGCTCATCGCCCAGCCGGACCTCTACGGCAACGTGCTGGTGCTGCTGAAGTACGTGGCCGACGGCTCCCGCCTGGACGAAACCCCGCGAATGCGGCTGGTGGACGCCGTGGATGCGCTGGCCGACAATCGCGGTGAGCTGCTCTTCGAACTGCGCGGCGCAACCCAGCGCCAGTTTGTCCTCTACCGCGTGCTGCGCGGCCAGGCCGAGAAGCTGTTTGCCTCCGGCGGCGGCGAGTTCGGGATCGAGAGCCGGGAATAGGAACCGGAAAATCGATCAACGAGCCTTTCAAACCGCGCGCCTCTTGATCCCTGGCGTATCAGCCCATGTAACATAAGATTTTGGAGCTATCCTTGGACTAGCTTGATGCCGGTTCACACCGGCTGGAAGAGGGGTACGGGAAATGAGATTCATTGCTTCTCCGTTGCGCTTTGCGGCACTGTGCATGGTGTTTTTATTGAGTGTATTTCCGGCGGTTTGCCAGAGCAACTCACCGGCCGCTCCCGCGCCGCCGGGAGTTCAGCGCATCCAGAACGGCGCTCAACTGGCAGCCGGCGATCTCAACGTGAAGGCGCAGTTCTATGCGGAAGGCATCGTCCGCGTCGTGAAATGGCCGGCTGGCGGCACCAGCGCTAAACTCAGCCTCTCCGTTCTGCAGAAAGAAGTACCCAGTCTGGACGTTCATGTCGAGGAGAACGCAGCGGAAGTGACTCTGAGTTACGGGCATGTCAAGCTGCGGATCAGCAAAAGCGATGGCTCGATTCACTATCTCGACAGCGGCAACCACACGCTACTCAGGGAGCAGGGACGGGCCATCTTCACGCCTTCGCAGATTGCGCGCGAAAAGTCAGCCTTCAGCGTACAGCAAAACTTCAGGCTGAGCGCGGATGAAGGCGTCTATGGCCTGGGACAGCAGCAGTTAGGGGTGATGAACTATCGCGGGCGGAGCGTGAAGATTGTGCAGGCCAACAAGTGGGCGGTTACGCCTGTCCTGGTTTCAACAGCGGGATACGGCATCTTCTGGGATAACTATTCCAAGACGATCTTCGACGACCGCGGCGGCAAGACCTCCTTCTGGTCCGAAGTAGGCAATAACATCGATTACTATTTTTTCTACGGCCCTACGATCGATAGGGAAATTGCAGGATACAGGCAGCTCACCGGCGAGGCGCCCATGTACGGCAAGTGGGCCTACGGCTACTGGCAAAGCAAGGAGCATTACGCCACGCGCGACGAACTGCTGGGCATTGCGCGGGAGTATCGCAAGCGCCGGATTCCGGTCGATAACATCGTGCAGGACTGGAATTACTGGGGCAATAACGATAACTGGGGGGGGATGATCTTCGATGAAACAAAGTATCCCCGGCCCAAGGAAATGATCGACGAGCTGCACCGGCAGAACTTCCATCTAATGGTTTCGATCTGGGCCGGGCTGGGGCCGTCTTCGCAAATTTATAAGGAGATGGACAAGGACGGGTATCTGTTTCCGACCGTGGGCTGGGCCGGATTCAAGTACTTCGATGTGTACAATCCAGCCGCCACGGATTTGTACTGGAAGTACGCGAACATGGGACTCTTCTCCAAGGGCGTCGACGCCTGGTGGATGGATTCGACCGAGCCGGACATGGTCAACGCGCTGACGCAGGAGGGCGAAGAGTATGAGATGAAGAGGGTGCAGGACAATCATCTCGGAACCTTCGCCAGGTATCTCAATTCCTACTCGCTGCTCGACACTGAGGCTATTTATAATAATCAGCGAAAAGAGACGGACCAGAAACGAGTCTATATTCTTACGCGCTCGACCTTCGCCGGGCAGCAGCGGGCCGCGGCAACCACCTGGTCGGGAGACATCGGCGCAAGCTGGGAAGTGTACAAGCAGCAGATCGCCGCCGGGGTCAACCACAGCATGTCCGGCATTCCTTATTGGACCTTCGACATTGGCGCATACTCACTCGGATGCCAGGGCGGCGTCTTTATGAACGGCGGCAAGGATCCCGCGTATCAGGAGTTTTACACGCGCATGTTCCAACTGGGCGCATTTTCTCCTATCTTCCGCGCGCACGGTTCGGAAACTCCGCGCGAGATCTGGGAGTTCGGCGAATACGTTCCCGTGCTGGAGAAGTTCGACAATCTGCGCTACCGCCTGCTGCCGTACATCTATTCGCTGGGCTGGCAGGTTACGCATAACGGGTACACGATCATGCGCGGCCTGCCGATGGATTTTACCCGCGACCATAAGACGTATTCGATCAACGATCAATATATGTTCGGTCCGGCGATCATGGTCTCGCCCGTGACGGAGTATATGGAGCATCGCCCGCCGGAGGATGGCATTCTGGTAACTCCCGCGCATTTTAAGACGAAGGACGGCAAGCCGGGCCTGAATGCAACCTACTATTGCGATGACGAGTTCAAGAGCGTGTGTCATGAAGACGTGGAACCGGATGTGAATCTGGACTGGTACACGGGCTACGAAAGTTTTGTCTCCGGGCCCAAATTCTCCATTCGCTGGGAAGGCAAGCTAACTCCATCGGAAACCGGGAATTATCGTTTCAACCTGAAGAGTTTCGGGGCGCGGCGGGTGTATCTGGACGGCAAGGAAGTGCCGCATAACTACGAATCGATGGAGTCCTGGACAGTGCCCGTGGCGCTGATTGCGGGCAAGGAATATGACTTCAAGCTCGAGACAACGAATAGTTCGCTGGGCGCATTCCGGGCCAAGCTCTACTGGAAGACTCCGTCGATTCACGCCAGGGAAGCGGTCGTCGTTCCCAGAAAGAAGACAAGAAGCGTTTATCTGCCGGCCGGTGCTTCCTGGATTGATTTTTGGACGGGAGAGAGGCTGGACGGTGGCAGAGTTATAATCGCGGATGCTCCGATTGAGAAGATGCCGCTCATGGTCAGGGCTGGATCGATTGTGCCGATGGGACCCTTCCTTCAATACTCAACTGAAAAGCCCGCCGATCCCATCGAGCTGCGCATCTATCCCGGAGCCGACGGCAGCTTCACGCTCTACGAGGACGAGAACGACAACTATAACTACGAAAAGGGCGTCTATGCGACGATTGCGTTTCATTGGAACGACGCAGGGCACCGGCTAACAATCGACGCCAGGAAGGGCGAATTCCCCGGCATGATGAAGACTCGCACCTTCCAGATTGTGCTTGCGGGTAAGAGCCATGGCGTTGGCGTGGATGCTACAAGCAATCCGGACAAGGTGGTTTCGTATACGGGCGAAGAACAGACGATTCAGTTGCCCCGGTGATCGTTCTCCAGGGGGTGTTCCACTCCGTATCGGCAGGCGCGCAATACAGGCGAGGGCTGGGATCGCTCCCAGCCCTCACTAGTTTGCTCGATTCTGCCGGAATCCGGCCAATGGGCTTAGCTAACCGGCTGCACGTCAGAAGCCTGCCAGCCCTTGGGCCCCTTCACTACGTTGAACTGCACGGCTTGACCCTCTTGCAGACTCTTGAAACCGCTGGAGCTGATTGCAGAGTAATGCACGAACACATCTTCGCCGTTCTGGCGCGAA
>Ga0326727_10026847_pt1 | contig 10632 bp, 6 predicted proteins | sample MB2enrmetagenome_FD_207643 | JGI IMG/M metagenome (GOLD analysis project Ga0326727, IMG submission 207643) | Lab enriched peat soil microbial communities from McLean, Ithaca, NY, United States - MB29MY | ecosystem: Environmental > Terrestrial > Soil > Wetlands > Peat | place: USA: New York... | reverse complement strand
AGGGTCAGGGAGACCTGTCCCACAAACTCCAGCTGCAGATGGCCGGGCTGGAGAACATGGGCTTTTGCATGTTTGCCCGGGCCTACCTGTTCAAGAAGCCGGAGCTCTTCACCAAGTTCGCTTACGGCATCTGCGGCGACAAGCTGACGGTGGACGAGTTTTGGGCGCAAGGCCGCGAAACCGCGCGCATGGAGTATGAATTCAACGTCAAGTCTGGTGTCTCACCGGCACAGGACAGGCTGCCGGAGTATATGTATAGGGTTCCCCTGCCTCCCAATAATTCTGTCTTTGACCTCTCCGATGAAGAGATGCAGAAGGGCATCGTGAACTAAAAGGGCGGGGCGTAAAGGAACTGTATGATCGAGATCGAGTTCGGTTTGAATCTGGCAGAGCGGATGGGCAAAAAATCCCAGACGCTGGATATCGGCGAGTCTCTACCCATGTCGCAGCTTGAGGCCAAGCTCGGGCTCGCCGATGACGATGTGGGCATGCTGCTCATAAACGACGCGTGGGCACCGTTGGACAGCGTCATTAAAGACGGCGACTTCGTCAAGCTCTATCCCTTTTTGGAGGGAGGATAACCAGACAGCCCCGCCTGCCAATACAAAGCCCTCTGCGGCTATGCTCCGCGGAGGGCTTGCTGTTTGTAAAGCGAGTACTCAACCACGGAGCGGCAGTAAACGGCGGGCTCTGCCCAGACAAGGCCCGCCCGCAGACAGAAATACTTGGATGTTAATTATTTGTACTCTGATCCCATGCGCTGAGCGGCGAGGGGCGGCAGGATGGAGCGAAAATGGAATCAAAGGCAATGGAGTCGAATTTCCTTAGCAACCTGAATACAGTACATGTGAAAGAAGAAGACCTGTCAAAAGTGCTTTCGGCCGCGAGAAGAGCCCAAGAAGAAGGTGAAACAAACAATTGGACTGGCATCCTGACCACAATAGGGCTTTTCAATAATTCACATGAACAAGCCAAGGCGATTATCTTTAGGCTTCAGGCTCTTGCGAGAATGATATCAAGTGATGAACTCGGGGATTGGATTCTCAGTTACGGCACCACCATGATGCCTACAGTTGCACTAAAGGCCCTGGTCTCTGCAGCTGCTCATCACCCTCTATCAATAATCAATGGCGATGTTTTGTTTGAAAAGGAATCATTCCTTCGTAGAGTGCTCGAGTTTGCGGAGCCCCAAGGCAAGAACATGTAGCCTCAGCAGTGCGCATCCGCAATCTACCGTTGGTGCCGCAATTATAACTACGAGTACGTAGCTTGATTTGAGACCCAAATCCAGACGATCAATTCCATTATTGATACGGTCTAAAATAGGGAAGTCCTTCACGGCGCAGGAAGATAGCGGTGCTGTTCCGAGCGGCAACGGATGGTAGAGAGATGAAAGAGAGAGAACCCAGGGCGGCCGGGAAAGGAACAATACCCGACCGATCCGCCGATCCACTGAATAAGATCTATGTGGAGCCGACCAATCGCTGCAACCTGAGCTGCGTAACCTGTATCCGCCATTCCTGGGATGAATCGTTTGAGGATATGGCATGGCCCGTTTATCAAGCCTTGATTGACGGGCTGGCAGATTTTTCAGATGTAAAGACGATTGCCTTCGCCGGTTTCGGAGAACCCCTGTTGCATCCACGTTTCCCCGAGATGGTCCGGCTCGCCCATGCAAACGGGTTGCGGACGGAGATGACGAGCAATGCCATGCTCCTCACCTCACTGCTGGCGGAGCGGCTGATTGATGCCGGCCTCGACCAGTTCACGGTCTCCATCGACGGGACGTCGAACGAGTCTCTCGGTGCCGTCCGGCCGGGGACGTCCTTGGATGAGATTACGGACAATGTGCGGAAGCTCTACTGGTGGAGCGCAGCAAAACGCACAAGGCAACTCGAGATCGAAAGACCTTTAGAAGAAATCTTAACACGCGCGAAGGACTCGGGCGGCTCGACGCTTGGGCTCCTCGACAGGACAAGCTTCAAAGTTCCCCTCGAAGGCATGCTTGATCCGGTGCCTTTGGGGCCGCTGAAAATCGGAATCGAGTTCGTGGCGATGAAGAGCAACATCTGCGAATTGCCCGCCCTCCAAAAAATCGCCGAGAATATTCGGGCATCTTTTATTCTTGTTTCGAACGTGCTGCCCTATACCACCGAACTTCAGGACGAGATTCTTTACAGCTTGGAGCCAACCAGCTACGAGGGTCAAGGGGATGATCGCAACCCGCACTGGATTCTTCCCAAGATGGACTGGAGTTGGGAGACGCTGAAATTGATATCAACCATTGCGAGTCAGCAGTCTAATCTGAGTTATCTGGACATCGACCTGAATCAGCGGAACAACTACTGCCCGTTCATAAGACCAGGAAGTCTGGCACTGTCCTGCCACGGCGGCGTGAGCCCCTGCCCGCCGTTGTTGCATTCGTACACCTGCTATATCAGGGGCTGGAAGAAATTTTTCCGCCGCTGTGAATACGGAAGTTTGAAGGGACAATCCTTGAAATCGATTTGGCTGGAGCCTGATTATGCAGCCTTTCGGGAACGGGTGAGAAAATTTGAATTTTCTCCCTGCACGGATTGCGGTGGCTGTGAAGACTCGGAGAAAAACGAAAAGGATTGCCAGGGCAACCCTTTCCCCGTCTGTGGCGACTGCCTGTGGGCCAGGGGCATCCTGCGCTGCGTGTAAGAGTGATCACTATCATCTGGGCAAGCTGATAGAATTCGTCTCCTGAATGGTTTTGAGAGCATTGGGTCCTCATATTTACTGGCACTTTGCTCATTTGCTCCTTGGATTTGCCCTCGAGTCCATTCGTTGTTTGGATCCGCTCTCCTTTCCATAATAATCATGCGCAAAAAAGGTAGGCAGCTTTCGGCCAGACCGTGAATCGAATCCGGGATCCGTGCTCTTGCAAGAACCCCGGGAGGGGACGACCTGGGACCAAGACGCCCCCGCTCTGCCGGATTTAACAAGCCCAACTTTGTCAAAGACCAGCGACCCCGGCGGGATGCGGAGGCTACGTTTCAAGATGGCGCATTGCCCATCCTTCAGCCACGCAAGCGAAAATCGTTGAGAAATGGTTCCGATACTTGCTACCCGCAGTCCGATACCGGAAGGAGCATAGGATTTTTCAGACTGAGCGGTCCCATTGTGCAGGTTTTTCGAAACAAAGCCGGAAATTCATTGGGTACAGAATAGGCAAAGGGAATCGAACCCTTACACCAGTTGCCTGGTCCGGGATTTCAAGGCTGCAACTCCGGCTTGCCGCAACTTCTTCACTTTGCTAGAGTTAGCCTATCAAGCGTCCCGACGAAAAGACTTCCGCTCCAAATAGACGCAAACACGTCCAGTATCCGGATGCGTGGTTCCTGCAGGGTCTTTGGAGAGAAACAGGCAAACGGTTGAAAGCCCAGTAGCCAATTCCGTATCGTAAACTCCCGCCGTGCTGGAAGAGAGTGTCCGGCGGCGGGACCAAGCAACCGGTAACGGAGGATCTCGTGCAGCCGCGATCGGCCGCTTTGACTGCGATCGCGGAAACTTCAATCCGCCGAACGAGCCGCGGGGACCCTAATTCCTGCTCCCGGTAATTCTTCCGAACGCTTGGGCTGAGGGAGGCCAAGAGATTTCACAGCTCAATAGGCTTGGCGTCGGCTCCCAAACACGTCATCACCCCGAGTGCGGCAACATAGGCGAAGCCGGATATGAGGAACAAGCTCAAATAGCTCCCGGTCCATTCCAAAATGTACCCTGCCGATGCGGAAAAAATCATTGACCCCACGGATCCGGCCATTCCCCCGATGCCCATAACAGATCCGACAGCCTTCTTTGGAAACATGTCTGAAGGAAGCGTAAACATGTTAGCAGCCCACCCTTGGTGTGCCGCTGCCGCCAGCCCGATCAGAGCAACGGCAGACCAGACACTCGCGGCTTGCGAAGCAAAGACGATTGGCACGACACACACGGCGCAGCTCAGCATGACAACCCTGCGACTGCGACTAACGGCCATCCCTCGTTTGATTAAACCTGACGAGACCCAGCCGCCAGCTATACTTCCGATGCATGTCATTGTATAAATAGCAATCAACGGCAAACCAAGATCTGTAAGTTTCAATCCGTAATTTTTATTGAGAAATTTCGGAAGCCAGTACAGGTAGAACCACCAGATCGGATCCGTCATGAACTTCCCTATCATAAAGGCCCAAGTCTGACGATAACCAAGAATGTTTACCCATGGGGCCCTTTCTTGAGATGAATCCGGCGGATCGCCGTGAATGTACTCCAACTCATCCTCTGACAGTTTTGTGTGCCGCTCCGGTTTTTCATACATCCGGAGCCAAAATAAAATCCAGAGAAAGCCAATAGCGCCTGTCGCAATAAACGCCGCCCGCCAGCCGTAGGTGACAGTCAGCCACGGCACTATGGCGGGCGCGATAATTGCACCTAGATTTGCGCCGGAATTGAAGATTCCGGTAGCGAAGGCACGCTCTGTCTTTGGGAACCACTCGGCAGTTGCTTTGACAGCGGCAGGGAAATTGCCGGATTCACTGAGCCCGAGACTTGCGCGGGCAATGCCAAACCCCAGTGGCGTCCTGGCGAATACATGGGCCATTGCCGCAATGCTCCAGCCTGTGATGGAGACGGCATACCCGATCTTTGTTCCATATTTGTCGATGAACCAGCCGAACAATAACAGCCCGAGAGCGTAGGCGGCTTGAAACGTCGTGACGATCAGGCCGTACTCGAATTCGGTCCAGTGGATCTCGGCCTGCAATACCGGCGCGAGGATCCCCAGTATCTGCCTGTCGATGTAGTTGATGCTTGTCGCAAAAAAGAGCAGCCCACAGATAGTCCAGCGATAGTTGTGAGCTGTCTGCAACCGTAAAGGGGCTTCTGCTACTACAGGCACAATTCTCCTGAGGCACGACGTTTCAGGGCATCTCTTCCAGACTGCAGACGAAACTGGCGGCGGCGTCCGTGCTCCCGGTTCCCTTGTATTTCGCAACCTGCGGATAAGGGCACAAGGGGCGGGCGCGATCGACTTTTCCGCCGGAAGAATGCGTCGCGATGATCTGGTCTGGCGCCTTCGCCTTTTCTACCCACTGTTCAAGGGATGAAAGGGCGTCCAGAGTATTTGGACCGGGTCCTCCGCCGCAATGCGTCATGCCCGGTGCCAGGAAGAGCCGCGCGAAATCCTGCGTTTGTTTTTCTCCCCCCATTTTCTTCTGAACGCTTTCGAAGTATTGGATGCTGTTTCTGGGCGCGATATTTTGATCGAGCCACCCGTGGTACATGATCAGCTTGCCGCCGCGCTTTTTGAAAGACGTAAGGTCCGGGTTCGTAGAGTCGAGAACCGGCCCGAGTTTCTTGGACGCCTCATCCATCAGCTCAAAATTCCTGGGATCAGCAAATGAAAAGTTTTTCCAATCCCAACCCGAATCCTTCAGAACCATGAATTTGAAATACGACAGCGGCGTGCCGAACGGATTGTTGATGTGACCGGGCCAGAACGTTTCGCTGCTCATTTCGTAGCCGTACCAGAAGGGTTTTCCGGTCGAAGGATCCTTCGCCCCTTCATAGATCTTTCTCACCGAATCCACCTGCGCGGCCGTGAGGCAACCGGGTCCATCGGCGCCGGAACATTGGATTTTCGCCGGGTCAAAGTCGCAGCGCCGCGGATCGTCCAGCACTCCGTCCTTGACTCCGTCCAAGGCATCGCATGCTTCCAGGACGGCATTCGTGATCACATGCAGCTTCTCGTTCGGAATAAGGTTTGCCGCATCCCGGTGCGTCGCCCAGGCCGCATACAGTTCTCCCGGCCACAAATGCGTCGGGTAGTTCGCGGGGGCGCCTGCAACAATGCCGTTATAGTCGTCAGGATAACGCTGCGCTTCCGATAATGCCTGCCCCCCTCCACCCGAGCAGCCGGTGAAATACGAATACTGCGGTTCCTGGTTGTAATACGCCCGGATGACCGCTTTCGCGGCAACTGCGGTCATGTGGATGGAGCGCGATGCAAAGTCCACAATCAGTTTTTCATCGAGAGCCCAGGAATCGTTCCCTATCTTATCGACGTGACCAGTGTCCGTGCTCGCAGTGGCGTAGCCTCGCGTAAGCGATTGCATCATGGCGTCATAACTGATCGAACCTGCCAGGCCGCCGTTGCCGACACCGTTGAATTTCCCGTTCCATCGCTTGTCACCCGAGGCGGGCGGGAGCCAAACCTCAAAATTGATCGCAGGCTGCACAACTCCAATCACCCGGCAGAAGGCGGGCAGAGCCTTTGTCGCTCCCATTGGGCCCCGGCCGATATCCGGCTTTGCGCCCCGTCCTGCATCCGGCGGTCCTCCGAAAGGCGGCTGGCCACCTCCCAGCGCCATGCCTCTTCCTGGAGGCATAAAGTCTCCTGCGTCTATCGATTGGGCTGAAACGATGGCCGTCTCCGGAATTTTGAGACCTTTTAGGTTCTCACAGGAGCCTGCCGCAATCTGACCGTATCCGGTTGCGACCAACAAACCCAATGCAACGCTCAGGAGTGCAATAGAGTGAAACAAAATGCGGGCTTTCATCATGATTCCTTTTGTAAAAAGGCGCTGGCTCGGCCGGCGCCTTATCGGTTTATGCTTAAGCTAGAAATTAAACCGCAACGCAAACTGCAGAATTCGTGGCCGATTGGCCTGGCTTGTGACAACTCCAAAGGTCGTCGGAGAATTCACATCGGTAGAGGGAGCCGCAAACTGAACCCGGTTGAACAGGTTGAAGGTTTCCATGCGGAACTCCATGCCAACGCTTTCTCTGATCCGCGTCTTCTTGAAAATTGCCACATCCCAGTTGTTGATACCCGCTGCGCGCAGCTTGGGATCGACCCGAGCTTCGTTGCCGAACTCCCATTCGCCTGAATTGACGAAGCAGCCGGTGTTAAACCAGCCGTTCAGTCTCGATTGCGCCGAACCGGAAACTTCCGCGTTGCAATTGGGCACGACGTCGGGACGCTTGGAGCCGCCGCCGAAATAGTACGCGTAGGCGCCATCGGTCACAGAATTAATTGACTGGCTGAAATTCAGCGGAAAACCGGATTGGAACGTGGTTTGGCCGTTAATGCCCCACCCCGAAATCAGCTTGTCCACTGCACCTTTGGCTCCGGCCATGAACTTATGCCCGTGGCCAACCGGCAGGTCATAGATATAGCTCACTTGAAAACGGTGTGGGACATCAAAGCTCGCGAGCGAACGGTCGGCCCTGCGATCATAAGCATTCTGTCCGCCGGCGCCAACGCCACCGTTGTCTTCCAGGAAGCCATTCAGCGTGTCGGTGTCCGAAATCAGCTTAGCCCAAGTGTACGAGCCCATGATCATCCCGCCCGACTTGAAGCGTTTCTCCAGCTTGACTTGCATGGAATTGTAGCTGGAGTTGCCGATGTAGGGAGCGTTAATGGACACCCCTGCATTCCCCTCACCGAAGCCCCCGTAGCCCCACTGCGGATAGGGCCGCTGCAGTTGCCCGACCATTATGGTTGGCGACAAGCCAAGCGCTCCGGTATTCGCTTGACCGAAGAACGGATTGGTCACCATATGCAGCGGACCTTCTCCCGGATAGGCGGCAAGATCAGCACTGACAACCCCGGGAGATAGCTGGTTGAGGGTCTCGCTCGCCACGGGAAGATGAGTCCCTTTGGATCCTGCGTAGCTTGCTTCCAGCATCAAGCCGTTGCCGAATTCATGCCCAATCGCAAGATTCCATTGCTGGGCAACCGGATACTTTTCGTCAGGCAAAACCCCGTTGATGCTTGTGCCTGCCAAGCTGGCCATGAAATTCGGATTATGACCTGCGGGTTGGAGAATGCCATTCGGCCAAGGATTGGTGACATCCCCTGACCACTGGTTCGTAGTGGCTGACATAACCGGCGAATTGACTCCTTGCAGGTCATTGGGCAGATAAGACATGCCCGCGCCCATCCGGATGACGGTCTTGTCGGTAAGGCGGTAAGCCAAACCGACCCGGGGAGCAAACAGCGCCCAGCGCAGCTCGTTTTGCTGGCGGTCTGGATAAGCGGCCGAGTTCGTCAGTAGAAGCTGGCCTCTTAAAGATGAAAAATACGGATTGGGTGCAAATCCAGTAAGATTGTCTGCGGCATTGGCATCAAGGACGGTATTCCGATCATGCATTTCCGTGAAAGATCCCGGCTGCTCCCAACGCAAACCAAGATTCAGTGTCAGTTTTCTGCCCACCTGCCACGTGTCTGCCGCGTACGCTGCGTAATACAGGGAGGTGGCGCCAATGGTCAGAGCCGTTTGGATCGAAGCGGCAACCGGCTGGCCATAGATAATGTTGGTGTAGGGATCGAATGTCGGTGGACTGGGAACATAGGTGAATTGGCCCGAGGCATTATTGTCGGCGAAGCTCCGGTGATAGGAGCGGCGAAGTTCCCCCCCGAATTTCAGCGTGTGAGTGCCTTTGGTTTTCGTTAAGCTTGCGGAACCGCCAATGGTATCTTCCCAGGTGGTGCTGGAGACGTTCTGGAACAGGAAGAAGACTGGTCCTCCAAAGGGAGGGGGAACTATTGGCGTCGGGTTATAGTACACGGACATCTGGGGCTGAAGAGCTACCCAGGCAGGGCCATATTTTGAATAATCCTCTTTATTTGTCCTGGGAGACATGGAGTCAAACCGGAACCCGGTAAAATAAACCCGCCCATCGACGATCGTGGTCGAATTCAAGCTGTAGGTGTCATTGATTACCGCCTGCTGGGTCGTGTGGTTTTCACCCGGTTTGCCATATCCGTTTCGGAAATAATCCGTGCCCATGGTGTCGGCGCCCCACCAGGTATAGCGCACGAAGAGCTTTTGTTTGTCGCTGAGGTTCTGGTCCAGACGCCCGGTTACCTGGTTGCCACTGGATCCGGCGGGGCCATTGGTGGAAAAATTAAAGCCGGTCACGGGGTTTGCAGGGACATTGGGCAGGGCATACATATTATAGAAGGCTTGGCCGATTGGACTGCAATGGGCCGCACATTGAGCGCGCATATCCAGGGTAGGTACCCGCGCATAGAGGGGATCGCCCAGGCGGAGCTGCCAGCCTTCCCAACTGGTATAGAAAAACGTCTTGTCTTTCTTGACCGGTCCGCCCGCGTCCGCGCCATACTGGTTTTGAGTCCATTCAGGACGCGGGGTCCCGTTCTGGTTGTCAAAGAAATTGTTGGCGTTGAAAACTTTGTTGCGCAGGAATTCGTAGGCCGTCCCGTGGAGTTCGTTCTCCCCTGATTTGGTGGCCATGTTGACGGCGCCGCCGGCGAAACGGCCAAATTCCGGACTGATGTTGCTGGTTGAGACGCGGAACTCCTGGACAGCATCCTGGGTCGGCATCAGCCCGATTCCATTGTTCAGGCTGACGTTCAACGGCACGCCATCCAGGAACTGGGCGCTCTGGCCTGCCATTCCGCCGCCAATCTGGTAATTGCCCCATCCGGCGGGGTTGCTGTAAGTGGCCCCGTGCTGGTTGCCGAGCGCGCCGCCGCTCGAGGAGCCTTGCGGGATGACGCCCGGGGTCAGGGCGATCAGGTTCATCACGTTGCGGCCATTCAGAGGCATCTCAGTCGCGGTGCGCGATTCGACCACCTGGCTGAGCGAGCCGCCTTCGGTCTGAAGCAAAGGAGTTTGCGAACTGACTTCCACAGTCTCGTTAGCAGCCCCCACCGGCAGTACGGCATCGATTCGCACGACGGCTCCAACTTCAACATCGATCAGTTCGCGCGTCAGGTGTTTGAAACCGGTCATCTCCACTTCGATCCGGTAGCGCCCTGGCGTCACGTTTACAAAACGGTAGCCGCCGGTCGCTTCGGTCGCAGTGCTTCGCTTCTCGGCCGTTCCAAGATTCGTAAGTGCAACGGATGCCCCGGGAATCACTCCCCCCGATGGATCGGTAATGGTTCCGACGATGGAGCCATTAGTTGTCTGAGCCTGCAGAGAAGTGCCTGGCAGCATCATCAGGCATGCAATACACAGCGCAAAAGCCCACGCGAATCCCGCGTGAGACTTGTTCCATGCAATTTTCATGACTGTCTCCTTGGGGGAGTGTTTTAGGTTACGGTTATGCCACATTCCCCACGCATGAAGTTGAGATTTTTCCGTTTCTATTCTCCGGTTCGCATGTCAAGAAATTCTCAAGATTTTCTGCGGATTTTCCGAGGTTTGGTGCTACTTATTGAGAATCCTTGCAGTCAGCCATAGTATGTTGAAGCGGAGGATTCCCCATGACCCAAAGAATATTGGTGGTCGATGACGACAAGTCGATCGTCAAAGTGCTTGCCGGCTACTTGCAGCAAACCGGGTATGGCGTGCTTGCCGCGTACGACGGGGAAACCGCGCTGCACATGCTGCGCCGCGAGCATCCCGAGCTGGTCATTTTGGATTTAATGATGCCCAAGCGCGACGGCTGCGAACTCACGCGAATCATCCGCGCCGATAAAGAATTGGCGGCTACCCCCATCATCATGCTCACCGCACGTTTTGAGGACACAGATAAAATCGTTGGGCTTGAAATGGGCGCGGACGACTACATAACCAAACCATTCAATGCGCGCGAGGTCGTGACGCGCGTTAAAGCCTTGTTGCGCCGCCAGCAGCTTGATCAGATGACGGC
>Ga0326727_10026846_pt1 | contig 10632 bp, 8 predicted proteins | sample MB2enrmetagenome_FD_207643 | JGI IMG/M metagenome (GOLD analysis project Ga0326727, IMG submission 207643) | Lab enriched peat soil microbial communities from McLean, Ithaca, NY, United States - MB29MY | ecosystem: Environmental > Terrestrial > Soil > Wetlands > Peat | place: USA: New York... | reverse complement strand
TGCCTTCCTGTACCAGCAGCGCGGCGTAAGAGTGGGTGAGGCCCAGCATGCCCGCTTTGGATGCGGCGTAGTGCGGGCCGACGACACCGCCGACATGCGCCGCCACGGAGGAGATGTTGACGATGCGGCCCCAGCGCCGGGCGCGCATACGGGGCAGGACGGCCTGGGTCACCAGGAAGCAGGACTTGAGATTCACGGCGATCAAGTCGTCCCAGTCCTGCTCCGTGATTTCGGAGAGCGGCTGGGCGCGGGCGATGCCGGCGTTGTTGACCAGAATGTCGATGGCGGCGAGACGCTCTTCCACGGTACGGACCAGGCGCGTGACATCGGCGGCGGAAGAGACATCGGCCTGAACCGCGACAACGCGGCGTCCGAGGGCGGCGATGTGCGATTCGACCTCGCGGGCGGCATCGGCGCTGGCGCGATAGTTGACGGCAACATCCGTACCGGCTTTTGCCAGGGAGAGCGCGATCGCGCGGCCGATTCCCCGGCTTGCGCCGGTGACGAGAGCGACGCGGCCGGTCAGCATGTCATGGAAACTCGAGGGGGCCCACAGGCTGAGGCCTGTGCCACCACTGCCCCCCGAGGTAGCACAGGCTTCAGCCGGTGAAGTACAGACATCAAATTGCCCAGCGCCAGAGGCTCGCGCCGATGGTGTAGCCGGCGCCGACTGCGGCGTAGAGAACCAGGTCGCCCTTCTTCAGGCGGCCTTCGTCCATGGCGTCCTGGGTGGCCAGGGGCAGCGTCGCCGACGTCGTGTTGCCATACTTCTCGATGTTGATCATCACGCGGTCGCAGGGCATGCCGAGCTTCTCCGCGGTCACGGTGATGATGCGCCGGTTGGCCTGATGAGGAATCATCAGCGCGATGTCCGACACGCTGAGATTGTTGCGCTCCAGCAGCACGCGGCACACTTCGGACATGCGGCGCACGGCGAACTTGAAAACATGCTGGCCTTCCTGCTTGACGTAGTGCAGGCGCTTGTCCACGGTTTCGTGGCTGGGCGGCATGCGGCTGCCGCCGGCGGGCATGTTCAGATAGGGGCCGCCGGAGCCGTCCACTTCGCCCTCGAAATCGATAAAGCCGGGTTCGCCGTCTTCGGCGCGCTCCACGACAAAAGCTCCCGCGCCATCGCCGAACAGGACGCACGTTGCGCGATCGGTGTAATCGATGATGCGGGACATGGTGTCGGAGCCGATCACCAGCACTTTCTTGTGCGCGCCGGCGCGGACCATGTTTGCCGCGGCGTTCAGCGCGTAGAGAAAGCTGCAGCAGGCGGCAATCAGATCGAATCCCCACGCTTTGGCGCCCAGCTTGTCCTGAACGATGCACGCGGTGGAAGGGAACAGCATGTCCGGCGTCACCGTGGCCACGATGATCGCTTCGATCTCGGTGGCTTCGATACCGCGCCGCGCCAGCGCGATCTTCGCCGCCTCGATGGCCATGTCGGAAGTGGCAATTTCGGGGTCGGCAATGTGCCGGGTGTGGATGCCCACGCGCGTCAGAATCCACTCGTTCGAGGTATCGACCATCTTCTCGAGATCGAAATTGGTGAGCAGGCGCGGAGGCGTGTAGCAGCCCACCGCGCTGATCTTCACGTTATGCAATAGAAGTCCTCCAAAAGTTCCAGAATACCGGACTTTGGCCCACGGCGGGCGGAGCGCCGCCGGCCTGCCTGATGGCTCGTGGCGGAGGAAACGCCGCCGGTCACTTCATGACGTTCTTGCCGAACTGAAAGGCCGGCCCGATGCCGATGCGCACGGTGTTTCGGCTGTCCTTGAGCAGGTCGGAGAACAGATGATCGTGTACGAAGTCGGCCTGTATGCGCAGGGCGACGTGCTTAGAGAGGTTGAGATCGACGCCGCCGCCGAAGCCGTAAAAGACCACGTCGTCCGTCTTGACTCCCGATGGAACGAGCTGCTCCACGATGCCCGTCGCGACGGGGTCCGCGGGATTGACGTGTGGCGTGGCCGCTTCATGAATGTCGCCCAGAGCGGGACGGATGAAGAAAGTTCCGTGGGACCAGCCATGGTAGGAGAGCTGCGGACCGCCGGCAAATGTCTGGGTTACGGACGAAATCGGCACTGCCAGCGTATACGTTGCGGGAATCACTCCGGCCTGGATCAGTTGCTGCAACTCGCCCCCGAGTTGCTGCTGAAGCGTGGTGGTCAGCAGGTTCGGCGTGATGGTCGTGTTGCCCGTCGTGCGGCTGTAGTCGAAGCCGAGGGTGAGCCAGGGGACCAGGCGCAGACCGGCCTGAAACTGAAAGCCGTTTTCCGCCAGGCTGATATGCGGGCTGTTCAGATACGCGTAGCCGCCATAAAGATCGAAACGGCCCACGTAGGTCTGCTGGCCAAAGGCCAGAGTGGCCGGCAGCAGCAACAAAGCTGCCAGGACAAAAAGGGTCCGGAGAGAACGTGCCGACACGTATTGCATCAAGCCTCCTTAGTTGTGGCTGCTAATGGCGCATGTTTTCACACTGTCATCGATCTGTCAAGAACAAAATGAGTCTTGGGTGTTCCGGGACGGCCACCGCTCCCTCTGGTCGCGGCTCGGTTGCACGGGTGCTGAAGCCGAGCCGCGACCGAAGGAAGCGGTTTTCAGACGAAGACGCGGCGAAGTTGTTCGGCGGCCCAGGCGACTTCCTCGCGCTCGATCACCAGCGGCGGGGCGATGCGGATGACCCGCTCGTGCGTTTCCTTGCACAGCAGCCCGAGGCTCTGCAGACGCTCACAATAAGGCCGCGCGGGAACGTTGAGATCGATGGCGATCAGCAGGCCGCGCCCACGAACATCGCGAATATCGGGATGTTTGATGGCGCGCAGTTCGGCCAGGAAGTACTCGCCCAGAGCGGCGGAGCGGGCCGGCAGATCCTCGTCCTGAATGACCCGCAACGCCTCACGGGCCACCGCGCAGGCCAGCGGATTGCCGCCGTAGGTGCTGCCATGGCTGCCCGGGCGGAACACGCCGAGTATTTCGCGGCTGGAGACCACGGCGGACACCGGATAAAACCCGCCGGAGAGGGCCTTGCCCAACACAAAGACATCGGGCTGCACGTTTTCGTGGCGGCAGGCGAACATGCTGCCGGTTCGGCCCAGCGCGGTCTGGATCTCGTCGGCGATCAGCGGCACGCGATGCGATCGGCACAAATCGGCGGCGGCTCGCAGGTACCCGTGGGGAGGAATCAGGATGCCGGCCTCGCACTGAATGGGCTCGACCAGGAACGCGCAGGTCCGTGGCGTGATGGCGGCTTCCAGCGCGGCGGCATCGCCGAAGGGGATGGTCACGAATCCCGGCGTGAAGGGGCCGAAGCCATCGCGATAATAATCGTCCGAAGAGAACCCCGTGATGGTGGTGGTGCGCCCGTGGAAGTTGTTCCGGCAAACGATGATCTCCGCGCGATCGGGCTCGATGCCCTTATGCGTGCAGCCCCAGCGGCGGGCGGCTTTGATGGCGGTCTCGACGGCTTCCGCGCCGGTGTTCATGGGCAGCACCATTTCCATGCCGCACAGCTCGGCCAGCTCGCGGCAGAACAGCGGGAGCTGAGGATTGTGAAAGGCGCGCGAGGTCAGGGTGAGGCGCTCGGCCTGCTGGCGCAGGGCGGCCAGAATGCGCGGATGGCAGTGGCCCTGGTTCAGCGCCGAATAAGAGCTGAGGCAATCCAGATAGCGGCGGCCCTCGGTGTCCCACACCCAGACGCCCTGGCCGCGTTCGATGACTACGTCGAGAGGATGGTAGTTGTGCGCGCCCCAGCGGTCTTCGGTGTCGATGAGGGCGCGCGCATGGAGCGCGCTCACGAGGCGGCCGTCCCGCCTGGCTGAGACACCGCAGGCGCCAGTTGCGCGGCGATACGCGTGGCCTCCTCCACCGCGCGCGCCAGCACGGACCGAATCTTGCCGTCCTCCAGCATGAGCAGACCGCCGATGGTGCAGCCGGCCGGGGTGGTGACATCGTCGCGCAGGGCGGCGGGATGGCGGCCGCTGGTCTGCACCATGCGCGCGGCCCCCAGCGCGGTTTGCGCCACCAGTTTCAGGGCGAGCTGGCGCGGGAGGCCCACGCGAACGCCGGCGTCGGCCAGAGCCTCCATGATGAGATACTGATAAGCCGGCCCGCTGCCGCTGAGCGCCGTGATGGCGTTGAAGTAGGTCTCATCCACCGCGGCGCACTCGCCCACGGCTTCGAATACCCGCTGCGCGCGCGCCAGGTGTTCGGGCCGGGCGTAGCGGCCGGCGCAGATCACGCTCATCCCTTCTCCGACGATGCACGGCGTGTTGGGCATGGCCCGCACCCACGGATTGGGGGCGCCAAGCATCGATTCCAGTTGTGCGGTGGTGGCGCCGGCCATGATGGAAATCAGCAGTGTGTCCGGACGAAGACTGGCCCCATGCAGGGTGTGCAGCACCTTCGCCGCCTGGCCCGGTTTGACGCAAACCAGGATCATTCCCGCGCCGGGGACGCGGTGCTGATAGGCGACTTCCACGGGAATTCCCAGCGCGGCAGCCGCTTTTTCGCAGGTGGTTTCGGTGCGCGCCGAGGCCCAGATTTGTTCGCGGGCGATGGCGCCGCTCTCGATCAGTCCCCGGATCAGCGTGTGACCCATCACGCCCGCGCCGATCACGCCCAGCGTCTGGCCGTGCTCGGCCAGCGGGGGATGCGCCGAAGGGGCCGCGGTATTCGAGTGTTCCATTGCAGGCAACCATTACATCACGAGCCATCTGCGCGGGTGGCGGGCGCGGACCGGCGGCTGTACTAAGGATTTGCCGCGAGAAGACGATGAGGAGTATGAGGGCACAGCGCGGGGCGCGCCCAAAGTGACAGGCAAAGCCGCACCCCGCTGCGTTGTGCGCGATGTGCTCGAGAAGAGACGGGCAGGGCCCCTAATGGAAGACGTGTATACCCCAACGCAACCGATTACCGAAGCAGAGATTGCCGACGCCATCCGCACCGCGGCAGGCGAGGTCTTTTCGACCATGCTGGGGTTGCAGCTTTCCGCCGGAGAGACGGAGATCGGCGAGGCGGCCGCCCGGAATCGCGCGGGCGTGGTGGCGTTGCTGGGATTCGCCGGAGAATGGGCGGGCTCGGGGACTCTGTATTGCGATGGACGCTTCGCCTGCCACATGGCCGGGCAACTGCTCATGACCGAATTTCACACGATTGACGACGAAGTGCTGGACGCGGTGGCCGAAGTGGCCAACATGATCGTCGGAAACGTCAAGACGACAATGGAGCAGAAGCTGGGGTCCATGGGTCTCAGCACGCCCACGGTGATCTACGGCCGCAATTTCGAGACGCGCACAATAGGCACAAAGGAGTGGGTCACGGTGCCGTTCACGTGCGGCGAATTCAGCATGGGCGTGCAGATTACCATCGCTCCGAACCCACGCAAGGACCGCCTGCCGCAGAAACGCGTGACATTATCCACGAATCCCTGCCCTTATTGCGGCAGCCACGCCGGGTAAAGCCGAGACGGCGATCGGCGTCGTAGCAGCGTACCGAAAAACCCGCAAAACCGCTTGCTGGCGCGCGCGGCTCGGAATCGGCGAGCTGCGTTTGGAGGTACTTACCGAGCCACGACCGCGAGGGAGTGGTCAGTCATCGGCGTTTTGCAGCATCCTGCTCGATCCGGAATCGTCTCATTCCTGTCGGCGGCGTGTCCGGCTGCGGCGCTTACATGGAGGTGAAGCAGTGATTACTCACTCCCGCGGGGCGATGCCCAGGGCGCGCATTTTGCGGTAGAGATTGCTGCGCTCCAGGCCCAGCAGCTCGGCCGTCCGCGATACGTTGCCGCTGGTTTCGTCCAGCTTGCGCAGAATATATTCACGTTCGGCCGCCTCGCGCACCTGCTGCAGGCTGCCGAAATGCTCGCCGGGGCGATCCGCCGAAGGCCGCCGGGACGGGTTCAGGGGGATGTGGCGCACGTCGATGCGCACCTGCGGATTCAGAATCACGATGCGCTCCATCACGTTGCGGAGTTCGCGCACATTGCCGGGCCAGTGGTATTCCTGCAGGGTCTCCAGCGCCTGCGGCGTCAGCTCCTTCGGCTTGCGCGCATAGGCGCTGGTGAATTCCTTCATAAAATGCTCGGCTAATAAAGGAATATCTTCCCGTCGTTCGCGCAGCGGCGGCACATTAAACGGAATTACATTGAGCCGGTAGAATAAATCCTCGCGGAAATTGCCGCGCTCGATCTCCTCATCCAGATGCTTGTTGGTGGAGGCCACCACGCGCACATCCACCGTGATGGAGTGAGACGCGCCCACCGGCTCGAAGCGCTGCTCGTCGAGCGCGCGCAGCAGCTTCGATTGCATGCGCAGGCTCATGTCGCCCACTTCGTCGAGAAACAACGTGCCGCCGTCGGCTTTCTGCAGTTTCCCGGTCTTGTCTTCCTGCGCGCCGGGGAAGCTGCCCCTGCGATGGCCGAACAGCTCGCTTTCGATGAGATCCTCGGGGATGGCCGCGCAGTTCACCTCGACGAACGGCTCGGCGGCGCGCGGGCTGAGGTCGTGAATGGCGTGCGCGACGAGCTCCTTGCCCGTTCCGCTCTCGCCGTAGATGAGCACCCGGCCGTTGGTTCCGGCCATCAGCACAAGCTGTTGCCGCAGGGCCTTCATGGGGACGCTTTCGCCGATGATCTGCAGCGGCTGGCGGCCGTCTTCCTTCAGCCTGCTCAGCTCCAGCTCGAGCCGGCGCTGGGACGCGGCGTTCTTCACCACCACGGCGACCTTGTCGATGGTGAGCGGCTTCTCCAGAAAATCGAAAGCGCCCAGACGCGTGGCTTTCACCGCGGTTTCGATGGTGCCGTGGCCGGAGATGATCACTACCACCGGACGGCTGTCGAAAGGGATCTCCTGAATGCGCGCCAGCGTCTCGAGGCCGTCCATGCCGGTGAGCCAGATATCCAGGAGCACGACGTCGTAGGGCTCGCGTTCCAGCTCCGCCAGCGCGTCCTCGCCGCGGCCGACCGCTTCCACCGGGTAGCCCTCGTCCTGCAGCACGCCGGAAAGCGACTGCCGGATGAGCGGCTCGTCGTCCACCACCAGAATGCGCGCCGGTTTCACGCCTGGATCTCCGTGGCCGGGGCTTCCGCAGTCACCGCCGGCCGCACCGGAAGCTCGATGATGAAACGCGCGCCGGAGGGCTGATTGTCCTCCACCCGGATAACCGCGTTGTGATCGGTGAGGATGCGGTTGACGATGGCGAGGCCCAGTCCCGTGCCCCGGCCTTTGGTGGAGAAGTAGGGAAGGAACAGACGCTCGCGGTCCTCGCGCGAGACGCCGCAACCGGTATCGGCGATCGCCAGCTCCACGGTTTCAGCGTCGGTCACGGAAGTGGCGATGAGCAGGTCCTTGATGGGGGAATCCTGCATGGCTTCGGCGGCGTTGTCCACCAGATTGACGATCACGCGCTTGAACTGCTCGGGGTCCACGCTGACCGGAGGGAGGTCCTGGGCCAGCCGTTCGCGCACGCGAATACCGTGCAGGCGGCCCTGAAACACGGCCATGGCGTTGCCGACGATGGCGTTGAGATCGGAAGGAACCGGCTGCGCGGCGGGAAAACGGCTGAACTGCCAGAACTCGTCCACCAGCGTGCGCACCGACTCCACTTCGCGCAGGATGGTCTGCGAGCATTCTTCGAGGATGCGGCGGGCGTCCTCGGGCGCGCCGTTGCGGCCGAGCTGGCGCGCGATGCGGTCGGCGGAAAGCGAGATGGGCGTGAGCGGGTTCTTGATCTCGTGAGCGATGCGCCGCGCCACTTCCTGCCAGGCCAGAGCTTTCTGAGCGCGCAGCATTTCGGAGGTGTCTTCCAGGACCAGCACGAAGGCGGCGCTGCGCCGCTCCTCCAGCGCCGCAACCGTGGCCGAAAGCTGCATGACGCGTCCTTCGGCCTTCAGCTCGAGCTGGCTGCCGGCGACACCGGTTCGCCGCGCGCGCTTCATCAGGTAGCGGATCTCGGCGGCGTCCTCAGTCGAGAACAACTGGTTGATGTGGGCGGCACGGCTGATCTGTTCGGCCGGCAAAAGGCCTTTGAGCGCGCGGTTCACGCTCAGAATACTGCCGTCCGCCGAGAGCGAAATCACCCCCGTGGGGATGCTCTCGAGAATGGTCTCGGTGAAGCGGCGGCGGTTCTCCAGTTCGGCGCGGCTGGTCTCCAGCTCGGCGGTCATGTCGTTGAACGCTCTCACCAGCAGGCCCAGTTCGTCGATGGCACTGATCCTCACGCGGTGCGCGAGATTGCCGCTGCGCACCTCCGCGGCGGCGGCGAGCAGCGCGGTGATCGGAATGCTGATCAGGCGCGAAAGATACAGCGCCAGCCAGGTGGCGAAGAAGAGAATGAACAGCGTAATGAGGAACAGCAGGAGAACGTAGAAACGGCGGGTCTGGCGGCGATCCTGGGCCAACCGGGTGTATTCGGCGCGGTAATGCTCAATCTCGCGATACTCGACGGCCAGTACATCGGGCATGCGCGCGGAGATGGTGAGCTGGCCTGCGGAAGCGGGGGCGGAGGAGGTGAACAACAGCGTACTGGCGCTGGCCGGAAGCGCCGGCGCCGGGCAGACCGTCTCGATGGCGCCTCCGGGCCGCGTCAGCTCGGCCTGATTGATCCCGTGTTCGCTGCAGAACCGCAACAAGACCCCGGGATCGGGAGCGAGCGAGGCCATCCAGTGCGCCTCGGCGTTCAGGCGATCCTGGGTCTCCTCCATCAGCGAGCGCCGCACGTCTTCGAGGTTCTGCAGCACCTGCTCGGCGGGCCGGCTGAACCACTTGTCCAGATTCCGGTTGAGCACCTCGACGCTGAAGAGCACCAGAAACAACACCGGCGTGATGCTGAGGGCCAGCGCGCCGGCCACCAGCTTCCAGCGGATGTGCGCGCCGGGACTTCGCCTCTGCCGCTCGATATAAAGCTTCAGGGCGGTGCGAAACAGCAGGAATCCCAGCAGCACGGTGAGCAGGAAGACGAGCGTGGAAAGGCCCCAGAAAACGTAGGTCTGTTCGGCGGTCTCAGGGGCGAGCGGTTCCAGGGTGAAGGAGCCCTGCCACACCACCAGCGCCAGCATGGCGGCGAAGAGCGCCACGCCCGAGCCGAGGAGGAGCTTCCTGCGCATCACCTGTTACGGATTATATGTGAGCGTCATTCGCGGCCGGGCGCGCCATTCCCGTTGGGGCAGGCCGGCGGCACCGCCACGACGCCGTTTTCGCTCACCGTATAACCGCGCGCGCGATCCTGTTCGGCATCGAAGCCGATCACCGAATTCTCCGCAATCAGCACGCCCGGCGGCACAATCGTGTTGCGGATGCGGCTGTAGCGGCCAATTTCGCAGTCGGACATCAGGATGGACTTCTCTATCTCGCAGTAGCTGTTCACGCGGACGCCGGGCGAGAGCACGCTGTTCACCACGCGTCCGCCGGAAATGATGCAGCCCGCCGAAACGATGGAATCGAGCGCGACGCCGATGCGCCCCCCTTCGTCCGCGAACACGAATTTCGCGGGTGGCTGCTGCTGCAGGCGCGTGCGGATGGGCCAGTGTTTGTCGTAGAGGTTGAATTCGGGGTTGACCGAGACCAGATCCATGTTGGCCTCGTAGTAGGAATCGATAGTGCCCACGTCGCGCCAGTAGCGAACGGTCTTGCGGTTCAGGTCGCGAAAATCGTACGCCACGACGTTGGCGCGGGACAGCCATTTGGGCAGGATGTCGTGGGCGAAATCGTGCGTGGAATGGGGATCTTCGGCGTCCTCCAGCAGGGCTTCGCAAAGCAGCGGCGTGTTGAACACATAGATGCCCATCGATGCGCTGACCATCTCCGGATTGAACATGGAGCGGGCGGGGTTGCCGTGCGCCGGCTTCTCCTCGAAGCCGATGGCGCGATGACTGGCATCGATCTCGAGGATGCCGAAACGGCTGGCATGCTCTGGCGGGACCTGAATGGTGGCGATGGTGATGTCGGCGTGGCGGCGCTGATGCCAGCGCACCATGTCGTGGTAGTCCATCTTGTAGATCTGATCGCCGGCGAGAATGATGGTCATCTCCGCGTTCTCGCTGCGTATGCTCTCGATGTTCTGGTACACCGCATCGGCGGTTCCCAGGTACCAGTCGGAATGGATGCGCTTCATGGGCGGGATGGCTTCGATGAACTCGTTGAGCTCCCCGGTGAAGATGTTCCAGCCCTCGCGGATGTGCCGGGCCAGTTCCAGCGACTTGTACTGGGTGAGAACAAAAACCCGCCGAATCCCGGAGTTAATGCAGTTGGAAAGCGTGAAGTCGATGATGCGATACGTGCCGCCGAAAAGTACGGCTGGCTTGGCCGTATTCAGCGTCAGCGGGGAGAGGCGTTCACCGGCGCCTCCGGCCAGCAGGATGGCAAGCAGGTTGTTCATGTCGGGTCGGCGTTACCGCAGCGCAGATTCACGGTTGGTTGTGTCCGGCTCCGCGGATTCGTATCATGGAAAGAGCCGACTTTACCGCTCTCTCAGCATGATAGCGTGTTTCATGAACGTTCGTTCATGAGGGAGGGCGGAAATCTGAGCGTAGAGGAGGTGAATCGAATTGGCTGAAGTCTATGTGCAGGAGGGCGAGACCTTAGAGAGCGCTCTCCGCCGATTCAAGCGCAAGGTCCAGCAGGAAGACATCATCAA
>Ga0326727_10026845_pt1 | contig 10632 bp, 9 predicted proteins | sample MB2enrmetagenome_FD_207643 | JGI IMG/M metagenome (GOLD analysis project Ga0326727, IMG submission 207643) | Lab enriched peat soil microbial communities from McLean, Ithaca, NY, United States - MB29MY | ecosystem: Environmental > Terrestrial > Soil > Wetlands > Peat | place: USA: New York... | reverse complement strand
AGGATCTAACGCGCCTTGGTCCGTTTCTACGGTCCAGCCGTCACGTGCAAGTTCAGCTGCTTTATCCATGGCGCCCTGGAATCCACTGGTCCAGGCACTTGGGTTAAACATGCGGCGTTTAGCCGCATATGACTTATTGTTTTGTTTCCTGTACGACATATAGTTGGCACTCTCAAATGATAAATGGTTTGACAGCAAGTTTTCGAAGTGTCTCTCTCAGAAACCTTCCGCACTATTACATCCTATTCTTCACCTAACTCTAAAAGTCGCTTCTGAATCATGCTAAAAGCCCAGAAATTATGAAGTTTCTGATTGCCATTCTTGCCATGATTCGCCTCTGCACGGATACCATTCAAATCGCCCATTACAAGCACACCAACATTCGCTTTTTCTAACCGCTCAAAAATGTCTTTGCACATAGCGTTAACTACATGCTTCAACCTTCGTTGTCTACGCCGATACATCAAACTAATCCGCTGCGACTTCCGCTGTTTTTGAGGATGCCTCCAAAATATCCTGTGCAACATTCATCATAGCCTGCCTCACGGCCTCCGGGTAATGCTCACAAAGACACTCAAAGCAACTACTCAGAACATCAAAATTTAGCAAGTTAACTGAAATTTGAACACTCAACAAAATCCCTCTCACGCAAAGTACTATAAATTAAAATGAATGAAGCGCGCCTAAAACGGTGGCGGAGTTCCCGAAATCCAAGTTGGCACAATTTGATAATTTGTTACATTAGTAGCATTTGTCCCCAAATACAATGTAATAGTTGCACTTTCTCCACTATTAAGAAACGTTCCCGAACCGATGTCAGGTCCGAAAAAGGGCGGGTTATATGATAAATCCGTTGTTTTAATTTGTTGTTCACCACTAAATAACTGAGCCATCAAGTAAACCCCTGCTACCGTTGAGTTAGGGGCAGGATATGGCGGTGGATACTCTGCTGAATAATCATTTCGTATTGTAACACTTATTATAAGGCAAGGTCCTCCTGACTTAACTTCCGTGCCATTAGTATAAGTGTACGTTTGAATTGGGTAGTAACCGTAACTTGAATTTGTTGAAACTACAAATATTTTGCTATAATTGCCATAATATGGTAAATAATAACCATCAGTGATTTGCGAAGAATGGGCAAGTTTACTTTGAAAAACTCCTGCTTGATTATACTCGTATACTGCGGCTGCTGAACTGGCAATTAAGAGAGCCACGAGTAGCAAAGCAACTGGTTTTAAGCCTACTTTAAAATTAAAACGATGTATTGACTTTTCCTGTGATATCGGCTTTTTATCGGTTGCATTCTCCACTGTTCGGACGGTTAACAAGGCGTCTTTTCCTTGGTCGGATAGGCAATACTTGCCATATTCGTCCGTCTTTATCAAACCGTTAAGTTTGGTCAAATGATGTTGAAGGTGTCCGCCGCTTTCAATGCCTGTTTTCTTCTTCAAGTCGGCAAAACCGATAGCACCTTCACTTAGAACCTTTAGGATAAGGATGCGTGTTGGATGCCCCAATGCATCAAAGACTTCTGCACGTTGTCTGTCAGTCTCTACCTGTTTTTCATCTTCCATTTTCTCTCTACCTCAACCTGACTTGTCCATGTCATATCCATTAGCCTATTTAATCCCTCTATTGTAGACCGAATGGAAAAGCCGATTAATGCTTAGTCCAGTTTTCTGGACAAGACTTAAGTTACTGACCTTTCTCGAGCCAACGTATACCTTTCTACCTCATTCATATCGCATTGCTTCCGCTGGTCGCGTTCTGGCTGCTCTCCACGCTGGGTACAGGCTGCCCAGTGCACCTAACAATACAGCAACACCTAATCCAAGCAGCACGAGTTCAGGAGTTATGGTTACGGAGATGGAAACTGACGAAGCAGAGCCGATGGATACGCCTGCTGTTGATACTGTGCTATTTCCAGCTTGAGTTGGATGGGGAAGCAGCAGGTTGGCAAGCGAGGTTGCACCGACTGTGCCAATTACTATACCTACTATGCCAGCGATTAAGCTCAGCAGTATGCCTTCAAGCATAAACTGCCCCAAAATCGCCCAGCTACTGGCGCCTAAAGCTTTCAGGGTTCCTATTTCTCGAGTTCGCTCCCGAACAGTATATAACATGATGAATAGCACAATTGCGGCAACAACTACAGTGACAACAGCAATCTCCATTGTACCAGTGCTTTGGATTTGACTCATCGAAGATTGCGCCATCTGCAACTCCTCGCTGGTCTGGGTTTGCATTTGAATCACCGAATCTATCAGGGATGAAGCTATCGAAACCGACAACTTGGGGTACATGACGGCGATTTCGTTGGCGGCGCTCTGTACGTTGGTAACGTTGTCGGCAAAAACTTTAAAGTCCGTTACGTTTCCTGCGTTGTTGGTTATCGCCTGTGCATCGTTGAGGTTCATGTAGGCGGCGGTTTCGTTAAGCGGCGTGTACCCATCTATACCGACCACTTGAAAAGTTCGGTTTAAAATGTCAACAGTCCCGCCAACCTGAACATTGAAATGATCCGCAACTCGCTCCTGCAGCACAACCACGCCGCTATCGCCTACCTGCAAGTTTCTTCCAGCCGTAACGTTTGAGGGCAAAATCAACGAGTACGTACTTAGCAGTGAAGCATTATCTAACGGTATCCCATAGACGTTAAATGCAAAATCGCCGTCGAATTCTGTTTGGTCTAGAATAGGTATGATGTTAGTGACATGCTGAATTGAGGTGAGGTTGGCGTAGTAGTCTGTCACGTTCATTAGCGGTTGCTCAACGAAGGTTTGATTATCAGGCCCTGCGTCGGGAACTAAGACTGCTGGCAGGTGGCAGTCTATTTGGGTCGCCACTATATTTACAGTTGAATCAACCGTTTTTGCGGTAGCTGCTAGGTTGTCAATGGTTTGTTGGGTGGTTGCTTTGCTTGCGGTTATGCTTGGCGGAATAGAGATTAGCATAGCCAAGGCAAAGCTCAATACCACAATAACAAGGAGCGATCGGGTTTTTCTTCTTAAGATATTTCTGGTTGCTCTTGAGAGTATTCCCAATTATTTACCTCCTTCTTAAAAAATAAAAAATGGTTAACCCATCTAGTTTTTGCTGATGCTTGGTTTTCTTTGATTATTTTTGTCAAGTTGGATTTTTCAGCTTTTTTCATTGCAATGATAACTAGGAAGAAGACTATTATGCTACCGACAAGCAACGCGACTGCCAACGATTGGGGAGAAAACTCTGGAACGGTAGGCGTTGGTGATGATGCGCCTAAAGGATTTGAACCCGTTAAAGGAATTGCTACTGGTTCATTTAACACGCTACCCTGAATACTCCCATTTGTGGAAACCCAATAATTATTATAAATAGTTTCAGAGATACTCTGAAATACGTTAACACCGCTGCCTATGAGGTTATTTTCTGTTATGGTATTGTAGCTTGCTCCTTCTACCATTCCGATTGATTCTGTAACGTTTGAACCGATAAGAGTGCAGTAGGTAATGTTATTGTAATCGCAGTTGCCAATTAGCATAATGCAGGCGTCACCTGAACAATTAGATAGGTAATCGTCATAGAAAGTGAAGTTACTGCCTCCGTTAGAAATTATTCCATCACCGCAATTAGTGATATACAAGTTTTCGATTGTCACGTTACTGACGGGTAGCGTTGGATAACTGTTTGGGTCATTTAAGTCAATTCCGAAACTTCCCTTACCATTAAGCGTGTATCCTGACCCATTTACAACAACATTGCTTTTCTGCACTTCAATATTGCCAGTAATATTAGCGGTTAATGTATAGGTATTGCCAACTTGATGAATGCTATTTGTTCCTGTAACTGAACCATCAGCATTGATAATTATGTAACCGACTGATTGTGCATTGATTACTGAACCGCTAAAGGTAGACAACAACATGAATAAGATAAGGCTGATTGCCATTGCTAAATTTTTGTTCATACCATCCACCTCTCCAATTTGTTGTTAGAACGCTTGAAAGATATATGGGAATTGATCAACATTCTTTGACTAACCAGTTCCCAATATTTAGTCAAACTTTCTTGACTTGGTTTTTTTTGATGCCTAAGCATTGCAGCAACAGCGAATAAGGAAACTATTAGCGGTATAATGAACAGCAATGATGGAAACTCTGGAACTGCAGGGGATGAAGAAGAGGTTGGCTCCGTGCCGATACCTGTGCTAATCACTGAAACAGTACTGTTAGATCCGTTTGCAATGTAGGCGTATGCTCCGTTGGGGGTTATAGCCACGTCATAGGGGTAGCTTTCAAGGGGGACTGTCGCCGTAACTGCGTTCGTAGCTGTGTTTATCACCGAAACCAAACCGACCATATTTTCACTATCTACTTCTGTAACGTAGGCATATTCGCCGTTGGGAGTTAAAGCTACACCATAAGGTGTGCTTAAACCAGTTATCGTTGTTGTCAGCGTATTGGTTGCCGTGCCGATTACTGAAACTGAATCGCTACCGCCATTTGTAATATAGGCATATGCGCCGTCTGGGGTTATAGCTACACTTTGAGGCCCGATTCCAACGGTTACCGTTGTAGCCACCGTGTTCGTAGACGTATTTATCACTGAAACTGTACCGTTCGATACAGGACTGCCGATACTTGTCGCACTGCCGCTACTAGCCACATAGGCGTATTCTCCGTTGGGCGTTATTGCTATAGCCTGAGGAGAACCATCAACGGTTATTCTCGTCGTTACTGCGTTCGTAGCAGTGTTTATCACCGAAACTACACCGGCCGCTTCATTGTTTATAATATCATTCTCTGCAATGTAGGCATATTCACCGTTAGGTGTAATTGTCACACCAGTAGGGCTGCCTCCAAGGGGTATCGTCGTCGTCATCTTATTCGTAGACGTACGTATCACCGCAACCGAATTCCTGTCTCCAGTTTTAGGATCGGAGACTGAGCTTGTAATATAGGCATATTTGCCGTTAGGCGACATAGCTACACCGTTAGAACCATCAATGTTTACCGTCGTCGTCACCTTATTTGTAGCTGTACTTATCACTGCAACATTATTTAGCTCTGGAACATAGGCATATTTGCCATCTGGCGTTATAGCCAGAGTAAAAGCGTAGTGTGGAATAGTTATAGTCGCTGTTACTGTATTGGTAGCTTGAACTATCTGAGGCAACAATGCTAACCCACAAAGAAAGAAGGAGAGAATGATGCAACCAGCGCTCAAAGCCTTAATTGTCCCTCGCTTCATTCTTGAGAGCTCTCCTTTGAGTGTTGAGGCGTTTCTTTTTGAGCTCGTTTATCTTCGCTTATTTTTCCATCGCTTAGATACAGCATTCGTTGAGTCTGCGCCGCAACTTGCTCGTCATGGGTTACCATTATGATAGTGGTGCCCTGTTTCTGGTTGAGATCTGCCAGCAGCTTCACAATTTCCTGCTTGTTAGTTACATCTAAGTTGCCTGTGGGTTCGTCAGCTAAGATTATTGCTGGGTCGTTGGCTAAGGCACGTGCAATGGCAACCCGCTGCTGCTCTCCTTGACTTAGTCGTTGGGGTCGGTGTTGTTCTCGTCCCGATAAGCCAACGGTGGCGAGGAGTTGTTTGGCTCTTTCACCTCTTTGTCCTTGGAATTTACCAGCAAGCTCCATAGCCAACTCCACATTTTCCCTAGCGTTCAGATACGGCACGAGGTTAAAGTTTTGGAAAATAAAACCTATTTTGTCTCTGCGTATTTTGTAAAGTTTTGATTCTGGCAGTTTTGCAATGTCTACGTTGTCAATGAGTACTTTGCCGCTTGTGGCTTTGTCTATGCAGCCGATAACGTTAAGCAATGTGGTTTTGCCGCTGCCAGAGGGACCCATGATAGCGGTGAATTCGCCTCTTTTTACTTCAAGGTTAAGGTTGGTTAGGGGCTGGACATCTCGTTTGCCCAGCTTATAGATTTTAGTCAGGTTTTCAATTTCTAGTACTAAATCACTCATATCTCATGGCCTCCGCTGGATTGGTTCTGGCTGCTTTCAAAGCAGGATACAAACTTCCAAGCGCACCTAACAATACGGCAGCACTTAATCCCGATAGCATGGTTTCTGGGGTTATAGTGACTGAGATTGGATTATATCCCCCAGGGTTTCTCCCAATCGAAAATCCTCCTGTTGAACCAAAAGTTGCGCTTTCTATTGAATGCGGCAGTAATAGGTTAGCTATTGTTGGTGCAACAAATACGCTAATGGCTATGGCGACTATGGCGGCTATTATGCTTAGTAAGACCCCTTCAAGCATAAGCTGCCCAAGAATTGTTAGGTTACTGGCACCCATTGCTTTGAGTGTACCGATCTCCTTGGTTCGCTCCCGCACGCTGTAAAGCATTATGAATAGTATTATTGCGGCGTCCGCGATGACGGCGATACCTATTTCCTCTAAACCGCTACTTTGGATTTGATTCAGGTTGTTTTGGGCAGCTTGTACCTGTTCGTCAATGCTATTTTGTAGTTCTTGGGCTGAGTTTACCTGAGATAGACCTGCTGAAACTTGCATAGTCGGGTATATGCTGCTAATTCGAGCTGAGACAGTTTCTACGTTATCAATGTTGTCGACGAATATTTTGAATGTTGTTTCTTGACCAGCCGTGTTAGTGAGAGCTTGGAGATCAGCCAGACTCATTGTGGCGTGGGCGGTTGCATTGAGCGCTTCTTGGCCTTCAATACCCACCACCGTAAAGTTTTTGCCTAAAATGTTAAAGGTTCCACCTACGCTGACATCAAACTGCTGTGCGAGATGCTCTTCTAGAATGATATTATCGCTGTCGCCTGCTTGCAGATTTCGTCCCTCAGTGATGTTAGCGGGTAGAAGCGACGGGTAACTGCTTAGCAGAGAAGCGTTATCTAACGGTATGCCATAAAGGTAAACTGGATAATTATCTTTGGATTCAGTTTGTTCAAGTATCGGTACTACGTTGTTGATGTCAGGGATTGAGGTTAGATTAGAGTAGTATGATTCGTTCATAAGCGGTTGTACTACAGTGACATGATAGGTACCGGTAGCATTGGGAGGCGGCAAGTTAAATTGGATCGGAAGGCTGCAGTCTATTTCGGTTGCTGCTGCACTTACCGTTGACTTAATGAAGTTGGCATTGTTGTTTAGGTCGTTGATTATTGTTTGGGTGGTTGCTTTGCCTGCGTTAATGCTCGGGGGCAGGATAATTACGAGTGTTAGGGCGAGGCTTAATGCGATGATTACTATTAGTGCTCTGGTTTTTCTTCTTGAGAGGTTTCTGGCTGCTCTGGTTAGTGTTCCCATTTTTTTTGTCTCCTGATTATGCCTACCATTATTTGTGGTAGGTCTTATAAGGCTTACTATCTGTGGTAGTAGGTAATCATAAACGCGAGAAAGACCATTCACCCATCCCAAGCCTAATTGTGGAAAAAGTTAAAAGCCTACCATCCCTTATGGTACTTGAGGAAGCACAACGTCGGTAGACAAAAAAACGGCTGTGTCGCAGTATAACGTTGAGGGAAAACAGCTGGAAGCCTTCTTAGGGCCACTGGAAGCAAGTATACTTCAAACGATATGGTGCTCCAAAAAGAGGCCCATAACAGTAAGAGAAGTCCTCGAAGAACTCAAAAAGAAAAAGCCTGTCGCCTACACAACCATTATGAACACGATGGATAGACTCTACGAGAAAGGTCTACTTGACCGAAAAATCGAAAAGAGCAAAGGCGGCGCCTATCTCTACTATGTTTACTGGCCCAAACTTGAAGAACAAAAATTCAAAGAAGATGCAGTCCGCCAGGTATTAAGTAGCCTCATAGACAACTTTGACGAGCTTGTCACAAGTTGCCTTGTTGAAAAAGCTGCGGCCAATGGCCAGCAGTTGGAAGCTCTGAAAGAAAAAATCGATAAAACAATAAAGGAAAAGAAGCAATGACCACGTATGGTAGGCTTAAATGATTTTCTGTTTCAGATCTTTCAGCCATACTTCTTCTATTCTTTAGTGTTTCTCTCTATAGCTTTTGTCGGTGTCAAGGTCTTTTTGAAATTTAACCCCTTCATGTCAAGGCGGATTCAAAGCATCATATGGCTCATACCGCTGTTCGTTCCAGTTTGCGTGTTATTGATGTTCCATCCCCAAACAGAAATAATCACAACGCCTTTTGTGCCTCAGATTTCAGTTCCAGTTGGCATGGGCGTTGCTGCTTCGGCTCCCAGCTTCTTCTCATTCACAGGCTTAATGTGCATTAGCGGAGCAGTTGCAGCCACAGCTTATCTCCTATTCATGATGTTTTTCGGAAGGAAAATAGCCCTCAAGCGTTTCCATGTTGTTATGATGGCTAAAGACGAGTACGGGTCTCTTCAAGACAAAGTTAAGGAAACCGCCCACAAGCTCCGTATTTCTGAGCCGAAAGTTGGCTTAATCGATGATCTACTGCCCAATGCATTCACAGTTGGCTACGGGCGAAATGCAGTGATAGTTTTCTCATTGGGACTTCTAAACATGCTTGACCTCGATGAATTGACGGCTGTTGCGTCCCATGAATTGGCTCATGTCAAAGCAAGAGACTACATCTTCAAAAGCACGACATACGCATTGAACATTCTTTCCTTTTTTAACCCACTCTCATATTTTACGGTTTCCCAGTCTCAAAAGGAACGTGAGTTGCTTGCTGACCAGAAAGGTGCCACTTTACTTGACAAACCTGCGCTGATGGCCAGTGTACTTACAAAGGTTCAAGCGGTGGTGCAGGAGTTCCCTAAGCCCAGTTTTGTAGATAGGCTTTCGTCCAGTCTGTTTCTTGTATCCCCTCTTGCTCATAGACCCGCAATACTTGCCACACACCCACAAATATCCCAAAGACTACAAAACATAAATGCCATCGCTTCCAGGCCTTCTAAAAAACGTAGATACATGATTGCCACAGCCTTGCTATTGGGCATTCTTGTTTGCACGGCTCTGGTATTAGGTTATTCAACGATGCAGGTTCAAAAGACCGTTTTCCAAAAAGAAAACGCCGCCTTAGCCAATGGACAAAGTGTCTTTCTTTATAACGAATCCGCTCCCTTCGATCCTGCTCATCCAACAGGTATCTTTTTCGCCAACGAATCAAGCCTACAACTTTTTATATCGTCTTTACCGCAAGGCAGCTCTTATGTAGGTTGTTATGTGGATGGCAACGGTATAACTCACACTTACATATCATCGATTCCAAACATTGTTGTAGTAAGTGGGCAAAGTGTCTTAGTCAATGGACATAGTGCTTTTATCGGTAACGAATCCTATCCTTTAGATACTACTCACCCAACGGGTAACGCTATTATCAACGAAGTGAACTTTCAAGTCCCGTAGGGCGAATGCAACGTAAGCTATGCATAACTTGATTCAACCGATTTCACATATTGATGATAAAGTTTCTTAGCGATATTATAGTATAAAGACTAATCAAATAGTCATCCTAAGTCTAAAAGCATTCGAATTATCAGAAGTCCATTAAGATATTGACCATCAGTAACTATTTGTTTTCCCGTTAGAGAGTAATATAATTGCTGTAATCGCGATAGCGGCTGCAATACCTACAAAAAATATGTTTGTTGCTATATTGACCATTATGTTGAGTTCATAGATGGCAAAGGGGAAAACAAAGAAAAAGCCTGACAAAAAGCCAAGAACCGCGTACAAAATTAATCTCGACGCGATCTTCATTTTTATCATCCAATAATCTTCTGGTTCAAATCCTTATTTAACTCTATTCACAGAACACTTGCGTTCTCGAACAGAACAGCTATTACGTTTTGCTTTTTTAGCATTTAGATGAGTAGCCACTTCAGAAAGCGAAGTAAAACTTGGGTATGACGACATATCAATCCTCTGTCAACTAAATCAGTAATGTCCTGAAAACAGGACTTCGTTTATTCGGGAGTCTTCAAACGAGGCATTAAATAGCTAAGTGTAGTGAGTGCCTTGAGGTGCACGATAATGGAAGAGGAACAAGACATCGAAAGAGACAGACAAAGAGCAGAAATATTCGACGCCCTTGGCCATCCCACAAGATTCGTTATTCTAAAGGCTTTAAATGAAGAAGCTCTTGGATTTGCCGATTTAAAGAAAAAAACCTCCATTGAAAGCAGCGGGCAGCTCCAACACCATCTTAACAAATTAGGAGACTTAATCAAGACTGACGAACATGGGAAATATTGTCTCTCCAATCAAGGAAAGGATGCACTATTAACCGTCCAAACTGTAGAAAATGCTTCTCTGGCAAGAAAAGATTCCGTTAAAACTCACCCTCGTCTTTATAGTTCAAAAAAGTTTTTCCAAGTTCTTTCTGTACTGTTAGCCTTTCTCTTAATTGCAAGCACAGCAATTGCTTTAGTTGAGTTCAATCAAGTACAACAGCTTCAGAATGGACCAACTGCAAAATTGAATGATGCTGGCTATTTAGATAACTCAAAACTTTTTCTAATTTCATCGTATTCTTATTATGGAAAACATAATGGTCAAGCATGCTTCATCATTGAAGCCACTGTAAGAAATGATTACACTGCACAGCAACCACCTCCAATGGTTAACTTCCCAGGCAACAGCTCGGGGACAGCATATTTTGGCTTGACAGCAAAATTATATGTCAAGAATACAACAACCCAATCAGAGGACGTAACTAG
>Ga0326727_10026844_pt1 | contig 10633 bp, 9 predicted proteins | sample MB2enrmetagenome_FD_207643 | JGI IMG/M metagenome (GOLD analysis project Ga0326727, IMG submission 207643) | Lab enriched peat soil microbial communities from McLean, Ithaca, NY, United States - MB29MY | ecosystem: Environmental > Terrestrial > Soil > Wetlands > Peat | place: USA: New York... | reverse complement strand
GCCCCCCGCCCCCAGAACTGCGGCGTAAGGGCGACGAGGACGTTGAGCCGCGTCTTCCCTTTTACGTGGGGCAGCGTCCAGATGCGGCCCAGGTCTGCGCAGCCGTTGGGATGGTACTCCGACGGCCTGGGCACGAACTGGATATAGTTCTTGAGGAGCGTCCCTACGCCGGACCAGTGGTGGCTACGCACCGGGCGGGTGTTGACGAGGGCAGTGGCCCTCTGGAAGAGCGGGTTGTCGAGGACGCCCCGGTCCCCCACACCGATATTGTCCGGGCTGACGCCCGCGTCGAGGAGCCTTTTGCGGATGGCCTCCTCCATCTCCGGCGGGGTCGGCAGGTTTCGCCAGGCGTTGCTCTTGATGCCTACGACGTCAGACTTTTTGAAGAGGCCCTGCCATGCGGCAGCGGGGTCCTTTTTGTCGAGGAGCCTGCATACACCGTCGTCGAGCATCCTCTGGAGCACCGCCGGCCGAATCTCTTCGTTCGGCCCCAGGACGTCCCGGTCCCTCACGAGGACAACCTTGGCCGCGTCCGCGGTGGCCCTGCCTTTTTTCGGCAGGCTGAGCGTGGTAGCGGCTGCAACCCCTGCCGTTGCCTTCAGGAAATCCCGGCGCGTGATTTTCATTGCTCCTCCTTCAGCCTTGACTTTGCAGTGTCCATCAGACGGACGGCCGCCCCTGCCTCGGGCGCATTGATGACGATGATGATACGCCGGCCTTCCAGCCTGGCGCCCGTCCAGGCGCCTTTGGCCTCGATCATCCCCGTCCCGTCGAGCTTGTACGCCCGCCCGAAGGAGGCAAGGGCCGATTTCGCCCTGCTTTCCATAGGGTAAGCGACGAGCAGCAGGAAGGTCCGCTCTTTCCCGATGTCGTACCGGGCAAAGACGGCCTCGGTGTCCGGCGCCAGGGCGAGTATGTTCTCCCTTGCGATGAAGCAGCGCTGGTTGAGCAGCACGTGGCTCCTGACGAACCTGGCGGTATCCGCCACCCTGCGCTCCTCCGGCAGGGCCTCCATGAGCCGCGGCGGCCCTCCCTCCGCGGCAGCGGACGCGGCGAGCCTGCGGCCGATCTCAAGGACGGCCTCTTCCTGCTCCTTCCCCTCGCCTTCACCGTAAATGCTGAAAAACCAGCGGCCTTTCCACAGCCTGAGCATCCCCCCGCCGAACTCCGACCCCTGGCCGATGCCGGCTTCCGGGTCGTGCCTGTCCCACGTGAAGACGCCGAAGGCGTCCTGGGGCGTCCCCATCTCGTAGGCCTCCGCGACGATCGGCGGGCGGCCTGCCCTTTCGTAGCGCAGGACCGCAAGCCCCCTGTAATTGAAGGCTATGAAGACCTCGCCTGCGCCGTCGATGTAATCGAAGATGGCCCGCCCCCGATAGCCCACGGCCTCGCCCGCTTTCTTCCAGCCGCCCGCCCCCGACGGCCATACGACTGTCCGGTCCATAGCCCCCTTCCCTTCGGCGAAGCCCGCCTGCACCAGGAGGAAAAGCACCGCGATAAGTGTTATGAAGGCTTTCATGCTTATCACAACATCCTCCGGCCGGACTCCTCCAGGCCCGGACTGGGGCCGAAATGTCTCTACCTCTCTACCCCGTCCGCCGCTCGCGGGCACACCGCGAGCGCCCGTCCATCGATTATAATACGCCGGGGCGAGGACTGTAAAGGAGCATGCAAAGACGGTAGTGGGTCAGTTTGACTTTCTTATTTCTCGCTGAGCCTTGCCATGCTTAACCGCTCATGCTATATTATAGCATGGCACGAAAGAAGCGACCGAATGACATAAACCTACGCGCCCGATCTGTGATGGAAGAAGCGATAGGTGAACCGCTCACAGACAAACATACGCCAGAACCTACCGAAGCAAAGCCAGCCAAAGAGAAGAACGCAGCCGCCGTTGCCCTCGGAAGGCTCGGAGGGTTAAGGGGGGGCAAGGCAAGGGCAGAGAGGTTAAGCGTAAAACAACGAAAGGAAATTGCTCAAAACGCTGCGTTGGCACGATGGCGCAAGACTAAACCGGAAAAAGACTAATCTTCCTTCTTTATAAAATTAATAATTTTACTCCCTCCATCCGACGACTCTTTCTTGGACAGGGTACTTCTTATGGCATGGGCTTGGATAGTACTTCTGATAAGTTGAATTGGTAGATTAGTATGTGCGGCAATGCTCTTGTAGTCTATCGGGACACCGTATAATATCTCCGCAATCTGGCCGATAAAACGAGGTTTTTCTACTGGTATGTCTACTGGTTCTCTCTTTTTCCAATCACGATTGATTAATTGATACATGAGATATTTATATTGCCGAGAGCTTATTACTTCTAGCCGAAGCGCCCTTAACATCAGGGCTTGAATAGACATTTTCCATCGTTCTTTTAAATGCATCAATTCTGTCAGTGTGACAGGGGGAACCAATTCCTTAAACGCAGCATCCCCAGGCATTAAAAACTCACCCGCGAAGGCATTGGCTTCCTTCTCAAGATTAGCAATATCACCTTGCATGACTTGGTGAAGCACCAAATGACCCAATTCATGGGCTATGCTCCAGCGCAGTCGATCACCGGGCGCAAAATTATTAACGAGGACTATAACAGGCCGCTTTTTTTCATCGCCTACCCATAGGGAAAACGCATCAATGTTTTCCATGTTTGTGGGGAGTGCCATCACAAGAATCCGATTCTTTTCAAGAGTACTAACCAAATTATTAATGGGGGCGTCTGGTGATAGACCAAGGGCTGATCTTGTCAAGATAGCTGCGTCCTTTGGCGTATCATCTAGTCGAGGCAGACAATACGGTGTATCGTTTTGAATATGTTTTTCAAACCCATTTATAACTTCATAGAAAATTTGACTGTGTTGATATACCTTACAGCGATCCCTTTTTGAAATTGCCGTCCTAGCACGATACAGCAACGACCCAAGGGGGAACTCTATAGATACCGGCTGTTTGAAAAAAGATATTGGGAAACCTAGCCGAAAGGCAATTCTTTGCAGTACTTCTTCCCCCGGTGTGATTCTTCCTGTTTCAATTTGCCCTATTTCTGACGGGTGAACGCCGATGCTCTCCGCGAGGGCAACCTGCGTTAGTCCGATTAATTCACGAGCCTGTTTTACTCTCTCGCCATAAATCATATGATGTTATCTATTTCAACTTCTATTTCTTTCTTTAAAGTTACCTTCTCTAAATCCTCTATGTCCTGTGCTTGCGTTGTGGGAGCGGAGCCATCTGGCGATGAGGGTTCGACGCCGTACAAATATGCCGGGGGAACCAACACGTGCCAATGCATTATTACCGAGTTCTTTGTCCTTCCCCCGGACTGTGGGCATGCAATAGATAGGGAGTCCAAAAGGTATGGCGGCTTCACTTCCCACAACAGAATCAAATTCCAATAGTTGTTGGTCCCTTCGAGGTTAGGAAAGAAGTCCATTTGCTCGTAATACCGCTGTTTGCTTATAGAATTACCCGGAATTGGGACTTCGGAATTCTTTGATTTAAATATCTTTGCCTTATACTGCTTGTATGCTAAATATAGGCCACAATTGGGAACATAATTTAGTTTGTATTCCCCGCAGTTTTCGCCATTTTCCACATTATGGCCTTCTTCTCTCAGTTTTATCCGCGCGTAAAATCTTGTCAGGTATGCAGCCAGGTGCGGGTCTATAGGGCGCCGATGTCCTTCTTCCAGTTGGTCAAAAAAATTGAGCGCTTGAGCAGCACCTTTCTCTAACCCTTCATGGATTATAGGCAGAATCGGAGCCCAGTCATTAAGAACCGCATCGGGTCTAGGAACATTTTCCACGCAAAAACCTCCTTGAAGAGTGTTGTACTTTCATGCTAATATTCTTAGCAGAAATGGACACGCGAGTCAAGCGGAAAAATTATCTTATCGGAATTACAACTTTTTTTGCGTACTATGGAGAATTCTCTTGACATCCTTAACAGCTCAAGCATGATTTTAAACTGCCCTGCCACAAGGATCTGCGGGGCGCTTTGTTTATCCGGGGGCTGACTGCGTGGCGCGACAAAAAAGGCAGGGCCTTTCGGCCCTGCCCCGTCAGACCGCCCTGGCGGTCTACTTCCTGAACCTTCTCCTGAGTCCCACCATGCCGAGCAGGCCAGGGGCCAGAAGGAGGACGGTGCCGGGCAGGGGCACCGGGCTCGGGCTGCCCCCGATGAATTCCTGGTTGACGGTGTTGGTCGGCGTAAAGATTTGCATCGTCGAGAAATTCCACTGGCTGTAATCGACCTGGGCGGCCTGGGCCAACCACGTGGACTGTCCCTGGTTGGGGGTGGCTCCGGGGTTGAAGAGCTGCCATATCGCGAACTGGAGCTGCCCCTGGGTGGTGAGCGACTGGCCGGGCATCTGCGCGATGAGCCATCCTGCCTCTTCGTACTTAAAATAGGCGTTGGGCTGGCTGCCGAACTTCGTCCCTGAAAGGTCCGTCGAAGGCCCGGCAAGGGTAGTCACGTTGACGCTGAAGCTGGCCGGAACGTACGTATTTGTGGCGATATCGTCGCAAACAATCGACGTGATGGACGAGCTTATGGCGTTACCTCCCGTGACCGTCCCGGGTATGAAGCCGACGTACTCGCCCCCGTAACTGTTCGACCAATCGGGGACGCCCACGTTCAGAATAGTGTCTGCGAGGGCCGCGCTGCTGCCCGTGAAGCACAACGCAACTGCTATCGCCGCTGCCAACAAGACCTTTCCCGCTGTCCGCCCGCCCGACCTATCCATAATGTCATCCTCCGGTCTTTTTTTCTGGCAACCAGGCTGTCTGCGGGAGACCCTTGGCTTTCCGTCCTACCCTCGCGGATAGTTTGGCTTTGTCAGTAATACTACGTCTGACATCTATGATATACGGTGTAATACAATATGTCAAGAACTTTTTTCAAGAAAATGGCGAATTTTTTTGATTGCGCCCTTACGGACCCCGCCTGGTGCGGTCAGAACGGCCCGGAAACAGGCAAGCTACGGGATTTGTGACGGAGAAAAGAGGGGGGATATTGTATTACGCGGCGCGATGAGAAGAAGCCGGACAAGAGGGAAAGCATCCCGGCGTCCTATATACGTTTCACGAGAAACATCTTACGGGCGGCGCATTGCCGCCGTCCTGTTTATCGCACGAGGCGGACCGCTCACCAGCCGACTGCCCCGCCGTCCTTCCTATGGTCGGAGCCGGCCCGGTAATAGCCGTTAACCGCCTTGTCGCCCTTCTTCTGCCCCCCGTCAGGCCCGGACGGGGGGCCTTCGGCGTCCGGCGTGAACATGATCGCCTGGTAGCCGCCGACCTTGCTTCCGTCCGTCGGGAGCACGTTGTGGCCCATGGCCTGCAGGGCTTCCGCCATCGTGCCGCCCCCGGGGACGGGCATGCTGAACAACTGCGACTCCAGGAAAAGCTGGTTCGAGACCTCGTTGTGGTAGAAGCGGGCCATGTCCGTGGCCGCCTGGAGGTTCGCGCCGAGGTCGAGGACGTTTACGAGCACCTGCTCGTGCCCCTGGGGCTGCATGTCCCCTCCCATCACGCCCACCGTCATGAAGGGCCTGCCGTCCTTCATGACGAACCCCGCGGATATCGTGTTGTATGGCCGCTTATGGGGCGCTATGGCGTTCGGGTGCTTCGGGTCGAGGGTAAACTGCGCGCCCCGGTTGTTGAGAACGAACCCGTATCCCGGCACCGTGACGCCCGTCCCGAAGGGGCTGAAATTGCTGTTGACCCAAGAGACCATGTTCCCCCACCGGTCGGCAGTCGTAAGGTAGATCGTGTCCGCGTCGCGGGTCAGGCGGACCGCCGGAGCCGGTGTGATCGCCGGCCCGTTCAGCCGGACCTTACTGCAGAGCGTCGCCGCGTACTCCTTCGAGATGAGCTTTTTGAAAAGCCCCTGCCGCTTCGCGTCCCATCCCCTGGGATCGGAATTGTAATTATACAGGTCGATATAAGCCAGCTTCTTTGCTTCCACGAGGAGGTGCCAGTACCTGGGGTCCTGGGGTCCCAGGTCCGAAAGCGGCCTCCCCTGCGCCCAAACGGGCACGCAGACTTCCAGGATATTGAGTATCTCGAGGGTGCTCCAGGCCTGGGACGGGGCCATCGTCTCGTAGACATCGTAGCCGTGGTAGTTGGTCGTCGGCGGGTTGACCCACTCGCCGTAATAGCCTGCGAGGTCCTCCATGGTCATCGTGCCGCCGAGGGCGCGCGACTTGGCAACGATGGCATGGGCGATCTCACCCTTGTAGAAGACGTCCCGGCCGTGCTGCTGGAGGAGGCGGAAGGTGCGGGCCAGGTCGGGGTTCCGGAAGGTCTCCCCGGGCTTCGGCGGCTTTCCGTTGATATACCACGTTTTGACGGAATCGGGATCGGGTTTCTCGCAGCCGCCCTTCCGGGCGCAATCGACTGCGTTGGGGAGGCGCCAGATGTCCCCGATCACCTCAGAGACGGGGAAACCTTCCTCAGCGTAGTCGATGGCAGGCTGGAGGACTTCTTTAAAGGTCATCGTCCCGAACTTCCGCAGGGCCTCTTCCCACCCCCAGGCCGCGCTCGGGACGGGGGCGGCGAGTATCCCGTGGATAGGCATGCCCGACCCGTACCCCCAGTTCTTCGGGTCATAGAAATAGCCGAGGCTATTATAGCGCGCAACCGTGGCCCCCGTAGGCGCCATGCCCCCCGCGTTGAGCTGGTAGAGCTTGTTCTCTTTTGCAATGTAGAAGATGGCGAAGAGGTCGCCGCCGACGCCGACGCTCATCGGTTCCACGAGGCTGAGTACGGCCGCAGCCGCAACTGCGGCGTCGATGGCATTCCCGCCTGCCATGAGGATCCTCAAGCCCGCCTGGGCCGCAAGGGGGTGGCTCGTTGCGACGATACCGTTGCGCGCCATCACCTCCGAGCGCCCCTGGGCGGGCCAGCCGGCCGGCCGGTCTCCCCTGACTGCCTTGCACCAGGACGCCTGGACGCCCTCGGCGCATGGCTTGCCCGGCGAGTCGCCAAAGCACGCCAGCGGCATGAGCACGAGGGCTGCGAGCAAGACGACGCAGGGTACGAAGGGCCACATTTGCTGGTTTATGGACATGGTAACCCTCCTCGCGTTCTGACATTTAAGATGCCGGATTGCAGGGAATGCTTCGAAAAAGGTAATCTTATCCGCGCGGGCAGTCAAGGGAAAAATCGGCCCGGCGGATGGGGGGGTGCGGTATTTTTCGCAGCCGCGATTCGGGCTGAGGGCAGGAGTCTTACGCGGTGATCCTTTTCTTCTCCGCTATGAAAGATCCGATATCTTCAAGTGACGAGACGTAGACCTTTTCCCTTCCCGGCTCCCCCGTCTCCGTCGTCTCCCGGAAGATCTCAACCGCCCTGCGCGCCATTTCATCGGGGACGATGATCTCGACCTTTGCTTCGATATTATAGGGCGGGTCGCATCTTATCCCCCTGTAGATCTCGGGCTGCCGGCCTTGTCCGCCGAAATCCTTCACCTCCATTACGGTCATCCGGTTAATCGCGATTGCCGTTAAGGCCTCTTTGACAGCCTCGACCTCAAAGGACTGGATGATAGCTTCTACCTTCTTCATTTGACTTACCTCCTTGTGCTTGGTTTCCACTTTGATGGAATTCGTTCCTCGTCAGGCTGAATTCAATTGCCATGCCATAAGGCGAATCGCGCGACGAATGGGCAGGATGCGTTGAAAAACCGCCTGTTGGCGCGTATTCCGGCCGGCGCGGCCCGGCCGGGGAGCGGCCCCCAACGCTTCTGTAAAGCTACGGGAACGGAGGAAGGGGGTTCCGATCTTACATGGATGTAGGATGGCAGCGGGCGCCAAAAGGCTTATCCTTGACTGGGAGGACCAATCTTCCTATACTCCTTCTCAATGGCCAAAGCATCAAGGGAATTCCAGGTTTTCGCCAAGCCGGCCGGCTCCGTCTGCAACCTGGCCTGCCGCTACTGCTATTACGCGGGCAAGGACCTCTACGGCCGGGATGGGCCTCCTGCAATGCCGGACGACGTACTGGAGGAGTACATCAGGCAGCACATAGACGCCTCCCCTTCCCCGCAGGTCAGGTTCTCCTGGCACGGCGGAGAGCCGACCGTCCTCGGGATCGATTACTTCAGGAAGATCGCAGCCCTCCAGCACAAACGCAGCCGTCCCGGCAGGACCGTCACGAACGCCATTCAGACGAACGCAACGCTCCTCGATGAGGAATGGTGCCGTTTTCTCGCTGCGGAAGGCTTTTCCGCGGGCGTCAGCCTGGACGGCCCGGCAAACCTGCACGACCCGTGGCGCGTGACGAGGAACGGGGAGCCGACACACGAGAGGGCGACGCGCGGGTACGCCCTCTTGCGGCGGCATAACGTCCCATGCGATATGCTCTGCGTGGTCCACGCGGGGAACGTGCTTTATCCCACCGAGGTATACCGGTTCCTCAAGGAAACGGGCGGCCGGTACATCGGGTTTCTCCCCCTGGTCGAGCCGGCGGCAGGCGGCGGCGTAAGCGACCTCACGGTGCCGGCCGACGCCTTCGGCGCATTCCTCTGCGCCATTTTCGACGAGTGGCGGGACAAAGACATAGGACTCGTCAGGGTGCAGGTCTTCGAGGAGGCGGTCGCTGCGGCCCTCGGCCATGAGCACGCCCTTTGCGTCTTCCGCAAGACCTGCGGTGATATCCCCGTAGTCGAGCGCAACGGCGACTTTTTCTCCTGCGATCACTTCGTAGATGCCGCCCACCGCCTGGGGAACATCATGGAGACCCCTCTCGTCGAGCTGCTGGAAAGCCCGGCCCAGAGGGGATTCGGACAGGCCAAGCTGGAACGGCTTCCCCGCTTCTGCAAGACCTGCGATGTCCTGGATATGTGCAACGGCGGCTGCCCGAAGGACCGCATCCTGCGCACGCCCGACGGAGAGGACGGCCTCAACCACCTGTGCGCCGGGTACAAGCGCTTCTTCACCCACTGCGCCCCCTTCGTCGCGCAGGTTGCGGCCCTCTCGCGGGTAAGCCGCGCCGGGGGCGAAAGGGCGCAGGCGCCCCATCCAGCCGCGCGAGGCGGCGCAAAGCCGGGCCGCAACGACCCCTGCCCGTGCGGAAGCGGCCGGAAATACAAGCGATGCTGCATGGGCAAATGAGTGCGCGGGCGGCCTGGGCTTGCGGCCGCTGTCACTACGGCCCCTATGTCTTGAGCTTCTCCTTCAGAAAGGCTACCGTGCGCTTCCAGGCAAGTTCGGCGGCCGCCTTATTGTACCGGGCGGGGTTCGTGTCGTTGTTGAAGGCGTGCTGCGCCCCTTCGTACATGTAGAGCCTGTAATCGACACCGGCTTTCTTGAGGGCCTCGACGTACGCAGGTATCCCGCCGTTGATCATTTCGTCGGTGCCCGCGTATTGGAGCAGCAAGGACGCCTTTATCCTGGGGACTTCTTCAGGGACGGGCTGTCTCCCGTAATACGGGACCGCCGCCGTCACATCGGGCGAATTGACGGCGAGCTGGTTCGCCATGCCTCCGCCCCAGCAGAAGCCGACGACGCCCACCTTGCCCGTGGACATGGGGTAGGTCTTCAGGTATTCGACTGCGGCAATAAAGTTCTTTATCGTCGATTGCTGGTCGAGCCGGCCGATAAGGGCTATAGCCTTGTTCTCGTCCGCGGGGGTGCCGCCGAAAGGCGAGAGAGGGTCAGGGGCGATGGTTATAAAGCCCTCCAGGGCCAGACGCCTCCCCACATCTGCGATGTGCGCGTTGAGCCCCCTGTTCTCGCTTATCACGAGGACTCCGGGCAGCTTTGCGTCTCCCTTCGGTCTCGCCAGCTTCGCGCTGATCTCACCCGTCGCGCCCCGGTATTTGATCTCTTCCGTATAAAGGCGGGGGTCGTCCTTGGGAATGATGTCTGCCATGGCGTGCCTCCTTTGCAATGAGACAAGAAGTGCGCTCGCAGCCGCGGCCCCTCCCGCCAGGACGGACAGCCTTTTGAGGAATGCCCGGCGGTCGAGCAGCCCACTGGCGTACTTGTCGTACAGGTCGATGGCCCTCTTGCCCGGTTTCTTCTCCATGTCCCTCCTCCTTTCGTCGACGAAAAAGGCCTTTTACTCTATTTTATACCTTCCCATGCCTTCTGCAACGCTCAGGGTGTGCAGAGCTCTATCGCGCGCACCAGGAATTTCTTCATTTTGAGGCCGCCTTGAGGCGAGTTGGACCATACCAAGGCGCGATCGGAATATTCGGTCCCGTCGCACACCCGTGACACTTTGCATATATCGTCCGAAATATCATGCCTGGTATTTGTGACTACTTTGGCGAAATCACGGGCATGGAGCACCGTTATTTCCTCGTTGCCGAAGGTGCCCTTGCTCAATTCAACCGAGTCCGGGTCCATATTCGACAGGCTGAACAGCGCTTCGAAGTTGCCATAGTTCTGCTTTATGGTACATCCGGAATAGAGGAGAACGGCGTCTCCCCTGTATTGATTAGGGGCCTTGAACGTGCCCAGCACTTTGATCCAGGTCAGTAACTCCTTCAGTTCTCGCCTGCTGTCGTCCGCTTTGGGCGTCGTCTCGCTCTGCTGGCCGAACGCGCCGGCAGCTCCCATGATAAGTAGAATCGCGGCTGCCGATATGATAACGATGTTTCTCCACATAATACCTCCCCGGTCGATGGCATAACA
>Ga0326727_10026843_pt1 | contig 10633 bp, 14 predicted proteins | sample MB2enrmetagenome_FD_207643 | JGI IMG/M metagenome (GOLD analysis project Ga0326727, IMG submission 207643) | Lab enriched peat soil microbial communities from McLean, Ithaca, NY, United States - MB29MY | ecosystem: Environmental > Terrestrial > Soil > Wetlands > Peat | place: USA: New York... | reverse complement strand
AGCAACCCAGCCGACGCGCCGGAGATCGCCATGCTGCTGCACCTCTCGACCTGGGCCGAGGTCGAAACGTTCCTCGAACGCTCGCAGACGATCGTGATCCCGATCGGCTCCAACGAGCAGCACGGACCGACGGGCCTCCTCGGCACCGACTGGCTATGCCCGGAGATCATCGCCCACGAGGCGCATAAGAACGGCGACATCCTGGTGGCGCCCACCTTCAACATCGGCATGGCGCAGCATCACCTGGACTTCCCGGGCACCATCGCGCTCCGGCCCTCGACGTTCATGGCCGCCATCGGCGACTGGGCGCGCTCGCTGGCCCACCACGGCTTCACCCGGCTCTATTTCCTCAACGGCCACGGCGGCAACGTCGCCACCATCGAGGCGGCCTTCTCCGAGCTCTACGCCGAAGCGAGCTACGTCGGCCGGCCGCGCGGCTTCGCGCTGCGCCTGAAGAACTGGTGGGACCTGAGGGGCGTCACCAAGCTCGCCTACAGCCAGTTCCCAGCCGGCCACGGCAGCCACGCCACGCCCTCAGAGATCGCCGTCACCCAGTGGGCCTATCCGGACGCGATCAAGAGCGCCAACTATGCGCCGCAGATCGCCCCCTCGGGCCCGATCCGCGAGGCCGCCGACTTCCGCGCCCGCCACCCGGACGGCCGCATGGGCTCCGACCCGGGCCTGGCGACTCCCGAGAAGGGCGGCGAACTGGTCAAGCTGGCCGTCGCCGGCCTCCTCGAGGACGTCGCCGCCTTCAGCGCCGCGGGGGCTTAGCGAAGCCAACCCTACCGCTCATCCCGACGCAGGGGATGAGCGGGCGGAGGGGTTACCGCGCCGTCGCCAGCACCACGCCCAGCAGGATCGCGGTCCAGTGGGCGCCGGCGGCGGCCACCACGTGGCCGTGCCAGATCGCGCGGGCGAACTTGAGCTTCTTGTTGACGTAGAAGATCACGCCCGAGGTGTAGAGCAGCCCGCCCAGCGCGAGGAGGCCCAGCGGCAGCCAGCCGAGACCCGCCATCAGCGGCCGCAGCGCCACCACGGCGATCCATCCCAGCGCCAGGTAGACGCCCACCCAGAACCGCTTGCCGAGCCCGGGCAGGAACAGCTTGCCCATCACACCCAGCAGGGCGACGGCCCAGACCGCGATCGTCATGCCCCAGGCCCAGCCGCCCTTGAGGCTGTGGGTGGTGAAGGGCGTGTAGGACCCCGCGATCATCAGGAAGATGCCGGCATGGTCCAGCCGGCGCAGCAGCGGCCGCCAGGACGCCTTGGCGAAGTTATAGGCGGTGGAGAACGACAGCATCGTGAGGAGGCCGACGGCGTAGATGGCCCGCGCCCACCAGCGCCAGGGTCAGCCCGGCCACGTGCACCACCAGGTCGGCGCATTTGGCGGCTGGCGTCGGATAGTGGCGCGGCGGACGCGGGGCTGACTCGGTCATGAGGAATCTCCGGCCGGCTTGGCGGCGTCCGATCATCTGCCTCGAAACGATGACTTTAAAGGGGCGAGCGTTGGCGCGCGTCGATCAATCTCAGCGCGTGGACGCCGCCTCAAGCCGACGCGGGCGCCCCGCCCTTGCGCTCGGTGACCACGCCGTGGATCTCGTCGGTCAGCCGGTTGTTGATCTCGATCAGCCGGTGGATCTCGTCGGTCAGCTCCAGCACCGCTTCGGCGTCCTTGTAGGTCTGCAGCGACTGCTTGTCGGAGGCCTTCGCCAGCACCTGCTGGCCGACCATGATCACCGACAGCAGCACCAGTTGCAGGAAGGTCTGCGAGATCCAGGTGATCAGCGCGAACGTCCCCTGGTGGATGGCGTCCGGAAGGCTGATGAACGCCAGCCCCGCGAAGGCGTAGGCGCACCACATGGACCCCACCGTCTTGGTGATCACCACCGCCAGCCAGCCGTTGAAGCCCACATGCTCCTGGGTGGTCAGGGCCGCGCCCTCGCTCTTCCGACGCGCGATATGTGGGTGAGGGACATGAGCTTCCGCCATCGCCTTGGCCTCCCGTGAGTCTCTAGCCGAGCCCCTTGCATAGCCGTGCCGGCCCGGTTTGGCGCGGGCATTGATCGCAGGTCCCCTGCCGCCGGCCCATCCGCCGCCCGCGCGTTCGGCGGGACCGGCGCGCCGGCCTGTGCTACATGCGCCCATGACCGATCGATCAGACGACCAGCCCGCCCCGCCGAAGTCGCCCACGGAAGCCCTCGCCGAGCTGGTGGCGCGGCGCAAGGCGGCGCAGGCTCAGGCGGCGCGCAACGGCCCGCGCGGGGGGCTGCGCGACTCGGAGCGCGCCGCCGCCGCGCGCGCCGCCGCGCAATCGCGGCCGGCGTCGCGAAAGTAGGCCCGGCCAGACCATGTCCGAGGCCGCCCCACTGAAGCGCCTGATCGACCTGCCCGGCGTGCGCGAGCTGGAGACCAAGGCGCTGATGAACCCGCGCTACGCCGACGCCGACGCGCGCGACTACTTCACCGATCTCAACGACTGCTCGCGCGCGATCTTCGGCCTCACCGCCGACGAGGCCGACGACACGCCCCGGCCGGCGGGCTGGGACCGCGTCGAGCGCAAGCCGCTGCGCGACCAGGTCATCGCCTTCGAGGCCGAGGGCTGGGACGTCACCGACGACAAGCGGCGGCCGCTGCGCCTGCTGGAGCACTTCAACGTCCAGCTCTGGCTGGCCCTGCGCGGCGTGGCCGGATCCCTGCCGTTCCAGGCCGAGCACGAGCCCGACCACGGCGCGGCGTCGCTGGCGGCGGAGGTGAAGCGCTTCCAGCGCGACCGGCGGTAGGCCAGCGTCGTCCGAAGCTTGGCGAATCGGGTCGCGGCAGGTGACGGTGGCCTTGGATGTACGTCATCGCTCGAGAGAAGAAGTTCGACCCGGCGTTGCAGTGGTCGCTTCCGGACCGCGTGTTCTTCGCGTGCGGCGCCTGCCAGGTGCTCGCGTTCGTAGCCATGCGGTCGTATCGCGGAGTTGGATTCCAGTCGTACTGGCTTCGGCCGGCGGAGGGATACCGGGGCAACCACGTGATCGTCTCGGACGGCGAGTGGGCCTTCGACTATCACGGCTGGTCCCGCGTTCGCCGCCTGCTGGACCACACCGCGCGCAAGGCCGGTCGATGGTGGCCAGGCTGGTCCTGCACGATGATACGCGTGGAGGCGGAGGTTCTGGTCTCGGAGCCACGATCCAAGGCCATGGGGTTGCACCTGCGCGAGCCCGGCCAGTTTCTCTTCGACGCACTGCCGCGCGCCTCGGCGTTCCTCGCCCTGCGGCCGCCGCCGCCAGCCATTGAAGCGAAGCTCTCGGGCATCGCCCATATCTCCGGCTGACGCATTCGGGATAGGCCGAAGCCAGCGGCCGGCGCGCGAGGTGATGTCAAATGCGGCGTGCCGGCTCGGCTTGACCAGGATCAAGGCCGGGCCACGCCGACTGGGCGCATGCCGTCGCACGGACCGCCGTCGTCTGGTCCCGCCTTCAGCATGGAAAGGGCATGGACTTGGCTCTTGCCTGGACGCCGTCCCGGCTTGGCGCGTCCGCCCTGGTCCTCGGCGCGGCGCTCGCCCTCGGCCTGCCGACGCCAACCACCGCAGCGACGCCCCAGGGCGTATGGCTGATCGACAACAAGGCGGCGGTGCGGATCTACGACTGCGGCGCCCAGCTGTGCGGCCGGGTGGTCTGGCTCTACAAGCCGCGGGACGCCCAGGGCCAGCTGGATCGGGATTTCCGCAATCCGAGCCCGTCGCTGCGCACGCGCCTGGTCTGCGGACTGACCATGATCTGGGCCCTGCGACCCGACGGCCCGAACCGCTGGCGGGACGGCTGGTTCTACAATCCGCGCGACGGCGGGACCTATCACGTGTCCGCCAGGCTCAAGTCGGACGACGTGTTGCTCGTTCGCATCTACGCGCTCATCCCGCTGTTCGGCGAGACCAAGACCCTGGCGCGCACCCTGCCGGGCACGACGGACGGCTGGTGCTGATCGATCTATGATTTTGCATCCAATGAATGATTCGGCGGCCAGGCGATTCCGCCTGATCGCATAATGCTTTACCGCCCGCGGCGCAGCGCCGTGCTCATTCGCGCCGCAATTGGGTCCCAGCGGGCGCGCTCGGCGGCGGGATAGGTGATGCGGAGGCTGGTCAGCACGTCGCCGTGGATCAGGGTCTTCTGGTAGATGATCCGCCCGCCCGACACACACGACATGGCCACGAGGGTGGCGGTGACCCTCTCGTAGGCCGGCGAGCCCGCGCAGTCCTGTTCGGCCTCCCTGGCGAGCTCCTGCGGCGTCTGGTCCAGCGCGTTGTACCCGCCCCAGACCAGCGCCTCGGTCCGGCCGTCGGCGGATCGGAATGCGCGTCCGTCGCCGTTCTCGCTCTCGGGCTGAGGGATCAGCTGCGGCGGATAGTCGACGCCATAGCCGAAGCGCGCGTTCAGGTAGACGCCGGCCTCGCCCGGCCCCGCGAGCGCCGCCGCCACCAGCGCCATGGCGATAATCCGTCCCTTCATGCCGCCACCACCGCGCCGTCCGCCACCCTCACCGGCCATGGCCACAGGCTGCGCCCGGCGCAGGGACCGGCGACGCAGACACCGTCGCCGGGGCGGAACAGCGCGCCGTGCGAGCTGCAGATGATCAGGTCGGCCTCCCGCGTCAGGTAGCGGTCGGGCAGTGGGGCCAGCGGCAGGCCGGTGTGCGGACAGCGGTCGATATAGCCGCGCACCTCGTCGCCGCGGCGGACGACGAAGCCGAGGAACAGCTTCTCGCCCGCCCGGTACATGAAGCCCTTCGCCCCCGGATCGGCGATGTCGGCCAGGGCGCAGAGCCGCGCGCCCGGCGCGGGCTGGGCGGGATTGGCGCTCATGCCAGCTGGCCGACGGTGACGCGCCAGGGCCGGATCTCGACCCGCTCGAACAGCCGCGCCTTGGCGTAGGGGTCCCCGGCGCTGAACGCCTCCGCCGCGGCAAGGTCCTCGGCCTCGATGATCATCAGCGACCCGGCCATGTCGCCGTTCGCATCGAGGAGGGGCCCGCCGAGGCGCGGCAGGCCGCGCTCGCGGATGTACGCGAGGTGCGCCTCGCGCGTCTTCAGCCGCAGCTCCAGCGCGCCCGGCTTGTCGATGCAGATGAGGGCGAAAAGGGCCATGGTCAGGTCTCCGACTTCAGCGGGCGGGCCAGCAGGCTGGCGATGGCGGCGTCGACGCCCAGCTCGCCGGCGAGGATGGCGGCCACCGCGTCGCTGATGGGGGTCTCGACGCCGAGCTTGCGAGCCAGCGCGCGCACCGCCGGGGCGGACTCGGCGCCCTCGGCCACCGACAGCTTGCCGGCCAGCGCCTCGGCCGCCGTCTGGCCGCGGCCCAGCGCCAGTCCCAGGCTCATGTTGCGCGACTGGGCGCTGGAGCAGGTGAGCACCAGGTCGCCAAGGCCGCAGAGGCCGGCCACGGTCTCGGCGCGGCCGCCGAGGGCGGTCGCCAGCCGGGTCAGCTCGGCGAACCCGCGCGTCACCAGCGCCGCGTGGGCGCTGCGGCCCAGCCCCTTGCCCTCCACCACGCCGCAGGCGATGGCCAGCACGTTCTTGATCGCCCCGCCGGCCTCGGCCCCGATCATGTCGGTGGAGACGTAAGGGCGGAACGAGGGCGTGGCGATCGCCGCGGCCAGTCCCTTCGCAAGCGCAGCATCGCGCGCCGCCAGGGTGATGGCGGTGGGCAGGCCGCGCGCCACCTCGCCGGCGAAACTCGGGCCCGACAGCACCGCCGGGGCCACGTCCGGCAGAGTCTCGGCCAGCACCTCGGTCATCAGCTTCAGCGTGCCCTGCTCGATCCCCTTGGCGCACAGCACCACCGGCAGGCCGGGCGCCGCGTGGGGCGCGAAATCCCGCAGAATGCTGCGCAAATGCTGCGCGGGAGCCACCGCCAGGATCACGTCCGAGCCGGCGAGGTCGTCCAGCGCGGCGGTGGCCCGGACCGCGCCGTCCAGCGCCACGCCGGGCAGGAACAGGCGGTTCTCGCGGGTCTCGTTGATCGCCGCGACCACCTCGGCTTCGCGCGCCCACAGCGTCGGCGCGAGGCCGGCGCGGGCGGTCACCTGCGCCAGGGCCGTGCCCCAGGCGCCGCCGCCGATGACGCCGACGCGCCTCATGCTTTCGCGCCCTTGCGGCCCGGGACGTGGGTCGGCGCGGCCAGCGCCGCGGCCTCGTCCAGCGGCCAGCGCGGACGGGCGACGGCGTCGAGGCCGCTGGTCAGGCCCGCGGCTAGCCGCTCGGCCCCGGCGAGCGCGATCATGGCCGCATTGTCGGTGCAGTACTTCAGCGCCGGCGCGGCGAAGGAGAAGCCATGGGCCGTCGCCACCGCCTCCAGGCTCGCCCGCACGGCGCGGTTGGCGGCGACGCCGCCGGCCACCACGAAGCGCCGATGCTGCGCAGCATTTTGCGCAGCATAGACCTGCATCGCGCGGGCCGTGCGCTCGGACAGCTGGCGGGCGATGGCGGCCTGCACGGCGGCGGCGAGGTCGCGGCGCTCGAGGTCGGTGGTGAGTCCCTGCGCCACTCGCGCTGCGGCGGTCTTCAGACCGGAGAAGGAGAAGTCGCAGTCGCGGCGGCCGAGCAGGGCGCGCGGCAGGGGGAACCGGTCGGCGTCGCCACCCTCCGCCAGCCGCTCCAGCGCCGGTCCGCCGGGATAGGGCAGGCCGAGCGTCTTGGCGATCTTGTCGAAGGCCTCGCCGGCCGCGTCGTCGATGGTCGACCCCAGCCGCCGGCAGGCGCCGATGCCGGCCACCTCCAGCAGCTGGCAATGGCCGCCGGAGACCAGCAGCAGCAGGAACGGATAGTCGACCTCCGCGTCCAGCCTGGCCGACACCGCGTGGCCCTCCAGGTGGTTCACCGCGATCAGCGGCAGGCCGCGGGCGAGCGCCAGCCCCTTGGCGAACGACAGCCCCACCATCACCGCCCCGATCAGCCCGGGCCCGGCGGTGGCGGCGACGCCGGCGATCTCGTCCAGGCTCACCCCGGCCTCGCTCAGGGCCTGGCGCGCGACGGGTTCGACCAGCTCCACGTGCGCCCGCGCCGCCACCTCGGGCACCACGCCGCCGAATGGGGCGTGGATGGCGACCTGGCTCGCCACCACCGACGAGCGCACATGGCCGCGCCCGTCCGCGCCCAGCCGCACGACGGCGGCCGCGGTCTCGTCGCAGCTGGTCTCGATCCCGAGCACGAGGAACGGCGGGGTCATCTTGAGTTGCCGGGCCTCGCCCTCGCGTGTAGCAGGCGCAGCAGCACGCCCGCCTCGTCACCCCGCAGCTAACCCTTCGCCCATGCCCTCGCAACCGCCTGTCCGCATCGGCGCCCGCGGCTCCAAGCTGTCCCTGGCCCAGGCCCGCACGATGCAGCGCCGGATCGCGGCCGCTTTGGGCGACGCCGCGCTGGCCGACGAGCTGGCGCCGCTGACCCGCATCACCACCACCGGCGACCGGGTGCAGGACCGCCGCCTGCTGGAAATCGGCGGCAAGGGCCTCTTCACCAAGGAGATCGAGGAGGCGCTGCTGGACGGCCGCATCGACTGCGCAGTGCACTCGATGAAAGACATGCCGGCGGAGGGACCGCCGGGACTGATCCTCGGCGCCGTGCCTGAGCGGGAGGATCCGCGCGACATGTTCCTCAGCCCCAAGGCGGGCTGCATCGACGCCTTGCCGCAGGGCGCCCTGCTCGGCACCGCCTCGCTGCGCCGCCAGGCCCAGGCGCTGCATCGCCGGCCCGACCTGAAGCTGCTGAACCTGCGCGGCAATGTCGACACGCGCCTCGCCAAGCTGGAAGCCGGCGAGGCGGACGCCATCATCCTGGCGCTGTCGGGGCTGAAGCGGCTCGGGCTCGGCGACATCCCCGGCGCGCCGATCGACCCGGTCGAACAGCCGCCGGCGCCGGGCCAGGGCGCCCTGGCGATCCAGGTCCGGGCCGAGGACGCGGACGCTCCCTGGCTGCAGGCGCTGCGTCACCGGCCGACCGAGATCGCGGTGGCGGCGGAGCGCGGCGCGCTGATGGCGCTGGAGGGGTCGTGCAAGACCGCCATCGGCGCCCACGCTCGCCTCGACGGCGCGCGCCTCAGTTTGATCGTCGAGGCCTTGACGCCGGATGGCGCGCGGCGCTTCCGTCGGCAAGGGGAGGCGGAGGTCGGGGGCGACCGCGGCGAAGCTGCCGCGCGGGCGCTTGGCGTCCGGCTCGGGGAACTGGTGCGCGCGGACGGCGGGACCGCGCTGGAGCTTTAGGCGTTTCAAGCGCGCGCCGGCCGCGGAAGCGGGGGCCATGTCGCCGGGCGCGCGCTTAGAGCACGATGCGATCAGGCGGGACCGCCTGGCCGTTGAATCGGGCTCCAACTCAAAGCGTTGGAACGCGTTCGGACCGCAAAAGCGATTGCACTTTTGCTGAACGCGCTCGGTGGGGCGGCTTGGCCGTGAGGATCGCCAGGGCGAAACGAAAGCTGGTCGCGCCGCCGCGCGTCCTGTGGGTGACGCGCGCCGAACCCGGGGCCGCGGCCACCGCGGCGCGTCTGCGCGCGCTCCGGCTCGAGCCGGTGGTTGCGCCCCTGCTGGAGGTGCGGCCGCTGGACCAGGCGCCGATCGACCTCGCCGACGTCTGCGCCATAGCCTTCACCAGCGCCAACGCCGTCGCCGCTTTCGCCGAGCGCTGCGAGCGACGTGACCTCCAGGTGTTCGCGGTCGGCGACGCCACCGCCCGGGCCGCCCGCGAGCGCCGCTTCCAGCGCGTGCTCTCGGCCCAGGGCGACGTCAAGGCGCTGGCGGCCGCCCTGGCCGCGCGGAAGCGCGAGCTGACCGGCGTGATTCTCTATCCCGCCGCCGCCGAGCCGGCGCAGGACCTCGCCGGCGCCCTGGCCGCGGTGGGCCTGAGCGTGCGCCAGGTCGCGCTCTACGAGACAGCCGAGGTCGAGCCGCCTCCGGCGCTGATCGCCCGCCTGCCGGAGATCGGCGGCGTGCTGGTGCACTCTGCCCGCGCCGGACGCGCGCTCGCCGCCGTGCTGAAGGCCCACCCCGCGCCCCACCTGGTCGCCTACTGCTTCTCGTCCCAGATCGCCCGCACCCTCGCCCGCGCCGGACTCGCCGCGGTAATCGCCGCCGGCGCGCCCAACGAGGACGCGCTGATGGCCCTGCTGGCGCCGACGTCCGGCGGCTGAGCCGTGCGCGTGGCGATTGCGCGCGGGCGTGGCTTGGTTCACTTGTTGGCGTGCGATGAGCGCCGCTCCGGACCCCGCTGACCTCGCCCCGTCGCGCGACCTGGCCGCCTATGGCCGGCGCGCGCCGCTGATGCCGTCCCTGCTCGTCTGGATCGGTGTCTGCATCGCCTGTCTGGTGGCCGGCGCGGCGATCGGCCGGTTCGGCTTCGCCCCGCCCGCCCGTCCCGAGCCGGAAGCCGCCGAACCCGCCACGCATCCCGCCGCGGCGTCGGTCCCGGCCAGCGCCGAGCCCGCGCCCGCCAGCCTCGCCGCCCCGGGCCAGCCCGGCGACACGGCGCTGGGCGAACGTGTCACGCGGCTGGAAGGCGCGGAGACCCGGGTCGACGCCGCGGCGGCGGAGGCGCTGGCGGCGGCCGCCCTCTCCACCGCGGCGCAGGGCTCGGCGCCCTTCGACCAGGACGTGGCGGCCTATGAGCGGCTGGCGCCCGGCGATCCCGACCTGCGCGCGCTCGCCCCCCTCGCGGTGCAGGGCGCGCCCAGCCGCGCCGCGCTCGCCGCCGCCTTGCCCGACCTCGCCGGTCAGGCCGCCGAGGCCGCCCATGCGCCGCCGGCGCGGGCCAGCTTCGCGCGCCGCCTCTGGGCCGCCATCAGCAAGGTGGTGATCCTGCGCCGGGTGGATCCGGCGGCGCCGGGCGTCGACGGCGCGCTCACCCGCGCCGAGGACGCGGCCGCCGCCGGCGACCTTGCCGCCGCGGTGCGCGAGCTGGACAGCCTGCCGAGAACCGCCCGCGCGCCGCTGGCCGACTGGCTCGCCGCGGCCCAGCGGCGCATCGAGATCGACGCCCGCATCGAGGCGCTCAGGGCCCGCGCCCTGGCCGCGCTCGCCGCGCCCACGGCGGGGCGCTCATGATCCGCGCGGCCCTCTTCATCCTCACCGTGCTGGCCATCGCCGTGGTGGTGATCGCCCTGCGCGGCGAACCCGGCACGGCCGACATCACCTGGTTCCACTGGAACCTGCGCACCACCGCCGCGGCGGCGGTGGAGCTGCTGATCTTCTTCACCCTCGCCGCCAGCCTGTTCTGGCGCGGCCTGATCTGGATCGCAGAGGCGCCCCGGCGCGCTGCCCGCGCCCGGGCCGAGGTGCGCCGCCGGCAGGGCGCCGACGCCCTCACCCGCGGCTTCGTGGCGGCGGCCGGCGGCGACGGCGTCGAGGCGCGCCGCCAGGCCCAGCGGGCCGCGGCCCTGGCGGACGATGCCCCCGCCCTGGTCCGGCTGCTGTCGGCCCAGGCAGCGGAAGCCGCGGGCGACGGCGAGGCGGCCCGCGCCGCCTACGCCACCATGCTCGGTTTCGGCGAGCTCAGGATGGCCGCGCACCGGGGCCTGATGCAGGCGGCGCTGGCCGACGGCGACAAGGCCGAGGCGCTGAGCCACGCGGAGGCCGCCTACGGTCTCGCCCGCACCGCGCCC
>Ga0326727_10026842_pt1 | contig 10633 bp, 10 predicted proteins | sample MB2enrmetagenome_FD_207643 | JGI IMG/M metagenome (GOLD analysis project Ga0326727, IMG submission 207643) | Lab enriched peat soil microbial communities from McLean, Ithaca, NY, United States - MB29MY | ecosystem: Environmental > Terrestrial > Soil > Wetlands > Peat | place: USA: New York... | reverse complement strand
CTGGTGGTGCTCTATTTCATGCACGTGAAACAGCAGGACAATCTGACCAAGCTCTTCGTCGTCGCAGGTTTCTTTTTTCTGCTCATTCTGATCAGCATCACCATGACCGACTACGGCACTCGCAACTGGCTTCCGCAGGGCCGCATGTGGTGAGGCCGGATGTGGTAGAAAGGGTCGTGCGCAAACAACTTGCTTTCTGCCTCTTATTGGGACTCGCCATAGGCACGCTCGCAGCCCAGGACAAAGCTCCGGAGAAAGCTTCCGGTTCGCGAACTCTGAAGGTCAAGCTGAATTACACCGGCTCAGGAACCGTGGACGATAAACACCAAATCGTAGTGTTTGTGTTCGATTCGCCGGATTTTATGCAAGGCAACGCGATGCCGGTTGGGTCGCAATCGACGCCGTCGAAAAAAGGCGGCGTGACGTTCTCCGATGTTGCCAGTTCGCCGGTCTACCTGACGGCGGTATTCGATCCGGCCGGGCAGTATGACGGGATGTCCGCGCCTCCGTCCGGTTCATCGCTTGGATTGTACAGCAAGACGCCGGGCACGCCGGAACCTATTAAGATCGAACCGGGAGAGACCGTTGAGGTAGAACTCGCGTTCGACGATACCGCGAAGATGCCGTAAACGTGGGGCATGCGGCGACAGCCGCGTTCTTCGGCTAAACTACGTTTTGCGCCATTCTCTGCTTCTCGCCGTGCCGGCGCTCGCGGTGCTTTGCGCCTGCGGGCGTTATGCCGACTTTACGCTGCCCATCTTGCGGCCCGCGCGAGAAATCACTTACAAAGTTTCATCTGTCTCGCGGCCGCTGCTTATTCGCGGTGCGACTGGCTCGTGGGATTCGGTCGACGTTTTGAACCCGTCGGTGATTACCTGGCGGGACACTTACTACAACCTCTATTCCGGTTTCGACGGCCACACCTGGCGCACCGGCGTCGCGACCTCATCGGACGGCCTTGTGTGGAGCAAGGGGGGCATGATTGTTGCACCTCAATCGTACCCTGTTGCGTGGGACAGCAGCTACATCGCTGCTAACGGCTCAGCCCTCGCATTTCACGACAAGCTGTTCTACTGGTACCAAGCGGGCCGCCCGCCGCGCATCGGACTCGCGCAATCGGCCAATGGCTTCGGTTGGGCGAAGCTGGTGCGGCCAGTGCTCGACACCGGCCCGCGCGGGAGTTTCGACGAACGAGGCGCGGCCGACCCCGATGTCGTCTCCTTCGGTGACTTCCTGTATATGTACTATCTCGGTCAGGATCGCGCCCATCGGCAAACGATCGGCGTGGCTCGATCGCGCGATGGAGTGGTCTGGACGAAGCTGCGCAGTAATCCCGTGCTGGAGCCCGGCGCGCCCGGCCAGTTCGACGAACGCGGTGTTGGCGAGCCCGCGGTCTGGGCGGCCTTCGGTTGGTACTGGATGCTGTATACGGGTCGCGATCATCACGAATGGCGGCGCATTGGTCTCGCCCGATCACATGACGGCGTGCGCTGGGACAAACTGGGCGTGATCTTTGCCGGAACAGCAGCATGGAACCGTCAGGTGGTGTGCGATCCTTCGGTGATCGAAGAAAACGGGGTAGTGCGCGTGTGGTACGGCGGAGGCGATGTGCCGCGCCCCGACGAGCACATCGACGGCCAGATCGGCCTCTTCACGCTGACGCCGCAACCAGTCCGGGGAAGCGCACCATGAATCGCTCGCTGCTCCTTTGCCTTCTTTTCACGCTGGTACTGCGCGTAGCGTTTCTTAACCAGGCCATTCAGGGCGATGACGTTTACTATCTCGCCGGCGCCCAACACGCGCTCATCGATCCGCTGCATCCGCACCACGCGCGTTACGCATTCGAGGGCCGGATCGTGGATATGCGCGGCCATCCGCACCCTCCTCTGAACTCCTGGATTCTCGCGGGCCTGCTGGCAATATTCGGCGACGTCTACGAAGTTTGGTTCCACGCGGCATACATGGTGTTTTCGTTGTTGGCGGTGGGCGCAGTCTGGTGGATGGCGCGCCGTTTCCACGCTCCCCCGATCTCTGCGTTGCTGGTGGCGGTGATGCCCGCATTCGTGATCAGCGGCACTTCGCTAGAGGCCGATCTGCCGCTGCTGGCCTTCCTCATGTGCGGTATGGCGCTGTTTATTCGCGGCGTCGACAAGAATCGAGGGGTCTCACGCGCCGCGTCGGCGCTGGCTTTTGTGCTCGCAAGCATGACCGGATATCAGGCGATCCTCGTCACGCCGATTCTTGCGGTCTACCTGTGGTTCAATGCAAACCGGCGTTGGCGGAACTGGCTGGCAACAGGGGTACCAGTGATAACCATCGCCGCATGGCAGCTCTACGAACGCGTCACCAGCGGCAGGGTGCCGTTGGCCGTTCTTCATGGATATACGAGCCAATACGGTTTTGAAGCAGCCGCTGTGAAGGTGCGCAGCGCGCTGGCGCTCACGGTGCATGCCGGATGGATTGTCTTTCCGGCGTTGGCCGTAGCCGCATTTTGGCCGCGCCGGCGAGTGGTGCTCGGCGTGGTCGTCGTCGTAAGCGCGTGCCTCGCGGTACTCGACTACAATCCCCTGTTCTGGGTCTCGTTTGGCATCGGGCTAATGGTGTTATCGCGCTGTGTGTCCCTGTTGCGGTCCGGGGATGCCGACGAGCGGTTCCTGGCTGTATGGGTGGTGGTTTTCTTCGCTGGCGCCCTGGCCGGAGCATTTGCCGGATCGGAGCGGTATCTCCTGCCCATCGCCGCGCCCGTCGCGCTTCTCACCGGCCGCTTTCTAGCCGCGCGTCCGCGATGGCTGATGGCTGGCTTCGCCGCGCAGTGTTGCGTCAGCGTGGCGCTCGCGTTGGTGAATTATCAACATTGGAACGGCTATCGCCAATTCGTCGCCCGGCACCGCGATGAAATCCAGAGCCATCGCACATGGATAGCTTCGGAGTGGGGGCTGCGCTTCTACGCGGAGAGCGAGGGTGCGCTGCCGATGCTGATTGACACCCACGTGCAGGACGGCGATCTTGTCCTCAGCAGCGCCCTTTCCGGTGGCGCGCTCGCTTCTCGTGGCGATCTGGTCCTCGTGGATGAATATGCCATCGTTCCAACGCTGCCGCTGCGGTTGATCGGTTTACAAGCGCGCTCCGGCTTCTCTACTGCATCGGAGGGGCTGCGCGAGTTCGACATCACAACAAAACCACTGGACATCGTGCGGCTGCGGCGAGTGATGGAACGCGAGCCAACGGCCGCCTGGCTGCCTATGAACTCACCCGCAGCGGCGTATCAGATTGTGGAAGGCGCATACGGGCTGGAGAGCAACACGTGGCGATGGGTCAGCGGCACATCTGTTTTCCGCCTGCGCACTCCTCCGAACCCGTCTCGGTTTGCGGCGCAGTTATTTGTTCCTCCGCAAGTGCCGCCATGCACTGTGACCCTCAACGTGAACGGCTCGGTGGTCGCCACGGCGAAATACCCTGCTTCCGGCAAGTACGAGCTTTCAGGAGCGATCGCGGGTTCGCTTCCAGAGTCCGTCACTGCAACGCTCACTACGGACCGCACATTCCGCGCGCCGCACGATGCACGGGATCTTGGCCTTGTGCTCATCGCGATCGGTTTTGCCGGCCCGAATCAATAGCGCCCGTGCTACACTCCCGCATGGCTATGGAAAACCTCTATGAAGAGTTCAAGGTACAGGCGCGGGAACTGGTGGAGAAGGTCCGCCAACTCATTCACGAAGGCAACGTCAGGCGCGTGATAATTCGCGACGACAAGGGGCACACGTTTGTGGAGATTCCAGTGACTGTGGCGGCCGTGGGCGTGATCCTGGCGCCCGTGCTGGCTGCTGTTGGCGCCATCGCCGCCATGGCTGCGCACTTCACCATCGTGGTGGAACGGGCGCGGCACGAAGATGGCCCGCCACCAGCGGCTTAGTGTCCCCATCGGGGATGGTGGAAACCCCTCGCCTTCAGGCGAAGCAGGATTTGGTGTAACGTGGTCGCGTGTGGCATTACCGGTTGGGAGCGCACACGAAGACGGACCTGAAAGTCCATCTGGTGTGGATACCAAAGTATCGAAAGGCAGTGCTGACGGGTGAGGTAGCGCTTCGTGTGCGCGATCTGTTGCGGCAGATTGCGGCAGAACATGAACTGGAGATTGTGTCCGGGAAGGTAGCACGCGACCATGTTCACCTGTTGCTGTCGTATCGAGCGCATCAGGGCGTCAGCCAGATCATGCAGTGGCTGAAAGGGATCAGCTCAGTTTCCGCATCTGCGAAAGAAGTTCTGGGGGAGACACCTGTGGGCCAGGGGATATCTGGCGGTGAGCTCCGGCACGATCACCGACGAGATGATCCGCGAGTATATCGACGAACAGGAAGGTGAGCAGATCCCGACGATAGTCGATTTCCAATCGACAGCCCCTGAACCCCTCGGCTTATAGCCGAGGGTCATTCAGTTCAAACCACAGAGGCCAGGCGTGGGGCACATGCCGCCCGCGCAGGCTGGCATCTCGGAACTCTTGCCCTTCGCGCCGCCTGCATGCGCGGCGAACGTCGACAGTTCGGTTTTCAGGTGGGCCTGCCCGCAGGACGGGCACACCACCTCGTCGCCCTGGCGCCGCACCAGCTTTTCAAATTTGGTCCCGCAATCCTCGCAGCTATATTCGTAAATCGGCATTACCCTTCGATTTTACCTCGGCGGGAACCCGCCGGCTTTCTATCGCACCGGTTGCCCTTCGCTCAGCCGTCCCTCGATCACAATGAGTCCGAGAAGGAAAAAGACCAAGCCGGTGCCGAGTATAGGCACGACGATCATCGCTCCGATTCCCCACCACTGCGCCATGAAACCGAGCGACCAGGGCGCCAGCATACCGCCCGTGACCGCGAACGAAAAGACGCCGCTGTAGATCATCGGATGGTAGTAAGGGAAGCGCCGGCCGATATTCTCCATGGTGACCGGGAAAATTGCGGCGAAACCCGCGCCAATGCACAGAATGGCCACTGCCGCGCCGCCCGCGTTGTCCGTCGCGCTGAGCATGATGCAACCCAGCAGCGCCGCCGCCGCCGAGATCAGCACCAGCCGCCAGCGGCTCATCCGCGACAGCAGTCCCTGGGCGACCACCCGGCCCAGCAGCAGCGATGTCCAGTAGAGCGCCAGCAGGAAGAGCGAATCCGCGGGACTGATGCCCAGCCTCTGGATCAGGAACATCGGCAGCCATCCCGCGATGGCCCATTCGTTGCCGAACTGGAAAAACAGCAGAAGCGCGAAGAGGACCGCGGCAGGCGAATTGAACTGGCGGCGAAGCGTCTCCGGTTGCGGGTGCGGCGCCGGCGGATCCGTAAAGCGCATTCGCAGAAATAACACGCCGAACCCGGCCGCGATGATCGCCGCTGTCACCAACGTACCGCGAACATCAGAGATGTAGTAACTGCCGGCCATCAGCAAGGACATCACCACGCAACCGAGACCAAACGTCATGCCCACCATGTTCAGCGTCGCCGCACGGCCCACATCGTAGAGAGGCGAAACACCTTCCAGCAGCGCCATGTAGAGGAGACCGGCAGCGAATCCAAGCCAGAAGAGGCCAGCCAGTCGCCACCACGGCGAAAATGGCGCGCTCGTGGCCGCGAGAAACAGGAAGGCGCCTGCGGCGAGAAATGCCGCCAGCGAAGCAGTGAAAGCCACGCCGCGCCGTTCCATTAACGCCTGAGCCGCACGGCTGGCCACCAGAAAACCGGCGTTCAGCAGCAGGAAATATGTGCCTGCGGTTACAAATTCCGAGCTTAGATGGAAGCCCCAGACAGGCAAAGCAGCGCCCACGAACGACATCAGCAGTCCCGTAAGAAAGAAGCCAGCCAGGGAGACACGGGCAGAGCGGACGCCCGAATCGACGGGGTTGATTGGGAGCACTCTGAGGCTGTCAGCCAACCATTCGATTGTATCGCCGCTACGGAAAGGTGTAGGGAAGGGAGCCCAACAGTTATGGAATACGGTAGGCACGGGCAGTCGCGCGTGCGATATCAGTGAGTTGGCGGTGGTCAGGTGATTGCTTCATCCAGAGGCGCTCAGGGCCAGCGATCCATCGCTTTGGTGGGGGTTGTCTCTCTTGTGTAGGGCGGGCTCAGCCAGGGGTCGGCAGAGCCCGCCCTGTTCGCGCGCTTCACTTTCCTGTCACTTCCTGATCGGTTCGATCTCGCACCGCGCACGCTGCAATGAAGCATGCCGTGAGCTGCCTGGTGGGCAGGCTATCGAACCGGGCGAAGACATCGAGAAACCATTGAACGGCTCCGTCGGCACGTTTTCCGGCCATGAGTCGAAGCACCAGGAAAAGCATCGTCGAGAATCCCCGTGGGTTGTGGATTAGTGAGCTTGTGGCGATCACCCGAAAGCCAGCCTGCTCCAGTATCTCCTGCAATCGCGCGAGTGAAGGCGTGTAGCCGAGCTGGAATGGGCTCCGGCGCATTCTGCTGATCCAACGCAACGGCACATAGAGAAGGTTGTGAGGATTATCGACGGTAATGAGCAGCCTTCCGCGCGGATGCAGCACTCGGGCCAGTTCAGCGATAGCCGACTCAAACTCGCTCCGCGTGTCGAAATGATCTAGCGTCGAATTCGAAACGATTGTGTCCAGCGAGACCGATCTCAAGGGCAAATGCCGCACATCACAAACCAGGAAATGTGCGGCTGGCAGAGAGACTCGCGCGCGAGCTTGTTCAACGGTGTGGGCGGCGACATCGATGCCGATCCAGGAATCTGCGAGCGGGGCAAGGGAGGACAGCAGGGCGTCCTCGCCAAACGCTTCTTCGAAGACGTCGGTCTTCATCGCCAGGCCAGCTCCGGCGGGCATCCACTCGCGGAACAGCTTGATGTGCAGGTCGCGCTTTTGTCGAGCCACCAGGGGATCCAGATACCACGATGGCCGAGCGCCTTCGGAAACCTGGTCCCACGCCGATGGCGATGTCCGGTCCACAGCAGCTCAAAACGAGTATCGCGCCGAAAGCTGCAGTTGTCTCGATGTCGTCGTGGTGGCCGTGATCTGCCCGGCCGTGCCCAGGCGCGCGCCGGAGCTGTTGAACAGCTGGATTCCCGACGGGATCTGGAAGTTCGGATGATTGGCTACGTTGAAGCCTTCGGCGCGGATACGCAGCACTCGTTTTTCTGATTTCAGGAAGTCGCGTTCCAGTGCCAGAGTGACCATCACCAGGTCCGGCCCGGTGAATCCATTGCGTCCGAGGTTTCCAAGGTATCCCGACGGCGGCAACGTAAATGCCAGCGGATTGAAATACTGATTGATATTGCCGGTAATGATGGGCCCGTTGATCGGTGCGTAATTGGGCCGCTGGCCGTCGTCGGTGCCCCCCAGCAGGTGCGCATTGTCGAATCCCACGATCGGGTTAAACGGATTCCCCGACTGCGCCTGCATCAATCCGTCCAGTGCCCAACCGCCCAGCACAGCATTGGCCCCGCGGGAGCGCACTCCGGGAAGCTGCCACGTAAAGTTGGCCGCGAAGACGAACCGGCAATCAAAATCGGAGGACCCGGTGTTGTCGCCAAGGTTGAATACGTTGGGCACCAACTCGTTGTTGTAGGAATCGTCGTGAAGGGCCACAGAATCGTCGTCGATCGAGTGGCTCCAGGCGAATTTGGCCTGAACGTGGAGGTCTCTGGCCAACTTCGCGCGCATGTCCGTGTTCAGGCTGTTGTAGTGAGAATCGAAATCAGTCTCCCGCATGGTCATAGACGAGAAGGCGGGGTTTATAGGGCCGTTGCTCGCAGCAAAGTAGATCTGGCCGTTGGAAAGAAAGTCCGGCACAGTGGTGTCGATGTTCTTAACATCGCCCACCAGGTGGAGGCCGCGCGATCCGGAGTAGCCGGCTTCGACGACCGTGTTGTGCCCCAAATCGCGTTGAATGGTGATCTGGTATTGCGCCACGTATGGCTGGGAGGGCCGGTAGGAGATGCTGTTCGTCGTGGGCACCGGGGAGGCTGCACCTTGCACGGCCTCCAGCGCATTCGGAAACGACGGCTTGCTGATGACATAGCGTTCAAAGAATGGCGGCATGAACCCCCCCACCACGGAAAGCTCACGCGTTCCCAGCAGGTCATAGAAAATGCCGGAGCCCAGTCTCACCACCGTGCGGCCGTCCCCAAACGGGTCCCAGGCGATTGAGGCGCGCGGAGCGAAATTCAGCTTCGAAGGGTTGATCCATATCGGACCTCCAACGGTCACTTGCGAGTCGGTCAGCGGATCGGGCAGCGTTGCCACCAGGTTATTACGCTCGACCGGAGTCGTTGCGGTCTCGTAGCGCACGCCAATGCCCACCGAGAGCCGGCGGGTGATGCGCCACTCGTCCTGAACGAAAGCGGAGAATTCGTCGTATCGCCAATGGCGCAGCGTAGTCGATCCCGGCGACATTACAGTAAGATCGTTCGGTTGTGCGGCGAGGAAGTTCTGGAGCGACGTGAACTGGTAGTAGCCGGTGCGATCCAAGTCGCCATTCTCGCCGAACAGGATCCGGTCAAAACTCGATCCAAAGGAGAGGGAATGCGCGCCAATGATTTTCTCGCCGGAATAGGATGTCTGCCCGTCGACGGTGTTGAAATGACGAGGCGCCGTCTGCGCCAGTGTGCCTCCAAAATTGGTCAACCCAACCACCTGAATCGTTCCCATTCCCGCGCCGGGCACGAAGTCCAGGTCCGCGGAAGAGGCGGGCACGGACTCAGCCCCGCTGTTATAGATCTGGCTGAAAGCGACGCGAAAGTCGTGTATCGTCGTGGGCGACTGCACGTATTGCGCGGTGGTCTGCAACAGGTTGTAGTGCGAGGTGTTCTCACTGGTCCAAAATTGGAACGGATCGAGTGTGTTGGATGTGGAGATGTCGGATGTGTATCGTGTGCCGAAGTGCAGTCGATCGGAAACCAGGTAGTCCACTTTGCCGACGGCGTAGTTTTCGCTCGTATTGGTTGGTTGGCCCGTGATGTACTCTCCGACACCATTCCCCAGATCCGGCCCGTTCGGCAGCGGGTACAAGGCCAGGTACGGGATAATGGCCGGCGCAAGCTTCACCTTCGTCAGGACGCCGTTCGCGGGCAACAGTCCCTGCCTGGCCTGCGCATCCGGTGTGTCCAGAATCTGCGTCTCGTCGGTGTCGCTGCGGATGCCTTCGTAGTCGGCGAGGAAGAACAGCCGATTGTGTACGAGCGGTCCGTTCAGGATGCCGCCGAACTGATTCAGGCGCAGTTCCGGGATCTTCCCGGGCGGATCGAAGTAGTTCTTGGCGTCGAGCGCACTGTTGCGCAGGTATTCCCAGGCGCTGCCATGGAACTCGTTCGTGCCTGACTTCGAGACGGCGGCAACCACGCCCCCGTCCGTTCGTCCGTATTCGGCGCTAAAAGGACTGGCGACGATGCGCAATTCGGCGAGCGTGTCGATTCCCAGCAGATTGCCGGCCGCGCTCGCCGGCGCCGAACCTGTGGGATCGTTGATGTAAATGCCATCCAGACGGAACGCGTTCTCACTCGGACGATTTCCGTTTATGGAAATGTGCAGGCCCAGTCCGACATCGAGCGCTTGGGTCGCGGTGGCCGGAGCCGTCACTCCTGGCTCCTGGGCGGCGAGATCGAAGATGTCTCGTCCGATGAGCGGCAACGAGTCGAGCTGCCGCTCTTCGATATTACTGCCCCAGGCGCCCGCGGCGGTATCAACCTTGCCGGCTTCCGCTGTCACCTGCACCGATTCCCGGGTCGCCCCGATCTTCAGTGCTATGTCGGCGTGCACGTTTTGTCCGGCGGTTAACTCCAGCACGCCGGTCTGTGCTGGCTCGAAACCCTTCGCATTGACTTCCAGACGGTAGTGGCCGGGATCGAGCTGAGCCGCCGTGTACCATCCCCGCTGGTCCGTGACCAGCCGCCGTTCCGCGTTCGTGGTGGTTTCCACTACGCGCATCGGAACCCCCGTCACGGCCCTTCCGGAAGGATCGCTGACCACTCCTTCGATCGTGCCAGTGATCTGTGCCTGAGCAGTAACGGGCATCAGCAGAGCGGTGACGGCCAGCATGTAGACGATGATTATGCCGGGCGCCGCTTTGAGTCCGCGCCGCTTGGATTGGGTGGGTGTGAGCATTATGAAGGCATCCTTTGCAGTGCGTCCAGGAACCGTGTGTCCACCAGACTTTGTACGCTGATGGGGTGCGGGATCTTGCCTTGGCGGACCGCCCAGTCGATATACATCTGGAGGTCCGTGAAATGAATCCGGCCATCGTGCTCGAACGAATCGCGGCACGCGCCCCGCACCAATTTCGGGTCCAGTTGGTTGGATCTCGCGAACTCGTCCATGAAGGCCGGGGTTTTTCCGGACAGGAAGTCCCTCCCACCCCGTAAGTAAGCGCGGAGGAATGCTGCGCCGGTTTCAGTATCGCCATTCAGCAGCCGCGCCCCGAAGACAATGAAGGAGTATTGGAAGTTTGGCAGGACGTCGGCCAGACTCGGACCGGGAGCAAGCTGCAAGTCGCGGAGCGCGAGACCGAGGTCACCATCCGACGAAGAGGACAGCAAGGCGTCTACGCCTCCCGCCCGCAGTGCCGCGACACATTCGTTGAAATCCATGTTGTGGATTTCGACGTCCGCGCGGCTCATGCCTGCTCGCTCCAGCAGC
>Ga0326727_10026841_pt1 | contig 10633 bp, 14 predicted proteins | sample MB2enrmetagenome_FD_207643 | JGI IMG/M metagenome (GOLD analysis project Ga0326727, IMG submission 207643) | Lab enriched peat soil microbial communities from McLean, Ithaca, NY, United States - MB29MY | ecosystem: Environmental > Terrestrial > Soil > Wetlands > Peat | place: USA: New York... | reverse complement strand
TGTTTTGGGCCGAATTTTTGGATAATTATATATTCCGCGAAGTTAGTATAACCTCATTAAATCGTTTGTGGCTTGCACAGTCATTGATGGTTCAGTATGAATCATTGTGGTGAATGAAATGGATTATTGGAACAACTTTTGTATAAATAAAAAAATTATGATTGTTCCGTTCCCTCCAATTCGCACCCCTAAAAGGTTTTTCGCTTGCCGCACACTTTTTCCCATCGGGCATGAGATCTGCCCACAGAAACGCATGGTGAGGCTCTTTGGGCAGGCTGACGGGGCAGAATGCGAAGAAGGGGTGAGGGAGAGGACTATGCGGCCATTTCGGCTTGAAGTTCTTTGATCTCGTTTTCCAATTTCTTTTTTTCGTTTTCGCGCTTCGAACTCCACCAGATAGTAAACCCCAGCAATATAATACCCACGATAAACACAAGACCCTCAAATAATCCCATGAACAGGAACAGGATACCGAGAAGACATACCAGTACCGGACCGACCTGACTAATACCTGCTATCTGTTCGCGTTTCGTCTGAATTTTTGCTTGGATAACTTTGTTCTTTGGTGATGCCCCGACTGTCACGATCAGTGCCCCGCATGAATTACAGAACGCCGCCCCGTCAGTATTTTCTTTCCCGCATTTTTGACAAAACATTATCTACCCGGTTTTCTTTTAATTCTCCTGCTTCTATTTTTGGGGGCTTCTTACGGAGAGGTAAGGTCTATCTCCCACGGGCCGCCGGCCGTCACGTCGAGGTAGTAGGTTCCTGAGTCCAGACTCACTGAGTGTTTCCCTGAATATGATCCGATCTCATTTGCCAGAAGGTCGAGTTTATTCCCGTTGGAATCTTCCAGCCAAACAATAAAATTATCGTCGCCGTTATAGGACATACTAAAGATCCGGATCCCATATCCGGTTGCCGTGAATGACTGGACATCATCGCCAGTGCCTTGGAAGGTTGTAACCGGTAATGGTGTCGGAGTTGATGCAATCGTTGAAGAGTAAGTGGGTGCTGCTGTGGGTATTTGGGTAAATTGGGCGGGTGTTGTTATCGGGGCATTCTGATTAGATTCCGATGCTGTGAACATAAACCCTGCTATAAGAGCTGCTACTATAAACACGACGAATAGAGCTCCAATACATACTACTGCCCAGTATAGGATCCCGTGCTTTTTCTTGGGTGCCGCGGGTGGTTCGGTTGAGATTGGACTACCGGATTGTTGAACTGGTTCCTTCAGGGCCGCGCCGCAAAAATTGCAAAATGCAGCATTGTCGGGGTTCTCCTTACCGCATTTTTGACAGAACATATTCTCCTGATTTTATTCAGACACGATAAATATTGCCTTTTAATCCTGGGATCTTTTGTCCCGGTAGATCCGGCTCCCCACGAGCCCCCTTTGCCTTTGACCCATATGAATATCCATCGGGCATGAGATCAGCCAACAGACGGCTATGATGAGGTTTGACACCGGGTCTTTTACGATAGCTTTGCCCTCGACATATAATCTATTTAAGATACCTTCACGGGCGCACCGGCGGGTTTAAATTCCAGTATAATTTTACATGATCGATTTTGCCGGCGCAGATATCTCGACAATCGCTCCATTTTCCCACCATTTGGCGATCGCTGTCGTTGATTGTAATAAAAACTTCTGGGGTATCCCCCTTATGGTAAAACTCAATATAATCATGTCCTTGTAAAGCCAAATCTTCGTCGTTTTTCTTATATTTTACCTCGTGTAAGAATAACACTCCTGACTTCATCAGTTTGGTAAGGTCTTTGAGGGGGATCTCGTAATAATCATGCGGATTGCCGCCTCCGAGTCCGTCTTGGTGCAGTCTCACAAATCCATCGGCCTTGTGAATCCACCCACTGGGTGTTTGAAATTTGCCATTTACTGGAACTGTATTCATGACTTCATAATTATATTTCAACGCGATAATTATTGTGCTTTGGAAGTCCCGGGAGATCTGAAAAAAAGGGTGATATGGCCTTCGGGTTATCTCTGTTTTCGGGCTTTCTTCGTATAGATTTCCCCTCCTTTAAGCAGGGCCTGAACGGTGAAATCCGCGAGGTTTCCACACCGGACACACCGTACCTGGTCCTGCCTGATGGTTTCCCCCGCGGTGATGAGACGCCGGGCATAGTCATACGGATCCTTGTGAAGCTGCCAGAGTTTCGCAATCAGGAGAGCCGGGCTGACCGGGATCAACTCACCACAATGCGGGCAGGGGATCTTTCCATCATCGTCGACTTCGGTAATCCGCTGCATATCTTTATTGAGAAACACACGGATATCGCCCGACTCAAGGAGTTTCTTGAGCGTGATAACATCCTCATCACGGTACTGCCGGCCCTGCGCGAGGGATGCCCTGATCCGCTCTGCCAGATCCTGGGCTGCCGCTGCCTCCCTGGATGCCCGGTCCCGATCGTTGCCGGTGTACGGGATTACCTGCATTGGTTCACTTGAGCTGAATATTGCCAATTTAAAACACCTCTTGAATTACAAATAAAGTAACGTGTTCGCAGACGGGACACACAACCGGCACCTGCAGGATCTTCCCGGGGATGCCGTCAGGAACATGGAGGGAACGGCCGCAATGATGGCACCCCGTACCATCTGCAGTATTCACCGCATGTACCCGCCGTGGGTTGATATCCCCCGAGATCTTGGTGAGTGCAAATATCATGGTTTTGCCCGATTGAAGCCGATCGTTCAATTGCTGCCGGTGCTCTGCTTGGATTGCCTCGAGCTCATTGAAGAACTTTATACCGGCATTCGTCGCGATGGTCTGGTCTATTACCATGCCGGCCGGCTTCGGAGGTTCTGCCTTCCTGAAAAGAGAGAGAGGAGACCACATTCAGAAGCTCCCCAGGGTCCCCTCGACTTTTCGGGAGATACCAATAACCTTACCGGCGCTTGTCCGCTCGATCTCCATGTCGTTCTGGTCAATGGCCGGGCCCGTACCTGATGTGGCCGGGCTGCTGATCTCCCTGGTGGTGACCGCGGTGGGATGGCGTTTGCCGTCATTGAACACGAGATTCTTCGGGGTCCGGGACTCGGTTGCCTTGAACGTGGCAACATCGACCGCATGATCGGCCTTGCGCACTTTCTTCTCTGCCTCTTTGACCTTCGCTTTGAGGATCACGACTTCCGCCGCTTTAGTGGTGATCAGGTCGCTGGTGCCATTGTCACCTGTGGGGTTCTTACTGGAGCCGGTCGGGGTGTATGCAGCCTTCGTTTTCTTGGCGATTTTCTTCTGCAGTTTTTTGATCGCCTTTTTGGCCTTTTTCTGCTTTTTTATCAGGTTGTCATCGGCGTTGTTCGTTGCGCCACGCCGGCCGTTTGGGTCCGCCCCGGGGGAATATACGCCGGTCCCCTTGAGTTCCCTGATAATTTCTTCCCGGGAAAGGGGCATGTCCTGATGTCGTATATGGTAAATTGTTCCGTCTTCCATAGTTTGTCCGTCTTTCATGGTTTTTCAACTCCTGATTTTTTCAATCATAAACTGCGGGCTCCGTCATGGCCACACCGAACCGTACATCATCGCCCGCTTTTGTTCACATGCCGTGCCCTGCCGAATGAATCCGGGGGCCTCCGGCGATCCCAAAACACCGGTCTTTCCTGCGTTCGGGGTGACGACCGGCATACCAGACACCGAGAGCAACCGCCATCAGGAGATCGTCGTGATCTTTACCCTCTGCGTTAAATGAGGCGTTGCCGCTGCCGGATACCCGGAACTTGAAGTTCTGCAATTCGGTCAGGAACGCCTTGCTGTCCGGGATCTTCGGACTGACTTTGAGGATATTACCCTGCAGGGCCACGGCAAGCGCTCCGATCAGGTCCGCCTTTGGCACATGGTACCCGATACCGGACAGACCCATGTCCGTGCTGACGTGTTGCCCGCTGGTGATCGTGATGGCAATCGGTCGAAGGCCGCACTTTCTGAACATATCGACGACGGGGGCTCCGACTCCAGTACCGTCAACCACGAGGACCGGCTCGGCCTGCTCTTGCCGCCTAATGAGTGCCATGAGCTGGGCCACGACGTAAACTTGGGTGGTGTAATCCGTCCCCAGCGGTAACCTCTGTAGATGACGAATATGGTACGCCTCCGGCTTGGTCTCAATAAGGGCAAGGGCTGAATAATCGCCAACTTTTCCAAGGTCAACCGGAAGGATGAGCATCATCTGACTCCTACAATCGAAAATTCCCGGGGTTTCCGTGGCGGTTCTATCCCCTTCAGAGAGACACCTGAGGGAACGTCGATCTCCATATTCTCCGGGAACAGCGGCAATACCCCATCATCTAAAATGCGCTGGATCTGACTGAGGGAGAATACCGAGTTCTCCGAGGCGAGGAAGCGCCCGAAATACTCCTGCTCGAAGAATAAACCCATGCGTTCCCGCTCTTGCTCAAGGAACTCCGGGGTGATCCGGGGGCAGTCGGGCGCTGTGATTAGCGTTTTCTCCCACCCCGGGCTGTCGCTCATCCAAATTTCATAGAAGATGCCTGACGGGCCCCACGGGGTCGATGATAGGATAAGCGAGCCGTTTGATACTGCCAGCATCGGTGAGAGAGCTTCGTACAGGCCGGGCTCGATCCGTGCAGCCTCGTCAATGCAGAGCAGAGAAACACCGGCATACCCTCGGACATTGGCCTCCGTGCCCGGCAACGATACGATCCGGCTCTTGTTCGGCAGACCGATCTGTGTTTTAGTATCCTCCGTGCATCTCTCATCCTTGAGCAGATCCAAAGTGCGTCTGAATAACTCCCCCGACTGCCTCATGGTTGGGGAAATCGCCAGACAAAGGGATCCCGGGACAAAGACCGCACGGTGACAGAGCCGGGCCGCCATGACCTCGGACTTCCCTCCCTGACGGCAGACGTTAAATATCTGCCGCTTGGCCGGGCTGTCCATAGCTGCCACTTGCCACGGATCAGGGACCTTCCCGGTTGTTTCCCGATACCACACGCTCGGCTGTAATGCGAATACGAGAGGGGAGGTCATGCCGACACCTCGCGCTTTGCCCGGCGCTCCTTGAAGCACGCCGGCGTTATCCTCAATGCGGAAACGACCATACCCTTCGGGCACCGGCGCCGGACCGTGCAGGTGCACCGGTAGTGCCCGGGGGTGCCGGTGAGGTATCGGCAGAAGCCGGATCGCTTGTTTCCATCGGAAACGGTGGTCGAAACGACCTCCAGTGGAAATACCTGTTTTTCAGGGCCTTTATATGCTCCAGTGGAAATGGGTAAAAAATTCCCGCCCTTTTCGGGCTTTTTTTCGAATTTGGTTAAAGCGAAAAAGACTTCGCAGAATCCCCCATTATGCGAACTTTGCGAAATCATAACCCTGCAGCCTCCAATGCTGTAAGTAATTCCTGATGCACTTCAGGGTGTCTCGATAAAACGGTCATGAGCACAGGATACTCCGGCGCCGTGGTGAGTGACGGAGTAACGTTGTTGACTTGAAGGTTCACCTGGTTATTCGGGCCGAGTTCCCCGGACAGTTGCGCCAATAACCGCAGGCCCTCACGTACTTCTTTTGCGCACTTCACGAGCACGTCGTAATTACCCGTGCCCTGGCACTCGTTGAACGCCTGCTCCATGCGAGCGACAAGTGACTCGGCCCGCTGTGCCACGCTACGGGCTGTCTGTTGGGCGATCGCCAGCTCTGCCGGTGTTTGATAGGCCGGCACTAGGACCGGTGCAGGAATGGCAGAGAGGGTGCGTTTCATGCAGTTCTTTTTATGCCGCTGAACTGCGGATGGGGAGAGGTCAAACTGATGTGCTACATCTCGCATCGAAGCACCGTTTACCAAAGCAAGATCGATCGATGTACGGGCCGGATTCGTGCACACGCTGCAGGGTTTCCCGCCCATGATCAGACGCCCCCGGGAGTGTACCGTTGTACCGATTCGCGTACCGTTTTGCCAGGATTTTGCGTGCAAAAAAAGCGGCTTTGCATTCAAATCACCATTTTTGCGGAATGAACCCGGATTGCGAAAAGACCACATGAGACCGCATGAATTGATATTTCTAGAAAGTCCTTCATGGAACGATTTTTGGAAGGTATAAGAAATGATAATCTAAGTGGTCTCATGTGGTCTTTTTCCAAACGGAGCATGATTTACTCACCTGCCTTTTTGAGCCTGATACCGCGATAAATTCGGGTTTTGGTGTCCCGATCTCTGTCCCGTTTGAAGCCATGATCGGACATTTCAAAGCCAAAGGATCGCTGACTTTTGACTTTCTCTTCCGGTGCCTGCCAGGAGTGCCATTGAGTGTATGCGTTGTAGAGGTCGGTCACCCCGCATTTTGCCGTCGGTTCGATCACACAAGTATCATTAAGGAAATCGGAGAGGAGATCTTGGTCTTCCCGGTACTGTTGGGTTGCGTCGCGAACCTCTACCGGCTCTGCCAGTCCTATTCGCTGGTATTCGCGAAGGCCGGCGATCATCCAGTTCAGGATCCCCGGGGTCTCTTTGAGCAGTTTTTCTGATAACCGGGTATCCCGCTCGGCTTCGGGGATCACGACAGAGAAGGGGATCATCTTCACCCGGGCCCATATCGACTCCGTACTGTCGGTGATACGGGGCGCTGAATTGAACGCCCAAAATATTTTGCAAGAGGGCCGGAATTCAAAGTACTCTTGGAACAGGAACCGGGCGCGGATCTTGTCGCTGCCGCCGGATATCTGTTTTATCAAGGACTCATCGAGCCGTTTTCCCTTCCCGGCCTCTGTCGCGCTGACGAACCGGGCACCTTTGAGAGCTGCCAGGTCGTTACGGACCCCCTCATTCTTGCTCACGCAGAACGTGTTTGACTCTACAGACAGACCGTACTCGCCGAGAATTGCCAGGAGTGTATTAAGGAAGGTGCTTTTACCGTTGGCGCCGGTGCCATGACAGAGAAAGATCACCCGCTCACCCGTATGCCCGGTAAGGGAATACCCGGCAGCCCGCTGCAGGTACCCGATCAGGTTCTTGTTACCGCCCATGATCTGATCGAGGAACCGATCCCATGCCGGGCATTTTGCTGCGAGGTCGTAAGTGCATCCGGTGATCTTGGTGATCAGGTCCTCACGTCGGGGCGCTGAAAATTCAAAAGTCCTCAAATTTAACGTGCCGTTTTGAAGATTGATCTGATCCGGGTTGACATCCAGCGCATCCGGGGATATCGCCAGCGAACTTTTTGCGAGGTCAATCATCGCGTCGATCTTGCTGCGTGCCTGAGAAGCGATGGCCCATTTGTAAAGCTCGGATTGTTCAACGTTCCCGACAGCCGTACCGGCCTCATCATAAATGCGGACCGCAGTATCCTTTGCCAGCTCCCGGACCAGTCCGAGCTCGTCCCGCTGCCAGCGGCTGCCATCCCAGATATACCAGCTCTTGAACGGTGGTGCGTACCGACAGTTCAAGCCGTGCCGGAGGACAAACCTCTGCGAGTTGCCAAGATCGGTGCGGGGATAGTCCCGACACAGAGGATTTTTTTCGGTCTGTCGATTCTCTTCATGCGTCGGGAAGATCAGTCGGTGCGAGATAGGATCGTGCTGCCATATTTTCGGGGTTGCCAGTGGTGCTGGTGCCGCTTGCTCGGCTTTCCCGGATCCCGCGTTTGCCGGATGGCCTGCAAGGATCTCACGCCGTATCTGTTCCCGTCGCTCTTCCGTCACTTTTTCCCGGGTGGTCCCGGCCTCATGGTATGCGATTTCTTCTTTGAGTGCCAGCGCCTCCCCGAACCGGGCCGGGTCCGCGAACGCCGAACCGCACGCATGATCAAGATCAGACATTCATACCGCCTTGGGTGAGCTTGGTGAGGAGGTATGCCCGGGCCTGCACGGCGTTGTCGATGCGCTGTTGCGCCTCTGCGAGATCTCCGGCGTCAAAGTGAATGTGAAGAGCTCCACCCTTTGAGGGGGTGCCGATTTCGATACTATCCGGGAACAGTACCCGGGTCGTGACAATTTCCGGGCTCATGGTTGATGATCCCCCGCTGTCTTCTCTTCACACTCACGGGTGCTGGCTACCGGCGGGTAAGAGGTGATTGTTGCCGGGGAGTGCCAGCTCTCTCTCCGTCGTTCGGCTGCCGCCGCTACCCAATCTCTCGTACTGGGCATGGAGATCTCACCGGCTGCGAGAAGTTCCTCTACGCTGCGGTCATCATCAAGCCTGTAAATTTTTCTTAAAGCAGCGATTTGCGTCGGGCTTAATTCGTTGAGGTCGTCTCCGTGCAGTCGAAGAACGTGTAGCACATCAGTACGATCCCGGGGAATATCAGTGGCAGACAACGTGCTTACCATGTTCCTGCGCTCCCGCCAGCTGTCCTGGTACACCCTCTATGTCAAAACGTCCTTGTTCTGCCAGCTCCCGGGCTATGGCTTGAAAGTCCGGGGGCAGGTCCTCATACGTTGCCCTGGAGAGGACACCAAGATATTTACCGCTCATGGCCCCCCCCATCATTCGCAGGATCAGGCATTTCGAGACCCCGAATAACGAGTGTCTCAATCACACGTGACCGAGGGAGGCCGCGGGATTCGTCATCGATTGCTGTAAGCAGATTTTCGTCGAGTGTCACGGAAATAGGGACTCGCATTTCTTATCACATACATAATTATCACATAGGTGTATGGAATTACGGAATTTGATAATAAAAAAAAAATTAATTATTTTAAATGATAACAAATATGGCAAGTAAGTATTTTATATGATTGACAACTACCATACTTTATATGCCCCAGATAAAGAAACCCAAACGAAAACCCCGTGCAGTGAATGAGAAGAAACCCAAACGAAAACCCGGACGAAAACCCCGTGCAGTGAATGAGAAAACGCAAAATCACTATATCTCTGATGAAGACCGTGCATATTTGCGGTGTCCGCGGGGAGAGAGAAAAGATAGGTATGGCCCCAGCTCAATTTCAAGATACGAACAAAAAATCAGGCTATGGGTACATAGGGCGATGGAAGATATGGTTTTGATCGCCAACAATTACCCGGAAAACCGAGTTAATACGGTTTTTAAGGTTGAAGATGTGTACCGGCTGCTTTATGCCGTCAATTCAAAAATCGGACCGGATTTTGAAAACGATTATGGGGTGTATTACCAAGTATTGATCAAAGGGATAGAGTCGGCAATGAATTCCTCCGCCGACAATCGGTTAAAAACTAAAACTCATGTGACTTGCCAGATTATAGAGCAGCCAATGATGCAACCAAATCCCCCAAAAATTTAATTTTTCTTCTTATTTCGGGCTTCCATAATCTCTTTGAGGATCGCCATCTCGGCCTGCATCTGCTCGATCGCGGTCTGTTGCCCTTCCATAGATTTTACTTTATTTGTGAGTTCGGTGATAGTCTTTTCCTGTTGGCCAATTACGTCTGCCTGTACACGGATATCCCGCTCGATCCGCTTGGTGTTGCTGATAGTCAATACCTCCTCGCATTGAAGGTGCTTCTTCTGTAAGGTTTCCTCCCTCATATCGATGTATGCACCATCATACATGTCACGGTGCCCGAGAAAGATCTCGGCATAGTCTCTTCCCACAACATCAGCGCACCGGTCCCGGTTCCATGCTCGGATTTTGTGGATACTGTGGGTATTTCTGTTCGTTGTCCCATCAGCCCGTTTCAACTCTGCCTTGTCTAATGCCCTCCACCACGAACGATAAACCGTCATTTCCGAGAAGGGAAAGATACGATCATCGCGGTTCTTTTTTCTCCGGGGAAAATTCTTTCGGATGGGTGAATCTGATGGTGTATCATATACCCTGATTTTTTCCAGGTAGTTCTCCCGCTTGGAGAGCCAGCCCTTTAATGCCGTGTATGCCTCGGCGGTAAGGTATACGTTTCGCGGTTCTCCCGTCTTTGTATCCCGTAAGTATATACTTACCGGGTTCGTCTCTTCGTGAAGATCGGAGAGTTTCGCCTCTAAAAGCTCGTGTAATCGTGCGCCCGTACTTGCATAGCAAAGGATCAATGGTTTCATTTTATAATCGAAGTACGGCATCATCACCTGTAATTTTTCATAGGAAAAGAAATCGTAACGAGTTTGCGGACGTGCCTTTCGTGGGGCAACACGACGAATTGATTTCTTATCTAGTTCTGACAGGGAGATCCCGTTTTCGCTTGTCCATGCCCGTACACCGGCGACCTTTGCGGATATTGTCTTGGCAGGCGCACCTTTCATTGACTGGATAAACGAGATAAGATCCTCTCGCAGGTTGCGATTTTCTTCGAGATAGCGCAAGGAAAGCGCATCGTATTCCTTATATTCTTCTGCAGTACAATTCCGTCCGGTGCGCACACGGTTTCCATAAATGTGATCCAGAAAAGAGAGAACACCGGTACGATACGAGTATGCGGTATTCTCGGTGCGGCACCGCGTCTCCACAAACCTGGAGATGGAAAGCGGTTCCTGAATGTCTTGGCCGGACATACAAGGATATTAAACGCTGGATTATATAATCATAACTACAAGTTTATACAAAATTGGTGGTAATAAAATGGATTATGGAACTTTGATCGGGAATTCTTATGCATATGTAAAGGAGGGAATCATTGATAAGGTGAACAAGTGGCTGCTTTTAATGATTGCCACGCTTATCCTAACCCTTCCCCTGATGGGGTA
>Ga0326727_10026840_pt1 | contig 10633 bp, 14 predicted proteins | sample MB2enrmetagenome_FD_207643 | JGI IMG/M metagenome (GOLD analysis project Ga0326727, IMG submission 207643) | Lab enriched peat soil microbial communities from McLean, Ithaca, NY, United States - MB29MY | ecosystem: Environmental > Terrestrial > Soil > Wetlands > Peat | place: USA: New York... | reverse complement strand
GTCATGGCGGGCACCCACTCCGTTGCCGCGTGGTGACTCGGGCGAGACACCAGAATCATGCACGTTTTCAACGGTTTGTACAGCGACCGCCGCTCAATTCAGCTATGCCCGTGCATTATCCGGGCTAGCGCGCCAGGAAATGGTCGGTCACCACGAGAAAATCGTAGCCGGCGTCGCGATAGGCCGCACACAGCGAGGCGGCATCCAACGCACCGTCCGAGCGGGTCGAGTGGGTATGCAGGTTGCCCTTGAAGAATCGGCTGGGGCCGGCGAACGGATCAGGCATGCTTTGGCTCCACGCATCAGGGGCCGTACCATGGCATGGTGCGGAGCCGGCGGGAACGCGCGATGCCCGCCCCTCCCGGCGCCGGGGGGCTTGACCGGCCGGCGGCAGTCGTGTTTGTCGGCGCCGGAGCATGCGCCGGCCGCCCCCGCCAAATGCCGGAAAACCGAGTGATGTCCGACCGACCTCAGGCAACGGCTGATGCCCTGCGTGGCAGGCGCGAGGAGCTTCGCGGACCATTCAACCCTTCGCCGCTCGCGCTATCGCAGCCGCCAGGCCGCGAACTGGAGCTGAAGTTCCTCGCCGACGAGAAGAGCTTCGCAGCCGCGCAGCAATGGGACGCACTGGGGGATGTCGGGCAAGGCGCGCAGCCCGTGCGGCTTCGGGCCGTCTACTTCGACACCGAGGCGCGGGACCTTGAGCAACACCGGATGTCCCTGCGCGTCCGCGAGCACCGAAACCGCCACACCTTGACGCTGAAGTGGAACGGCAACTTCGCGGGAGGCCATTTCGAGCGGGGCGAGGTCGAGGTGCCGATAGCCTCCGCCGAACCTGACCTCACGCTGCTGGGAGAGTCCCTGGCCGCGGAGATCGGCCATATCGTCGAGGGGAAGCATCTTCAGCCGGTGTTCGAGACCGATATTCGTCGGCTCGCCCATCGCATCCGGTTTGATGGGAGCGACATCGAGGTCGACTTCGACGACGGTGTCATTGTCGCCGGCGAGCAGCAGGCGCCGGCGCGCGAAATCGAGCTGGAGCTGAAGTCGGGGACTCCCGCCGCCCTGTACCGGCTGGGTCTCTCGCTTGCCGAATCCTATCCGGTTCGCCTGGGCGTACTCAACAAGTCCGACCGCGGCGCGGCTCTGAGTTCCGGCACGCAACCCCCCGTGGTGCGGACGGCGACCACCTTGGTCCCGGGCCAGAGCGTCGACGATGCAATCAGCACCGTCATCTCCTCCTGCGTCGGGCATTTCATGGCCAACTGGCCGGCCCATGAAGACGGCGACGCGGCGGAGGCCGTGCACCAGATGCGGATCGCCATGCGTCGCCTGCGCTCGGCCCTGGCGCTGTTTCACCATGAGCTCCCAGGCGCGGAATTCGTGGAATTCGGCAATCAGTCCCGGCGGATCGCGTCGGCCATGGGGGAGGCGCGCAACTGGGACGTCTTCGCCGAGCTCCTCGAACATGGGCCGTTCAGGGCTTTCCCCGATGTGGCAGGCTTCGCGGAGCTGCTGGCGGCTTCCCGGCAACCCCGCCGGGCGGGGCACGAAGCCGTTGCCGCGCTGCTGGCCGACCCGGGGGTCACGCGGTTCGTCCTTGGCCTGCACGCCTTCGTGGCCGACCGCGGATGGCGCAACGGCGCAACCGGATCTGAACCGCCTCGGGCGGATGAGGATGCCTCGCTGTTCGCGGCGCGCAACCTCGAACGGCTGCACAAGCGGGTGGTCAAGCGCGGCCGAAACCTGCGGGAGCAGACCCCCGACGAGCGGCATGAGCTGAGGATCGAGCTCAAGAAGCTGCGGTATGCGGTCGACGCGTTCGCCGGCCTGTTCCCCGAAGCGAGTAGCGCTCGCGGCTACATCCGTGCGGCGGGGAAACTGCAGGAGAGTCTCGGCAGGGCGAACGATATGCAGATGGCAATCAAGCTTGCCCGCCGCCTCGACACCGGGGGCGACTCCGCAGCCGAACGGGCCATCGGAATGATGCTGGGATGGTGCGGCCACGGCGCGATGTCGAACGGTGCCGACCTGCGCTACGCCTGGAACGCGTTCAAGCATACCGTGCCGTTCTGGCGGGGGGTGCTGCCTGAGGTGGCCCTGGCCTGTCCTGCTTCATAGGGTTTGTGGCGAGCGGGGGTTGCTGAGTTCCGGTTCGCCCGCTCGTGGCGCCGGTTTCATTGCCGGTGCAGAGCAGACGGGATGGGCGTTCGGGGTTGACGGGACGCGGCAGCCCCGCAGCCTTGATCCGGCGGGTAGTTCGTTGCCTACTGCGCCCGGTCTTCTCTGGCGTACTGGGGTCGTGAACGCGGCCCAAATCGGACATGTCGGATAAAACGCTGGGCCTTGCTGTACTGCTATTGGCGGCGGCAACTCACATTGCCGTTGCAGGTCAACCTGTCGTTAAACCCGAGCCTGAGCCGTTTGAACCTTTCGTACTGGAACCGGAAAGCATAGAGATAAATCTGTTTTCTCAGGGAACGCTGACCAACGACGGGTGGGATGGGAGCTTTCCCGGCCTGGGGTTGGAGTACCAAACGCTGTCCGACCTGACGCTGCACGCCATCATCGGCCGGGAATTCAGCGCCCCGGCGCGTGGAAAGACACGCGCGGCGTTCGGCGATACTGAGCTTGGCGTGAACTACCGCCTGATTACGCCCGGGGACGACGATTGGTTTCCGGAAGTGGCAGCATATCCGCTGATCGAGGTGCCGACGGGCGATCAAAAGCTTGACGTCAGCACTGGCCATGTGCAGGTCTTCCTGCCAATCTCGCTGCAGAAAGACATCGGTCCGTGGACTGTCTATTGTGACCTCGGCTATTGGATTAATCCCGGTAGGGGCAACAAGAACTATCCGTTCTTCACGATTGATTTGTGGAGGAAAGTGACTGATCGATTCAGTGTTGGGGTGGACGTGACGCATACAAACCCAAGTTCGAATACGAGCAAGGGAAATTCGGGGGTCGACATTGAGGTAAGCTACGAATTGTCAGAGCATTGGCGTGTGTTGGCCACCGCCGGCAATGGTGTACAGAATCGTGCGATATCCAACGAATTCTCTTACTATATTGCTGTTAAATACACGTACTGACTGCCTGACCTCTCGAGTGCGCGGATACCGATTTGGATCAACAACGTCGGCGGCGGGCGGTGCCGGGGCAAGGATGGCGCGAAGCGCCCAAAAGAATGGGACCCGCGGGCCTCTCGGCCCTTTGCGGGGTGCAGGGGCAGCGCCCCTGGCCTTGCGCTTCGGCCAACTCCGGCAAGCCGCGCCGCGCCAGCGGCGGAAAGCCATGCGATGCGTCCTTCCGCGATCGTCGCAACCGGTACGGGTTCGTACCCCGCGTCCGCTACCAGTACGACGTCACGAAGCCTGCCCCGGCAATCAGCACGTCCCCGCCGACAATCCGCAATGGTCGCATGCACACCCCCTCAGCAGGGGGTGTAGCTGTTCTGGCATTGAGCCGGTTTTATGTTTGGATGACATGCGCCGAGCGCCTCCGCCTCGCGTTGCCGTTGGCGGCGTTTTCGCTGTAGCACCGCCGCATGAGTGGGATGCGTGTGGGGCTGTATTACGCACCCGCCCTCGACGATCCGTTGTGGGCGCGGGCCGCGCAATGGCTTGGCCGGGATCCGGCGAGTGGGACGTCGGTCCCGCAGCCCGACCTGCCCGGCATCGCCGAGATCACGGCCGAGCCGCGTCTCTACGGCTTCCACGCCACGCTCAAGCCGCCGATGGCGCTCAGCGAGGGAGTGCGGTGGGACGAGGTGGTGCTGGCGATGCGCTCGATCGCCTCCAGCATACCTGCCTTCGACCTTCCCGGCGTGATGGTGGCCGACCTGCACGGCTTCCTCGCGCTCAGGGAGGTGGCGCCGAGCCCTGCCCTGCAGGCGCTGGCGGACGCCTGCGTTGCCGGCGCCGACCACCTGCGCGCACCGGCCGGTCCGGCCGAGCTGGCCAAGCGTCGGCGCACCGGGCTGTCGGTGGCTGAGGACGCCAACCTGCGGGCCTGGGGCTATCCCTACGTCTTCGCCACCTGGACCTTCCACATGACGCTGACCCGGCGGCTCTCGGCCGCGGAGCATGCATGCTTCCGCCCTGCCGCCGAAGCATGGTTTGCGCCGGTGCTGGCGAGGCCCCGCAGGGTTGCCGATCTCTGCCTGTTCGTGCAGCGCGAACCGGGCGAGGCTTTCGTGCTGGCCGAGCGAGCATCGCTGGCATAACGCCCGCCTTGCCGCCGATTTCAAGGCCAGTTCAAATGGTGCGACCGGAGATCATGGCGACCCCTACGGGACTTGAACCCGTGTTACCAACGTGAAAGAAGGGCTTGACCGTCCATTTCCGTCCACTGGCGTCGTCATAACCGGCTGAATTGCCGATAAACGTAGCATCCGTGTTTATTCTTGTGTAAGGCTGTCCAACCGCGTATATTGGACAAAAGTTGGACACGGGGCGGCGGACATGGCCAGGCAAGTGCGGGATGCAAAGCTCGGAAGCCGGACGGCGCGAGCCGAGCTGAAACCGTCCGGGAAACCCTACTGGCGGGCGCTGGATCCGGGGTTGCACCTCGGCTACCGGAAGGGCAAGACGGGCGGCAAGTGGGTGATGCGCCGCTACCTCGGAGGCAAGTACGCCGTCGAGACCCTCGGTACCGCTGACGACAAGGCCGACGGCGATGGCGACGGCTCAACTGTCCTGTCTTTCGCAGAGGCCCAGACACTCGCCCGTCAGCGCTTCACGGAAGGCAAGCGGGCCGCTGCCGGGCTACCGACGCAGAGCGGTCCCTACACCGTCGCCGCGTGCCTGGCCGAGTACCTGACTTGGCTGGAGCAAAACCGGAAATCCGGCAGGGTCGTCCGCTGGACCGCCGAGGCGTCGATACTGCCCGAGCTGGGGGCGAAGCTATGCGCCAAGCTGACCACCGATGACATTCGCCGATGGTTGGAAAAGTGCGCCAGGGAGCCTGCACGACTGCGGACCAAGCCGGGGCAGAAACAGCGATACCGGGAGGCCGCCCCGGAGGATCGCGAGGAAGAAACCCGCCGCCGCCGTGCGACCGCCAACCGGAAACTCGTCATACTCAAGGCCGCGCTCAACCGGGCATGGCGCGAGAAACGGATCGCGTCTGACGACGCATGGCGGGCAGTCAAGCCCTTCCGCGAGGCCGATGTTGCTCGGCTCCGCTACCTGACTGTGGAAGAGGGACGGCGGCTCATCAACGCCGCAGCGCCCGATTTCCGGCTGCTGGTGCAGGCTGCGCTCGCCACCGGCTGTCGCTTCGGCGAGCTGGCGGCGCTGACCGTCGCCGACTTCAACCCCGATAGCGGGACGCTCCACATTCGGACTAGCAAGAGTGGCAAGGGGCGGCACGTCGTGTTAACCGAAGAAGGGGTCGAGTTTTTCAAGTCGCGATGCGCCGGCCGGACCGGGGCTGACCGGATGCTGCCGAAAGCGGATGGCGGCCGGTGGCTGAAATCGCACCAGTCGCGTCCGATGGCGGATGCCTGCAAGGGAGCGCGGATTGACCCGCCCGCGAACTTTCATTGCCTCCGCCATACCTATGCCAGCCTGACGATCATGGCTGGCGCCCCGCTGATGGTAGTGGCGCGGAACCTTGGCCACGCCGACACACGAATGGTCGAAAAGCACTACGGGCACCTTGCACCGTCCTATGTGGCCGACGCGATCCGTTCGGCAGCGCCGCGATTTGGGATCAGCGCCGAGGGCAATGTGACGGCGCTGGAAAGGGTGTAGCGACGTGTCCGCGCTGTACACCGCGCTGTACGCCTCGAAAGAGCGTCTGACGCTGGCCCAGCTCTTGCGCGGGTGGGCGCGTGAGCTTGGCGTTGATGAAACCGATTTGGCCGAGCAACTTCTTCCCGACATCGGGAACAGACGGCGCCAGCGCGAGGGTCTGCCGCTGCTGCCGCCTTCAGACGGCCTCCCTCTGGCATGGCTTGCTCGGCTGACCCGCCCCCATTTCGAGGCTAAGGTTACTATCAGCCGCGAAGAGGTCCTTGCGTTCGCCGCCCATGCACGGCTGCAGCCGCCTTCCTGGTGGGCCCAGCCGGCTGCTGCCGAACCGGCGGCCGACGGCCAGGAAGGTGCCCCGATCTATCGCACGGGCGCACCGGGGCGGCCGACGTCCATGGAGCTTATCATAACCGAGATGGAGCGGCGCTCTGCCGAGGGAGAGATGATCACCACTGAGCTGGCGTCAGAGGCACGCGCCCTGGCCGCGTGGCTAAAAGCCAAACATCCGGCCGCCCCTCAGCTTGTAGCCAAGACCTTGCAAAACACGCTGCGCCAAAAGTGGCGGAGTCTCGGCGGCGGCAAAGTCCCGAAATAAACGTCACGGGGGCATTTTCGGGAACTTTATCGGGATTGGCGACCTGGCCAAGTATCGCCCTGTCAACTGGTGACAAGAGGCGACGATGGGCGACGATAAGGACGCATACAGCGTTGAAGAGTTCTGCAGGCGGCACGGGATTTCCAGGGCGTACGCCTATTTGCTGTGGCGGCGCGGGGAGGGTCCAAGGTTCATGCGGCTTGGAACGCGCCGGCTGATTTCGAGGGAAGCCGCGGCGGATTGGCGCCAGGAACGCGAGGGCGCAGGGCAGAAGGCAGCGTGACGTGGATCCGCGGATCCCGGGACCGTTGAGGCGATCCCGTTCAGGACCGCCGCCCCCAAAACGAAACCGCCCGGCGCTGGCTGGCACCAGCAACCGGGCGGCCGATCGGATAGGCAGCAGCAACGACCTCGAAGATAAGCACCCCCCCGCCGGCGTGCAAGGCAAGACCTGCACCGCCACCCTGCGGCAGATCGCGCCGACCGAGGCCGAGGGCGTGCTTCTCGGCCATCCTGGCTTGCCAACGGTGCGCACGCACCGCGCCGGCGATGTGCTGCATGTTCGGATCCTGCTCCGCGAGCGCACCCTCGGCGGCGGCAGTCTGATGCTCGACGTGACCGAGGAGCCGGCGACATGGGCGGGCGAGATCCACATTGACGGCGCGACGTGGTGGGCGACCTCGGCGGCTGGTTCTGGGATTCTCGAGTTTTGCTGCCCGCGGCGCCGGCGGCGGGAGGACCAGCGATGACGGCCGTTACCGCCGACCTCGCCGACAAGCTTTCGAAAGTCTGCGGCATGTTCGGTTCGGCCCACGACGGTGAACGCGCCACCGCCGCGGCGCTCGCCGACCGGCTGGTCCGCGATGCGGGCTTGACTTGGCCCGATATCATCCGACCCGCGCCGCCGCCGCGTTGGCTTGACCTCCGGGACCCGCGCGACATCGCCCGCCAGTGCGCGCGTTACCCCGCGATCCTGACACCCTGGGAGTGCGGCTTTCTTGCCGAAATTGCCGGACGGCGAGCGCCGCCAAGCTTGAAGCAGTTGCGCGTCTTGGCGGAGATCACCGAGCGGGCGCGCACGTTTGCCGAAATCATGGAGGCGGCAGCATGAGTGCCATCATTGCGCAGAGTGCCCCTCCCGACGTGACCGAGCTGCGCACTCGCGTGTCGCTTGCGGCAGTGATCGCCGAGACGCTGCCGTTGCGGCGCGCCGGCCGGTTCCTGGTCGCACTCTGCCCCTTCCACGGCGAGCGTACGCCGAGTTTCACCGTTTTCGCCGACCACTTCCATTGCTTCGGCTGCGGTGCCCATGGCGACGTGTTCACGTGGTTGATGCAGGCCCGCGGCATGACCTTCCTAGAGGCCCTAGCGCACCTTGGCGGGACTGGCGACCGATTGCACAGCCAAGCCACCAGACCGGCACCAGCGCCCACCCTGGCCCGCGGACGGGCCGATGCCGCCGACGCCCGGCGCAATGCCGAGCTAGCACGCCGGATCTGGTGCGAAGCGCAAGATCCTCGCGGTACGCCAGTCGAAATGTATTTGCAGCACCGCGGCGTGACACTGCCCGATCTGCCAGTGGTGCGGTGGCACCCGAACTGCCCTCGCACCGGCGGCGCACTGCCCGCAATGGTGGCGCTGATGACCGATCCCGAGACGAACGAGCCGACCGGCATTCATCGGACCTTTCTACAGCCGGACGGTGCCGGTAAGGCATCGCTCGACCGGCCGAAGATGATGCTGGGCCGGGCTGGCGTCATCCGGCTTGCCGTTGCCGAGGGCGAGGGCCTGGGGCTGGCCGAAGGCATTGAAACGTCGCTATCCGTCATGCAGGTGTTCGGCTGGCGCCCGGTCTGGGCCGCGGGATCGCGCGGCGGCATCGCAACTTTCCCGGTGCTGCCCGCGTGCACGCTCACGATCTTCGCGGACAACGATTTGCCGGGGCTGAAGGCCGCGCGCGCGTGCGCCGCACGCTGGGCTGCGGCCGGACACGAGGCCGACATTCTGGCCGCTCCGCCACAACGCGACTTCAACGATCTCGGTTTGAGGGCCGCATGATGAGTGCCGCCGCCACTGTCACGCCCGAAGAACGTCTACGCGAAGCCGGTGCGCGGCGCGTTCCGCCCGAGCCGCTGAAATTTGGACGGTTGCGTTTGCTGTCCATGGACCACATCGAAGCCGCGCCACCACGCGCGTACATCGTGAAGGGGCTGCTGTCCCCCGCCGAGACTTCCTTGATCTGGGGGCCGCCGAAATGCGGCAAGACGTTCTTCATTCTCCGCCTCGGCCACGCGATCGCCCGGGGCACGCCGATCTTCGGCCGCCGAATCCATGGCTGCCCGGTGCTTTACGTTGCCGCCGAGGGCGAGCCAGGCTTGGCCGCTCGCGTCCGCGCTCTACTTCATGAAGTTGGCACTGCGGCCGGCCTATACATCATCGCCCAACAGGTCGACTTGCTGCATCCTTTTGGAGACGCCGAGAATATTACTAAGGCGGCACTATATGTGAAGGCCGGCGTCATCGTAATCGACACACTGAGCCGCGCCCTTGCTGGCGGAGACGAGAATTCCCCGGAGGACATGGGCACTATCATTCGTAACCTGACCACGATCCGCGAAGAGACGAAGGCCCATGTCGCCATCGTCCACCACGGCACGAAGAACCCCAACGGCAGCGTGCCCCGTGGTCATTCCAGCCTGATCGGCGCTGCCGATTGCGTGGTGGAGATCGCCAAGGCGAACGACGGCAGCCGCAGCGCCACCGTGACACAAGCGAAAGACGATCCGGAAGGGACGACAATCGGCTTCACCTTGCGCGTGATCGATCTTGGCACCGATCCGGACGGCGACCCTATCACCACATGCCTGGCCGAGCCCGCCGAGCCGCCGCCGGCGCCCTCCGCGAAGCTGCCGGACGCCGAGGGTAAGGCGCTCGCCATCCTGCTCGATCTCATTGCCGCCGAGGGCACTCCGCTGCCTGCCTTCGGCGGCTTCCCGACTGGCCCGCTCGGCATCAGCGAAAACCGCTGGCGCGATGAGTGCGACACCCGCCGAGTGTCAACGTCCGAGGACCGCAAGAGCCGGAGCAAGACCTTCAAGCGCGTCTATGCCGCCCTTCTACGGAGGAAGTTGGTCGCAACCCGCGGCGAAATCGTGTGGGCAACCCATCCAGAGGAAGCAACCCCATGACCGGGGGACACGCGGGGGGACAGGGGACACCCCTATATAAGGGTGTGTCCCCCTTGTCCCCCTCCGCTCGCGTACGTCCCGGCGGGCAGAAGGGGACATGTCCCCCAATGTCCCCCTTGTCCCCCTGTCCGATCTGTCGGGATAGCGTCCCAGCCAACGCATCTACCCGCCGCACGATCCTGTGCTTCCGCTCGGCCGGCGCGCCCTTCGCCCGCGGCCCCCGCCGCGCGGTTTGACTAGGCCGAGGCCGAACGGCTTTCGACCCGTCGCCTCGCCCGTTACACGTCTGTTGCCGCTCATGCACAGTGGTAAATCCCGATAGACATGTAGACATAACTATCTGATAGACCGAGATTTCTCTTGCGGATCGGGGCGCATGTGTCCAATATATGGCCAATATCCAACGCATGGATGGCCCGGAACTGATGCTGACAACCGCCGAGATAGAAGCCACAAGCCGCACCAACGCGCGCACGATCGGGCCGCACTCTCGGCGCATTGCGCTGGGGATGATCGACGGCCGCCGTCGTGAAGCAAAACTCATGCGCGACGTCCGCGACGAACTGGTGCAGCACTGCGGCGGGAAACCGAGCATCGTGCAGCGCCGCCTGATCGACCGCGCCGCGGTGCTCGCCCTTCGCCTCGCCCTGATGGACGCCGAGAGTCCGACCGGCAGCATGAGCGAGCGCAACGCGCGAGAGTACTTGTGCTGGCATTCCGCCTATGTGCGCACCCTAAAGGCGATCACCACCGCGCCGGCGCCGCAGGAAACCAACCTCTTCGAGCGCATCCGACAGGAAGCCCAGCAGAACCTCGCTGAGCGGGCCAGGAAGGCCGCGGCTGCATCGGCCGCACCAGCAGCATCAGCAACGCCACGCCCGTCTGTAGCGCCACCAGCGGCCGGGGAAATGACATGATGACGGTTGCCGAACAGCACGCGCGAGGCGAACGGCTGGCGCGGCTGCGGGCCGGCCCGTGGCCCAGATTCGGAACGCTGGTCGACTATTGCGCGGCGACGGCGCGAGCCGTTCGGGCGGCACGGTGGGCCGGCGACGTGGAATATCGTTGGGTCATGCGGCTCCGTATCTGGGAGC
>Ga0326727_10026839_pt1 | contig 10634 bp, 7 predicted proteins | sample MB2enrmetagenome_FD_207643 | JGI IMG/M metagenome (GOLD analysis project Ga0326727, IMG submission 207643) | Lab enriched peat soil microbial communities from McLean, Ithaca, NY, United States - MB29MY | ecosystem: Environmental > Terrestrial > Soil > Wetlands > Peat | place: USA: New York... | reverse complement strand
CCAGCGATCGTGTGGTGATCGATGAACGGCTGCACGACAGAGGAGAAGGGCCCGGTTTTGGAAGCGGGTTCGGCGGCTTGAAGTGCAGGGAATGGAATGGCGATGGCGCAAAACGCCAGAAAGATGAAGGGGGAGGGAATTGTAAGGGCAATTTTTCTCATGTGGGGGCGTCAATTTCGTTCGAACGTGGCCCGATGCTCAAGAGCAAAAGGGAAGCGGATAAGGGAGAAAGCGATAAGTTTAGATCAATATTTAACAATTGCTGATCGATCTGAGTCGCATTGACCTGATCTCAAGCGCCAATTCCATTCGCCTTTTTGAACCTTTAAACGCACTTCTTAAGAAGTTCACCTATCACGGATCTTGAAGTAAAACCAGGTGATAAATCCTCCTATGACAAGCCCGATTAACCCCGTGGCATGCGCTGTGTTTAGGGATACGGTTTCTATGACTCTATAACCCACAAAACGGCCGGGAGGAGAGTCGAACATGGTCGGCGTAGTCCGAAAAAGCAGAATGATGCCACCGGCTATGAATGGAACAACCAAGATCAAGAGGCTATACGGATTGTCTTTCTTGGAACTCATTACCTAGTCAGTAGATTATCTACCAGAGCCGGAAGGGGGGATAGCTTGATTTATGATGGGTTAGCTCGGGGATCGAGGGCGAAAGGTAGCAACACCGGAACTTCACAAAATAGTTTTGTTTGGCGGGTTTATTCTGCCCGCTGACTCATTTGCGCCACAAGCAGCGAGTGGAACCTACTCCGCCGCGGCGTGGTGTTTCCCCTTTCCGTGCGATTTTCCCGGGGTTGGCGATGGGGAGGCGGCTGACTCGGGCTGGCCGGGGAGCCAGGTGTCGGTGCGGAAGGGGGGGGCGGGGAGTTGGGCTAGGTTGAAGAGGTCGCAATCGGGGGTGTCGGCCCAGGCGTAGCGGACGGCTACTGGTTTTGGGACTTCCTTGCTTTGGACGATTACCTTGCCGGCGTGGATTTCGGCGTCGGCCCAGACGAACTTCCGGTCGGGGCCGGCGATGGAGAATCCTTTTAGCGGCGAGCCATTCTTTGCCACGAGGCCGCCTTCGGTGTGCGTGAAGGAGAGGATTGCCTTTCCGTCCTCGATATTCATCCCGGAAAATGCGGGGCCGGAAGCGGTCACGCTCGACTTTCCGTACACCTCGCTTTGCGCGAGCAGGGCGAGGCGGTGGCCGACGTCGCGTTTACCCGGCGGATGGATGTTGTGATCCTCGCCAATGTCGATGGTGACGGCCATGCCGGTCTTCGGGAGGCTGAGCGCCGCGGCCTGCGCTTCGCGCAACTGAGCCCAACTGCTCTCCGCCGGCTGCGGGTGGCGCGCGAGGAATCCGGAGAGCTGCGCGTAGAGGAAGGGAAAATTGCCCTCGTCCCACTGCTTGCGCCAGGCGTCGATCATCGCGGGGAACAGGGCGCGGTAGAGCGCGGGGTCGCCGGTATTCGATTCGCCCTGGTACCAGAGCGCGCCGCGGATCGGGTAGCGGCTGAGGGGATAAATCATGCCGTTATAGATGCCGGCGGGTTCCCGGGGTCCCCCGGGCGGCAATGGCGGCAGGGGACGGTGGGGCGGGGGCGATCCGGCGGTCTTCGCGGCCTGGGAGGCGGTTTTCCAGTCGTCCAGTTTGCCCTGGTAGGCCGAAAGCGCGGCGGGGTAGGCGGCGGCGGACTTGTCGTAACGGTCCAGCACTGCGTGGAGCGTAGCATCCTTCTCGAGCGTTTCGCGCGGTGTCCAGGCTTCCGCGGGCGACGGTCCCCAGGCGCACTGGATGAGGGCGAACGGCACGCGCATCCCCTGGTTCAGCTCCTTTGCGAAGAAATAGCCGACGGCGGATATGTTCCTCACCGTGTCCGGGTTGCACACGACCCAGGAGCCTTCGCAATCGGCCTGCGGCTTGTCCGCGGAGGTGTGTTTTACCATGAATACCCGCACCATCGGCAGGCTGGCGTCAGCGATTTCCTCCCGTCCATTTTGCGCGGCGATCACCTTGAAAGCCATGTTCGACTCCCCGGCGCAGACCCAGACCTCGCCCACGGCGACGTTTTGGATCGTGATGCTGTTCTTGCCGGAGATGGCGAGGTTGTAGGGGCCGCCGGATTTCAACGCGCCGAGTTTGACCGACCAGCTTCCGTCCTTCCCGGCGGTCGTTTGCGCGGATTCGGGCCCGAGTTCCACCGTGACGCTCTCGCCGGGGTCTGCCTTGCCCCAGAGGTTCAGCTTTTCCCGCTGCTGGATGACCATGTTGTCGCTGATGATCGAGGGGAGCGTGACGTCCCCGCGGCAGGTTCCGGAAAGGGCCAGGGCAAGCAGCGCGGGCAGGAGGCGGAACGTCCGGCGGTTTATCCGGCGAGATGAGCGGAGTTTCCAGACGGCCGGGAGGGGAAGGTTCATGAGGCAGGCGGTACGCAATGATGGACCACCCCGGGGGCCGAAGGTCAAGACGCCTCCCCTAAATAATCAGGGGCACTTCTCGGCAGGTGTCACCCAAATGTAACAATGAACGGCTTGGGAAGCCAGAGTGGCAGATGGTAAGTAATCCGGCCTTTCTAATTCAGAGGACGCTCCCGCAAACCGAGCGCACTTCGCGGCAGTTTTTGGGGTCCTGATGCAGCGCCGGGCGAGACCGGCGGCAGGCGCCTCCGACCGCGAGGCGCTTCCGGCGCGCAGGTTTTTCCCTTGATTGTCTACCAAAGTGATAGAAATAAACCTCATGCCCTGGCTCCGCCGCACCGCCTGCCGACTCCGAGAGTTCTCCCGGGGAGGGCATTTTTGCGCCCTGGCGGCTGTATTGAGCATGGCTACGCCTTCCGCCTGGGCCGCGACCCAGGCGGCGGCATCCGCTCCGCGGACGAGCGGGAGCGCCGCGGCTGCCGTCCCGCAAGCGACGCCGGCATTGGAGCAGTTTTACATCCGGGAATACCGGGTCACCGGAGCCCATTATCTGAAGCCGGTCGAAATCGAAGAGGCGGTGTATCCGTTCCTTGGGCCGGGCCGCACGATTAAGGATGTCGACGGCGCCCGGGAGGCGCTGCTGAAGGCCTACCAGGACAAGAACTACACCTCCGTGGACGTGGTCGTTCCCCCGCAAAAGGGAGCGGGCGGGATCATCTACCTGCAAGTCAACGAACTGGTGGTCGGCCGCCTCCGAGTCCATGGCTCGCGCTATTACGACATCAACGAAATCAAGCGGGCGGTTCCGTCGCTGGCGGAAGGGAAGCTCATCGACTTCAACCAGGCGCAAAAGGACCTGGTCGGGCTCAACCAATTGCCCGACCGGCGCGTGACGCCCGTCATCCAGGCGGGCGCCGTCCCGGGGACCATGGACGTGGATCTGAACGTCAAGGACACCCCGCCGATCCACGGCAGCGTTGAACTCAACAACCGCTACAGCATGGATACGCCGTCGCTCCGGCTGAACGCGTCACTGAGCTATGACAACCTGTGGCAGCTCGGCCATTCCGCCGGCGGGAGCATCCAGATTGCCCCGCAGAATTACAGCAGGGTCAACGTTTACACCGGCTTTTACACGATCCGCATCCCGTCGGTGGATTGGCTCTCGTTCACGCTCCAGGGGACCAAGCAGAACAGCAACGTCTCAACGCTGGGCGCCGTCGATGTGACCGGCCGCGGCGACATCCTCGGGCTGCGGACCACATTCCGGCTGCCCACGATGGGCGATTACTTCCACAACTTCACCTTCGGCATCGATTACAAGGAGTTCAACCAGGCCGTCCAGATCGGTTCACCCACCGCTCCCACCACTGCCACGGAGACGCCCACGACTTATCTCCCCATCACGCTGGATTACTCCGGCACGTGGGTTGAGAAGGATTTCCTCACCGATCTCGATCTTCAGGTCGTCTTCAATATCCGCGGTATCGGCAGCACCGCCGAACAATTCGATGCGAACCGTTACGGGGCGGACCGGAATTTCATGTACTTCCGCGGGGAGCTGACGCACACGCAGGATCTTCCCGCCGACTTTCAACTTTTCGGGAAAGTCGCCGGCCAGGTCTCCGATTCCCCGCTCATCAACAGCGAGCAATTCAGCCTCGGCGGCCTCGGCACCGTGCGCGGCTACCTGGAGTCCGAAGTGCTGGCCGACAACGCGGCGGTGTTGAACCTGGAGTTTCGGCTGCCCTCGGTGCTCTGGTGGATCAAGAGCAAGGACCAAACGAAGCCCGGGGACGACTGGCGTTTTTATTTCTTCGGCGATGCGGGGACCGCCGGGATCGATGACGCGCTGCCCGAGCAGCCGGTGCGGTACTCGCTCGCGAGCTTCGGCGGCGGGACGCGGCTCACGCTTTTCAATCACTTCAACGGCTCGCTCGACATTGCCATCCCGCTCTTCGACCAGGCCAATACCAAGGCTCACAACCCATTCCTTACCTTCCGCGTCTGGACAGATTTCTAACCCGCTCTCCCTGCCATGCAAAACACCCATTCAGCCCGCTACCTTGCACAACGCCTGATCCTCGGCGCGCTCGCCATCCTGACATTCTCCGGCACCGCCAATGCCTGGTGGGACGGGGACTGGACGATCCGGAAAAAGATCGTCATCGACACCACCGCCAAGGGTCTTTCGATAGATGGTCCCATCGGCACCTCCGCCGTGTTGATCCGTTTGAGCGACAATGATTTCCAGTTCCAGGCCGCGAAGGAGGACGGCAGCGACATCCGATTTGTCGCCGCGGATGACAAGACCCCGCTCACGTATCATATCGAAAGCTTTGATTCGCTGATGAGCGAAGGCTTCGTCTGGGTCAAGGTTCCCGATCTCAAGCCCGGCGCCCAGACGACCATCTGGATGTACTACGGCAACAGCGGCCCCAAGGGCGTCAAGGACGAGAACGCGAAGGGCACATACGATACGGACACCGTTCTCGTGTATCATTTTGGCGAGAAGGGCGCGCCGTTCAGCGATTCCTCCGGCAACGCAAATGCCTCCAAGGCCGCCGGCCCGACCGCCGACGCCCTTATCGGCGAAGGCCTGCGGCTTACGGGCCACGCCCCGCTCACCATTCCCGCCACGGCGTCGCTGCTGGTTCAGCAAGGCGGCGCGCTCACGTGGCAGGCGTGGGTCAAACCGGGCACGCTCACCGCAAATTCCATCATCCTGAGCCGGCACGATGGGGCGGGCGGTTTCGTTATCGGGATGGATAGCGGGGCGCCCTTTGTCGAGGTCATCGGCGCCGGCGGCACGCAGCGCAGCACGCCCGGCGGCCCTGTCACCGTCAATACGTGGCACCATCTCGCAGTGGTCGCGGCGCCGGGAAAAATCAGCCTCTTCCTCGATGGCGAGCCGTACGGCGCTCCGCTCGCCGCGTCGCTGCCCGCTCTCAATACCGATATCGTGATTGGCGCGGATGCGGCGGGAAGCCCGCGGCCCGGCTTCGTCGGCGATCTGGACGAGATGCAGATTTCAAAAGTGGCGCGACCGGACGGATTCGTGAAATTCGCCGCAGCGAGCCAGAGCGGGAACGATAACGAAACCAAGCTGGTCGCCATGGGGCAGGATGAGCAGACCTCCACATGGCTCAGCGGCAACAGCACGTTCGGAATCCTCATTCACTCGCTCACGCCCGACGGCTGGGCGGTTATCTGCATCCTCGCGATCATGGCGGTCGTGAGCTGGACGGTCATGTTCACGAAGAACTCCTTCCTCAACCGGAATGCCAAGGGCAGCGATCATTTCATGAAAGCATGGCGCCATGTCGCCACCGACCTGACCGCGCTGGACGGCGGCGACCTGGAGCACGCAAAAAGCCTCGGCGGACGCGTGGACAAGAAAGGCCAGAAAGTCCTTCGCCACGCCTGCATCTATCACGTCTATCACACCGGGGTGGAGGAAATCCGCCACCGTATGTCCAGCGGCAGCAGCGACAAGGTCCTTTCCGCGCAGGCCATCCAGGCCATTCGCGCCAGTCTCGATGGCGTCATGGTTCGCGAGACGCAAAAGCTCAACAAGCTGATGGTGCTCCTGACGATCGCCATCTCGGGCGGCCCGTTCCTCGGCCTGCTCGGAACGGTAGTCGGCGTCATGATCACCTTTGCCGCCATCGCGGCGGCGGGGGACGTGAATGTGAACGCCATCGCGCCCGGCATCGCCGCCGCGTTGCTCGCCACCGTGGCCGGCCTGGCCGTCGCGATCCCGGCGCTCTTTGGCTACAACTACCTCATCACGCGCATCAAGGAAGCCACGAGCGACATGCACGTTTTTGCGGACGAATTCATCACCAAGCTCGCCGAGTTCTACCGCCCCCGCACCGATTAAAATCCAACCCCATTCCGCCTTATGCAAATCCAGGAAGACAAACCGTACGACGATATCAACATCACGCCGATGCTTGATCTGGCGTATGTGCTCCTCGTGATCTTCATCCTCATGTGCACGGCTTCCGTGCAGGGCATGAAGGTGAACCTGCCGCATGCCAGCAGCGCACCGCAACCGCCCCTCGCGAAGCCGAGAATGCAGGCCATCACGGTCAACAACGAGGGGAAATATTTTCTCAACACCACGCCTGTCACCCTGCAGGAGCTCCAGCAAAAGCTGACCGATGCGAAGGCCGCCGATCCCGATCTGCCCGTCGTCATCCGTGGCGACAGCGCGACCCAATACCAGGCGATCATGGATGCGCTGACCGTTGTTGGGAACCTGGGCATCACCCAGATCGGTCTCGCAACGAAACCGGCCAAGTAACCCCGCTGCAATTTGCCCCTGAAATACCACCGACCAGATGCCCGAAATAGACGAAGACGAGGATGTTGGTTTTGTTCAGCGCCACGCCGGGCTGATCTTTCTCGGCATCATCCTCATCGTCAGTCCGGCCATATTTTTTGCCGCGCGCAAGATGATGGGCCAGCACCAAAGCTCCAGCCGGCAGGAGGAGGTGATGGTGCGCCTTCCTCCGCCTCCCAAGCCGCGCGCGACGCCCACGCCCGAACAGCAGCCCACGCCCGAGCAGGAGCAGAAGATGGTCGAGCAACCCCAGGAGCAGGATGTGAAAAGGCCCGATCCGCCCAAGGCGGCTGCGCCCGCGCCGCTGGGCACCAGCATTACCGGTCCCGGCGGAGGTCCGGACTTTGGCCTGGGCTCCGGCCTGGGCGGTGGTGGCGGCTACGGTGGCGGCGGCGGGGGCAACGGCAGCAAGTACGGCTGGTACGCCAGCGAGTTGCAGAAGCGAGTCCTCGACGTCCTGCGGAACAATCCGCGCACGCGGCGGGCCACGATGAATGTCGTCGTCCGCATCTGGCCGGATTCCACGGGCCGGGTGACAAAGGTCCACGTCTCCGGGAGCACGGGGGACCCGGCGCTCGATGCCAGTCTTCAGAACGACATTCTCGCCGGCATGCAACTCGATGAAGCTCCACCCGCGGACATGCCAATGCCCATCGTAATTCGCCTCTCTGCAAGACGTCCCAACTAGCCCCGAGTTTTCCAAACGCTTCCAACCCAAACCAAACTTATGTCCAACGCCACCCATCTTGCCCGATGGCGCTCGTTTTTCACCGTCCTCGCCGTGGCGGGAATGGCGCTCCCCCTGCGCGCCGCCGCGCCTGCCGCCCCGAGCACCGCTTCGTCTGCTCCCGCGCCTGCCCCTGCGAGTTCGCGCCCCGTCGCCAGCGGTTCCGCGGCCGCCATCGCGGCCCTGCCTTCCGGCAAGGTGCCGGGAAACGATCCCTCGCTCTTCGCAAGCAGCGTTCCGACCAATACCGGGCCCGCCCTATCCGGCGCCGCGCCGGACGGCCCGTCGAACAGCTTTGCGATCAGCCTGCTCAAGCGCCTCGTCAAGCGCGGCATCCTCACCCAGGAGGACGCCGATGAGCTGACCAAGGAAGCCCAGGCCGATGCCGCGAACGCCCGCGCTCAATCGCAGGCAGATGCCGCCGCCGCCTCCCAGGCCGTCGTCACGCAGGTCGCCACAAAAGCCGCCGAGATGACTCCGCCGCCTCCGAGCGAGGACGAAGTCCGCGTCCCATACATCCCGGAAGTCGTAAAGGACGAAATGCGCGACGAGATCAAGAAGGACGTCATGGCCCAAGCCCGCTCCGAGAATTTGGCGGCGCCGCGCGCCATCCCGGATTGGGTGCCGAAGTTCCGTTTCACCGGGGATGTGCGGACGCGGTATGACGGGACCTTTTTCCCAAACACGAACGACACCACAGGGGCATTCCCGAACTTCAATGCGATCAACACTGGGTCGCCATTTGACGTGGCTGGGACGCAGTTTTCGCCGCAATACAACGTCAACCAGGACCGAGAGCGGTTCCGGATTCGGGCGCGGATCGGTGCGGACATTGACCTACAGAATGGCTTCTCGGCTGGCATCCGGCTGGGGAGTGGCCAGGATGATTCGCCCGTCACCGAGAACCAGACTCTCGGTTACGCGAACAACGGCCAGGGCGGCAACTTCAGCAAATACCAGATATGGCTGGACCGCGCATTCCTGAAGTGGGAATACGAGGCGGACGGGAATCCGGACAAAGCTTTTTCGATCATGGTCGGGCGGACGGATAATCCGTATTTCGGCACGACGCTGCTGTGGGCGAGGGACCTTGGATTCGACGGGTTGACATTGCAGGGGCGGTATAATGTGGGGCAGGGAGTTACGCCATTCCTGACGACGGGGGCGTACCCGATATTCAACACCGACTTCAACTTTGCAACGAACCAGCCCTCGAAATACCAGAGCGAGGACAAGTATTTGTTCGCCGTGCAATTGGGCACGGACTGGAAGATCGACAAGGACTTTAACGCGAAGGTGGCGGGAGCGCTGTATTACTTCGACAATATCGAGGGTCATCTTTCCGATCCCTTCACTCCGCTCACGACTTCCGATCAGGGCAATACCGACGATAGCCGCCCGGCATTCGCCCAGAACGGCAACACCTATTTCCCGATTCGCGACATCGTGCCGACCGCGCAGAATGATTTTGGGACCATCGACCAATTCCAATATTACGGCCTTGCCTCGGCATTTCACGAATTGGATTTCATAGGCCAACTGAACTACGACCACTTTGCGCCGTACCGGGCGTCGCTGATCGGGGAGTGGACGGAAAACCTGGCGTTCGATGCGGCGAAGATCGGGGCGGTAGCGGTGAACAATCGCGGGCCGAATACGGCATCGGGGGCGCTGGGGGGGTACCAGGGAGGCGATACGGCATGGATCGTGACGTTGAGGGTGGGCAAGGCGGCGCTGGAGAGGTTTGGGGATTGGAGCTTCGACGCGGGATATCGATACCTGGAGAGCGACTCGGTGGTGGACGGGTTCAATGACTCGGACTTCGGGGCGCCGCTTTACGGGACGAACCTAAAGGGGTGGACGGTGGGCGGAGATATGGCGCTGGCGCCTAATGTGTGGCTGAGCCTGCATTTGATGAGCGCCAACAGCATCAGCGGGCCGCCGTTCAAGAGCGACGTGGTGCAGTTTGATATCAACGGAAAGTTTTAAAATTATGAAACGCCATCTCACCCTCATCCTCGCGAGCGCAATCCTCCTCGCCGGGACGTCCGCCGTCCGCGCCGATGACCAGAACAGCCCCGAGGCGCGCCTCCGCGACGCGCTGCGTAACACCATGATCCAATTGCGAACGGTCTCCGCGGACCGGGACAACATCCAGGCGCAGTTGACCGATTTGCAGAGCCAGAAGGACGACCTCACCAAGCAGCTCGCCGATCTCACGAAGAAGGCCGCCGCCTCGCAGGATGCGGACACCAAGACCATCAACGTCCTCAAGGGCCGCGTCTCCGACCAGGAGGGATCGATCGCCGCGCTCCAGCATTCGCTCGACCAGTGGCAGGAGTCGCAGCGCAAGGCGGTAGCCATCGCGAACGAGACCGAGGCGAAGCGCGCGAAGCTGGCCGACCTGGCCATCCGTCTCCAGCGGGTCGTCGACGACCAGAAGCGGAAGAATGATCAGATGTACAAGATCGGCATGGAACTTCTCGACCGATATGAGAAGTTCGGCCTCGGCGAAGCCCTCACGGCCAAGGAGCCGTTCGTGGGCATCACCCGCACCAAATTCGAAACCCTCGTCCAGGATTACGAAGACAAATTGACCGACCAACGCGTCACTGAAGCCAAAGCTCCCGCTCAAAAGCCGAAACAATAACCGATGTACCAGATCCAGTTCCCGTCGGCCCGCGCATCGCGGGTTGCCCTTGCCTCCCTGTCCGTCTGCCTGCTCGCCCTTCCCATTCACGGGCTGCGCGCCGCCGATGAAGGCTCCTCCGTCATTGCCAGGGTCGGCGATACTCAGGTGACCGCCGCGGACATCCGCACCGCGATCCAGAACCTCGACGCGAAGACCCAGGCCGCCGCGGCCAGCGATCCCGCGGCGCTCAGCCAGGTCGTCCGCGCGATTCTGACCCAACGCATTGTGCTCAAGGAGGCGCTCGCCAATAAATGGGACCAAAACCCGGCGGTAACCGCGGCCCTTGCCCGCCTGCGCGACAGCGCCGTGGCCCAGACTTACCTGCAATCCGTCTCGAATCCCCCGGAAGGTTATCCCTCCGACTCCGAGGTCCAGGCCGCTTATGACGCCAACAAGGCGCAATTGCTCGTGCCGCGCCAGTACGAGCTCGCGCAGATTTACGTCAAG
>Ga0326727_10026838_pt1 | contig 10634 bp, 9 predicted proteins | sample MB2enrmetagenome_FD_207643 | JGI IMG/M metagenome (GOLD analysis project Ga0326727, IMG submission 207643) | Lab enriched peat soil microbial communities from McLean, Ithaca, NY, United States - MB29MY | ecosystem: Environmental > Terrestrial > Soil > Wetlands > Peat | place: USA: New York... | reverse complement strand
AAGTCTTTTATAACCGACAACGGCTCCACAGCGCTCTCGGTTACAAATCACCTGTGGAATTTGAACAACTATTAACCTATAAATGAACCGTTTTATCGAGTGTCCACTTTTTCGGGGGAAGTACAGACATGCGCCGGGCCAATGCCAGTTCGACGAACACCGCTTGAAACCGGGCGGGGGGTGTGGGACATTCGCACGATGAAATTTCTGGCCGCGATAATCATTGCCCTTCTGGCTTTGCCCGCCCTGGGGTCTGAAAAAATGACGGTGGTGACCGTCGGCGGCGCGTATTACGATCAGATTCAGGATGTCCATGTCGTCAGTGGCGGGCGCATCGTCATTCTTTATGGCAACGGCGGGACAACGGTGACTGCGGACAAACTCCCGGCGGGGTTTTTGGCCTCCTGGGGCATCACGGCGCAGGACCTGGCCGCGTCGAAGGCGGCCGCGGAAAAACAGGCCGAACAGTCGTTCGCCCAGGCGGTTCGCGCCGGCTGTTTCAGGGAGGTGGACGGCGTCGTTTATGATCTGCGCAAACCCCAGCCCGGCTGGAAGAAATTCTCCGATGCCAAAATCCTGCAAGTCACCGACGATGGCGCATTGGTCGAGCCGGCGCCCAATCAAGCCGCTCCGTCCGCGGTTTATGTGCGCCATTTGCCCCATATCTTTGCCGACAATGAAAAGGCGTCGTTCATGGCGAAATTCACCGGGGACTTCAGTTACATCGGCACAGACCTCCTCGAAAGAACCGTTCGCGCTTATGACGTGGGCCGCATCTGCCAGAAAAATGAAATCCCGGACGCCATTGTCAACGGCGGCCAGACCGCGGCCAGTCTGCCGTTTGCGGCCTCTCATAAGGACAAGGAACGCCCTGGCCGGGTGTGGCCGGGCGGCAGGGGGTTGCGCGGCATCGGTTCGGGATTTTTCATCACCAGGAATGGCTACCTCCTGACGAACTTTCATGTGGTCAGGGACGCGAACAGAGTGGATGTCAAGTATAAAATGCGCGTCTTGAGGGCGGAGGTGGTCGAAGTGGACGAGGGCAATGATCTGGCCCTGCTCAAAGTCCCCGGCACGAACTTCGCCCCGCTGGCCATTTCACACAAGGCTTCGGCCGATTTGGGGGACGAGGTCTTCACCATCGGTTTTCCCAACATCGACATGCAAGGCGTTGAACCCAAGTACACCGACGGCAAAATCAGCAGCCTCGCCGGCATGCAGGATGATCCCTCCGAGTACCAAATCAGCGTGCCCGTGCAACCCGGAAATTCCGGCGGTCCGCTCTGCGACGCCAACGGGGAAGTGGTGGGAATCGTTGTGGCGCGCCTGGATGATTTGGCGGCCTTGCGCGAGTCGGGTGCCGTGCCGCAAAACGTCAGTTACGCCGTCAAAGCCAAAAAAGCCCTGCGCCTTTTGCGCAGAGTGGAGGGATTGGATGCGCTGCTCCCGCCGGCCAAAGCCGCCGCCAGGCCCGCCAAGCCCGTCCAGGCCGTTGAGGATGCCATTGCCATGATCATGGTTTATTGACCCGCTCCCAATCTTAATCTTAATCCTAATCCTAATCCTAATCCTAATCTTCATCATGCGAAATTGGATTAAGATTATGATTAAGATTAAGAGCCAGAAACCGCCAACCATAAAACCGGGATGCACCACCAGCGAGTTGCAATACGCCGGTGATCCAGCTATTCTCTCCTCACTCAATGGCTCTCATTGTTCAAAAATTTGGCGGGACCTCGGTGGCCAGCGTCGAGCGCATCAAAAACGTCGCCCTGCGCGTGGCCAAACACCACGGGCAAGGCGATCAAATTGTCGTCGTCGTCTCCGCCATGAGCGGGGTGACGGACAACTTGATCAAAATGGCCAAAGAACTGATGCCCCTGCCCAGCGAGCGGGAAATGGACATGCTCCTGGCCACCGGCGAACAGACCACCATCGCGTTGACCGCCATGGCGCTGCACGCCATGAACGTGCCCGCCATCTCGATGACCGGCCCGCAGGCGGGCATTGTGACCGACGGCGTCCACACCAAGGCCAGGATCAAAAACATCACGCCCAAACAAATCCACGCCCTGCTCAACGAAGGCCGGGTCGTCATCGTCGCCGGATTCCAGGGCCAGACCATGGAAGGCCAGATAACCACCCTGGGGCGGGGCGGTTCGGATTTGACGGCGATTGCCCTGGCCGCCGCGCTCAAGGCCGATCTCTGCCAGATTTACACGGACGTCGATGGCGTTTACACGGCCGACCCGCGCATTGTGGAGGGCGCGCGCAAGCTGGCGGAGATTTCCTACGACGAAATGTTGGAGCTGGCCGGCCTGGGCGCCAAAGTCATGCAATCGCGCTCGGTGGAATTCGCCAAAAAGTTCGGCGTCATTTTTGAAGTCCGCTCCAGCCTCAACGACAACCCAGGAACAATTGTGAAAGAAGAAACTCCCAGCATGGAAGACGTCGTCATTCGCGGCGTCTCTCTCGACAAGAACCAGGCCAAGATCACGCTCGTCGCGGTGCCGGACCGGCCCGGCGTGGCCGCCTGCATTTTCAAGGCCATCGCCGAGGCCAGCGTCAACGTGGACATGATCGTGCAAAACATCAGCCACAACGCCGCCTCCCCCGCGACCGACCTCTCCTTCACCGTGGACAAGCCGGATCTGCTCAAGGCGAAAAAGATTATTGACGGATTGAGGGACAAGATCGGCTTCCGCGAAGTCATTGCCGATGAAAAGATCGGCAAACTTTCCATTGTGGGCGTGGGGATGCGCAGCCATCCCGGAGTGGCGGCGAAAATGTTTGAAACCCTGGCCGACGCCGGCGTCAACATCGACATGATCTCGACCAGCGAAATCAAAGTTTCGGTCATCGTCGATCTGGCCAGGGGCGAACAAGCCATGCGCCTGGTGCATCAGGCCTTTTTGGGCGGTAAAATATAGCCGGGTGGCGCCCCTCGTGGATCGCTGGCTGGAAACAGGAGGCGCCGTCCTGCTGGCGCTGTGCGGTGTTGCGCTGGCTCTCCGGCTCGCGAAGTTGCCGCAACGCTGCTGGATTCCCGCATATCTGCTCTCGCTGGCTGTCGTCTGTATTTTTGGCCTGGAGCGTTATACGGTGGGATTGGAATTTGTTCCGCCCTTTTCATGGGTGGCGGCGGGACGGACACGGCATGTCCTGGCGGCTTTTGCCGCGCCGATCCTCATCCTGACGCCTGCGGCAAGGCTGCCCCGCCGCCGGGACAAAGTTTTTTTGCGCATCTTCACCGGATTGTGTCTGCTCAGTTTCGTCGTCATGCCTTTTTTTCTTCCGGCGCTGATCCGGAACCGTCTCGCCGCCCTGGCCACAAAGATCGACCCCGACGGCGTCTGCCTGCAACAGACCAGCTACACCTGCGGCCCCGCGGCGGCGGTGACAGGCTTGCGCAAGCTCGGCCTTCCCGCCGAGGAGGGACAATTGGCGATCTGGACCCACACCAGCCAATTCGGAACCACCCCGGATGCCATTGCCGATGCTCTTCGGGCGCATTACGGGGCCGATGGGCTTGAAGTCCGCTACCAACAATTCAAGAAGGTGGAAGACCTGAAACAGCCAGGCGTCACGCTGGCGGTAGTCAAGTATGATTTTATGGTGGACCATTTTGTCGCGGTTTTGGGCATCACCGATCAGGAGGTCATCGTTGGCGACCCGCTCTCTGGCAAGACGACCTATTCCTACAAGGATTTTGCGAAGCTGTGGCGGTTTTGCGGCATTTCCCTCAAACTCAACTCCAACACGCACCATCCAACAAGGTAAGATGAGACTCCCGCACCGCCGTATTTTTACTTCTTAATTCCTTGTCCGCCATAGCCGCTTCGGCGACGGCGGATGCCTTCTTAATTCTTACTTTCCCTGATGGCTACCGCTCGGTCGCGGCGTGGAAGCTGACGGGATTGGTGGCGGGCTGGGCCAGGCCGCCCAGTATGTTGCGAAGGAAACTGGCCCCAAATATCACGTTGTTGGTGCAGGAGGCGTCGTTGACCTCAAAGGCCTTCCCGCCGCAATCATTGACGACCAGCCTTTCAAAATTGTTGCCAATGCATTGGGTGTCGGGACAGAGCCGCCAGCCTTTGGCGGTGTAAGTGGCGGCCTGGGCCATGAAAACCCCATCGTGATGACTCTTGGAAATGGTCAGCCCTTGAAACGAATTGTTCCGGGAATCGCGCATGAAAATACCCAGATCGTTGTCCGCCAGCACCGCGTTGGTGATGAAATTATGGCTGAAATCCAGGTCCAATGAAATGCCCGCCGCCAGATTGTCATGCAGACGCAGGCCGTCGAAGCGGCTTTCCCCGGTCTGGTAACAGGCCAGTCCGTCGAATTGATTGTCGTAGGAGTCAAGATCATTGACCTGGAGGCGGCGGACCGCAGTGGTGACCAGGCCGCCGGAGCGGCAATGGCAACAGACCACATGTTCGACCGCCGCATCGGTCACGTTCCAAATTTGCACGCCATTGTTATTGAACTCGGAGCCATCGCCGGCTATTCGCCACAGCTCCAGCTTCTGGTTCTTCCGATTGCCGTCAATCCGCAGGTCCGCCAGGCGCAGATGCGCCGCCGGACGCCCGGTCTGGGTCATGGGCGGCCCGAGAATCACCACCGGGCAATCCGCCCCGTCCGCCAGATGCAGGATGGTGGCCGGTCCGCTGCCGCGCAACGTCTGGTAATCGTGCCGCAACAGGAGCGGCCGGGAGATTTCATACGTCCCGGCGCTGAGAACCACTTCGCCGTTGGGCGGCAGGGCGTCCAGCGCCTTTTGGATGCCCGCGCCGCTGGAATTGGCGGGCAGCGTAACAATGACCGGAGGCGCTCCGACCCCGGCGTGGCAGACCATCCCCAGCGCCAACAGCAGCAGCGAAGCGGCAAGTTCGCGTCGGGAGCATGATTTTTTGAGGTTGGACTGCCGCATATAATCTTATGGTTCAATCGGTCTAATGCTCTACTGATTAGACGAATCCCCTTCCTTTTTATTCGTCATGGCGCGGTTTTTTTTCGCTTTTTTTTCCAGAAGGATCAGGATTAAGATTGGGAGTGGGAGTGGCTGAGGCGGGGCTGGATGAACAACCCCGGCCTCCGGGGTTGGGGTGCTGGTCTTTTTTTGCAAGATTCCAGGCGGCGCGCCGTAAAGGCTAATGGAATGAATTTGAACGAGAAACCGAAAAGGGTCTCAAACCTGACAAAGATATGAACACGAATGAACTGTCTGATCGCAAATTGAAACTTCTTTCAGCCCTGGCCGTGCTGGTCATCGGCTGGCTGTGCTGGAACGGGGGCGCCTTGGGCCGGGCCCAGACGGCCCCGGCCACTCAGTCTCCGCAATTGCAGGAGGTTGTGAAATTGACGCAGGCGAAAATGGGCGATGATGTGATTTTGGCTTACATCAGAAACTCCGGCGCAACCTACAACCTGACCGCGGATGACATCCTTTATCTCAATACCCAGGGGGTTTCGCAGCCGGTCATATCGGCCTTGTTGCAAACCAAGTCCAGCGCCGCTCTCCCTCCGGTGACGACGCCGGCTACTCCAGCGCCCCCGGTGAGTCCGGCCCCCGCTTCCCCCCCGGTTTCCCCATATCCGGGCCAAGTTTCGCCATATCCAGCCCCGGTTTCCCCATATCCGGCGCCGGTTGCAACACCCGCGCCAATGGTCGCGCAGCCCGCGCCGGAGGTTAATTTGAGCTATTTCCAAACTCAATTGGCGCCCTACGGCAGATGGGTTGATATTCCGGGCCAGGGCCTGTGCTGGGTGCCGTCCGTGCAGGCGACTGTGCCGGATTGGCGTCCATACTTCAACGCGGGACACTGGGTTTATACGGACGACGGCTGGTGCTGGCAGTCCGATTATCTGTGGGGCGAATATACATTTCACTATGGCCGCTGGCTGAGGGACCCCATCCTCGGCTGGGCTTGGGCGCCTGGATACGAGTGGGGACCGGGCTGGGTTTGCTGGCGCCAGGCGGAAGGGGAAGGCTATTGTGGATGGGCTCCGCTGCCGCCCGGCGCGACTTTCCAAGTGGGAGTCGGTTTGATGTGGAACGGTCGTCTGGCTGTGGATGCGGATTTCGGTCTTGGTCCCGACCTGTTTGTCTTTATTCCCTTCGACCATTTCTGGGCGCATGATTATCTGGCATTCCGGGCGCCGTTCGGGCGGGTGTCTTTCCTGTTCAGGGCCAGTTTCGTGGCCAATCATTACGGCTTTGTCGGCGGCCGGTTTGTGTTTGACGGGATTGGCCGTGACCGCATAGCCGCTCTGACTCATCACGAAGTGCGCGCCGAAAGGGTCGAATTTCACGATGCGCACATCGCCCACGCGCGGGAAGTCGAACATGCCCGTGGCGGTGAAATTCACGGTGGTGGAATGGAGCGCGCGCGGCCGGGCGGTGGCCATGACGAGGGATCAAAGTCCAGGGATAGAGATCATGGATTTTAACAGCGGAAGATAACGGCGGCGCTCAAGCCGGCAAGGCAATCTTCGGATGGCTGGCCGCGGTGAGCGGGTTGGCCTTGAACCCGCCCGCCTCCAGTTCGGCCAGCCAGCGCGTGATGAAGTCTCTCAGCTCGCGCAGATTGAGTTGTTCGTGTTGTGGGGGATAGTTTTTCAAGTTCGCGTCGGCCAGTTTGAAAAGCGCCGCCGCGGGGCGCAGGCGGTTTTTTTGCAGATGGACAAAGGCCCCCGCCAGTTGGATCAAACCCTTGTAGAAAGAGCCGTTCGGGCCATGACGATCCTCGAGCCAAAGCTGTTCCAGGACATCGTGCGCTTCGTAAAACAGGCCGCGATTGAAGCAATCGAAATAACCGAGGTAATGCGGGTTGCCGCCCCGGCCGCGCCACTGTTGAACCCTCCCGGCCATTTTCTCCTTCTTGGTGATCATATCAGTGGAAGATGAAGCCACATTCCGGCCCGGAGTTCAAAGCTCAAGTTTGGACGCTTATGTGGTGAACAAAGACTTGACGCTCGCGGTGGGTTACGGCCACTTTGGCATCGTGTTGTATCATCAACTTCAAATGACAATACCATGAGCACTGCATCCAAAGGTTTGAGCACCATCGCATTGCACGCCGGGCAGGTCCCCGATCCGGCCACCACCGCGCGCGCCGTGCCGATTTACCAGACGACTTCCTATGTTTTTAAAAGCACCGACCACGCCGCGAATCTTTTCGCGTTGAAGGAATTCGGCAACATCTACACCCGCCTGATGAATCCGACCACCGACGTTTTTGAGCAGCGCGTCGCCGCCATCGAAGGCGGCACGGGCGCGCTGGCGGTGGCGTCCGGCCAGTCGGCCATCACCTATTCGCTGCTGGCCATCACGCAACTGGGCGATGAAATCGTGTCGGCCAACAATCTTTACGGCGGCACTTACCAATTGTTTCACTACACCTTCCCGAAGCTGGGCCGCACGGTGAAGTTCGTGGACTCGCGCAGCCCCGAGGCGTTCCGCAAAGCCATCACGCCCAGGACGCGCGCCCTCTACGCCGAGACGGTCGGCAACCCCAAGCTCGACGTGCCGGACTTCGAGGCGCTGGCCAAAATCGCCCACGAGGCGGGCATCCCGTTCGTGGTGGACAACACCGTGGGGATCGGCCTGGTGCGGCCGATTGATTACGGCGTGGACATCCTGGCCACCTCCGCCACCAAATACATCGGCGGCCATGGCACGAGCATCGGCGGCGTCATCGTGGACGCCGGGAAGTTCCAATGGAACAACGGCAAGTTCCCCGAATTCACCGAACCGGATCCGAGCTATCACGGTTTGGTTTATTGGGACGCGTTGAGCAACGTGCCCGGCTTGGGCAACGTCGCCTTCATTCTCAAGATTCGTGTCACGTTGTTGCGCGACACCGGCGCGGCGCTCAGCCCGTTCAACGCGTTCCTTTTTTTGCAGGGGCTGGAAACGTTGCCGCTGCGGCAAAGACAACATTCGGCCAACGCGCTGGAAATCGCCCGCTGGCTCAAAACGCATCCGCTGGTCAACTGGGTGGCCTACCCTGGTTTGCCCGATGATCCAAACCACAAAATGGCCTCCAGATACCTGAAGCATGGCTTCGGCGGCCTCGTCGGCTTCGGCATCAAGGGCGGCTTGGAAGCGGGCAGGAAGTTCATCAACTCGGTCAAACTCCTGTCGCACCTGGCCAACATTGGCGATGCCAAATCGCTCGTCATTCATCCGGCCTCGACCACTCATTCGCAACTCACGCCGGAAGAGCAGGCCGAAACCGGCGTCACGCCGGATTACGTGCGCCTCTCCATCGGCCTTGAGGACGTGGAAGACATCAAGGCGGACATAGATCAGGCATTGCGCGCCGCGAAATAGAGCGCGCCAGCAACGTGAACGGCACCGGAATTCAAGGCCAATGAAGGACCCGCCCGCCAGCATCATCCAGGGCGATCTTCAGGATCAGAAGATCACCGGTTATCAATCGGCCCTGGGCGTCACTCACACACAAACCGCCACCTTGCGCGGAGTGCAACTCCAGTCCGGGTTCACGTTCGACCAGGTGGAAGTGTCCTACCAAACGCTTGGAACGCTCTCCGCCCGGCGCGATAACGCCATCCTGGTCTGCCACGCCTTGTCCGGCACGGCGCACGCCGCCGGCCTTCACCCGGACACGGGGCGTCCCGGTTGGTGGGATTTCCACGTCGGCCCGGGCAAGGCGATTGATACGAACAAATTCTTCGTCGTTTGTTCCAACGTGCTCGGTGGCTGCGACGGCACAACCGGTCCGATGTCGCCTCGGCCTGAAACTGGCAAGCCTTACGACATGGACTTCCCCCCCGTTACCGTGCGCGACATGGTGACGGTGCAGGCAAAACTCATCGAACTGCTGGGCATCTCACGGCTCTTCGCCGTCATCGGCGGTTCGATGGGCGGCATGCAGGCCCTAGCCTGGGCGGTGAGTTTTCCGGAGGTCGTCCGCGTTTGCGTTCCCATTGCCACCTGCACCACGCACAACGCCATGCAAATCGCCTTCAATGAAATCGGCCGCCGCGCCATCATCACCGATCCGAATTGGAACGGTGGAAACTACACGCCCGACCGCCGCCCCAACCACGGTCTGGCCGTGGCCCGCATGGTGGGGCACGTCACCTATCTGAGCGAGTACGCCATGACGCGGAAGTTCGGCCGCACCTTGCAACCGCCGGCCAACGCCGCCGCCGCCGAGGCCGCCCTCTTCACCGTCGAAAGCTATCTTCATCATCAGGGGGAAAGTTTCGTGAACCGATTCGATCCGAATTCCTATCTTTACCTGACCAAGGCGCTGGACCAGTTCGATTTGTTCGGCAGTGAGCCGCCGGAAGAGGCCCTGCGCCGGGTCAAAGCGCGTTTTCTGGTCATCTCCTTCGCGTCCGACTGGCTCTATCCGCCGGCGCAATCGCGGGAATTGGTGCGCCTGCTCAAGCGCGCCCGAGTGGCCGCCACCTACATCAACCTCGAAACCCTTTACGGACACGATTCGTTTCTGATCCAAAACCCGGAATTCGCCAGCGTCGTGCGCCACTACCTGGACAATGAATACCGCCACGCCAGTTCCAAGCAAGCCGGCGCGGCGGTTTAGTTGAGCCATGCACCCCGGAATTTACGAAACCGTTCTTGACTGGATACCCGACGGCGCCCGCGTGCTGGACTTGGGAACGGGCGACGGCGCTTTTCTGGAACGGGTCGTTCGGGTCAAGCGCGCCGTGGCCGAGGGGGTGGAAAGGAATCCCGAATTGGTGGCGGGCTGCATCCAGCGCGGGCTGGTCGTGCATCAAGGCAACATTGCCGAGGGTTTGGATCAGTATGGCGATCAGTCGTTCGACTACGTGCTGTTGCTCGGCACCTTTCAAGAATTGATTTCGCCGGCGGAAATTCTCAGGGAAGCCCTTCGCGTCGGAGGCCGGGTCATCGTCGCCTACAGCAACTTCGCTTACTACCGCGTGCGGCTGCAGCTTCTGTTTCGCGGACGGACCCCCGTCACCAAATCGCTTCCCCAGCCCTGGTATCGGACGACGAACCTGCACTTCCTGTCCCTGCTGGACTTCCGCGAATTCTGCCGGCAGATGGGCGTGTCAAACATTCGAGATGCCTGTTTCAACGCGCGCGGCCAGGTGGTGATTTTGCCCAATCTCTTTGCCGAGGAAGTGGTGACCTTGTTGGAGCCAGCCGGACCGGAGCGGGACATTAAGAATTAAGAATTAAGAATTAAGAAAATCCGCCCCGGAAAAAACCGTGAAATTTTCCGCATTTTCCAAAGTCACAAAATGTTGTCAGTCAGGCGCTTACATAAGTTGCAGTTATTTACAGTTGACAAGTTTCAGGCTGCGGCGCGCTGCTTCATGCCTCTATCGTCACGTTGTCGGTGGACTTGGCCTGGCAGAGCAGAATGAAGTTGTTCGACTTGTCCGCGTCGTCCAAGGCATCCTGGACTTCCATCGTGACGCAGCCGGCGAGGAGTCGGGTTTTGCAGCGGCCGCAAATGCCGGAGCGGCATTCGAAGTCGAGGTTCAAGCCGGCATCTTCCGATATCTCCAGCAGCGTTTTCTCCGGTGGCAGGGGAGCGGATTTCATTGACAGCGCAAATGTCAATGTCGGGACTGTCGGATCGCGAGCGGACAACGTGGATGAAAGT
>Ga0326727_10026835_pt1 | contig 10636 bp, 14 predicted proteins | sample MB2enrmetagenome_FD_207643 | JGI IMG/M metagenome (GOLD analysis project Ga0326727, IMG submission 207643) | Lab enriched peat soil microbial communities from McLean, Ithaca, NY, United States - MB29MY | ecosystem: Environmental > Terrestrial > Soil > Wetlands > Peat | place: USA: New York... | reverse complement strand
AACCCAGGTTCTTACCGTCGAGTCCGGCTCAAATCCGGCCGAGAACCAGGAGAAGAACGACGATCACGAGGATCAGTCCCAAGCCTCCAGTCGGGTAATAGCCCCAGTTTCTGCTGTGCGGCCATCGTGGTAGCGCGCCGAAGAGCGCTAACACCAAAACCACGATCAATATTGTTCCAAGCATGCTTCCTCCTGACTTTCCCGTATGAAAACGGGAATATTCCTCCGCGGGTGCAGCCTCTCCCGAGGCTGCACCAGACGGATCCACTACATCGAGACGCTGATGGCAATTCCGACGTCAGGATGCCGGCGATCAAACAGGTAGTAGCCGTTGTCGACGTAGCTCACGTAAACGTCATCGGTGTCGTACCAATTGTTGGCCCAGCTTCCCGGCCAGGGGTCAACGAGACTGAACCAATAGCCTCGGTATTGGAAACGGGGATATCCGCCTACCACCAGAAAAGGAAGTCCATAGATGCGGAACCCATGTTCCCGCCCAAAGTATCCACGGAAGCGCTCGTCCGGGATACGGTAGCCGTTATAACCTCCACGTTGTTGCCAACTGCGGTGCTCGGACTGCCAGTTTCTTGCGCGATGCCCCTGCCAAGCGCTCTGCTGGACATGCTGCTGTTCCGGCGTGCGCTGAGCTTGTTGATGGCTTGGTTGTTGTTGAGCATGCTGTGGCTGCCTGCTCGGAGCCTGCCGCTGCGCTTGCTGAGCATGCTGCGACGGTCTGCTCGGAGCCGGCCGTTGCGCTTGTTGCTGAACATGCTGCGGCTGCCGTTGCGCCTGCCGCTGCGGTTGTTGCTGAGCATGCTGTGGCTGCCTGCTCGGAGCCGGCCGCTGCGCTTGTTGCTGAACATGCTGCGGCTGCCGTTGCGCCTGCCGCTGCGGTTGTTGTTGAGCATGCTGTGGTTGTTGTTGAGCATGCTGTGGCTGTTGTTGAGCATGCTGTGGCTGTTGTTGAGCATGCTGTGGCTGTTGCTGGGCGTGTTGTGGCTGTTGCTGGGCGTGTTGCTGTTCAGGCTTGGCTTCCTTCTCGCCTCGCTGCTCCTGCGCTGGGCTGGCAGGAGCGGCGATTCCGAGAAGCAACGCCAGAACGGCGGTGCTGGTGATGATATTTACTTTCATTCGTGTTCCCTCAGTTACTGCCGCGCACTTAGGCTGGCCTTAGCGCGCGCTTTCCGGCATCACGTTGGCCGCCTGGCCGATGGCTTCGCCGGATACGAGAAGTTCCACTCTCCGGTTCTGCTGCCGGCCGGAGGCGGTGTCGTTGGAGGCTACCGGAACCGTGTTGCCGAAACCTTTTGCGATCACGGAATCCGCTGGCACGCCTTGTTGTACCAGGTAATCACGCACCGCGCTGGCACGGTTCTGAGATAGTTGTTGATTCATTTCGTCGCCGCCGACACTGTCCGTGTAGCCGCCGACTTCAATGTTGAGCCCCGGGTAGGCCAGCAGAATCCCGGCGACTTTCGCCAGCTTCTCCCGCGCCCCCGGCTTCAGGGAATACTTGCCGGTGTCAAACAGGACATCGGACATGCTGATGATGAGCCCGCGCGCGCTATCGCGCGTCTCCAGAATGGCATTCAACTGCTCCGACAACCGGGCGCGCAGGGCGGCTTTATCGTTCTCCGCCTTTTGCGTATTTTGCTGCGCCTGCTGCGCAGCTAACCGGGATTGCTCGGCATCGGCCTGGGCCGCGGAAACCGCCGCGGCCGAGGTTGCCTGATTGGCGGCCATCTCGGATTGCGCCTTGGCCGCATCCGACTGAGCCTGCTGTTTCTGCCGCATCGCTTCATCGGTTTGCAACTGCGCCTGCGCCTGGGCATCGGCGGAAGCCGCCCGTTCGTCCGCCAGGCGCTTCTCGTCTATTCTCTTGACGGCAATCGCGCGGGCATCTTCCGCTGTCTGTACCGCTTCCCGCGACACCGCGATCAGTTCTTTCCTGGGGTAATGATCCCGGGTGGCATAGCCATCCGCAGTGTTCATCAACTGAACCGCATGCTGATAACTGTCGCTGGCATACGTCTCGGCGCCCTCGGATTGCGCGATCCGCAGGGCATTGCGGGCCTCGAAGAATTCCAAGGGCAACTTGGCATTCAGGACCACCGGGTCGAATTTGTAGCCGGTGGGAATGTAGCCGCCCCGCTCCGTGAGTTCATACTTTGCGCTCACGGCCTCGGGGGTCCCCTTGGTGTCGCCACGAACCACGTTTTCGAGCACGACAACATTACTGGGCTGCCGAACGGCATAGTAAGGTTCCGCGGTGACAATCAGGGCAAATGCCTGAAGGTCCGTGGTTACGTGGAGTTTGCTGTGCTGGTTATCGTTGATCAGTAGTTCCCCCAGGTTCACGGCCCGGCCTTCGGGTGAAATCGCCCACAGAACGTAGGTGAGATACTCATTGCCAAACGTCGTGGACGCTTGCAGGTCGCTAAAGTCGGCTTCGATCTGAATGGATCCACTCTTGCTGTTGATCCGGGCTTCGCCGTTGGCCGTGGGCATCAGGTCCGTGCCCGCGAAATTCAGCTTCGTAGATCCGCTGCGATACCGGTAATTGACCGCCTGGACCGTGCGGCTGATCACGACCACATGGAAATAGGGTGTCGCACTTGTGGGTGCGGCGACCATGGTGGTTTGAGAATTGGTTTGAGCCCATGCGCTCAAACCGAGAAATATTCCGACGGCTAACCAAAGCTTGTTCTTCACATTATCTCCTTGCGGCAGATGTCTGCCGGCTTGTGTTGTATCGATCCTGTCCTGGCGTGTTCTGCCTGCTTGACGGGAATCCGCTACCTCTTTGTTTACGTTCCCACGTGGACCCGGGCCAGGGAGTGAAACAGCCCAAAGACATTCAGAATCCACAGCACCACGGCAATCACCACGACGCCGTTCAAGATGGACTTAATGGTTCCCTGCATGGGGATGTAGCGATTCACCAGCCACAGGAGAACGCCCACTACGATCAGAACTTCGAGCAACTGAAATAACGGCATGATCTTTCACCTTCCTTAGGGTCAAAGCGGAATCCTGCCGGCCATGCCGTGATCGGATCACATTACCGAAACGGGGGAGTGCCTGGCGTCGTTCCGCGGCGCATGGGCATGGCCGGCGGGATTCGGCGGTACAGAGTTCATCAGCGCCCACGAATACTCAACTTCCTTCCCACATTTCATGCAGACCTGGTACGTCCGCTTCTGGATCGTGAACACACGGCTCAACTGGCTGTGATGGCACACGAAGACAAACCGGAACATCCAAAGCAGGGGTTTCATAGATGCACTTTCGGGTGATGGCATTCCTCACGCGATACGGCGGCGTCCGGTCACCAGGTTGACGATCAGGACCACCAGCGCCACCACCAGCAGCAAATGGATCAAGCCTCCGGCGATATGAAAGCTGAAACCCAGAAGCCACAGAACCAACACGATCACGAAGATTGTCCAAAGCATATGCGCCCTCTCGCCGCATCGTGAGCACCCGAGACCAGGCATTACTTCCCGGGTGCACCCGCGCGTATTGCAACTCAGCGGCTACCTTGCCGCTTCTGCGGTTACGGCCTGCGCCTTTGCGCCCCGGACTGCGCTCAGGAACGGCCGGGCCGCGGCGGTCGCCGCCACCTTACCCAGCAGTACGCTTCGGGTCGTAACATGACGACCATAGACGGCCTGCATGGAATCGTGGTCGGTGCGAATCGAAGCCCCCGTCAACGTGAGGCCGGCAAAAGCGCCTTTGGCGCGCGAGTAAGTCAGAATTTCGGTGTCCAGCTTCCAGTCGGTATCGGCCGAAGCATGACGTCCCACCGGTCCTGCCGCCGCCGACGCATCCCCTCCAAGCTGGAAGTCGCTGCTCAGCAGCCGTTGCATACCTTTTTGACCCTGGATGATCATGACCAGATCCACGCCCTCGACACCGATCTGCAATCCCCAGCTACCGCCGGTGATCGCAAAAAACGCTGGCGCGCTCCAGCCATGGGAAGTGCGGCAGGTGGCGACGCCTCTGCCGTTCTCCGCTCCAAAAATAAAGCCGCCCTTGATCATGTGCGGCACCACGGCCACGCACCTGGCGTGCTCCAATACCTCTTCCGGAATGCCCTTGTCCGGCGTAGCCATGACTTCCTGCAGCACTCTGCCGGCATGATCCAGGCGATCCGTCGCTGATTCTTCGTTCGACTCCGCCCAGCCCAGGCTGGCAAAACTCAGCAAAGCAACCAACAACATAAATTTCTTCACCATTGTTACCTCTTCTTCTACCCGGCGCCGGGTTCATTTCTTTCAGCCACGCTCCTGGCGCGGGATACCTTTCACGTTAGAGAAATCCCAGGAATGCGTCTGAGCAATAATGCTCAGGTGAAAACATCAGTTTCCGCCGGAATGAGCTATAATGAGTTATTCGGCGAGAGCCCCTGCCCTAAACTCTCCGAGTGGGAGGTTCCCATGCCCACGACACGTTCCTTAGCGATCAAGAAGAAAGTTCGCAGAACTCCAGCCAACCAGCACGAGCCATTGCGCTTGGTAACAGCTCCTGAAGGGACGTCCATTCCGGCTGAGATTGGCGCGTTACCGGAACGGATTGCCCAATTCGATCCCCACCACTTTCTGACCAGACTCGCTGCCGGAAAAACCTCCCAGGAGTACCAAGCCGGCGAATTCGTCTTTTCCCAGGGGGATCCGGCGGATGCGGTGTTCTACATCCAGACCGGCAAGGTGAAGCTCACGGTGGTATCCAAGCGCGGCAAAGAAGCGGTCGTGGCCATCTTGCCGGAGGCCAGCTTCTTTGGCGAGGGCTGTCTGGCGGGCCAACCGCTGCGTATGTCCACGGCCATGGCCGTGCAACGGGCCAGCATTGTCCGGGTGGCCAAAGAGGTGATGGTCAGGATGCTCCATCAGGAACCGGATTTTGCCGAGCGCTTTCTCAACCATGTGCTTTCCCGGAACATTCGCATGGAAGCGGATCTGGTGGATCACCTCTTCAACTCCAGCGAAAAACGCCTCGCCCGGCTCTTGCTGCTGATGGCCAATTTTGGCCAGGAGTCGAAGCCGGTACCGGTGGTCGCGAAGATGAGCCAGGAAACCCTCGCCGAAATGATCGGCACGACGCGTTCGCGCGTCAGTTTCTTCATGAATCGCTTCCGGGACCTGGGCTTTATCGATTACAACGGCGGCGGCATGCACGTTCACAGCTCGCTGGTCAGCGTCGTGCTGCACGACTGACTGCCTACGCCACCAGCGCACTCTCCGCCGGTTGTTCCATAAAGCTGATGATGGTTTGTTTCAGTTGCGAATCCACTTCATCGGCAATGGTCATGACATCTTTGAGCAACAAGCTGAAATCCACGGTGCTCAAGTTGTTCTGCAGCGTCTGAAAGATGCTGACCTGCAGGATGCGCGACTCCTCGATGATCATGGGCACCGAATAGCCCTGGGAGTGGCGAATTTTGCCGTGCTGGACGGCGCCTTCCGACACGCTTTTCGACCCCAGATTTCGCGGTACCCGCAAGCGGTAAACCAGCTCCTGCAGCAGTTTCGGAAGGTGCCCCGTGCGCTGCTCCCGGCTGAGCGGCAGGCGCGTCAATTCGCTCTCGCGCTCAGCTCGGGCCAGCCAATCGTCGATGGTCGCCAAGGTATCCCGTTCCAAAATCGCCGCCACTCGTTCCGTATTGGTCATTCTTCTCGCCTCATGCTTTTGCAGTCTCTCGCGAATAAGCGCCAGCAGCGTAGCGGCCGCCACCGGCTTCACCAGGATTTCATCCGCTTGCAACCGGATGGCGTCCATCGCCTCCTGCAACGCGGGGTACCCCGAAAGCACCAACGTGACTGCGTCCGGATGGGTATGGCGCATCGCACTCACGACGGTAAAACCGTCACCCGCCCCGGGCATGTGCAAGTCGCAGAGCAGCACCTCAAAGTGCTCCGTGGCAATCAAATGCAGAGCCTCGCCAACACTTGCCGCGGTGGTGACCTGAAATTGGCTGGCTTCCAACATCGCCCGGAGCATCGTACGCACTGGTTCGGTATCGTCAACCACCAGAACCCTTGGCGCTTCCGTCTGTTCTATTGCTGTAGTCATTTCACTGATCTCTGCCCGCGCCAAGGGCCGGACCGGAAGCGCCGTCAGGCCTGCTCCCACGCATTCCCGTACTCGCGACGTCTCATCTGGCGAAAAATTCATCTACCTGCACCTTAAGCAGTTAGCCGGCCAGCCGTCTGGTCATGATTGCTCACACTGTCAGTCTGGGTTGGCGAAGGCCGGATGTCGCCGCAGCGGAATAATTTTTCACAGTGAGCAATATTGCACAGTTATGATTTCCCGTAATTGGCATTATTTTCAAGTACTTCGTATATTTCTTCATCTGCACCAGCAGGAGCGCCGGCCATGAGTGACGCCTCTGGGTCCCGGATTCTGGTGGTAGACGATGAGACCATCGTCCGCGAATGCCTGGCATTGGTGCTGAAGTCGGGCGGATATGAGGTCAATACTGCAAAGCATGGCTTTGACGCTCTCTTGCAGCTCCGCCGGGCAGTCCCAAGCGTACTCATCTCCGATCTCAACATGCCGCAAATGTCGGGATTCGAGCTTCTCTCGGTGGTGCGCCGCCGCTTTCCTGAAATCGCGGTGATCGCGATCAGCGGCGCTTTCGCATCGGGCGATCACATCCCCGGCGGCGTCATCGCCGACGCATTCTTTACCAAGGGACATCCTCCCAGAGAGATCCTGCAAACGGTCGCCGAATTGATTCGCACCTTGCCGGAGCGGGCGCAGAGCCATCATCGGGAATCGGCTCCCGTCTGGATACCACGGAACGGCAAGGATTCCAAGGGAGTGCCGTTCATCGTGCTGACCTGCACGGAATGCCTGCGGTCCTTTCCGTTAAGCGTGCTGCAGGATGATGTGCAGGAAATCCAGGAAACGCCCTGCCTCTTTTGCGCCAACCCCGTGCGCTACGTCATTGATTTCTCTTTGGCCGTGATTTCCCCCAAGACCTCTGCAACCGAAATCGCCAAATGGTGACGGCTTGCGGCCCCCAGCGGAGTGAGCGCTTTTGACCAGCGCGGACAAGCGCTGAAACCGTAGGCTATATCTGGCCGAGTGCCTCATTGCTTCAGGAGTCCACCATGGTTCACAAACATGCCGTTGCCTTTAGTCCGCTCGATTTATTCAAAAGGATCGACGCTCACACGACCACCCGGGACTACCGGAACCGGCAGGCCATCTTTACGCAAGGCGAAAAGGCGGATGCGATGTTCTACATCCAGAATGGCAACGTGAAGCTGACGGTTGCGTCCAAGGCTGGGAAACGTGCCGTAGTCGCCATCTTGCGGCACGGCGACTTTTTCGGCGAGGGTTGTCTGACCAGCCAGGCGCTGCGCATGTCCACCGCGACTGCGATTCAGCCTTCCACCATCGCCCGCGTGAACCGCACGGCCGTCGTCCGCATCATTCATCAAAAACCGGAATTTGCAAAGCTCTTTATCGCCTATTTGCTGTTTCGTATTGGGCGAATCCAAGAGGAATTCGTGGACCAGATCTTCAGCTCCAGCGAAAAACGATTGGCTAGAATTCTATTGATGCTGGCAGGCTTTGGGCGGCATTCAAAGCCAGGTTCTGTGCATCTGAAGGTGAGCCAGGAAACCCTGGCCGAAATGGTGGGTACCACGCGCTCCCGGGTAAGTTACTTCATGAACCGGTTTCGAAACCGGGGATTCATCGACTACAACGGGACCCTGCGGGTACATCGGGCCTTGCTCACCTTTCTGCACGAGGATTGAGGATACAAAGTCGAAAGCGTGAGCTTTATTGCTCAGACGCGTTGCTTTTGTCTTGGTAAGTTCAATGGGAGTGCCCTTATGGATCATCCCTTAAGAACGTTGCTTTACGAATTGTTCGTGGCGCCGCCTCTGCAACTGCTGCAAAAAGCTTTTGGACGAAATCGCCGCGCCGCCACTCTGCTGACCAGGGCCGCTCCGCTTGCCAGGGGATCGCGGAAACCTGCGAATTCATTCTTCCGGAGCAACTCGTGACCCCCTTAAGCATCTGCGCGGGGCTGGCCCTTGTCGGGATTGTCCTGCTGGCGTTCTACCTGTCCCGGCGCCCGGCGCAGCCGCGGGTTCCGGCCATCGGGACACAACGGATGTGTCCTCATTGCGGCAGGATTACGCCCCGCGCCAAGTCGGCCTGCCTGGAATGCGGAAGGTTACTGGCCACCTGATGGTGAGCTCTATTGACCAGTTTTCCTGGGCGGCTTCATGTCAGACTTCTCCAGTAACCAGTTTGATTGCCATCGAGGAGAGCAAAACTTGCCCAAGAGCAAAAATACCGCCACTACCGCCCGCAAGAACAAGCACACGGGCCATCAGAACACCAAACGCGTAGTGACCAAAGCCAAGAAGGGGTAATGGCCACGAGGCCAAAATGGGCAGGAAGAAGCGGGAGTTTACGCCGGTTCGCCACTCTCCCGATGGCTCTGTGGTCGGCACAAAAGGCTCATCAGGATGTATATGAGTGAAGCATTCGCCGTCAAGGCACCTGCCCCGTCCAAGCCGCGAGCCGTTCGATCCGTGGTCAAGGGTCCGATTCGCTGTCATAAGTGTCAACTGAGCTGCCGCGATGCCGACGAGTATCTCAGTCATAAATGCGAGCCCAGGCCGCAGCACCAATAAGAAAGGATGTTCCACTTGTCAGAACGAAACGGGGATCGATCGAAGTTCGGAAGACAGCGGAAAGCCAAACTCCTCCGCCGGAAACGCAACCGCGTTTTGCGAATCTCGCTCGGGCTGGTGAAGCCCCCGACGGCGCCTGAGCCCAAAGCCGCGGATTAAACAAGCCGGAATGTTTTTCGTCCTCCCGCCACAGTCGTTCCGCACGACTGAGAGTGGAACCGCGTGCTTCTTGCCCGTCGCCATGCCGCCCGAAAGGATTTGGGCCCCGCCAAAGCGGATGCGTTTACAATACAGAAGCAAGCCGGGCGATTCCCGGCAGCGGCGTGCGGATGTGGCGGAACTGGCAGACGCGCACGGTTTAGGTCCGTGTGCCCGGAAGGGCGTGGGGGTTCAAGTCCCTTCATCCGCACCAGGAATCGTTTCCCGTTTTTCGTCTCCCGTTTCCCGTTTTGCCGCAGCTCCAATCGAGTGGATTTTTTCGCCCGTCCCACGTATCTGACGCGTCACAACTCCGATGCCCATGCGTCACAGCGTTGGCCTCCATAACCATGCGACAAGAGAGAAACCGGCTTGTGGAGGTCTGCCATGCTGGGTATGAGCATTTTCCTGATCTTCCTCGGAGTTCTATTCTTCTGCATCTGCGTCCTGATCCTGCTGAAGCCGGGCGACTATTTTGCCGCTCGGCGGCTGCTGACTTGCCCCGAAACGCGTCATGCGGCCAGCGTGAAAATCGATGTTCGCCATCGTCTGCTGACGCTTTTGCGCGGCCAGGAGAAACTGCGCCTGGCATCCTGCTCCCGCTGGCCCGGCCGCCAGCCATGCGGAGAGGAATGCTTGTTGCAGATCGACCTGAATCCGGAACTCCTGGACAGGGCGCTGCGCCTCTGGGCGGAGGGCAAGCCGTGCGCACTCTGCCAGCGGCCTTTGGCTGAAGGCGACTGGCGAGGAGGGCATTTCTCCGGACTGGACCAGGATGGCAAATTGGTAACTCCCGCGGAAATGCAGCTAAGAGACTTGCCTATGGCATTGGAGCGTTACCGGCCCGTTTGCTGGCCGTGCAATCTGACCCAGTGCCTCATGCGCCAGCCCATCCTTCTGAAGGGAGACCGGCGCGGACGGCGCGAAGAGCTTTGGGATGGGGGATGAGAAAACCGCCGTCGGCTTTCGGCCGTCGGCTGTCGGCCGGAGGAGCTCGTTTCACGTTTTTCGTTTCACGTTTCACGTTGGAAAGGAATATAGGTTTGGAGCTTACGGCTTGCAGCCAAAGACCGGCTTCTGTCTATTCCGGCTGCAAAGTGTGAACTTTAAACTGTGAGCCTTTCCGGGGCCTTTTCTTGGCCAATTGCCAATAGCCAATTGCCAATTGCGGATCTTCCTGGCCGAAGGCCGACAGCCGAGGGCCGACGGCGGTTCAGAGCTTTTTTCCGTCCTGCACTCTTCCTTTCCACTCGCCGCCGCGGCCCCACCAGTACAGCAACGCGGAGCGGACCGTAGCCCCCATATAAAACAGGGCTGCCGCCGGCAACAATAGCGCCCACTGTGGAGACAAGCCGCAATACTTCACCGTCGGCCGGTAGGCCACAGTCATCAGCAGCCATGTGGTCACGCCCAGCATGGCCGCCATCGGCCGGCCGGTCAAGACCAGCGCCACAGGCAAAAGATAAACCAGTGTCATCGCCAGGATCGTCAGCAGCAGCAAAGCGGCGGAGTGCCGGAGTTGGCGAAAAGCTGTGCGCGAGATCATCTGGCCAATCCCGGAAAATCCTTCATAGGCGCGAATGCTTGCCGTTTTTTTGGCCGCGCCCAGCCACAGCTTTCCCCCGCTCCGCTTCACCGCCCCCGCCAAAGCGCAATCGTCGATCACTTCCCCGCGGACAGCGGCAATGCCGCCGGCCCGCTCCAGCGCCTCCGGCCGAATCAGAATACATCCCCCGGCAGCGCCAGCCGTCTGGCAACGGGGATCGGCAATCCAG
>Ga0326727_10026832_pt1 | contig 10637 bp, 6 predicted proteins | sample MB2enrmetagenome_FD_207643 | JGI IMG/M metagenome (GOLD analysis project Ga0326727, IMG submission 207643) | Lab enriched peat soil microbial communities from McLean, Ithaca, NY, United States - MB29MY | ecosystem: Environmental > Terrestrial > Soil > Wetlands > Peat | place: USA: New York... | reverse complement strand
CGCGAGCCGAACTCGAAGGTATCGATCACCAGCCGCATCGACTCGGCGGGAGGATAGATGTACTCCTTCTGCGCGATGTACTCCTTCAGAATGTCGTTCTGCAAGGTTCCGGAGATCTTTTTCCAGTCGGCGCCCTGCTTCTCCGCGACGGCAAGGTACATCGCCCAGAGCACGCTGGCCGGTGAGTTGATGGTCATCGAGACCGTGGTCTTTTCGAGGTCGATGCCGCGGAAGAGAATCTCCATATCTTCCAGCGAATCGATGGCGACGCCGCACTTGCCCACCTCGCCCTCGCTGAAGGCGTGATCGCTGTCATAGCCCATGAGCGTCGGCAGGTCGAAGGCGACCGAGAGTCCGTGGCTGCCGTGCTCGAGCAGGTAGAGATAGCGCTGATTCGTCTCTTCGGGCGAGGCGAAGCCGGAGAACTGCCGCATCGTCCAGAGCTTGCCGCGATAGCCGGTGGCGTGCACGCCTCGGGTGTAGGGCGGCTGGCCGGGGTAGCCGAGATAGCCGTCGTGGGACCAGTCCTCGGGCAGATCGGCGGGGGTGTAGAGGCGGCGAATCGGCCGTCCGGAGATGGTGGAGAAGCGGGCGTTGCCATCGGCATCCAGATTGACGCCGCTGGCTGCGCCGATGGGCTTTTCCGGTTGGTGGGCCAGCGCCTCAGTGAGCGTTGTCTCGGCCCAGCGCAGCTCGGCCTCGGTGGGACGCCGCCCACGACGGAGCTCGTCTTCAGGATTCACCACAGCGGGATTCACCACTGCTTTCTTTTCCATCTTCTCCCCCTCACCTGAATCGGATGCCTTTCATAGGGCGAACGCTTCACCTCGCGCCGCCGGATCGCAAACCGATCAGGAATCACTTGCCATCCAAAGCAAGAGTCCGAGTACGCAGCCAGCAACTTATAAGAGCAAAGATTCGAATGAAGGAGAGACCGAGGGAAGCTACCCCACGAGCTCGCTAAAGAAGATACCATCATCGGCGTGGGGTGGAGTGCCCGTGATGTGTCCGTAATGTGTCTGTGACGCGTCGTGCTGAGCCCGCCTTTGGCGAAGCATCCCCGTGAGGATGGCGGCAAGTGAAATGTTCGGGGCCATCTCCCCGAAAAGCTGCAGCAACTCTCGGGCCGGATGGCCTTGCTGCGCGGCTCCGCGGGGATTCTTCGGCTTCGCCTCAGAATGACACACCGTTTCGTGCAAGTGCGCCACTGATCGCGGCCGGACGCTTCCCAAAGCTGAAAGACTCGCGGGACGACACATCAAGAAACTGGATCCCGCTCAAACCAAAGGAGGGTTTGAACGGGCCACCGGCCATTTTCCATTGCAATTCCATCAATGCGCATACTAGGCTGAATCCCTCCAAGAATTTGCGAGAGAAGTTTCTTTTAGCTAGATGGAGGGTGTTTTCGTGTCAACGGAACCCGATTCGGCCATATCTCACATACATGAACTCGATGGGCTTCGCGGCTTGGCAATTCTGCTTGTGCTTACCTTTCACATTTATGGATTTCAGAATGTCGCGCAATATTTGAACAATGCTCACCCTTCGCTTGCGGCACTGTGGAAGGTAGTTGGCTTCGGATGGTGCGGCGTCGACCTCTTTTTCGTGCTATCGGGCTTTCTGATTACGACCATTTTGCTCAACACAAAGGGATCCAAACATTATTTCAGAGCGTTTTACGGCAGGCGCGTGCTCCGGATATTTCCCCTTTACTTTCTTGTCGTTCTCCTGTTCTTCCATGTGCAGGGCCCTCTCAAGATATTGCCCGGGTACGGCCCGGTCGAGGGAGAGGAGCCCTGGTTTCTTGCATATCTTGCGAACTGGAAAATGGGAATCTGGGCGCTGGGGCCTCTGAGCCACTTCTGGTCCCTCTGCGTTGAAGAGCAGTTCTATCTGGTTTGGCCGCTGGTGGTGTGGCTCTCTGGGAAGCGCACTTTTCCCTGGATATGCGGCGGAGCAATTTTCCTTTCCCTTGGCGCAGGCGTGACCTTCGAGCTGATCCCTATGCCGCACGATTTTGTGTTTATGGCCACTGTTCCGCGTGCAAATGCGATTCTGCTGGGCGCCCTTCTTGCGTGGATGGTTCGACAGAGTTGGTCAGAGAGGATCAAAAGCCAGATCAGGGTGGCGTTGCCGGCCTTGTTTGGAGCGGTGCTTATACTCATTCTGTGGCCAACGTACTTCCGTCCGATGTACACAATCCAATTCTTAGTTGCAGGGCTCACCTGGTCGGCAATCCTCCTTCATTGCATTAGTCTTGAGAATGGCTTGATCCAGCGTGCTATGAGATCGGGATTTCTGCGCTCCTTCGGTAAGTTCAGTTATGCGATTTACGTGTTTCATCAACTTGTCTTTGTTCTCTCCGCGGCAGTTGTAGCTCCGATCATCCAGGCATTGCGTCTCCAAAGCGACGTAGGCTTAGCTGCAGTTATGTTTTCGATGTTCGGCGCGTCGTATGTCGCCGGGGTTATGAGCTGGCATCTCTTTGAGAAGCATTTCCTGAGACTGAAAACGTACTTCAAATACGGGACAGACTTCTCGGCTCCTGCTGTTTCTGAGCCTTATGCGGCAGCGCCTGCGGACTGACGCGGTGGGTTCTACAAGAGCCGTGTCTGGCTCCGCTGAAGAGCGGCAATTTCCATATACCGCTTCTCCGTGGCCGAGATCATATCCGCGAGCAGGAATCTGCTGTGGGCGGTGCGGTAGGCCTGCTCGCCGAGGCGGCGGCGCAGTGCCTCGTCGCCGGAGAGGAGTTCGATGCCACGGGCCAGCGCCTCTACGTCGCGGGTGGGGAAGACGATGCCCTCGCGATCGTTGGTGACGGCCTCGGGAGTGCCTCCGGAGTTGGAGACAAGCAGCGGCCGGCGCGAGAACATCGCCTCCAGCACGGTGATGGCGAAGGGCTCGCGGTGCGAGGGCAGCACAATGACATCGGAGGCGCGCATCACCGCCGGAATGTTTCCCTGGAAGCCGCAGAAGACGACTCTATCCTGAAGTCCGTAGTAGAGCACCAGTTCTTCGAGCTTCTCGCGGTCGTCGCCCTCGCCGACGATGAGGAAGCGGCAGTTGAGCGCGCGCGGCAGGCGGCGCAGGGCTTCGACGAAATCGTAATGTCCCTTGGAGCGCGTGACGCGGGCGATGAGGCTGAATACGACCTCGTCGCCGATCTCGAAGACGCGGCGGAAGGCTGCGGCGGCGGCGTCCGAGGCGCGCTCGATCAGCTCGGGATCGACGCCGTTGTGGATGACCTGGATGCGACCTTCAGGGATGCCGAAGCGCTCGACCAGTCCTCGCTTGATGAAGCCGCTGACGGCGATCAGGTTGCGGAAGATGCGTCCGTGCATCGATTTCATCGGCGCGCGGTGCCAGATGTCGTGGACGGTGAGAACGTAGGGAACGCCGCAGCGGCGGCAGAGCGCCTCGGCGTAATATCCGCCGGTGCGATGGTGCGCGTGAACGATCTCGATGCCGTGCCGGCGGACGATCTCGGCCAACTGACGGTAGACGGAGAGCTTGTCGAGGGGATTCAGGCTCTGGAAGGGAAGCCGGTACTCGGCTTTGACTCCAGGCGGCAGCGCTCCCAGCTCGCTCTTGTCTCCTGAGGCGACGAAGAAAACCTCGTGGCCCCGGCGGGAGAGGCCATCCATCAGCTGCAATGCGTGGGTCTCGGCTCCTCCGGAGCGGCCTCCGCGCCACGAATGGGAGAAGAGCAGAAGGATCTTCATTGCCGTTGCCACGCTGTGCTGGTCACGCCTTAATCCTAACAAAGACTTTGAGCAGCTCAGAGCCCAGCGACTACCGACTACCCCGCTCAAGCCAAAGGAGGGCTTGAACGGGCCACCAGTCCAGTCCAGTCACTTCAGGTTTCTTTGGGAAAAATTTAAGGCCGGTGGCTTTCACCATCCGGCCTGAAAGTCTTTCATCAGGAGGTTATACCGTATAGACGCGCCTCCTGCGGAAAGGTCACAAAATTTATTTCGCCGCCGGCTGGGCGACCGAGGCCGGGGTGAGATTCGGCTGCAGGCCGGGGATCGAGGGCATGTGCTCGACGCGGCCGCTGGCGGCATCCTCCATCGAGATGCCGTTCTTATCCAGGATTGTTGCGGTCACCTGGTCGAGCAATACCCGGGCTTTTTCATAGGTCGAGAGCGCGGCTACGTAGTCGGAGGCTTTTTGCGTGGCGTTGCTCTGCTGCTCCAGGACGAGGTAGCTGGTCGAGGCTCCGAGGGCGTATTTCTTCTGCTCGGAGTCGAGGCTCTGCTGGGCGTACTCGCGGGCGGCGCGGGCGGCATCGACTCCGGCGCGGGCCTGTTGCAGCGCAAAGGCCGCATTGCGCACCTGCAGGTTGATCTGGTTCTTCTGCTGCTGGAAGTTGAGTTGGCTCTGCCGGTACTCAAGCTGCGAGCGAATCTGGTTGGATTGCGCCGCGCGATTGCGAAGCGGGATGCTCAGGTTGACGTAGACGCCCTTGTCGGGATAGTTGCGGTTGGCCATCTGGGTGAAGGTGTCGCCGTAGTTGGAAGCCTCTCCCGAGGCCTGGTAGTAGCCGTACAGGTCAAGCGTGGGCAGCAGTGCGTTCCGGGCGGCCTTGTTGTTGATCTCGTTATTGCGCAGGGTCAGCTCGCTCTCTTCGAGCTCGGCACGGTGGGCGAGGGCGTAATCGACCAGTTGCTCAGCGGGAGCGATCGGCTCGTTGCTCAGCTCCATGGTATCGGTCGGGATCACCTGCGCGGCGGTGAGCTCGGGGTCGTTGAAGTTGCGGGCAATGGCGTTCTTGGTAACCAACTGCTGGTACTGGAGATTGGTCTGCGAGGCGATCAGGTTCTGGCTCGCGGTGGCGACCTGCGACTGCGCGGAGACGACCTCGATGGGCGCCAGGGTGCCGATCTCGACCTGCTTCCGGTTATCGCTCAGGGTGCGCTGGGCGAGTTCGAGCGCCGTCTGCTTCACCTTCACGTCTTCGTAGGCGTTGACCAGGTCCCAGTAGATGTTCTGAATCTGCGCGACGGTGGAGATCACCTGCGCCTTGAAGCTTGCATCGGTGATCTTGCGGTCGTTCTGGGCGATGATGATCTGCCGGCGGTTGTTGTCGATGCCCCAGCCCTGCAGCAGATGCTGGCGGACGGTCAGCTTCCAGGAGCCGTCGAGCTCAGGGTTGTAGAAGCTGGCTTCGAGAGCGGAGCGCGGGATATTGTTCGTCATGCGGTCATTGTTGTAGGCGACGGTGGCGAGCGTTCCGGTGGTCCATCCCTGCGCGTAGGAGAAGTCGTAATTGTTTGTGTTGTACTTGAGATTGCTGATATTGCCGTAGTAGAGGGGCACCTGCTCGGGGCTGAGCTGCAGCGGATACGTGGCGTGGTCGAACGCGACCGTGCCCGTCAGGATGGGATCGTAGGAGTCGATCGGCGATCCGACGGTGCTCTGCGTGGATCGCACGATGCCGCCAGCTCCGGAGGCCGATCCGCCGGCTCCAGTCGAGGTTCCGCCCGCGCCTCCGCCGGTTGCGCCCGTCGTCACTCCTGTTCCGTTGCCGCCGGGAGTTCCAGTGAGCAATCCGGTGGAGACGCCGCGCACGGTGCCGCCGGACTTGGCAAGCAGGATATCCATATCGGCGATGTTGAGGTTGTAGCGGGCGATGGCGATATCGAAGTTGTTCTCCAGCGCGAGGGCGACGGCGTCGTTGAGCGAGAGCATCATCTTGCCGTCCTTCATCAGTGCGTGCAGCCGGTCGCTGTTGTTGAGCACCGGCTGCGGCAGAGTGTGGGGCGCGTAGGGCTTCCACACGCTCCGCGCAGGGGAGGGCTGCGTCGCCGGAGTGACCGGGGTGGCGTAGTCGATCTCGCCCTGGTTGCCGGCGGGCGCGCTGGGCGCATTGGGCAGCGGATTGGTCGGGGTGACGGTCTGCGCCGGCATCGTCGAACTGAGCAGCGCCACGATTGCAAAAGAGGCAACCATCCGGTGGAGCACGTGTACAGCACGCGAAACGGACATTCACTCTTCTCCGCGATGAGTTCGGAAATCCTGAAAGCTCGGGCTCAGCGCCCCCGCGCACCCGGAACAACGACCGAGTGCGCGATGTGCGATTACGAGTACTGGTACGCAATAAGAACGCCGGGAGTTCCCGGCGGGGCGAGGAATGCTTCTCCGCCGCTCAGCGGAGCTTTCGCCCTCGATGATCGAGTATAGCTGACGGAGTTGGCAGCGTATCCCCACATCTGCCAGAGGAAGGCAGAAATGGGGCACCGGAACTGGAGTATCCGACATCTGCCAACTGCGGACAGATATGGGGAGCCATCTCCGATCTTGCGGAGTTGTCGCCCTCTGTGCCAAGTTGAGAGATTGATGCGCACGCTCAAGCTCACGCTCGCTTATGACGGATCGGCCTTTCATGGCTGGCAGGTTCAGCCCGGCAAGCCGACGATCCAGGGAACGCTGGCCGAGGTCATCGCCGGGCTGACCGGAGAGACCGTGCTGCCGCAGGGCTCCGGACGCACCGATGCCGGCGTTCACGCGCTGGCTCAGGTGGCGACCTTTCAGACCGCCAGCACGATTCCCGTCGCCGGCTTTCGCACGGTGCTCAACGACCGGCTGCCGGCGGCGATTCGCGTGCTTCGCATCGACGAGGCTCCGGAGGGTTTTCATGCCCGGCACAGCGCGCGCGGCAAGCGCTATCACTACCGCATCTGGCGAGGCGAGGTGGTGCCGCCCTTCCTGGCGCGCTATGTGACCCATCATCCTTATCCGCTCGATGAGGATGCGATGCAGAGGGCCGCCTCGCATGTCGTCGGCGAGCACGACTTCACCTCCTTTGCGGCCGTCGATCCCGATCGCGCGGCGCGATTGAGTGAGAACGGCGAGGATGGGGTGCGTGCAGGCAACATCCGCACGATTCACGAATCGCGCTTTGAGCGCCACGGCGAAGAACTGATCTACATGGTGCGCGGCAACGGATTCCTGCACCACATGGTCCGCAACCTGGTGGGGACATTTCTGCTGGTGGGGAAGGGAACGATCGCTCCGGAGCAGATTGCGTCGATTCTGGCGGCGCGCGACCGCCGGGCGGCCGGGGCGACAGCTCCGCCGGAGGGACTTTACCTGGTCGAGGTGGAGTACTGAGTCAGCGAGCGCCCTTTTCTTCGCTCTCGGATTGATGTACAACATTTCCCCATGGAAAGCGGCATACACATCGTCAGCAGCTTCGGCGCAGAGAGAGAGTTTTCCACGCACAATCCCGCCACGGGCGAGCCGGTGGCGCAGTATCCCGTCGCCTCGGGCAAGGAGGTAGACGCTGCGGTGGCGCGGGCGCGCGAGGCTCACGGATGGTGGCAGGCGCTGAGGCAGCCACGGCGCTCGGCGGCGCTGCGGCGTGTGGCCGCACTGCTTGCCGAGGAGCGGACGACGCTGGCGCGGGCGATCACGTCGGAGTCGGGCAAGCCGATGCAGGAGGCGCTGCTTAGCGATGTGATGGTGGCTGCCGACGCCGCTGTCTTCTGCGCCGAACATGCCTCGGCGGCGATGCGCGGCGAGGAGATTTCGCATGACAATCCGGCGCTGAAGTTGAAGCGCGGCCGGCTGGTCTGGCGTCCTCTGGGAGTGATTGGAATCATCTCTCCGTGGAACTATCCGCTCTCGATTCCCGCGGCAGACACCTTTGCCGCGCTGGCTACCGGCAACACGGTGGTGGTGAAGCCGAGCGAACTGACACCGCGTCCGGTGCTGGAGCTGGAACGGCTGCTGGCAAAGGCGCTTGAGGCCGAGGGATTGGGCGGAAAGCCGGGTCCGCTGCAGGTGGTCACGGGATTGTGCGCCACCGGCGAGGCGTTGATTGCGGCAGCGATCGACAAGCTGATCTTTACCGGCAGCGTGGCCACGGGGCGCAAGGTGGCCGTGGCGGCGGCCGAGCGACTGCTTCCGGTGGTGCTGGAGCTGGGCGGCAAGGACGCGATGGTCGTTCTAGCCGACGCCAATCTCGAAGCGGCTTCCAGCGCCGCAGTCTGGGGCGCAATGATGAACGCCGGGCAGACCTGCATCTCGGTGGAGCGCTGCTACGTCGATCGCAGCATCTATTCGCGCTTCCTGGGACTCTGCCTCGACAAGATCAACCGGCTGAGGGTGGGCAACGGCGCCGAGCCCGATACCGACGTCGGCCCGCTGATCACGAATCGCCAGTTGAGAATCGTCGAGCAGCAGGTGGAAGAGGCGCGCTCGCTGGGCGCCACCGTGCACACCGGCGGCAGGGCGCTGCCGGAGCTCGGCCCGAACTACTACGCGCCCACGCTGATCACCGATGTCAATCACTCGATGAGCCTGATGACCGAAGAGACCTTCGGCCCGGTGCTGCCGGTGATGCCTTTCAGCGGCGATGACGAGGCCGTGGCGCTGGCCAATGACAGCTCGTTTGGACTGGCCGGCAGCGTCTGGGGCGCAAATGCTCACGCGACGCGAGTGGCCGGGCGCGTTGAGGCCGGTGCGGTGATGATCAACGATCTTCTCTCCGGCTTTGCCGTCAGCGGCGCGCCGCACGGAGGATTGCGTCTGAGCGGCATCGGACGCAGCCATGGGATGCTCGGCATGCGCGAGTTGCTGCGGCCAGTGTACCTGGATACCGACCTACTGCCGGGGATGAAGAAGCTCTGGTGGTATCCCTACGCGGGGAACCTTGACGCCATGGCGGCCTTCACGGAACTGCTGCACGCCCGCGATCTGCGGAGCAAAGCCAGAGCTGCATTACGGGCGCTGCCGGCGTTCTTCCACAAGCGGCATTAAGAAGCGCACGAAGGTAATGGGAGTGGTGGACCGGAAAGCGATTCGGAACGAGCCGCGCCGCTGGCCGCTCGTGTACCATCATCGGTGATGCCATTTCCATCCTGGAATCCGTGGACTGATCGCGCGCGGGCGGCGACGCCCGCCGCTGAGGTGGATCGTCTCGCCGCCGATCCGCGCGTGCACCGCATCTTCGATTGGCTGGCCCGCCATGAGCGCGAGATCGCCGACTTTCAGTTGGCGATTACGGCCGTTCCGGCTCCGCCCTTCTGCGAGCAGGCTCGCGCCGACTTTCTGCGTGAGCGCTTCGAGGCCCTGGGGATGGCGACCTCTCTCGACGACGCCGGCAACCTGCTGGCGCAGCGCGGCGAGGTCGGCTCGGGCGGCGCGGCGATTGCGATCAGCGCCCATCTGGATACGGTCTTTCCGGCGGGAATCGAGCTCGATGTGCGGCGCGAAGGCGATCGTCTCCTCGGTCCCGGAATCAGCGACAACGGCGCCGGTCTGGCCGCACTGTGGGCGCTGGCCTCGGCGTTTACGGCCTGCGGGATTTCGACCGGCGCTCCGCTGCTCTTCATCGCCAACGTGGGCGAAGAGGGCGAGGGCAATCTGCGCGGCATGCGGCATCTTTACCGCGGCTATGGCGCGGACGCGAATGGAGGCCACGCTGCCGCTGGCGCGTCGGAGATTGCCGCTCTTATCGCTCTGGACGGCGCGGGCGTCAACAGTGTGATTACGCAGGCGCTGGGCTGCCGCCGCTTTGAGGTTTCCATCGCCGGGCCGGGTGGGCACTCGTGGAGCGATTACGGGACGCCGAATCCGATCGTCGCTGCGGCTCTGGCGATCCGCCGGCTGGCGCAGCTTCCGCTTCCGCTGAATCCGCGGACGACGATGAACATCGGCTGCATTGAGGGCGGAACCTCGGTCAACACGATCCCCGCGGAGTCCGTCTTCAAGGTCGATTTCCGCTCCGTGGATGCGGCGTGGCTGGATGAGCTGGAGGCGCGGTTGCGCGACGCCGTGGGCGAGGCATGCGCCGAGGTCGAGACCGGCTCCACGCTTCCCGCTGGCTGTCTGAACTACAACATTGTGCTGATGGGCGAGCGGCCGGTGGGAGAGCTGGCCGAGAGCTCACCGCTGCTGGCGGCCATCCGCGCCGTCGACGCCCACCTGGGAATTCGCTCCGAGCTGCTGCGTGCCTCGACCGATGCCAATATTCCGCTCTCGCTCGGGCTGCCGGCGCTCTCACTGGGCGCCGGGGGCAATGGCGGCGGAGCGCACACCGTGCACGAGTGGTTTGATCCCGCCGGACGCGAGCAGGCACTGAAGCGGCTGGCGCTGGCCGCGCTTCTGCTGGCAAAGCTCGCGGACGCCGAGGACGGGGTGCGCCGTTGATCCCACGCTCGGCGAAGGCTCACCTGCTGCTGCTGGGGGCGACCTTTGTCTGGGGCGCGACCTTTCTTGTCATCAAGGATGCGCTGGCGGACAGCACTCCGCTCGTCTTCAACGCGGTTCGCATGAGCATCGCCACGGTGGCGCTGGTTGCCATATTTCATCGCGAGCTGCGGCAGTTGCCGATGGGAGCGCTGCGGGCTGGCTCGGTGCTGGGCGTGCTGATGTGGCTGGGATACGAGTTCCAGACGGCGGGATTGCTCTACACCTCAGCGTCGAAGTCGGCCTTCGTCACCGGCTCTTCGGTGGTGCTGGTTCCGCTGCTGGCGGCCACGATATGGCATCGGCATGTGAATCCGTTTACGCTGGCCGGAGTCGCCGCCGCGCTGGCGGGACTGTACCTGTTGTGCGTCCCGGCCGGACAGACGCTCTCTCCGGCGACGCTGAATCGCGGAGACATTCTTACGCTGGGCTGCTCGGTG
>Ga0326727_10026831_pt1 | contig 10637 bp, 9 predicted proteins | sample MB2enrmetagenome_FD_207643 | JGI IMG/M metagenome (GOLD analysis project Ga0326727, IMG submission 207643) | Lab enriched peat soil microbial communities from McLean, Ithaca, NY, United States - MB29MY | ecosystem: Environmental > Terrestrial > Soil > Wetlands > Peat | place: USA: New York... | reverse complement strand
AAGGCCAGACCAAGGGCAAGCTGAACAGCGATATCGCCGGCTTCATGACGCAGTTCGTCAACGACAAGCTGGGCGAGTACTTCGACAAGAACTCCACCGTGGGGCGCAAGATTGTCGGCAAGGCCATCGAGGCGGCGCGTGCCCGCGAGGCGGCGCGCCATGCTCGCGACCTGACGCGGCGCAAGGGCGCGCTCGATTCCGGCGGCCTGCCCGGCAAGCTGGCGGATTGCCAGGAGAAAGACCCGGAGCGTTGCGAGCTGTTCCTGGTGGAGGGCGAATCGGCCGGCGGCACGGCCAAGCAGGGGCGCGACCGGCGCTTTCAGGCGATTCTACCGCTCAAGGGCAAGATCCTCAACGTGGAAAAAGCGCGCTACGACAAGATGCTGGCCCACGAGGAAATCCGCTGCATGATCACCGCCCTGGGCACGGGCATCGGCAAGGAAGATTTCGACGTCGCCAAGCTGCGCTACGGCAAAGTCATCATCATGACGGACGCCGACGTGGACGGTTCGCACATCCGCACGCTGCTGCTGACGTTTTTCTTCCGGCACATGACCGAGCTCATCCTGCGGGGGCACGTCTTCATCGCGCAGCCGCCGCTCTACCGCATCAAGAAGGGCAAGAGCGAGAAGTACATCAAGGACGAGAAGGAATTCACCAGGGAGATCATGCGCCGCGCCACGGAGAACCTGGCGCTCGAGATCCATTCCAATGGTAACGGCGCCCGGGCGGTGCTGGAAGGCGTGGAACTGCGCACGTTTCTGCTGAACCTGGACGAGTACGAGCAGATGTTCCACAAGGTGGAGCGGCGCCTGCGCGACGCGCGCGTGGTGGAAGCGCTTTCCAATATCGAGTTCAAGGTGGACCACAAGGCGGAGTTCCAGGACGAAGCCAACCTGGTGCCGGTGCTCGAAGCGCTGCGGAAATTGGGGGTGAATCCGGAGATGCGGCACGACGAAGAGCATTCGTCCTACGCCGTGGTATTCCACGATTCCACCAACGCCGAGCGGCCCATCGGCCTGGCGCTGGCCGCGCAGCCGGAGTTCCGCCGCTTCCGCGCTCTGGCCCGCGCCATTGCGCGCTTCAACGAGCCGCCCTTCGTGGTGGTGAAGAGCGAACGTCGAGAAGCGCAGCCGAACTGGCTGGAGCTGCTGAACTACGTCAAGAACGAAGGCAAGAAGGACGCCTCCGTACAGCGCTACAAAGGCCTGGGAGAAATGAACGCCGAGCAGCTTGCCGAGACCACCATGAACCCCGCCAAGCGCACGCTGCTGCAAGTGCGGCTGGAGGACGCCGTAGAGTGCGAAGAGATCTTCTCGACGCTCATGGGCGAAGACGTCGAGGCCCGGCGGAAATTCATCGAAGAAAACGCGCTCGACGTGAAGAACCTGGACGTGTAAGCCCGGGCGGGCGATCCTAAATGTCCCAATCCTGCACGTAGGTTCTCTGTTTCTCCGTCCAATCGCGAACGATGGCGGCGAAATTGACGCGGTCCACGATCCCGGCGACGCTCTTGTCCACCTTCCGCCACAATTCGCTGAATGGGGTCTCGCGCTGGTGGCCCTTCTGTTTCCGCGGGGAGCCGTCGACGAACCTCAGCACCTCGCCAACCGTGATCGCTTCCGGAAGCCGCGCCAGGTGGTAGCCGCCAGCCACGCCCCGGTGCGACTCCACGAAACCGCCCTGTTTCAGCGACGATAAAATCGACTCCAGAAACTTTTTGGGAATCTTCTGCCGCTTCGCAATGCCGGCGATCTTGACGGGTTCATCGGTACTCTGCGAGGCCAGGTCGAAAAGGGCCTGAAGAGCATAGCGTCCTTTGGAGGAGATGTTCATAGGCGCCGCGCGAACCAGAGGCGGGCGTCCACAGCCCGCCCCCGTCCGATTATACGATGCCTTCGAAAAGTACCGATGTCAAGTAGCGTTCGCCGGAGTCCGGAAGAATGACCACAAACGTCTTCCCCGCAAACTCGGGTTGCTTTGCCAGCCGTGCGGCCACCGCCGCCGCGGCCCCGCCCGAAATACCGCTCAGGATACCTTCTTCGCGCGCCAGCCGCTGGGCCGCTTCGATGGCTTCTTCGTTGGTGACGGTCTCTACGCGATCCACGACGGAAAGATCCAACGTGTCCGGGATAATGCCCGCGCCGATGCCCTGGATCTTGTGCGGTCCCGGCTTCAGCGGCTGGCCGGCCAGCTTCTGGGTGATCACCGGGCTGTTCGCCGGTTCCACCGCCACCGAGGTGATCGCCTTCGCTCGCGTCTGCTTGATGTAGCGGGAAACGCCGGTGATGGTTCCGCCGGTTCCCACTCCGCTTACCAGAACGTCCACCTCTCCGTTGGTGTCGTCCCAGATCTCCGGGCCGGTGGTGCTGAAATGGATGGCGGGGTTGGCCGGGTTCTTGAACTGCTGGAGCAGCAGATAGTGCTTCGGGTCGGACTTATAGATTTCCTCCGCTTTGGCGATGGCTCCGGGCATTCCTTTCGCGCCCTCGGTGAGCACCAGGTTGGCGCCGAATGCCTTCAGCACCTTGCGCCGCTCCAGTGACATGGTCTCGGGCATGGTCAATGTAATCGAGTAACCGCGCGACGCTGCAACGAACGCCAGAGCGATCCCCGTATTGCCGCTGGTGGGTTCCACCAGTTCCACGCCGGGCTTCAACAGCCCGCGCTGCTCGGCGTCCCAGATCATGGAGGAGCCGATCCGGCACTTCACCGAGTAGGAGGGGTTGCGGCCTTCGATTTTGCCGTACACCTTCGTTTCCGGTCCGTTCACAATGCGATTGAGCTTGATGAGCGGAGTATTTCCGATGCTGAGTGAGTTGTCTTCGAACTTTGCCATGTGCGTTTACTCCTGTGAAGTTCGCAGGGCCTGGTCCAGATCGGCCTTGATGTCTTCGATGTCCTCGATCCCCACCGAGATCCGAATATAGTCCGGCGTGACTCCGGTCTCGGCCTGGTCCTTCTCTGTGAGCTGGGAATGCGTGGTGGATGCGGGATGAATCACCAACGTCTTGGCGTCCCCCACGTTCGCCAGATGGCTGGCCAGCTTCACATTATTGATGAACTTGACGCCCGCTTCTTTTCCGCCGCGCACGCCGAACCCCAGAATCGCCCCCGCGCCTTTGGGCAGATACTTTTTCGCATTTTGGTAGTGCGAGTGGTTGGGAAGACCGGGGTAGTTCACCCAGGTCACCGCCGGATGCTTCAGCAGCCACTCCGCCAGCGCCTGCGCGTTCTCGGTATGGCGTTCGATGCGCAGATGCAGGGTCTCGATGCCCAAGAGCAGCAGGAACGCCGCAAACGGGCTCTGCGTGGCCCCCGTGTCGCGCAGCCAGTGGGTGCGGATGTGGATGATGTAAGCCAGGTTGCCGAGAGGCTTGAGGGCTTCTGTGAAAACAATGCCGTGATACGATTCGCTCGGTTCGGTGAACTCCGGCCACTTCTTGGGATTGTCCGCCCACTGGAAGTTGCCGCTATCGACGATGGCGCCGCCGATGTGGACACCGTGGCCGCCCAGGAACTTGGTGGTGGAGTAGACCGCGATATCGATGCCGTGCTCGAAAGGCCGGAACAGCGCCGGGGTCAGCACCGTGTTATCCACGATCACCGGCAGGCCGTGCTTGTGGGCGGTATCGGCGAGGGCCCGAAAATCCGGCACGTCGTTCTTGGGATTCCCGACCGATTCCAGGTACACCAGGCGCGTGTTCCCGTCCACCAACTTGTCGATCTCCTCGGGATGATCGGAATTGAAGAACCGCACCTCGATACCCAGTTTCTTGAAGGTCTGGGTGAAGAGCGTCCAAGTGCCTCCGTACAGGCTGGTGGCGGAAATGAAGTTTTGCCCGGCGTGCGTGATGGTGAGGATGGCCGCCACGATGGCCGCCTGGCCCGAGGCGAACGCCAGCCCGCCAATACCGCCATCGAGCGCGGCCAGCCGCTTCTCCAGCACGTCGTTGGTAGGGTTCATCAGGCGCGAGTAGATGTTGCCGAACTCGCGCAACCCGAAAAGATTGGCTGCGGTATCGGCATCTTTGAACACGTAGCTGGATGTCGCGTAAATGGGGACCGCCCGCGCCGTGGTAGCGGGGTCGGGCTCCTGTCCGGCATGCAAAGCGAGCGTGCCGAGACCCTGTTTCCGTTGTGTGTCTGCCATGAGTGAGTCCTCTCCGGTGTCACCGTCTATAGTCCGTATGATACTCCCAGGGCGAACTGATGCCGCGCTTTTAGATTCACGCCCGGTTCGATGGTGCCAGCCGCCTGGGCCACGCCGAAATCGATATTGAATTTCCGCTTCGCCAAGGGCACAATCCGAGCGGCGTAGGTGATGGTGGTGGGCACGTCCGCGCCCGGCAGGTTTTGGACCGCGCGCGGCTCCTGTGAAAACTCCGACCCGAAGATGAGTGTGCTCTTGGCCGGTCCTGTAAACACGAACGCCGCCGCTCCGAAGAGCCGGCCTTTGTATGCCGGCGCATTCCCGGCGAGCCCGTAGACGGAAGCGTTGGTAGCCTTGTATCCGAGGTTCAAGACGATCGGCACTGGCTTGGTTTGCGTGATGGTCTTGCTCGCCACCACGTAGAAATCCGCGTTGGAGTAGCTTTTGTGGGGCGTTGCCAGCAACCCGCTGACGTTACGATCCTGGGTGCGCGCCACAAAGCCCCCGGAGATCGCGGGCAGCCAAGCTTGCTTTCCGGCGTTTTCTTTCACCACGTTGACTTTTGCGTGTACCAGATTGAAGCCCGAACCCCACAGCGGGCTGAGCCCCGCCGTGCTGCCTTGCTGGTGCAAATCGCGCGTGTACCCGAATTCCACCCGTCCTCCGACACCTTCCGTGACCGAAATGGTGTGGAAATTGCCCAGCACGCTGCCGGCGTTCAGGAAGTGATAGGCCACAATCGGCCGTCCGAAGCCGCTCGCGGGAGACGCCGCCGTGTAGGCCAGCGGAGTGATGAAGACGCCAGTCTGGCCGTCCCAATTGAGGCTCTGAGCCGCCGCTGCGCCAGCGCCCAGGAGCCCGGCGAGCAGCAAGGCAGCCGCCCTGCTCACTCGACCAATTAAAGAGTTTAAGTTCGTATTGTCCATCATGTCAATCGAGTATAGGGTATCTTGAGCAAGATGGCAACTGAATCCGCGCGTTCTCATTAGGACCACCCGCTTATCTTATTGATTTTATGAGAGCTATACATTAAAAAAATTTACTAAAACTCGATAGACATGGCTGTGATTGAACGGCAACCCGTCAGTACTTCGGCACACTTGGGTCCACCTGGCTGCTCCAGGCCAGAATGCCGCCCTTCATGTTGCGGACGCGATGGAAGCCGGCGTTGCGCAGGATGGTGCAGGCTTTGGCGCTGCGCATCCCGCTTTTGCAGTGGATGACGATATCGGCTGCGCGATCCAACTCGTTCACGCGCTTGGGGAACTCGCCCAGGGGGATCGGTTTGGCCGCGGGAATGTGGGCGATCCGGCGCTCGTGCGGCTCGCGCACGTCGATCAGCAGGAAGTCTTCGCCGCGATCCAGTTTTCGCTTCACTTCCGTAACATCGATTTCGCCTTCGTCCACTCTCGTCTCATGATTCCGCGGCACGCCGCAGAACTGGTGATAGTCGATCAAGCGGGTGATGGTGGGATGCTCGCCGCAGATCGGGCATTCCGGGTTCTTGCGCAGCCTCACTTCGCGGAAGCGCATGGCCAGCGCGTCGTAGAGCAGCAGGCGGCCGGCCAGGGGCTGGCCAATGCCGAGAATCAGCTTCACGGTTTCGGTGGCCTGGATCAGCCCGATGGTCCCTGGCAGAATGCCCAGCACGCCGCCTTCGGCGCAGCTCGGAACCAGGCCCGGAGGCGGCGGCTCGGGATAGAGGCAGCGGTAGCACGGGCCACCCTCATAGGCGAACACCGTGGCTTGGCCTTCGAAGCGGAAGATGGAGCCGTACACGTTGGGCTTCGCCAGCAGCACGCAGGCGTCATTCACCAGGTACCGCGTCGGGAAATTGTCCGTGCCGTCCGCGACGATGTCGTAGTCTTTCAAGATCGCCAACGCGTTTTCGCTGGTGAGCGCGGTCTCGTGCTTGACCACGGTAACGTTGGGGTTGATGCCGCGCATCTTCTCTTCGGCGGAGTCGAGCTTCTTCCGGCCCACGTCGCGCGTGGAATGGATCACCTGCCGCTGGAGGTTGGTGGAATCCACCACGTCGAAATCCACGATTCCGATCCGCCCCACGCCCGCCGCGGCGAGGTACAGGCCCAACGGGGCGCCCAGCCCTCCGGCGCCGATCAGCAATACCTTCGCGGCTTTGAGCTTTTGCTGCCCCTCCACGCCGACTTCGGGAATGATCAGGTGGCGGCTGTAGCGCAGGACCTCCTCTTGGGAGAGTTCCTCCGTCCCGGCGGGCGCGGCCAGGCAGGAGCCGCCGGCGATCGATGGCACCAGGGAAATCGTGTCGGTCGCCGCGGCGGGCGTCGCGTCGCGGCTCAAGTACCGGATGTCTTCGTCGTTCAGGTATACATTGACGAAGCTGCGTACCTTGCCCTCGTCGGTGAAGATCTGCTTTCGCAGCTCGGGATATTGCGCGGTCAGCGCGTGTAGCGCCTCGCCCACCGTGGCGCCGGAAACTTCGATGGCATCGAGCCTTCCGGTAAATTGCCGCAGTGGCGTCGGTATCAGGATCTTGGGCATGGGGTTCCTCGGTTCCAGGTCATCGGTCGGCGGCAGTCTGCCCGTCAGCCACGAAGCGCGGCGGCGAACTTGCGGCTGCCCGTTCCACAATCAACTCTTCTTTCACTGCTCCAGTCAGCTCCATATTCGGCAACCAGCTATTGGCGTGGTGGTAGAATCCGTGCCGGATCGAAAGCACCAAGAAGGAGTACCACGGGCAGGAGTTCTTCAGATCGGTCTCTGAGAAATAGGCGTCGCAATCGGGGTGCGAATGGTAGATGCCGATCAACTCCATGCGCCGCTCTCGCGCCGCCCGGTCGGCGGCCAGTAGATCTTCCGGTCGCAATTCATACCGCTCGTCCTGCTCGCCCGCGAACGCGTTTTCGAGCGGCAGCGCCTCGCGCACGTCCTTTACGCCATCCGCGGCGGACCCGAGCATGGCGCCACAGCACTCGTTGGGATAGGCGCGGCGCGCGTGCGCCAACATTACCTCCCACGCTTCCGGAGCAATCCGAATCATGCTTCCTCCCAGAAGGGCTCGCTCAGATACTTCTCGGCACTGTCGCACAAAACGGTAACGATGGTGGCGCTCTGGCCGCGCGCGCTAACCTCCCGGGCCACCATCAGCGCCGCGTGAACGTTGCAACCCGACGAGATCCCCACCAGCAAGCCCTCTTCCCGCGCCAACCGCCGCACCATGGAGTAGGCATCCTCGGTTTCGATCCACAGATTGCGGTCCGCCAATTTCTCGTCGTAGATTCCCGGCACGATGGCGGTGGGCATGTGCTTCAACCCTTCCAGGCCGTGAAAGCCGCTGGAGGGCTGCGCCGAGATGCACAGTACCCGCGGCAACTCGCGGCGCAGACGGCGGCTGACTCCCGTGAACGTGCCGCTGGTGCCCATGGCCGCCACGAAATGCGTAAGGCCGCCGCCGCTCTGCCGGATGATCTCCGGCCCGGTGTGTTCGTAATGCGCCTTCCAATTCGCCGGGTTGTTGTACTGGTCCGCATAGAAGTAGGAGTCTGGATCGCTCCTGTAAATCTCGCGGCACAGCCGGATGGCGCCGTCCGAACCCTCGGCGGCATCGCTGAACACGGTTTCCGCGCCATACGCTTTTAAGATGCGCCGGCGTTCCAGGGAAGCGTTGGAGGGCAGGCACAACTTCACCTTGTAGCCGCGGTTAGCGGCGATCATCGCGTAGGCGATGCCGGTATTGCCGCTGGTGGCGTCAAGGATCACCCGGCCATGGTTCAGCTTTCCGGACCGCTCGCCATTCAGAATCATGTTGAGCGCCGCGCGGTCTTTCACCGACCCGCCCGGATTGAAATACTCGGCCTTGGCGAGAATCTCCACGCCGGCAAACTCGCGGGAAATCCCCTCGAGCCGCAGCAAGGGAGTGTTCCCGATGGTAGCGAGCAGCGGCGCCGGTTCCGGCCGAGCTGGCTGAAGCGCGGATGAAGCGAATGTCATAAGCGCGGGTCGGTCTAGTACTTCCGAACTCGCGGGTCCACCCGGTCGCTCCAAGCATGGATCCCGCCCGTCAGGCTGCGCACATTGGGAAATCCGGCCTTGAGTAAGAGCTGTACCGCCGTTGCGCTGCGGCTTCCCATTTTGCACAGAGCGATGATCTCCCGGCTGGCATCGAGTTCCCGCGCGCGCTCCGGCAACTCAGCCAGCGGAATCAGGCATCCACCGATGTTCGAGATCTCGTATTCATACTCCTCTCGTACGTCCAGCAGGAGCAGGTTCTCACCAGCGTCGAGCCGCTGCTTGAGTTCTTCGACCTGAATCGCGGGTACGCTCATTCGCTTAGCCTCCTCGCCACACCGTGAATAGCCGTCGCGGCGCCCGCTTTTGCCACCAAAAGCGGGGACATGCAAATTATTGCATAAAATTCATACCAATGTCTATAGACAATATGGTATACTGAAAATCTCAATGGCATCCCGGTTGCGGAATGCTTCCTGGGCCGCCCCGTTCCGGCGGTGTATTAACGAGAATTGGGAGGTAATACTATGGCTGATGAGACCACCGCGCAACAGGCTTTGCGCGAACAAGCTGCTTTTCAACTGGCAAATGTCGATAAGACCGCTCCTCAATACGGAGCCATCACTCCCCGCTGGCTGGTTCGCCTTCTGGACTGGAAACCGCTCGAGGCCGGGACCTTTCGCCTCAACCGCGTGGACGAGGGCAAGGCCATCGAAGTCACCTGCGGCCAGGCCGAGGAGACCCCCTTACCGGGAACGTACGTTCCGTACGAGGAGAAGCCCAAAGAACACAGGTTGAGCGCCATCAATGCGGTGCTGAACGTTCATACCCGGATATCCGACCTCTTTAGCAAACCCTACGACCAGATCGGAGAACAGCTTCGTCTGATCATCGAGAACGTGAAGGAGCGGCAGGAGAGCGAACTCCTCAACAATGCCGACTACGGTTTTCTGCACAGCGTCGCGCCGAAGCAGCACCTGAAGACCAGAACGGGCCCCCCGACGCCAGACGACCTGGATGAATTGCTGACCAAGGTGTGGAAGGAACCGTCGTTCTTCCTGGCTCACCCGCGCTCCATCGCGGCGTTCGGACGGGAATGCACGTTTCGCGGCGTTCCGCCGCCGACCATCACGCTGTTCGGAAACCCATTTGTCACATGGCGCGGTCTGCCCTTGATCCCCTCCGACAAGATCCGGGTGAAGAACTCCGATAACAAGTCGAAGATCCTGCTGTTGCGCGTCGGCGAACGAAAACAAGGCTGCATCGGACTGTTCCAGTCGGGACTTCCCGGCGAGCAAAGCCCGGGGTTGTCGGTCCGCTTCATGGGCATCGGCAAAGACGCTCTGGCCTCGTACCTGATTGCGCTGTACTGCTCAACTGCCGTGCTGACCGACGACGCCATCGCCATTCTGGAAGACGTGGACGTGAGCAACTACCATGAGTACAAATGAAGCTGGATGGAGTAGCTTGCCTACAGGTCTGCCGGATCCGGAGGTCCTGGCGCGCATGGCCGCCGAGTTTTTCGGCGCTTTTCCAGGAACGGGGGCGACAGCTCAAGACCCGGTAGCGACCCTTCCTCAGCCGCCGGCGCCGGCAGTTCCGGGCGGCTCTGAGGCCTTCGATTCCTCGGCGGCGCCGGCCTTTTCCTTTCTGCGGGAAGCCCGGCCGCTGTTCGGCGGGCGCGAGACCTTGGCGGAGCCGGGTATCGCGGCGCCGCCCTCGATCCCTTTCCAGGCCGCCGCGCAGAAACAGGCGGCGGAGGCGGGAGGTCCGCCCACGCCGGCGGTTCCAAGCGGCCTCGGCGCCGCCGAATCCGCATTCCCGGCTTTCTCCTTTCTGGAGGAGGCTCGGCCTCTCTTTTCGTATCCGCCTTCGGCTCCAGGGCCAGTCCCCGTGTCCGGGCCCGCGGACGCCCGGCCCGAATTCGCGGGCCTGAACCTGTCGCCGCAAGCCTTCGACGTGGAAACCATCCGGCGCGATTTTCCGATCCTGCGGGAACGCGTGAACGGCCGTCCGCTGGTCTGGCTGGATAATGCCGCGACCACCCAGAAGCCTCAAAGCGTCATCGACCGGCTCAGCTACTTTTACGCTCACGAGAATTCCAACGTCCACCGGGCGGCCCATGAGCTGGCGGCCAGGGCCACGGACGCCTACGAGTCCGCCCGCGAAAAAGTCCGCCGCTTTCTGAACGCGCCCGCGCCGCGCGAAATCGTCTTCGTGCGCGGGGCCACCGAGGGGATCAACCTGGTGGCCCAAAGCTGGGGACGCCAGAATATCGGCAAGGATGACGAAATCGTCGTCTCATGGCTCGAACATCACGCCAACATCGTGCCCTGGCAGATGCTGTGCTCGGAAAAAGAAGCGCGGCTCCGGGTGGCCCCGGTGGATGACAGCGGCCAGATCATTCTCGAGGAGTACGAAAAGCTGCTCGGCCCGCAGACCCGGCTGGTGGCCGTGAGCCAGGTTTCCAATGCCCTGGGCACCGTCACGCCGGTGC
>Ga0326727_10026830_pt1 | contig 10638 bp, 13 predicted proteins | sample MB2enrmetagenome_FD_207643 | JGI IMG/M metagenome (GOLD analysis project Ga0326727, IMG submission 207643) | Lab enriched peat soil microbial communities from McLean, Ithaca, NY, United States - MB29MY | ecosystem: Environmental > Terrestrial > Soil > Wetlands > Peat | place: USA: New York... | reverse complement strand
TCGCCCGCGGAGAGGGCCATCTGCTCCTTCAGCCGGACCACGGCCCAACGGAGGGAGTTCGTGGTGAACGCGCTGGCCATTTCACACCTTCAGAAACGGGCAGTCGCAGGGCGCCTTCAATAGCGCCTCCAGTTCGGCGTCGAGCTTCGAGAAAGTGAGCGACATGCCGGCCATTTCCATGGAAGTCGCATACCGCCCGACCAGCGGCGAAACCACCGTCACGCCCAATTCCTTCAGCTTCGCGGCCACATGTCGATAAGCGATGTACAACTCCTCTAGCGGCGTGGCGCCCAAGCTGTTCACCAACACTGAAACACGGTCGCCGGATGCCAGCGGCATATCGGCCAGCAGCATCTCCAGCATTTCGCCCACAATTTCATCGGCCTTGCGCAACGGTCCGCGCCGGACGCCGGGCTCACCGTGAATGCCCATCCCGATCTCCATCTCGTCCTCGCTGATAGTGAAGGTGGGCCGGCCGACGCAAGGCACAGTACAGGGTGTCAGGGCGACGCCCACGGAGCGGCAACTGTCCGCGGCCTTCTGCGCCAAGGCGGTGACCTCGTCCAGCGAGGCGCTCGCGGTCGCCTTCGCTCCCGCCATCTTATAGCAGAAGACCAGCCCGGCCACGCCGCGGCGCTTGTGGCGTTCCTCGGGCCCGGCGCTCGCCACATCGTCGGCCACCAGTACCGTGGTTGTCCGGATACCTTCCATTTCTACCAATTCGCCAGCCATGTCGAAATTCATACGGTCGCCGCCGTAGTTGCCATAGAGCCTGAGAACGCCTGCGCCCCCATCGGCAGCCCGAATGGCATCGGTCATGAGGTCCACACCGGGGGAGGAAAAAACGTCGCCGATGGCGCAGGCGTCCAGCAGGCCCGCTCCCAGATAACCAGTGAACACCGGCAGGTGTCCGGAACCGCCGCCCGTCACAATCCCCACTTTCCCGCGGATGGGGGCGTCCGTTCTTACCACGACCCGGCCTTCCGCGCCGGTCCGGCGGTAGTATTGCGGGTGGGCGGCGCAAAGCCCGTCCAGCATTTCGTTCACGTAATCCGTGGGCCGATTGAGAATTTTCTTCATGTTTGGCTGTCGCTTTCCGAATCAGATAAAAGCCACCGTCGATGATCTGGCACTGGTACGCGATGGCAGCCGCTATCGTCCGCCGCCAGAGCTCACCAGTCGAAGGATCTCCTCCGGCTTCAAAAGCCGCTTGGTGATCTGTCGCGATAGAAGTTCCAATTCATACTCCGGAGTGCGGCTTCTCAGATTCTCAAACGAAGTGTACCAAGGTTGTGTTACGTTGAAACACCAAGGTGCTCCGACTCAAGTAGTCCGAGACAGCCACGGCGGTTGGAGGGACAACGCCCTACGATTCCTGGCGCGGGCCCAATGAGGCCGCTCCCATTCTGCGGTTTGCCGATTAGACGGTTCGCTGAATCTCGGCCTCGTCTCGTGAGCCATTTGAAGCTAACCCCTGGGGGCAGATGAAGGTACAAGCTGATAGACTCCATTTCTTGAGCGCGACAAACTTCCTGTTATCGGTATCAATAATTCTCGGCTCCAAAATGGCGTTCGCACAGTCGGTCGATAGAGACCCCGTGGCCATCGTCGAGCTCGGCGGAGCCGCTGACTGGAGTCTCAAAAACGGCGGATCGAGCTTCGGCGCGGACGCTGCTGTTGAAGTCACGCCCATAGAGAACTGGCTAGAACTTGAAGCGGGCGTTACACCATTATTCAGCCGCCATCATTCGACAGAATGGAATATCGACCTGCTTTTTAAGAAGCCATGGACGCTTTCCAAGAAAGTGGAGTTAATGGTGGGCATTGGCCCGGACTGGGTTCATACGAGGGCGCCGGGCATGAGAGCAAACTCCATAGCAGGCGAAGCCGTGCTGGATTTTATGTTCTGGCCGGGCGGAAGGCATAGGTTCGGCTGGTTCCTGGAACCGGGCTACGATTACGATTTCACGCGAGGGCATGAACGATCCTTCGGCATAAGCGGCGGTCTGCTAATCGCAATCCGGTGACACTGCGTGAACTCGAAGAACAGAACCGAACGCATCACATTCCTTCGCTCCAATTGACGAAAAACGCCCTTGTCGCGGATATGGTCTGTGGAATCACTGCGACTAGCGCACATAAGCCTGGTTTACGTTTTGTTGGAGGAACTCTCGGAACGCGTGCTGGTACTTGGGCAGACGGAGCTTGCCACGGATCGTGCGCTTGTCCGCGAACTTAATCTCCGATGACGGATTGAAGTAGGCGACCGCATTTTGCCGTGTCAGGACGAAGGGCGGGCAACCGTTCTGCAAGAGGATGCCGCTTGCAATTAAGGACCCGGTGCGATGATTGCCTTCTTGATAGAGTTGTGGTTGGCTAAGCACGCCCACATAGACCTGCGACGCGACCTTATACGGGTTCTCCGTCTCATGCTTGCGATACCAGCGGCGAATCGGCTTCACGTATCGGCGGAAGTTATCGAAGAATTGCCGTCGGGTTACGGAGATGTGGCGGCCGAACGCGCGCGGATCGTAGCCTCTACCCAGCAGCACGAGGTGGTTTAGCTGTAAGAGCGCTTCGAGCCCCTCCTCGCTGAACAAGTCGAGGTCCTCATCGACAACTGTATCGAGAAACTCGTACGCCGCGAGCATGTTCTGCCGGACCGTATCAGTAAATTCATCACGACGCAAATTTAGAACCGCATTGATTGCAGGGAAGTGACGCTGCACATCGCGCAACTCATCCTCGATGCGTCCAAGGTGCAAGCGCAACCGCCGTTTCACCATCACGTCAGCAGTAGAGCACATCCTACAGAGCGTTTCCATTTTCCTCCTTAATGGTCGAAAACAGTGCGGTGAGAATCAGACCGATTTTTGCTCCACCTGAAGTCGCGTACAGTATTGCGGGCGGCCGAACAGCACCACTTTCACGACGGATATCCACCACTGCAAAAGGTCCCCGCGCGGTGGCACTAGCAATTTCATGGAGTTGCGATTTGGCAAGGGTCTTGCGACTTAGCGTGGCGAGGAGGGTAAGAAGATGAAAAAGGCAATGGCAGTCATGATGCTTCTGGCGGGCGGCTTGTGCGCGGCTCCTCGTGTGACGGTTGGAATTGGGTTCGGAGTTCCCGTGGCCGTGGTGCGTCCGGTCTGTCCGGGTCCTGGGTATGCTTGGGTCGATGGCTATTATGCGCCGAATGGTGTTTGGGTGGCTGGGTACTGGGCGCCGCCAGCGATGGTGCGGGTCGGTCCGCGGTTCGTGCGTCCGTATGAGCATGCACGGATAGTCGATCATCGCTTCGAGCATTTTCGCCGGTAAACGAGATTTCAAGGGCTCGCATAGTGTTGCCCACTGTGCGAGCCTCTTGTGTCATCGGCGTCGGCAGACTCGGGAGGCCACACCTTATACTAGTTAGGTGTACCATCAACACATGGCCAACCGAATGCCGCCCGAAGTGCTCGAATATCTTCGAAGCTTGGGCAAAAAGTACGGCAAACTTGGCGGCAAGACGGCTGCGAAGAACATGACGGCTGCCGAGCGCCGGGCTCGCGCGAGGAAAGCATCGATGGCGGCAGCGAAGAAACGGACTGCGGAACGACTCGCACGCGAGGGTCGGAGGCGGGACAAGCAGGATGCCAAGCGCAAACGGTCCGGACGTGCGACGTAGGCTAAGCAGCGTCTGACCACGCAGCCGCTGAGCGGCAGTCCTCAGATCTTCGTAGCGAGAATCTTTCTCAACTCCTGTTCAGGCGCTGAGAACGCTGCCCGCAAGGGTCCCCATTTGGGCATGTAATAGACCACTGAGCCGAAGGGTGTTCTGCAGTTGAAGCGAATGCGAACCAACCGTCCCTTATACCACCAGACCGGCTCCACCGCTTCGACTGATTTAAATGGGATGCGCGCTTCCCTCCAATAGTTCGCAACCACCAGTTCCCGATCTTGGTACCCAACTAACTCCAAATGTACCGTAACCCAGCTCAGCGGCACCGTGGCGATCAGGACAAACCAAACAATGAACTGGAAGTCGGACCTTATAGAAATGCGGCCCATGGTGATGTAGGCCCAGATGGGAACTCCAAAAAGAACAGCAAACCAAAGGACCGGCAGAACCAGTTTGTTCATAAACGTGAGTACAGCACCCGAGAGCCAAGTGGTGTGGGTTTTTGCGATTGCAGAGTTGGCTTGGCTCGACATTCTGATACCGTATCCGGGTTCAGCTTACGCGATTCTGGCCTGCAATAGTAGTTCCTCTTGGTTAATAGAGCCGTTCCATACCCAATCAGTCCAGACGATTGGCCCGGACACGCCTCCGCGCGTGGTTCTGGACCGCTACTCGCATGCCTCCGGTCGTGTGGTCGTTTATGCGGAGGTATGAAGTTGCAGGCTCGGAATCCAAGCGCGCACGACCTTCGCCGCCGTCCTCACCATACCCGGTCAGGTGTATCACCAAGTGGATAGTTTCCGATGGCCCGACAATTTCGGACTAATCCAAAGAACCCATGTCGATCGGTTCCGAGCTTAGACCACTTCGATTGGGGGCAATGCGACCGTCACCCGCCGAAAGCCGAGAAGCATTCCGTGTTCTCTGGCCGTGGCTAGGCTTCCGAAACCAGCGGCAGTTTCGCGGCATCCCAGGCGGCGAGGCCACCGGCCATCTCGATCAAATTGGTGATCCCATATTGATGCAGGATACTGGCGGCGATGGAAGAGCGGTAGCCGCCCGCGCAATGGACGGCAATGCGGCGATCGCGGGGGATTTCATCGATGCGCTCTTGCAGATGGTTGAGTGGAACGTTCACGCTGCCATCGATATGTTTCGTTGCCCACTCGCGCGGATTTCTGATATCCAGCAATATAGGCGGATCGGCGCTCGCTAGCTCCTCGGCTACCATCGGGGCGCTGATGCGCTCGGTCGGCCACACCAGGTCCGGCCGTTCAGCAAGCGCTTGCATGCCTCCATTCATGTAGCCTTTGACATGATCGAAACCGATACGGCCCAAGCGCAGAGCGGCTTCCTGTTCGCGTCCGGGCTCAGCAATGATCACGATGGGCTTAGTGCGGTCGAGAACCGTGCCTGCCCAGGTTGCGTATTGACCGGCAAGTCCGATATTGATGCTGCCGGCGAGGTGACCCTTGGCATACTCGGCCGGATCGCGGACGTCGAGGATCTGAGCGCCCGCATCTCCCATGCCGAGGACTTCGGCGAGATCGATGGGATGGAGAACCTGTTCGAGATTGTTGTCCAGAGTGGCGCGCTCGCGGGTGTTGAGAATGGCGTCGTAGGTGAAGTAGGGTGGAGCGTCGGGTTGGTCTGCGGTGACGAGACGAATAAATTCTTCCTTCGACATGGGCTGGAGGGCGTAATTGAATCGCCGCTGATCTCCGAGGGAAGAGACCGTGTCGGAAGACAGCTTCTTTCCGCAGAGCGAGCCGGCGCCGTGAGCCGGGTAAACGAGCGTCTGGTCAGGGAGCGTCATCAGTTTGTTGTGCAGCGAGTCGTACAGATGAGCACCGAGGTCGTTGGCACTCCACCCAAGCGATGCGCGCAGGTCGGGACGGCCAACGTCGCCGATGAACAGCGTATCGCCCGTCAGGACGGCGTAAGGTCTTGCCGGGTCCTTCTGGAGGTCGAACACGAGGATCGAGATCGACTCGATGGTATGGCCGGGTGTCTCAAGCACCTGCAGACGCAGTCCGGGGAAGTGGAGCGTATCGGCATCATTCATCGCCACGAAGCTGTATTCGGCCTGGGCGCGGGCGCCGAGGTGGATGGTTGCGCCGCAACGGTCGCGCAGTTCCAGATGGCCGGCGACAAAGTCGGCGTGAAAATGGGTGAGAAAGACGTGGCGGATTTGGAGGCTCAATTTCCCGGCGTCGGCCAAGTAATGCTGAATATCGCGCTGGGGGTCGACGATGACAGCGGTCGAACTGGCCGCGTCTCCCAGCAGATAGGAGGCGTGGGCGAGACAGCCGAGATAGTACTGTTTCAAAATCATAGAGACTTCTACAGTCTAGCGTCTCAGCCGTGACGCAGCCGGAAGTTATCCAGTTGGCCGTTTAACGCCCATCCCGGAGAGTGAACACAAATGGAGGTGCTCGCAACTCTCGCCGATTGGATCTACACCAGTTCGAGCCGTTGCTGAATTAGGCGAGCTGGGGATTCCTCTGCGAACTGACGGCGTTGGTTCCGCAGCATGGCTGCCACCAACTGCCACGTCGGTCCAGGAGTATCGCGCCACGGCGCTGGAACCGTGATGATGCAATACGCCTGTCTTTCGGGATCATAGTTGAAAAAGCCAGCATGACGGCTGATCAAGTGCTTCCATTCCGCAAACGTCGCATTGCCGGCTTCCACGAGTCCGCAATCTGACGGAATTTCTGCAGCATTGACGAGAGCAGCCGGGGTCACAAAATAGAACTCGTTTGAATAGCGCATTCCGATACGGCGCTTGAGGGGACGCTTCAATTCCGATAGGAAGTCACCACGAGATGTTTTCACCTCGTAGCAGATACGCTTCATGGCTGTGTGCGGGAGAGTGTTTAGGGCGAATGCATCGAGCCGCTGGGCTCCCCCGTTCTGCCGGCCGGTTCCAACACGCAGCTCACGAAAGAATAGCCATTCAGACGGTGATGCGTGTATCGCGCGCTCCACGATCTCAATCAGTGCCGCTTCGTTGGGCTGCGGCAAGGGCGGGGTCGTTGGCTGTGCGACAACCGTTCCCATTCCGGGATTGATTATGGCACAACCATAAAACAGTAATGCCCCTGCGCGTTCTAATGCCTTAAAGCGGCTTCGACAAGCTTGAATATATGGTAGGGCTGGGCTCCGCGCGGGTGGTTGGTTCAGTTTCAATGGTTTTTCCATAAGAAAAACGATTTGGTGCTGATGGCTGAGATTATAGAAATGCGGGGTGCAGTCGTGTGGACAGGCATTCGCAGCGCATCCATCAGTAAGGCCGGGATCGGAGCTTTACTGGGCCTTTCCGCCGGTACCATCGGGGAGCTCTCACGGTTCGCCACCGTCCTGGTGCGGCAGTTGAAAGGCGTAATTCGGTTCTGCTGACAAATCGATTCGTCCAAAACGCCGAAGCCGGAGGCGTTCAGGTAGCCCTAACCAGCACTACGGTCTCGTCGTCAACCTGCGTGCCATGCCGTCGCGTTGCGGCAAATAAACTCTCTGCTAAGGCAGCTAAAGGGGCCTCCCCGTTCCGAGCCACGATTTCACCTAACTGGTCTAATCCGAATTGCTCGCCGTTGGCATCCTCCACTTCCGGCAGCCCATCCGTCATCAGCGCCAGAATATCACCGGGCTGGATTTCCACGAGGCCACTCTGGAACTTAGCGTTCGCGAAGAGTCCAAGCGGGAACTGCTCCATCGCTAGTCGTGACGTGGTTTTCGAACTACCACGGTAATGCAGGATCGGGCCATTTCCGGCGAGCGCATATTCGACCCGGTGGCCATCTCGGCAACGGACGCAGGCAAGCGTGGCGTACGTCGTCGACCCGGCCTTCACTTCGAAGAGGACCCGGTTAAGATCCGCCAGCAATTCCTCCAGCGAGCCCGGCCGGAGCAGAGCCGTTCTGGCGGCGGTTTTAACCATGCCCATGAACACGCCTGCCTGAATCCCATGACCCGCTACGTCGCCGACGTAGCAGACCATTCCGGTACCGTCGTCAATTGCGTCCAGGAGATCCCCGCCCATTTGGCTGCTGGGTGCGGATTTTCCATAAACCTCGTAGCCACCTTTGAGGGCCACGAGCGGAGGCGCAAGGGTTTGCTGGAGCTGCTCCGCCATTTCTAACTCGGTGCGCACCCGGACGTGCCTGACACCTTGTGTGCCAACGAATCCCAGCAAGACGAAATACCCCAATAGTCCTGTAGTGCTCGATAGAAGCCCATCCATTACCAGCCGCTCGCGGACATCTTTGAAACGGGACCCCACGAGTGCGTTGTTCAATGGAAGGCCCGACTCGATCCAAGTCAACATCAGCGCCACAAGGATAGATACCGGAACGATCGCAAAAAGAACCTTGGGCCTCCGGATTGTCGAGACGAGGCATCCAGCTGCCATCGCGCTGAGGAGTGTGGACTCGGCAAGCACGCACCAGAACGGCAGCCGCAAAGCCGAGGCGAGATCATCTGCAAAGCCCAGGGACGCGAAAGAGAGAAACGCCGTGAGTGCCGCCCATATCAGCGCCGGGAGCGGCAGCGTCCGCCAATACCTAAGGCGTTCCGCGCGTTCTAGAAACCAACCCGCTAACCGCATCTTCCGAAGTATAAATTAAACTACGACGGTGCCCTTGCAGAGGAGCAAAGCCGCCTTCATCGAGCCGATGCTGCTCCTGCCCGCTCCCACGCTGCCCGAGGGCGCCAACTGGGCCTACGAGCTGAAGCTGGACGGCTACCGAGCCCTGGCCATCAAGGCTGACGGCAGAGTGCATCTTCGCTCGCGGAACAACAAGGATTTCAACGCTCGATATCCTGCCGTCGCGAAGGCGCTCTCGCAGCTTCCCGATGAAACCGTCATCGACGGCGAGATGGTCGCGCTCGATGAGTCCGGCCGGCCATCGTTCAATCTCCTGCAAAACCACGGCTCATCCGACACACCGATCGTATACTACGTGTTCGACCTGTTGATCCTCGCCGGCCGCAACGTGATGTCCGAACCGCTATCGGTGCGATGCGAGCTGCTCCGAACATACATTCTGCCGAAGCTGGGCGAACCGATCCGCCACTGCCCGGAACTGAACGCCAGTCTTGCGGCCGTGATCGAATCCGTGCGCGCAGCGGGATTGGAGGGAGTGGTAGCGAAGCGCCTGGACAGTGCCTATGAACCTGGCAGCCGATCCGGCGCCTGGCGCAAGATGCGCATCAATCAGGGGCAGGAGTTCGTCATCGCCGGCTATACACCGAGCGCAAAGAACTTCGACGCGCTGATCGTCGGATATTACGAAGGCGCCCGGCTCTTGTATGCCGCAAGAACGCGCAATGGCTTTACGCCGGCCATGCGCGATCAACTCTTCACGCGGTTCCGCGGGCTGGAGATTGCTGAATGTCCGTTCTCGAATCTGCCCGAGGCCAAAAGCGGACGCTGGGGGGAAGGTCTGACCTCCGAAAAGATCAGGGGGTGCCGCTGGCTGAAGCCGGTGCTGGTGGCCCAGGTCGAGTTCGTGGAATGGACGCCGGATGGGGAAGCGGCGTCGCACTACACGCGTTCGTCGAATAGAACCACAGAAGTTTCGGATCACCCATCCCTTTCATCCGCTCACTGGACGTGAGTTTGAAGCTCTCAGCCGTAAAGATCATGGCGGCGAACACAGGGTGTGTTTCCTCGACAAGAAGAGCCGCCAATGCGAGATTCCACTGAGTTGGACTGACCTCGCGCCGGAGGACGCTCTCATCACCTTAGCAGCCGGTAAGAGTTGGTTCCGCGCCGCGGATCTTTTAGAACTCGCGCGCCTCGTCGAGGTTCTTCGGCATGAGGTGTAAGGTAAATTTCGTCCATAGTGTCAGAACAATTATGCCGCGCAGGATGCGGAAGACTCCATATGTATGCGCGATTGATTGGAGAGAATTCCCAAAACATACCGTGCTTTCTGCACAAAAAGAGCTTGACATCAGCAACGAATGGAACATAATTGTCTTTACAGACGGTATCCGGAATCTCGGAGACTTGGCCGATGCCCGACGACCCGGCAAGACGATCCAAACGCGATGCCCTAAGGCGCAATGGCGCGCTCAATCCGCATCCGGATGTTGTCACAGATCCTCTGTTCCGAACCGGCGATTTCTTCGACCCCGGCGACCTCGTGCAGGTCAAATACGAGATGCTCCGCCGCGTCCGAGTGGACAAGCAGTCGGTGAGCCAATCAGCTTCGGTATTCGGCTTCTCGCGCCCCACCTTCTATCAGGCGGAAGAAGATTTTCAACGCGACGGTCTGTCGGGGCTACTGCCCGGCAAGCGCGGACCCCGTCAAGGGCACAAGCTCACCCGCGAGGTTCTGGACTACGCTATCCAGCTCCGCGCGAGCGATCCATCCATTCGCCTTTTGGATTTGGCCGCTGCCATTCAGAAGCGCTTCGCCGTAACGGCCCACCCGCGCAGCATAGAGCGCGCACTGGGCCGGCAGGAAAAAAAACGTCGCTGAATCGAGCGGACGGCGCGCAGAGCATCGCGGAGCCGGAAACGCTGGTCTCTGCTTACGAGGATCTACGACAGCAAGCCGCAGATGGCTCGAGTTCTGGAGGGTTGGGCATGGCCCTCTTTCTTGGTCAGGGAATGGTGGCGTGGATGGGCGCATGCTCGTGGGTGTCCTCCACCGCTCCCGACAACTTGCGCCGGTGTCCGACCGCTGCCGCGCCTTTGCCCAATGATCTCCGAGGTGAGGTCGTGCTTGTACTGGCGGCGATGGCACTCAACCAGGCGCGGGGGATTCGTCCATGAGCATTGAAACGAACCAGAAAGTGACCGCCAGTCACCTCAAACGCAGCGCCTTTTTGTACGTCCGTCAATCCACTCCGCGCCAGGTGATCGAGCACACCGAGAGTACCGCACGTCAATATGCGCTTCGAAAACGTGCCGTCTCCCTGGGGTGGCATGATGATCAAGTCATCACCATAGACAGCGATCTGGGCCA